>Ga0214544_1000078_pt1 | contig 121840 bp, 47 predicted proteins | sample CNSS3metaG_FD_160074 | JGI IMG/M metagenome (GOLD analysis project Ga0214544, IMG submission 160074) | Root nodule microbial communities from cowpea collected in UCLA plant growth center, Los Angeles, California, USA - CNSS3 | ecosystem: Host-associated > Plants > Roots > Nodule | place: USA...
AATTCAAAAAAACGAGGAGCTGACACGTGGCACCTACTTAACGGTGTTAGTTCTCTACTAACGGAAAGGACCTAATTGATACTAATTTACAAAAATGAGGACCTAATTGAGACTAATAAAAATACGATGACCAAATTGAGATTCTGCGACAAAAACGAGGACCAACGGAGTATTTTAACCTAGATTGAATCATAGCAAAAATAGGCCAATTTAGTATAAATGGATTTTTTTCCCACATCCACTAAAAATCGATATCAAACTCAACTATTTGAAAATGATAAAAAAGAAAAAGTTCCAATATTTGACATGTGGCACACCGTTAACGACGTTAGTAATTTTTATCTGAAAATGACCTAATTAAGGCACTTTTCAAAAGTTGAAACGTAATTGACATTTTTTTAAGGGTGGGTACCAAATTGACACATCCCTATCAAAGTGAGTACCATCCGAATAGTTAAACATTAAATCTTTTACCAAAACAAAACCTTGATGTCTAAAGTAGTAGGTAACCTGGGCAAAAGAAGCCCAAAAAAATGGAGTTTAAGAAGTTTGAACACATAAATCATAAAGGGCAAAATGAGTATTTTATAAAAAAAAAAGCTTAAATACATCATTGTCCCAAATTTTGTATACTTTGTTCAATTTAGTCCTCATTTTTTTAAATGTTCAAAAAGATCCTGATTTTTGTAATTTGTGGTCACTTTAGTCCCTTTTTGTGACAACATTTAAATTTTAAACATGAGGTGATCAGTGAATGTCATGTGTCACTTCGTGATTTTTTAAAAATTTTTAATTTTAAAATTCAGCAATATGACATGTGGCAATGTCACTGCCACGTTTCAAGCCAGTGTTAGTGCCACATGTCAAGTCAGTGTCACATGTTTTATATTCAATTCAGTCACAATTTTTGTTAATTTTGTTCAATTTTGTCACAATTTTTGTTTATTTTGCCCAATTCAATCCCAATTTTGTCCCTCTCCAAATTGATCAAATTTAATTTTTATATAAATGTTATACTTAAATTTTTACTAAAATTTAAATTGAAATTAAATATTTCTTTCATTATTTTTACATGAACCATAATTATATTATTGGAAAAAAATATTAGATTTATGTTTGATGTTTGCTACATGTAAAAAATAGGTTTAGAGTTGGCTTAAAAATAATGAAGAATTTTCCTTCTAATTTTTAAAATAATAAAAGATTTTCCTTCTAATTTTAAAAATAATGAAGAATGTTCCTACTAATTTTAAAAATAATGAAGAATTTTCCTTCTAACTTTAAAAAAATTAAATAACTTTACTTCTAATTTTGAAAAATAATTAAGAATTTTCTTTATCATTTTAAATGTGATGAAGCATTTTCCTTCTATCTTTTAAAAATAAGGATAATGATAGTTTAACCTGGTATTTTTTACCTCTTTTTAACCCACCTATGTGTCACCGTCTCGTGGCATTTTTATTTTTGTTTATGAATAATTTTAAGTTGTGTGCTGTGGTAAATTAATTGTGTGTTGGAGTGGAGAAATAGATGGGTGTGTGTGAAAGACATAGAACGCCAGCGAGCGAAGTGGTTCCATCACTGAAGCGACAGTTTGGTTCATGTTTGATTTAGGTTTTTCTTCCTCTGGTAATCTCAACGGAAGCGTTTATGGCAGCGACAATTTCTTTCTTTTTGCTAAGGTACCTGTTTAGTCTTCATCTTCTTGCTTCCATTTAATTTCATTGGTTCCTCTTCGAATGCATTCGCTTGCCATTGAAAGTTGCAACACCTTTATCTATCTTTGCTCCTTTATCTATCCATGCTGCCATTTGAGATAAAAACCACAAAAACGACCAACACAATGTTTATTAATTTCAGATTTATTCCCATAAGGATTTAGGTTGCAGTAGTATCTACACAGTTTCTATTTTCTTTTGTTTTCTTTCTTTAAGAAACTGTTGCTGCCACATTCGAGGAGGTAAATAGCAAATAGCAAAGGCCAGCCAAGTTTTATATTTTCCCGTGAATCCTAACCGAGAATAAGGATTTAGGGTTTGAGAAGAGTGACTGTTGTTGGATATTTTATATACGCCAAATAGGGTTTGATTAATGGGGGAAAAAGGGAAGAAGGAAGAGAGCAACGAGCCTATTATTGATTTTATTGATGCCTTGTTATCACAATTGTTTGACTACTAAGAAATCTTTGGTTTGATTTTTATACTTTGGTGATATTTTAATGGAGAAATTTCTAGTGATGCATTGTGTTATAATATAATGTGTTCGATTTGTATTTTTTGTGAATGGAGCATCTAGAAGACAATTTCTCCCAAGCCAACTTCGATACACCTATGCACCCTGATGCAAATTTCTTTCAAGGTCATTCATCAACTTAAGACCGTAACTTAAAATTAATATCTTTAAATTCGTCTATCAAATTCTATAACAAAGGTTTTGTACTATGGTTTCTTCTTTTATTTTTGTTGAATTCTTATTTTTTATATTTTAGGTGCTAACTAGAAAAGTTAACAATGCTAGAAAGGGCTATTATGGATACCCAAGTAGTTCAAGTGGCCATGTGCGAGGTAATGCTAAAATGCTAAAAGCAGCTCACAAACATATTGTCTAAGTAGCAAAACAATAAAACTAGTTTTGTAAGTTGATGATATTCTACCATATTCATGGTTCTTATATGTATATATAATATCAAATTATCAACTATTGATTTTTTGTTTTTCATTTTTATTTTTGCCAAATCCAGTGATTACTGCACTGCAACACTCTCGTGGGCAAGTCCTATACATGGAGGGGTATTAAAGGTTTCACGTGTTCCCCAAGTCAAAATTTGCCACAATGTATGCCTAAAGAAGATCATATCATGTGCAATCTACAACTCTAAAGATCAGTGTTGTTGAAGTTTCTCATAGATGATATACCAGCTTAGATACATTAGAAAAATGTTAGATAAGTTTTTATTTTTTCATTAAGTTGCTCATATATGATACACTATATTGTTCACTAGTTATTGGCTCTGAACCAACCCTATAATTTGTTGGGTAGATTTGATTGTCACTTTCTTGATATTAGTAAACTTTGTTCAACGCATTTTGATGAAACTATAATTATAAAAGTTTTATGGCTGAAACTATAATTGTAGAAGTTTTATGGTTGAAATTATAATTATAGAAGTTTTATGGCTGGAACTATAATTATAGAAGTTTTATGGCGTGCTTGCTCATAAGTTTACAGTATCAGTGACCACCATTAGTGCAGAAATGGCATACTACAAGATATTACAACAATTATACGAAAACTTATGTAACACAGTGTGCGGTGGCATTTTTGAAAATACTAGGAACTTTATTACATCGGTTACTCTAATAACCGATGTAACATCTATTTTTTAAAGAAAAAAATAGATCCTTGTTATGATTCACTGTTGTGCTCCCTCATTTCTCATCTTCTTCTTCGCGCTCCACTATTGTGCTTCGTCTTCTTCCGCTCTACTCCATCGCCAAACACTGCAATCCTTTGCATTGAGGTTATTCTGACGTCGTCCAAGTAGCCACTGGTGCAAACCCTCGTTCATGCAACCCGCTCGCGTGGAGCCACCGTTCACACAGCTCGCTCTCTATTCAAACAGCGTCGTTCGTGCAAACGTCGCCGCTGGTTTGGAACTCTATTTCCACTGCACAACCACGTGCCAGTGGTGCTCCGATCGTCATAGGAGTTGCTAGATCTGCTTTGCTCGACCCTATTTATGCTAGATCTATTCTTCTCGTTGCTTCGCTGCTGGATTTGCTTCACTCGTCGCTACTGCCATTGTTGGATTTGCTATACTCGTCTTTACATCGCTACTACTTCTTTGAACGTCAATGTTGATTTTTTTCATCATAAATGTTAGTAAAAACATTAGTGAAAATTTAAAAATTTGATTTGGATGGATTCATGTTGTGAATATTTGTATAAGTTTCCATTAGTTTCCAGTAAAGATTGTCGGCTCCAAGGACTAGAATATTTGTAGTTTTTTCTTTCTAATACAGTGTGTTACATTGGTTGTTCCATAATCGATGTAAAGAGTGCCAAATTTATTACATCGTTGATTATTACATCGAGTATAAAACTGATGTAATAGGTCGTAAAAAGTTGATGTAGAACATAATTTTTGTACTAGTGCACATTAAGTGACTTTCTGTATACAAGTATGTGTATTTTTCTTTGTAAGATTTTGCACATAAGGATGTCCTCATTCAATTAACTAGTTTCGTGACTTTCTGTGGACAAGTATGTGTATTTTTCTTTGTAAGATTTTGCACACAAGGATGTCCTCATTCAATTAACTAGTTTCTTCAATAGTATCTTCCTGTGTACAACGATTGTGTACAACGATTGAAATAAACGTTAAATCATACCACAAATGCACATTTGAAAGGCCATCTAATTATCACACCATCAATTACCACATTAAGTGTCTTTTTGTGTACAATTATATGTCTTTTTTGTTTGTAAGATTTTGTACACATCTCCTTATCTCAATCAATCAAATAGTTTCTTCAACGGTAAATGATTATATTAATTCCCTCAATCAAGTAGTTTCCTAAACAATAAATAATTATATTAATTATCAATAATTGCTTCAGTTGAATCAGAGCAGAAATGCACATTTCAAAAGTAACTTTCTTTGTACAACTATCTACCTTTTTATTTGTAAGATTTTGTACACATCTCCTTCCCCTCAGTCAATTAAATAGTTTCCTCCACTGTAAATGATTATTTCTACTACGATATTAATTTTCATTAATTGCTTCAAGAAATAAACATTGAATCATACCACAAATGCATATTTTAAAGGTCATCTCATTATCACACCACCAGTGATTACATTAAGTGTCTTTTTATGTACTTCTAAATGTCTTTTACTTTGTAAGATTTTGTACACACTTCCTTTCCCTCTGTCGATTAAGTATATTCCTCAATAGTAAATGATTATTTTCGTATGATATTAATTTTCATTAACAAATAAACGCTCATTGATAACATATATGCACATTTTTAAGGCTCCTCATTACCACATTTCAACCGTCCTCATTACCTTATTATCAATATATCACAATAGTAAATGATTTTCGTATGATATTAATTTTCATTAACAAATAAACGTTCATTGATAACATAAATGCACATGTTTAAGGCTCTTCATTACAACATTTCAAACGTCCTCATTACCTCATTATCAATATATCATAATAGTAAATGATTACTTTCATATGATATTAATTTTCATTAACAAATAAATTTTCATTGATAACATAAATGCACATGTTTAAGGCTGTCATTACCACATCTTAAACGTCCTCCTTACCTCATTATCAGTATATCAGTAACAGTAAGTGTCTTTCTGTACAACTATTTATCTTTCTGTTCATTAGATTTTGTACATATGGACTTCCTCATTATCAGTAATAGTAAGTGTCTTTCTATGTACAACTATCTATCTTTTTGTTTATAAGATTTTGTACATATGGACTTCCTCGTTACCACACACCTTCAGTAACAACACTAAGTGCATCTCTACGTACAACTAACTATTTTCTTATTTTTAAGATTTTGCACACATGCAATCTTACGCACCAGAGAGCACTCTTTTGTTGCATCCAGACTTCTTTTGTGATGATCCGCCTTTGGTTGAAACTAATAACTATTCAGCTGAACTCTTTGCCTCAAGAGAAGAAGCCTTCCTTTGTCTCTTTGCCTCAAGAGAAGAATCCTCACGATTTGGCTTTGTGTCCACTGGATTAGAAATCAAGGTTTGAATAGAAATAAAGAAAAATAACTCCTTATTGGTTACCTATGCAAATATAACAACCTCAGTTTAATTAAAAAAACAAAAACCACGCTACTGAATCAATAAATATCAAGAAATACATAACTTGCATATAGCATAACTTGCATATAGTATGAAGCTTACACACTTCCTGCCATACATTGTGTTTGAGTTTAATCAATAATCATGACAATATAACTAAACATCCATGAATAAGAAGAAAACCATACTAAAATAATTATCATGCAAGTGGAAAGGTTGTTACAATGTAGGAGCTTAACTGTCAAAATTAACCGCTGCTTTTGCTGCAACCTCTTCTTCTTCGTGGCATGAGTACTAAAGCCCAACAAGTAACAAGTAAGCTGGATGTCGAAAAACATCTATAAGAGCAATAAGAGCAAGCTCATAACTAGAGTACAATATCTACTTACTCAAATAAACTCATCCCTCAATGTCTTTATTCTCCTTTTGTGCACATCATATCTAAAACCTTCAAGCAATTTTTAATCCACAATTTTTAAGACCCACACTTTTAATAATTTTTTTTAGGTTCGCCTCTCTTCCTTCTTCCCCTTTACCCCTTTGATCAAACCCTATCTAGCCTATATAAAATACCCAGCTGCAGTCACTCTTCTCAAATCCTAAATCCTTACTCTCGGTTAGGATTCACAGAAAATATTAAACTTGGCTAGCCTTTGCTATTTCTATTTACCTTCTCGAATGTGGCAGCAATGGTTTCTTAAAGAAAGAAAACAGAAGAAAACAGAAACTTGTAGGCACTATTGCAACCTAAATCCTTATGGGAATAAAAATTGAAATTAATAAACATTATGTGTTGGCCATGTTTGTGGTTTTTATCTCAAATGGAAACAGAGATAGATAAAGGTATTGCCACTTTCAATGGCGAGCGGACGAATTTGAAGCGGAACAAAGAAATTAAATGGAAGCGAGAAGATGAAAACCAAACAGGTACCTTAGCAGAAAGAAAGAAATTGTCGCTGCCATAAACGCTTCCGTTGAGATTACCAGATCAAGGAAAACCTAAATCAAACATGAACCGCCGCTTTAGTGATGGAACCGCTTCGCTCACTGGTGTTCTTTGTCTTTCACACGCGCCATCTATTTTTCCACTCCAACACGCAATTAATTTACCACATCACACAACTTAAAATTATTCAAAAACAAAAATAAAAATGGCATGAGACGGTGACACATAGGTGGGTTAAAAAGAGGTAAAAAATACCAGGTTAAACTATCATTATCCTAAAAATAATGAAAAATTTTCCTTGTAATTTAAAAAAATAATGAAGAATTTGTCTTCTAATTTTAAAAATAATGAAGAATTTTCTTTCTAATTTTAAAAATAATGAATAACTTTCCTTTTAATTTTAAATATAATTAAAAAAATTCCTTATCATTTTAAAAATAATGAGAAATTTTCCTTCTAACTTTTAAAAATAATAAATAATTTTCACTCTAATTTTAAAAAATAACCAAGATTTTTCCTTTTAATTTTAAAAATAATGAAAATTTTCTCTACTAATTTTAAAAATAATGAAGAATTTTCATTCTAATTTTAAAAAAGAACCAAGAGTTTTTCCTTCTAATTTTAAAAATAGTGAAGAATTTTTCTTCTAATTTTAAACTAACTCTAACCCTATTTTTTACATGTAGAAAATATCAAATATAAATCTAGTAATTTCCTTCTAAAGGTATAGTTAAGTTTGGTTTAAAAATAATGAAAGAAATATTTAATATAAATGTGAATTTTAATAAAAATAATTTATAATATTTATATAAAAAATAAATTTAGTAAAGGGGGATAAAATTGAGACTTAATTGAAGAAAATTAACTAAAACTAGAATTAAATTGAATAGAATTAACAAAAATTATGATTGAATTAAATGTAAGACACATAACACTAACACTAATTTCACACATGGTACTGATATTGTCATGTTTGACAATACTAACTTGACATATGAACAACCTTTTTAAAATTAAAAAAAAAAATTTAAATGAAAAATTGTATAAAATAAGAAAATCAAAATATATACATGACAATCACTATTCACTTTTGGTTAACAAATTGAACATTTTTACTAAAAATGATTAAATTGATCATAATTTACAAAAAGTAGGACTTTTTCTAACATTTCAAAAAAAAATAAATGAGGACCAAATTAAACAAAGTAGACAAAATTTGAAATCAATGATGTATTTAAGCCTGAAAAAAAGTTGAGGGTGTGAGAAAATATTATAGGAGTGTAAAAAGTAATACTCTGAGAGTGATTCTTTAATTGATTCGTGGGCTGATGGCGTAACTTATTATTTGCAAGCAGCATGAAAGCAGCCCTGAAAGTCATGGCTCTTCACAGATTGAAGGGAGCTTATTTGGCATCAATTATTTTGAATTCTCTTTTCGGTGTAATTTATATATAGCTAGCAAAAACATGTGTTTTTACCGATTTCAATTTATATTTTTATTATAGTAAAATAATATAATTTAAAAAATATAAAATTTTATAAATATTTTTAAAAGAAAGGTATTTTAATTGCCTTAAATAAAGAGATTGTGAAGTTGTTAATTACAAATTTTATTAAATAAAAAAATTGATGAATAATAAAATTGTTTAATTAAATAAATATACTAAAAGTACTTAAAACATTTAATTTCTTTGTTATCTTGTTTAATTAACAAGTTTTTACCAAAATTAAAAATATATTAAATTTGTAAGAAAAAATAGAACCAAGATCTCATACCAAGAATTAAAGAAGAAAAGTTATAGCTTAAATTATTTTAATAAACAACTTATTAACATTTTTGGTATAACAATTTTGTTGTACTTGTGCCAGGGTAGAAGAATGTATTCATTGTTTCTGTATCTCCGAACTTTGTTTGTTGTGATGCGAGTTTGTCTTTAAGTGCCTCTTAAACATTATTTCAAACGTATTATTCTTCTACCACATACATGCTCTTCCATTCCTTGTACATAACCCTAAGAATCGACTATCTCAAAACGTATTTAAATAAACAAAAGAATCATACATTTGTTTAGGTTTAATTTGTCAGATGATAACCACTCTTATTTAGATGTGTCAGTTTGGTAGTCGTTTTTAAAAAGGTGTTAATCGAGTTTCAACTTTTCAAATATCTCGATTAACTCCTTTTCAGAAAAAAAAATCCTTAACCCCATTAACTTTATTCATAACTTTTATCACTAAATTTTAATATAAATATCAATATTTAATTTTGTAAGTCATTTTGAATACCAATACTGTTAACGACGTCAATTATTTTTTTTCTAAAAGGAACCTAATTGTGACATCTTTTAAAAAATTGGGACTCAATTGACAAAGCGGGTACAAGACTCACACATTCGAGCAAAAGTTGGTAGTATCCGACTAATTAAATCTTTTTTTTATTAAACATTGTCTAAATAAGGCTTGTCCAATTTTGTTTTTCTATTTTGATTGTTGTAATTTTTTATTAATTATTTTCTTTGTAAATTTAAAATTCATTATTTTTTAAGTTAATTATATATTGTTAATTTTCTCTTTAATAAATATATGTAATAATTATTAAAGATAAAAAATGAAACTCATTTTAAACATTAATCGAATTTAAATAAAAGTAAAGTTTTTATATTAAAATTGTAATTTTTGTAAGTTAAATATGTTTTTAGTCATTTGTTGAAGATTACACATTGACTAGAGATAAGGTCAATTTAAAGTATATGTATCTAATTCAAATCTCACCTTACAAGCTTGTTTTTTAAGGTCGAGTTACGCTTAAAATTCACTTCTTAACATCGTATCAAAGTCATGGGTTAAAGTTTATCCTTTATCCTATTGTTTATTGGGCCTATCATGCCATCTTCTATCAGACCACTCATTCATGTACAATATCACAGTCAAGATGTATATACCTTAGTATGGGAGAGTGTGTTAGAGATCTCACATCGACTAGAGATAAGGTGAGTTTCAAGTATATACGTAGACACAAATATCACAAACTTTGATATAATTTGATCCTCAAACTTTTAAAATGAATAAATATAAGGTTAAAATACTCCATTGGTTCACGTTTTTGTTCAAAAATCTCAATTAAGTTCTAAGATTTTTTTTAGTCTTAATTAGGTCCATATTTTTGAAAATGCGTAACAATTAGGTCCATTCCATTAGTATGGTGGTAACGGTGTTAAGGATGTACCACGTGTCAGCTTATTTTTTTATTATTTATTATTTTAATTTTTTTTATTTTTAATTTTTTTTAAATTATTCATGTCATGTGTCACGTCAATATTATGCCACGTGTCAAGTAAGTCAAGGTGACACATGTCAAGTCATTGTCTAAATCTCAATTTGGTCTATATATTTGTTATTTTGATTACATTTAAGTCCATTTATTTTAAAATTTTAAATATATTTATTTTAATTTTTTACAAAATTGTTTTAAAATTTATATTTAAATTTATAAAATTGTTATTTTTAAACCAAATTTAACATTTGTATATAAATTATTTAAAACAATTTTGTAACAAGTTAAAATAAACATTTTAAAATTTTAAAACAAAATATAAGTAAAGTTTAATGTAAAATATAAATTTAAATAAACTTAATATTATTAAAATGTTTAATAAAAATATCATTATAAAATTTATATAAAAATTAAATTTGGTCTCAATTTGGAGAGGATGAAATTGAAAATTAAAAAAAATGAACTAAAATATAATCAAAATAATAAATATATGGACCAAATTGAGATTCAGACAGTGACTTGACACATGTCACCTTACTGACTTGACACGTGGCACAATATTGACATGACATGTGGCATGAAAAATTTTCAAAAAAAAAATTCAAAAAAAAAATAAAAAATGAGGAGCTGACATGTGACACATCTTAACACCGTTACCACCATACTAACGGAATAGACCTAATTGTTACGCATTTTAAAAAATATGAACCTAATTGAGACTAAAAAAAATCTTAGGACCTAATTGGAATTTTTGAATAAAAACGTGGACTAATGGAATATTTTAACCTAAATATAATTCTTCTAATCCAATTGTGTGATTTTGTTTTTGATGTGTTAAATGACGTTTCAAATTGACGTTTGAGTTGTTTACACCATTTGATAGGTTATAACTCAAATGTTATCATAGAACATCATTTAACAGGCAAAAAAAATTTTACACCATTAGATTAAAATAATTATATCCATTCATTTTTTAAGTTTGGAAACCAAAATGTATTAAAATTTGAAACAAAATCAAATTTCAATTTTACATATAAATTTAGGAACTAAAAACATATTTAACCATTTTTTTATACTAAAAATGAAATATATCAATATTTAGTATATTGAAATAACTACTTACTTCTTTATTGCATTATTACTGACCATCATTAGAATCAATTCTATATAATATATTATTGGTTCTATCCCAATTTTATCTGTAAAAGAAACTTAGGAAGATTGGGAGAAAATATATATTTAAATTATCATTAAACTCAACTCATAAACAATATCATATTATTAAAACAAGTAATATAATTTTAAATCAAACTCTTTTGAATTAAACTTTGATATTGGTTTCAATTAATTATGTTTACTTTTTACGAATGAATTAGATGAAATCCACAAAGTTAATTCAAATTAAAACATAACCATGGTTACATGTATGGTTAATTAATCATCTTTGAAGACTTTATGTAATTGCTGTCTCTGAAATGATTTATTATTTATTTGTGGTGGAAAGGTGATTTGCTTTATGTTTTAGAAACGAAATGATTGGCATATTATATATTAGGAAAAGTGTGAGTAGAACATTCTGTTCCCAAATTTTTACTTTTGGGTCATATCATTCCCCAAACTACCCAATCAAGTGGGGAACCGTTTCCAATCCTCACGATTCGGAATTCTGCTTTTGTTTGCCAAACGTGTTAATAAGAGTAATTATAATAGCTAAAGTAAATACTATTTTTTGTTTATGTTTTCTGTAATAATAGGTTTAAAAGGCTCATTGGCTTGATTTTTTAATTAATTTAAAAAATTACTTTCAATTCTAAGTCTTTTTTAAGTTTAATTAATAATAAGTGTGATGCATGATTGACTTCAACAGTTTGAGAATCTATCTTTGTCTTGTGTAAAAAGGATTTTAAGATTGTTACTTTCTACTATTCACATACCTAGTAATAATATTAAAAAATGAATATATTAATATTGATACAGATTTAAAGGATTAAAAATTAGCAAAAATAAGATAAAAATATGTATCATCAATATTAGGGTTTAAACTATTTATTTCTAGTTTAGTGTACTGTGTCTCGTTTGTCTCAGAAAACATTAATCGTCCGATTCAACTCAAATTAATCACACCACTATAAGTGTGTTGGGATTACTCAAGAAAGTTTTAACTTATAGGCTCTAATTAAAAGTTAGCTTCTTAGTATAATATTTGTCAAAAGTATGATCTTAAAATAGAAAAGGTTAATTATTATATTTAGAAATGTGGAAAACTTATTTAAGAAACGTAGTAATACACTTTTTTATGTTTTTAATTAATATAACACTGGTTAAGCAGGCATTTACTTTTATGTCCAATCTTTGAGGTTACCAAGGATTTAGATCTTAAACCACTAGCTAAAAGATACAAACACCTACCATTTATAAGCTAAAATTTAATTTAAATAAAATATATTTAATTAAATTGATTTAATTTAAAACTTTATGAATTTTTACTAATCTTAAGCAAATTTATCTTATTCCTATTATTTAGGTCATTGAGTTTTGATTAAAAAGAGTTGTTATATTTTTTAACTCATCTTTTTCTTTTACTTTTTATATCGCATATAAGTATTAAAGATTTTGTTAACACAGGCTAAACATTATATATTTTTTTTTCTCTTTAATGGCGAGTTATTCACTCTATTTAATATTTATATTTTTAGAATTCTTACTCCGCAAATGTCATTAACTTTTCCTTCTAAATACATTAAGAATGCATAACAAATGTAATCACACTACAGTTTCAAATATTAATGTCGATGAAATTACAGCAATGCTAAAACCAATTAAGCCGGGTTAAGTTATTCTTTTAAAATAAAAAATTAAGAAAAATATAAAATTACTTTTTAATCTTTTTTATTAAACAAATATTAGAGGATAACTAAAATAAATATGCATATTTAAGGGTTGTTAATTTATCTATTTTTAATATCTATATTTATTTAAGTTATACCGGAGTTGATGCTCATGTATATATTTTGAATGTTCTTGATATCAAATATGAATAGTAAATTATTTCTACTCTAAAGATTCATATTTAAAATTGACCAATCCTCTTGTTTACAATTTTCTTCTCTTATTTTTTGTATTTACATCATACTTACATTTTTCATTAACATTTATACATTTTGTATTTATAAATGTCTTCATTTATACTTGTCTCTTCATTTTATTCATTTGTACTTATTTTTTTTTATCAAATTCATTTTCTTTATTCACATTTATTTTCTTCATCTACACTCATTTTCTCCATTCATTATAATATTTTTTATATTTTTTCATTTATATTATTTAAACATGGAGTTACAATACATTTTTTTATGTTAATTTAATTAGTGATGGTCAATGCAAATTAAACTAATATTAAAAATAGATCTTTTTTAGTGTTGATTTAGCTAATATCAAATTAAATAAATTTTAAAATAAAAACACAGTAGTATCGATATTAATTGTTTTAATTAAAAAATTAATAATAAATTAATGACAAATAAATCAACATTACTTTATTTTGGATTATATTTCATATTAGTTATGAGAGATCGTGGTTATATATATTATTATATATATATTTGATATATATATATATATATATATATATATATATATATATATATATATATATATATATATATATATTAATATATTATATAGGAAATAGTATTATAAATCTTTATTTTTATATAGTGTTCAACTTTGTCTATTTTATTTAATATGAGACTTTTGACTCACACTTAATTTCTTGATTTATGTCTAACACTTTAGAGTCAATTTTTAAAAGGTAACACTGTCAAATTATCATCTATAATTTTAAAATTTTATACGCGTGTAACTCACATCCAACTCTAATAATGATTTAGTATCAGATATTCATATTGTTCCTTAGTGCCTTATTAAGACGCTTGGTAATTAAATAAAACTATCGAAAAAAACAAAAATGATTAGAAAAAATAAAGTAGAGGAAATGTAATCTAAAATATATTAATTTAAAAGTTCAACGACAGGTTAAAAATAATGAATATAACAATCGAATAAATTATAACTGATTTGACTGAAATTTAATATATAGAAATCAATTAAGCAAGCAAGCACAATTAAGAAAAATAATTGGTGTGTTAAAATTATGAAAGTTTTGTTGATTGGTTTGGTTAAGCTATTCTTTGTACCAAAATTTATGAGGTGGCAAATATAACTCCATTGAACATGACAGGAATGAAGAAATAAGAGGTAAGAACGTCCCTTGGAAAACCACTTAAGATTAAGCTAGGTATGCCTTTATAGCTCTCTCTTTTTCCCCTAAAGTGCCAACAAAAATCTAATGGATCTTTTATGCCATTGATTTGAAACTTTATTAAATACTTTTATAGACACAATTAATTTTTATTTATTTGAATACATATATAGACGTATTCAAAGCTTCATCACTGTGATTTGTCTGTACAAATGGTCCATGGCAGTGAGGGAGGCCATTCTTCATGAACTATAATGAATTAACAAAGGAATACGTACATGGTATTATGGTGGTTACCCAAATCTATGGGCTTATATATTTATATACAGGGTCACGTTGTATTCAAACTCAAAATAAAAGGAAACAATGAATCTTTGTTGAAATGGACGTATACCCTAATATTCTATTCGTAGCAAGATACAAAAGTGGACCAACTTAATTAATAAAAGAAACATTATGGACCAATAGCACGTTCAAGAAGCACCAACTCATCATTCTACTAGTAAGGAATTCAAGTGTAGAATGAGCACTCTCACATAGTGGAGATGAGTTCCTAATGTAGATCCACATCAACCAGAAGATCATTTTAAATTATATAAAACCAGTACAAATCTTACCTTTTGTAAAATAAGTTAATTTTAAAGTTCATTAAGAATTATTTATACAATATAAAAAGAAAAAGTAATTTATTTTTAAAATTTTCGTTTAAAAATTTGTTAAGATCTCTTATACATAAGATAACTGACATGATTCAAAATTCATTGAATCCACACAATTATGATAGATACAAACTCGGTAGAGTACAATCACTTAAAAAGTCTAGTTATCGACACATTTTATAAAAGGAAAATAATTTTTTAACTATTAAATTTTTATAACTTGATGTGTTATTTTTTAAGTTGTCTCCCACTTTTTATTTTCTCATTTTTTTATATTTCTAAACCAATTAGAAGATAACACCTTAGATTGTAAGAGAAAATTGTCAAAATTTGATTGTCAACGTATCATTGTCCTTTATAAAAAATATTATATGAGGAGAGGACTAGTGAATATTATACGGTGACTATTACTTTTTTGTTCTTACAAAGCTGAAATATCGACTATAAGATATCCCTTAAAACTCATATTCCCACTTAGGCTCCATGTAGCTTGATATGTGTTAGGTTTCAGATATCATCAATAGCTAAGATGGATATGCTCCTATAAAATATATTCCAATACTCAAGTCAAACATGTGCGTTATAATTAATATTATATTGAATGCGTATAATTTACTCTGTGAACATTGTTATTTATAATGGATTTATGGACTTTTATTTAATTTGGCCTAGACTATCTCGATGATTATCTTTCCTAAATATTTTTGGGTTCCTTAATCTAACTTATGTCTTAAATCTCCTTGTTAATTATGATTAATCTTTATTAACATGTTGCCAAAAAATTTCATACTATATTAATTGTTTGAGATGCTTTCAGTCATATATATATATATATATATATATATATATATATATATATATATATATATATATTTTAGAACTTCAATATCATGTGCGGCCAATATAAGTTTCTCATCAATTATGGCATACAATTTGTAATAATTGATATATGTGTATATATATATATATAATTTATTTATTTATTTAAAGTACACAAAAATTCAAAGTTTGTTGATCATCAAGTTATACTCATTGCTATGCTTTTTCTGAAACCACCGGGTCGTTTGTGTTGTGATATTGCGAAGCAGACAAAAGAAAGTGCTTAAAAGTATTCAGACGTCAAAGATGATTTGGAAGGTGCATGTGTATATATATATTCGATGCTTTTGATGAATCAATTATACTGGTTCATGTTGTTTTCAAATATTTATAATGATTATGCCGGGAACTGATTTAGATGTTTATAAACAATTTAAATATGTAGACCTAAATCTTAGTACTGTGCAACATTTTATCTTTTCAAGGATTAATGGGTGTTAGATCACTTTTTCCTTTGATCCACTCAAGGTACATGTGTCTTCTTTTCAAACAAAATCTTATATAGTAGTTTGTTTAACTTTATTTTACATTATCATCATTTTGAATTGCAAATCTTCTTTAGCCTTTTGGAGGTTTAAAACAAAAACTTAAGTATTAGATTTTTGTATTTATTAATAAAATAATCTATGTTAAAATGCATTATAATTTTATTTCAAATTTATTTCTTGAGTTTTTGGAGGTCTAAAACAATTAATACTAAAAATAATTTAAACTTTTTTTTTCTTAGAAGTCCAAAACAATTAGTATTAAAAAAAAATAACTTTTATTTTTTTGGAGACTAAAGCAAAGTCTTTACCTGCTTAGATCTCGAGCCAGTACTATGCATGTACTAGAAATTTAAATGGTTAACTTTAGGTTTTACAGAGACTAAAAATAAAATGGGCTGGTCTTTGAATTGGTAAACAAACTAGTTCACGATATTAAGTTACATTGTGATTAAATCATACTTAATAAAACAATAAAAGAATCAAAATTATATATGCAAACACCTTGGCTTATATTTTTAGTACCACGAAATTTTCATTTATATCATTGTTGTCTCCTCATTGAGCAACGCAAATGCTTCTTTGATTTTCCTTACGGAATTTATTCCTTTTTGCAAGAATTTACAAGATATGTATTTTTCAACCATAATTCCAACATTTATTGAACTAAAATAGTTGTCTACTATATTTATGTACATTTTTTTATTATTTTTGTTTATTTATTTATTTTTTAACTGGCTTAATGAACAAGATATAAATTGTTAATTTCAAAAAGATGATTCATGATATGGTACGCAAGCGTCACGTAGCACAACTTTAAACTAGTTAGTAGAAAAATGATTATCAGAAATAAAGCAAAGTTTATCTTACTTTGCTCTAAGACAAAATGTCGTGGGAGATGACGTAACTTTGAATCTGTAAATTTGTATTTATTATTTAATTGTATAAATGGATGAGATGACAAGTTAGCAAGTTTAGGGTGCTAAATTAAATGATAAACCTAATTTGAAACAATTTCAAGAAAAAAGAAAGGATTATAAGAAACATATAACATATTCAACCTATCATAAAAAATATGTTTAGAGTGACACTAGAAGCCAAATTATGGATAAAAAGGGTAGCATTGAGAGTAGATTGGGTAATAATTGTCATATCGATAGAGGTAATATTAAAAGCAAGTTGAGTCTCGATAAATGAGTTAGCAAATAGAAAATGTAATATCCAAAAGAAATGACATAGTCACACAAAAATCGAGAAGTTTAAAATTCGTTCTATCATATTTCTGAATGAAGTATCAACAAATACCAATTTATTCAGAAAAGAAAAATCGACAACACGTTTCCATGTGTTGTTGTTGGAAGAGTCAATATGAGGTTGAGCCACAAAGACGAGCATACGAACACTAAAGTGATGGAGAAGTAAGGGATTTGAGACATCTTACATGATCAAGGACAAATAAAGGGGATGGAGAGTCTTTAGGTCTAATAGTCCCACAACTAAAAAAATAATCTAATATACTTTTTATATATATTTTAAAAACAAAATTGTAATAAAAGTTTTGAACTTTAAAATATATAATACTTGAAATGTGAGATTGGTTATATCGATGTTACCAACATACTTATATCATATTATATCATAGTTTTTATAAAAAGTCATTCAATAATATTTTTGTATAGTATGAGGCTAATCATCTCAATATGACTTATATATTGAGTCAACCATGTTATAAATAAATCCAACATAGTCATTGGTGAGATTAGTAAGTATAGTTGTATCATCTCCACAAACGAATTAGACCAGTTGGTCGAGTTACCGATCGGACATGAGTCCAACACGATTAAGAGCATTTGTAGAGATTAGCATAAATCAACCTGGTAATTAGGATTAAGGTGTGATTGGGTCATAATTAGACCGATGATAAGTAAAAACCCATTACAATTTGTGTAAATGGAGGGTCCAACCAGTTTAGCAAAAACATTTTGGCGTCTACTGTGGAGCATACGTTGTTAAGGTTAGTGACTTCGGTGCACATTCTTCATGGATGTGAAAATTTTTGTGCTAGATCGGTTGAGTGCCAATAACTCTTAGGCGGTTCAACTCTTCTCTTCGTTCTCTTGATTCGTGTTGTCTTCTTTAGTTGGTTTGGTACAAGTAGTCATTTGTTCTCTCCACAACTGCTCAGATGGTACCTACAAAAGGTATTTTGATGCCTAAGTCAGAAAAAGTTTGGTAATTTGGGTATTAAATGCAACAATCAATGTAATCAACTATCTTGCGTAGACTTGAACCAAGAAAAGCTCCAAGCGATGCTCAAGAGCCTCGAAATGTTCCATCCCATCGTCTTCGTCGACTCGCAACCTAGAGGAGCACCTCCTCGTCGTTGCCATGGGGAACCATACCTCCTCCATGGTGGAGACAACGTCGAGAGCTTCAAGGAATTTAATGATGATAGTAATGACGTTGCATTTGAGTGTTTGTGTTAAGTAGGACGAATGTGAGGTTAGTTCACGAAATCGAGATCATAGCAATTGGAGGAGAGGAACGAGGTGAAACTCCCTAGTTACAGAGGTGATAACATGAATGAAGAAGTGTTCAAGAAGAAAACCAGAATTCCTGACACTGAAAGGTTGATTAGAGTGTACATCGACTACTACTATGAACCTTCTATATTGATTCCGGCCTTAACCGGTATAGAAAGCAAACTTTCTATACCGATTCTAGAACTGATGTGGAATAAAAACTTTCTATAACATTTATTTATATATCGGTTATGAAATTGATATATAATTTATTTTAATCGATATAAAATGGTTTTCTTACACCAAGACAATTATATTAAAATAAAAAAAATATGTCTTTGTTAATTATACTAAAAAAAATATAGTTAATTATGTAATGCATATCTCTATTAAAATACAACAACAAAAAAATTATGCCTATATGAAGCTTTTGTTGTGAAATATATGTTTAAATAAATTACATGAGTTTATTGAAAAAATTATAAGAAAAAACAACTTATTTTAGTTGAAAAAAATCAATTCTTTTAAATTTTTATTTGTTTGTTTAAACTTAAAAAAAAAAAAGTAAAAAAAAACACACTAAAAACTACTTATTTTATAAGCTTACTCGGTAGTTTATAAAAAAAAAAAAATTGGTGCAAAAGCTAATTGTAATGACATGAAAATGAATTTTATGAACTGTTTGTTGAAAATCTAAAGTGAGTGTAAGTCCCACATGGGGTAAAGATGAGAAAGATGAACAACATATTAGACAAAAAACTCATAAGCTTATTGTCTTAAGATTTTGGATTGGAAATGTTGTTAATCCCTTATGTGGATTGGGCTCAAGTCTGATTCTCAAATGAATTCTCCTCTGGAAAGATCCAATAGAGTAGCATCAAAGCTCTTTGGTTTGAGACTATATTTATTTGCTTGAATGATGGAGACAATACTTAAATGATTGCTTTAAATGATACAAATTATCCTTTTTGGAAGGACAAGTGTCTAATGAAGAATGAACTTTGAGCACCAACAAAAAAGTGATTTTATTCGACAATATGTAGAAAACATTGTTTATAATCACATTGATAATGAACGTTGTGGAAGAAAATCGAGTCTTTGTATGTTTCTAAGTCAAGCTATAACAAATTATATTTATTTGAATTGTTTGATGAATGAATATCAATTTTGAGACTATGACAACTAAATTCTCTACCAGAGTCTTAAGTGATATTTTGAATTTCAATTACACACTTAGTCTCTACTGACATTGTTTCTTTTTATAGGACAAATAGTTGTACTCTTAATGAAAAGATGAGAAGACACAAAGTTCTTCATCTCAGTTTGAGGTGTTGTCAAATAGAACTGTGGAAGAGATAACAAAAGAAATCAAAGGATAGTAAAAAGAAGAACAAGAGCAAGTTCAAGTCAATATCCAAGAATACTAAGATAATTTAAGTTGAGAAAATACAATCATTATTTCTAATGCAACTTGTTTATTTTAAATTTAGTTAATATTCAATCATTATTTTTAATGCAAGTTTTTTGTTTTAAATTTAGTTAATATTGAAAGTTAAAAATATAAAAATATAATGATCAGTTGTAGGGTACTTTTTGATTAAAGAGTGAATTTAAGTAACCGAAAAATAAAAGAAAGGAAGGAAAAAAGAAGAGAAAGTGGATTTGTTTAAGTCAAGAGAAAGAGAATAAAAAAAAAATTAAATTTGATTTTATTGACGTGATATAATAAATTTGAATAAATTATTTACAAAATAATATTTGTAAAATAATTTAAAATAAAAAATATAATTATAATAATAATTATAACAAAATGCATTTACAAATATTTAAATATTATTTATATTACATATTTTAATTATCTATTATGTTAAAATGAAATAATATTAAATGTTTTATTAAATTTTATTTAATTTTAATCGATTAATTTGTTAATGGATTATGAGATTATTTTATAAGTAAAAGTTAATATAAATTTAAAATACTGACTTTCTTCGCATATAAGTGTGGAAAGTCTGATCTGATGCATTATTTTTTTCTCGTTTTCTATGATTTTGTGTATGGTTTTCTGAAAAATGATACATTTCTTCTCTCGCTGCGTTTTGGTCCCTCTGAAAACAAACGGTTAATTTAAGATAAAAAAGCAGACATGTTATAAATGCTTATAAGATCTTTTATATAACTGTAAAATAAAAAACACGTTTATAATATCAGACAGACACAAGTTAATAATTACTTTTAACTAAAGTAACTTTTATAATTATTATAACCTGGCATTAATTTTCAGCTATTTTTATAAAAAAATTACTTAAAAAGCAAGACATTAGACCTTATAAAACTAAGTTAAGCATCTTAAAGTTAACTCTATAAATATTTTATTATCTTACAAAAGAGATTTTTAACATCGAATATTTAAGATTCTTTACATCTCTTACAAGTTGTTTTTTATGTTTTGTTTAAAATTAAATTGGTTTTGGTTTAAAACCAAAACTCGGAACACAAAAGTATACCATGTTTATTTACATAAAATACAAATATAAGTAAAGCATTAATAATGAGATTAATCCAAATTTCAATTTATGATTCTAAAGGCATAATGGCTGGTAACCAGACCAACTCTCTCATACTCCTCGTATTATTATGAATCATGTTTCCACAATTAAAATGAACAAAAGTGTTGTGAAAATTATAGTCCAAATAAAAAACAACACCACTAATAGAAACAAATCACCGACTTCTATGTTACATCTAGGATGTAAAACATGTGAAATGGACTTGGTCATAAGTCAAAATAAATAATAACAACACGCAAAATGACAGAATCACACAATAAAAAGTTTTGCGCATAAAAATATAAAATGTCTAAGATGCAAATGTTTGATAAATCTCTATTTTCTATAAGGAAACACTACAAAATATTTCAATATTTTTTTCACATATATAAGTATGAACTAAAAACTTAAAATCTAGAAAAATGTCTCGAAAACACTAAAAAGGTAAACAAGTTCTAGTAAATGGACAAATTTTGGCACCTCAATTGTCGAAATTGACCGACAGATTCCTCTTCTCATTTCAAGCAACATTAATTTAGGATGATATCTCTATCAAAAGTTGGTGTATGAAAATTTTCTCCACCAAATTTTTATATCTCAAAATTTATGACTATTCTATTAAACTTAAAGATTCTACAATATAAATATATATATATATATATATATATATATATATATATATATATATATATATATATATATATTTTGTACCACACCGAGCCAACTTAACAAAATAATAATAAACGATCACCATATCTATACGCAAAATCATTTAAGTAACCGGTCTAGACTCACATGCACATTGACATAAACATATGATTTTACATTAATTTTGAAATAGTTAAAGTAAATAGATTTCACTTATTTAAAAAAAAAAATATCACTGCTAAATTTTTGTTGTTGTATACATTTAAGTCCAACATTAATCATATGATATTTTTTTCTTGTTTTAGGTCAGCATGGTTAATTTTAATAGTTTATAATTTTTTCTCATTAGAATAGTAGGTTTTTAGCGTATACATCTATGTAGAACTTTAATACGAAATAAGTCTTTAAATACGAAAACAAAGCAAAACACACTTTCAGGGATACTTGTCAAAACTAAACAAAAAGAAGTCTGACTTTAGCCATAATTTGTAAAGGAATTTGTTTACATTTGATCAATTTTAATTTCAGTTCTTATACTTCATAAGCGCTCTACTTAATTTTTTATACAGTAAAAAATAATATATCTAATACCTAATCAAGAACATTGCTTTTACATGACAAACATCCGTGATTTGTGGATTATGATACAATGTTTGACATATTAAAAAGTGTACTGACTTATACATGTACATTCCGATTTTAGTTACGCTAAAATGAAATGTATAATTATTTAATTTAAAAAAATGAAATGTTGCTGTAAGAAATAGCAAAAGTGGAGAGTTTTGTTTAGTATACGTATTCCGATGAGCGAGAACATGATCTTTACATATCACTGATGCCATGCCTTGAGTGATCCGTAGAGTCAAACACGCGGTGGAAAGGTCAATTTTTAGAAGAGTGATCTCATATCGGGTTTGGTGGAAAGAAGGACAAGGAAAATCATGGTATACAATAATTATACACTAGGCGCGTATACTAATAATGGTAGATGCCTATTATTTCCACCGTAGATCTTCATCTTTTATTTCTAGGTACACTGCATCCTCATCAACTTCCATTCATTCATTCCTTTTGTTTTCCCCTCTTCAAATGCCAATATTATTCATTATTTAATATCCAAATCTTCTACAGTGCAAAATAATTGCAAAGAGGTCCACAGACATTCCAAGCAAATTAACGATGCTCATGCTCTAAAAATAACGCTAATAATTCACACACACTTCTCTGAGGAGGGGCCTCCACGGCGTAAATTGCTTGTCGCTTCCAACCCCTTTTTCCCTTCTTTGGCCAAGTTCTTGAAGGTGGGAGAATCACATGAAAGAGGAAAAAAATATGAAACCAGAAAAGAGTGAGAAACCTATGCTTTAATTAGCATCTCCTAGCTTATTTATCACTGATGCATGTACAACAACGTTATCCCTTCTGCTATATGGCTTCACGGGTCATCACCTCAAAACACCTTCCTCCTGAATCGTGCGGGATAATTCATGCACTGCACCTGCAATTTCCTCCACTGTGTTCATCTGACACCCTTCCTCCACCTGTTCCACCGTTACATAATAACACAAAACAAATCATAAAAACACACACAAAATAATGCTAACACTTCTTTAGTTTTTAGATCATTTTAGATCAATAATCCCATATGGGTTGTATTCATTTAACAGAAACTGGTGTCAGCATTCGTGAAATTGGTAGGTATCATAGAAATTTTCTAAAGGAGTAAATGATAAACATAAAAATGGGGTGCTAGAAAAATGAATGAGTGTGTACGTTTTGCATCAAAATTGGAAAAGAAAGAGAAAAAAAGAAGCTGGTCTAGTTTAGGTAGGTAGGTAGCAGGAAGAAAAAACCAACCTTAACACTAACCGAGGTAAGGACCATGTCGTGGACAGTGGTAACGTTAAGGTGGAGAATGGTGAAGGCGAGAGTTTGAAGGCCAGCCACCATCTTCAGAAGCAAGCCTGGTTGTTTCTTGGAGAGTATCTTTATGTTGGCATGGCCATCCACAAGGGTCACTTCTATGTCCGCCACGGCCCATGAATGGCTCCGTGCTTCGCACGTGCTAGGGTAGCCTCTGCCGTTCTGTGTCGCACGTGTCGAGTACTGAGGGAACATGAAGAACTCAGCAAAGGGTGATGATGATGGGTCAGAGAAGCCACCGCCATTTTCGTTTGTTCTCTGCTGCCCCTTCATGCACTGCAGAAGCTGCTCCAGCTCCTTCACGAAGTTAATGGCGCCACCAATGATAGACGCTTGATCACCCTGTAATGTAACATTTCCGAAAATTAGCTCAGGTTAGTTAATTAAGGTTTAATTTTTAAACAAACAACAATTGTAAAACAAACCGAACACATGTAATGAAAATCTACAATTTAGATTTGTGATTGGTAAGGAGGAAAGGAATGGTATTTAGACTAACCCTTTGGACATAAGAGGGTGGCATCAAGGATCTGAGAACGGCGAGGTACTCGTTCATCTGTTTTCTTCGATTGCGTTCAACTGCAATGTGGGTCATTCTTTGATTCTCGATCTCCTCCTTGTTCTTGGTGCTCTTGGTGCGGCGGCGTTTGCGGCGGGCGGTGGCGGTGGTGGGTTCGGAGGGAGGAGGAGGAGGGAAAGCGGCGGGGAGAGATTGATCGACGGTGCAGGGTTCAGGGGAGGAGTGTGAGTCCCATTGGTCTTTGATATTTTGCAAAGGTGAAGGAGAAGAAGAATCCCAATTTGCATGCAGAGTGTGGTCTATGTTGTTGGTGATGATTCCTACAAAGGCTTTGTTTTCTGCTTCTTGAAAATTGTTGTGCAGCAGCGAGTAGAAGTAGTCTTTGTTGCAAGGGTAACTGAATGGATCTTGTGGGAAAACCACGGCCTCTAGGGCCATTGTTGTGTGGTTCTGAAAAGAGACACCGGGAAAAATGAGAGAGAAGTGAAGGGTTAATGATTAGGTGATCGTTTTAGCAAAGGCGAAAACAGGGGTAGTGGTAATGGAGCAAACAAAGTAACCTTTTTATGATGATGAGCTTAAGAAGAAGAATTTCCCTTTTGGATTGAAATCTTAAAAGTGGAATGATAGTCCACAAAAACAAAAAGCTACAGAGCTATGCACGTGAGATTTTTCGTCGTAGACGAGTTCCTTGATCGCACGAACTTAACCACCGGGAAACACACAGAAAGATTCTCTTCCCAATTTCTTAATATCTCCTATTTATAATAGCGCTACCAAGCAAACCAATAGACCAATGACTTTCCCAACCCAACCACTTCTCATGCCACACAACCTTAATATTATGGACTGATAATAATACACACATGTTAACTAATTAAAAAAAAATATTTTATAAAATTAAACGATCTTGTGATTTAATTTGTTTTCAAATGCATATATTCTTATTCTAATATTCTAATATGATTTTTGTTATCTTTTCTCCATCATATTATTTATTGTACTCTCTCCTTCATTGTATACAATTTCACAGTTTAACCATTGTTCATTTCTTCCATATTGGGTTTCAGACTCAGTCTTCATATATAATGGTTCGCTTTGGCCCAACACAAGTTATGAAGACTGCATGAGACTGGATTTATAATTAAAATTTAATAGGATCAAAATTGCACATTTATTTAAATGTGGAGACTAAATGATTTATTTAAGTGTATAAGTTATTTATGGTTGAGAATCCAAATTTGAGATTATAAGGAAGTTAAAGAAGAAAGTTTCATAAACATATTTTTTTAAAGGTTTAAACTGAAAATAATATTAACTTTTAACTGAAATTGGACTTATATTTTGTTAACATTGTGTTTTTCTATTAAATCTTTCTCCAAAAATCCAACAATATTTTGGATTTGGGGTTAAAATTTTTGCCCAATTGATGAGAATGTAGTTCATCACATACTTTCTCTAAATAAAAAGAAAATTATTTGTAGATAAATATCTATCACCTATATGGTCACTTTAACTTTAACTCAATATCTTGGGCGAATTTATCACTAATATGAATCTAATAGTTATGAGAGAAATTGAACAACCTTACATGAGTCTAAATGACAAAAAAAAGAACAGTTTGTTTTTGTAATCAAAGTCTTATACGGCAAGTTAAATAATAGAACAAAATGTTCTATTACAAATTTTCACATAACTTGACTCACACCACCTCAAGACTCAAAGTAATTTCTAAAAACCAAAGAGGGAAAAGAAGTGTTAAATATATTACAAGGTTAGAAAAGTAATACACTTTCGACAATATTTCGTCGTGTTATAATTTGTCAAATGCTACCTTCGTTATTACCTTTCTTTTTTTTACATACAAAACATTATATGCACAATATATATCTTTCTTGAAGAAATAAAACAATTCAAACTAAAAAAAATGTAATGAAAATATATAATTATTGAAGCTGTGTGTTGCAGAATAAGTCTATCTTATCCAGAAAATCCATCATAATGAAGTGTAATAAGAAGAATTAGAAATGATATATAAGAAAATAATGTGATTGTGGGTGCACATAATGTAGGTGTGAAACTAACGGCTGGTCGGTAAGGAGACAAAGGCATATCAAAAACTTTATACAAGATAAACTGTATCAGATGCATATTTCGTCAACAGTGCATTACTCCATTACTTAATATATAAAAAAAAATACTATTTAACTGTCATCGAATTAACTATGATTTAATTAGATTAATAGTATGACAATTTAATTAAACTGAAAAAAATAATTCTTACAAAAATATATGAAACAAAAGAAATGATGTATTGAGAATAATATATATTAGTATGAGAGAATTTTAAATTTTTTGAAGGAAGTGCGTGTGGGCTTTGATTTGGTAATAATGTGGTCCGAGAGTTGTGCCTGGGACAGAGAAAAGAGACCAAAAGCTGATATGGCTCAGAGATTCTGCGATAGAACCATACAAGTGGAAATGAGGGACCAAAATTAAAATGAAAAACATGCACAGTCAAACAACTCACTTCAGGCTTCAAGACAAGTTCAGATTTCACAGGAATCCATGTGACCACACCCATCACCCTCTCTCTCTCTCTACACTCTTCTCACTTCATCTATGTGTTTAACTCGTTAATCACCGTATATCAACCAGGTATTTCAAACCTATATTTTATTATGTTTTTTTTTCTCATTTTATTCAAAAATAGATCAAATATATTTTAAATATTTTTTTTCTTCTTTTATCTTTCAAATTCTAAAACAGACAATATTTCAGAAATACAATAATTGATTGTTTCTAAATTTACTAAAGATCCTGCCAGTTGGGTTGGGTAGGAATATTTAAAAAAATTATTTTGAAATATGAAAAGGAAAAAAATATTATGTAAACTTTATTCATGTCGACTTTTAAATCTAATTTTCGTAAAAGATGTAAATGTGAAATTTTGCTTTTACCAAGTGACTGAATGACGCAATTGTTTTAGTTCAAAGGCACTACTAATTAACCATTTGACCACATATCGATAAGACATTCTGTGAGTTTCTTCCCTTTTTCTTGGGTCCTCATTATTCCCAATATTATTATTAACACCTTAATACTATAGTTTGTGTGTTATTCTTGTTCCACCATGGTTTATTATAGAATAACATTGCGATGTTTGATCTACGAGTATAAAAGGGATTATTCTAATATGCAAAAATCCAAACCCAACTGGCATTCCGTTGAATGTATCAGAAAAAGTTGTACATTGTGAGATTCCATGATCGCTTAACATCAGGGCAACTTGCTTATTAGGAAATCCCCCAGCTACTACTACCTACGTATCACAATTTTTTTTTATACTAATTTCTTACAAATCTTGTTTTTTCTTTTCTTAGTTTTCACATTTTCTTCTTCTCTACTTCTGTGTTTCTTGTTTTTCTCCTCTTTTATTTTTTGCCTTTGTACTTTTCTTGGAATTATTGAAGCACCTTAGAAGTTTAATCACAACTTGGAAACTGGTGTACTCTATTTTCTCATTACTAGTATTTTATTTTTTTTAAAGCTCAATCTCTTTTATCGTAATCTCAATTTGTTTAATGTGGCTGTTAACTGCTGTGACCCAAGGAGGGAAATTGTTAGTTGATCACATATTATTATTATTATACAAGATGAGATGATAAAAAAAAAAGTGTGCTCTGTGTTGGTTGCGTAATTTATAAAGCTTCATGAAGTACAGATAACAATTTTTTAAGAAATTTATTTTTGTTTATCTGTGAAGTTTTGAGTGTTTTATCAGTCCTTCGATCTATGTTGATGGACTTACCTAGCAGAAACCACTTCAGACATGGCCTTTTCATTGTTCCTTCTTTTTCAAAGATATGAATCATATAAAGAAGGACATCAAACTTCTCCTAAAAGAGCTAAAGCGACAAATTGTTCTTTTTCTCTTCGATGTCCACCAACTTGTGACATAATGGTTGTCCAATGTATATTTATCAAAGTTGCATATTCAATAATATAAAGAAGAGAGAAATATTATAAAACTAAGAGTAACATAACTCTTCGTGTGAAAGCATTTATTTTGAACATAAAACTAGATATCAATGGTGATTTGATAATAGTTCAAGAGAGATGGTATAATAAATCTAATAAATAATAATTTATTTTATTTTCTAGTTGATATGAGATCTCTAATTATAACTCCATAAGTAGTATAAAGGATTTAGATAGTTATATGTCATTAGAGAGTTTTTATGAAAGATTGTAGGAAAAATTTATAATTTTTGTCAGAAAAATTGTATGAAAGTTTGTAGTTTATGTTCGTACATTGTACGAAAGTTTAGAGTTTTTGTAAAAAAAAATTATTGTGAGTATTTGTGAAGGTATGCGATGAAACGAGTGAATCGAAGTTAAATTTATGGTTGATTTTATTTCTTCTCTTATTTACATGTGTGCTTTGAAGAGATTAATCATAATTTCAATCAAGACAGATACGAATAAAAAATGCCAATCTTGACCATTCATTCAGTTCCTATGAAGGGTTTAACGAAGAAAGTAACATAACTGAAACTGATTTCATGGAACCCTCTCGGGGGTTCCTGATTCTTACATTTTGGAAGTGGTGTTTCCTTTGACAACTTATCCATGGTGGTACTATGTTTTTTGATGCAATTGGTTCCAAGGTTGTCAACTGATTAGGGTTCTATACAAATAATAAAATATAATGAAAATAGGGTACTACATAAATTATCTGATAATAATGCTTATGACGTGTATCAATATTGAACACAAACAAATTATTTAATTTGGATATGGTTGATTATGTTCAATGCCAATCCAACCTGTACATGGTACTTTAAACTAAATCTTCCAACCCTTATTTAAACTAAATCTTTAGCGCGTGAGACAGAAAAAAGATGAAAAATACGAACAACGAGGGAAGGAAATATTATAAAAGAAAACGATGAATAATATATGTATGTTATCTTTCCGCGAAACATGAAAAAAATAGTAGGAAAAGTTGAGTTAAATTTGTCATAACCAATTATATGGTTACGTAAGAAATTATGTTTTTGATATGTTCTGTTATTGATTATATTGTAAATATTTTATTAATATTTATTGATTTTTATTTATATCTTTCGGTATAATAATTTATTATATTACTAGTATTTATATTTTTGTGCTATAAAATAAACACTTAAAATAATTAATAAAATTAATAGCTACAAATGAATTTATTTTGTTTTTTACTTGTTTATATTCTCTTTTTCTTAATTTAAACAACCTTTTTTTATTTTCTTCATACACTCCAAACAATTCATTAGAATGGCTTAAAAGTAAAATATATTTGCATTTTCTTCGATTAAAAGGAAAAATAATTAAGGAAATGAAAATCTATCTTTCTATTTTTGTCTAAGTATTTTGAATACTATTTTTTTTTTGTCAAAAAGAAAATATCTTTCGAAGAATAAAGTTAACAAGATTTAGATGGATCTATTATATTCTAATTACATGTTTTCTTCGTTCACTTGAAACTTAAAATCTCACAGAAATTCTAATTCTAATTTTAATAAAACATGTTTGGTTTGCTGTAGGCCTACTTCTCATTAAAGTGCAAATAGTATCATTAATTTTCCTTTTTATATTTTTAATTTTCCACTATCAAAATCAATAGTGCATATTAATTACGTATAATCTAAATATTATCTTTTAATTAAAGCTCTCTGTCTAATACTTCTCTGCCATGTTATTTGAGTATAGGAGAAGATGAAAATTATGTAACTTCTTGTTTCTTCTGCCAGTTTCATTCGAAGAAAAACAGGGACCAAATCAGTTCTACTCATAAAAAATACATCCTTTTTAAATTGGCTGATAAGAAATAGAAATAGTCTTCTTCTATTATTTTTAAAAATATTAATGACATTTTATAAACATTTTTAAAAATAATTAAAAAATAAAAAAGTATACACATTTTGAATTTTTATTAGAAGACAAAAGAATATCTAATTTTTTTTCTTTCATTTTGTTCTCTAAACCAAAAAATTACATAGAAGTATTGATAATATTAGTCAATAAGAGTATAGTATAGTGTGGGACAGATGACTTAAAAGCTTATTTGACGAAGAAATTAAACGCGTAGTCCCTAATCTATCACATCTAAGAATTTGTCTGTTTATGAGACACCCAACTGTGATAATGTAATCCAGATTTTTGTGCAATTAATAAGTGATTATGTTGTCAATCACTGAACTGCATGCATGTGTTTTCAACCACAGAACACGCCACCAGCAACTCCAACCGAGGCATCCGGGCACAAGTCACATAAATACATACATTAATCTATGCTACTACAATAATGTTGTGTGAAACATGATTTGGTCAGAGATTTGGTTTTATTAATTAACCTCAATACTGGTTGGCTCATATATATATAGGATTTTTGACTTTTTCAAGAAAACTCAGAAGAAAAGGACCTCATCAAATTGTGGGAACCTGAACATTGTTTTATTCGTTGGCTTTTGCTAGCTCCACAGATTCTCGACCCTGCACGCACACGCTTCTTTCTTCTATCCCCTCCTGTCACCACCTTCACACTTGCTTTTCATTGTTGCTCTCTAAGTGTTGTTAATGGTTATTGTACAACAAAACTGTTGTTAATGGTTGATCAAGGACATGTCAGCTAATTATTACATCATACAGAATTAATAATTAGTTACTCCTCATTCAATGTGAATTTTTATTTTTTAATTGATAGTTAATGATATTTTGATCCACTTTTAACTCACAACTCCAATCATCCTTAGATCATTATATTACATCACCATAAAACATCAAAATAAATAATTTAAAAATAATTGGAATGATAGATTAAAAGTGGGTCAAAATATCATTATTTTTAATTAATTAGTTAAAAAATCAATTATAACCAATTCTGCAACACGAACATGTATCTTAATTGCTCATGGTATAAGTATATATTTTTTGAGTTTAATCACACATTAGTTATGTATAAAGATCACGTTAAAATTTGTGGTTTGAAAAAACGGAAGACACTTAGTGGGAGTGTATGTTGTGGTTATCAAACTACATGTCCCACATATCGAAAAGGTTGTATTTGTCTTTGTAAGCAAACGGATGCAAATTTGTTATGATTAATAAAGAAAAAATATTTTATGATGATTTATTAGGATGATTATAAGTTACTTGTCACCACCTACTACTCTGCCATTAACAAGTTAGAGTATTTATGTAATTTTATAGGTAGCATGTATTTACCACTGCGAATATATCATTATATTTGTCCACATCTATTGAGTATGCCGGTAAAGACAAAAAAAGTGTTTGATTTTTTTTATAATAAAAAAATATAATAATTTTAGAGCATTTAGGATATTCTATCCTTTTACAAGACTATTTATAAAGAACAAAAAATATATCTCGAAGAACAAAAAAAATATCCTGAAAGATAAAAAAATACAAATAAAAACACTTCAGATATTCGTTTGATTAAACTTTTATATCTTTTCACTTGTGGTGTCTGCAAATACCATATGTTTCCTTCCTTTCTTTGCATCCTATGACTTTTTGTTGGTGCAAATTCATAATGATTGTAACACTACAACATGTTATTGATATTTTCATTCTAACCTCAATCAAAATTAATTCACTTCTCTATTATGGTGATCATGTTAATAATTGAATTTGAGAAAGGTTGAATTTGTCACATACACCACTCCTTACAAGGTAGAATAACACTTGTTTGCTATTTATAGAGTATATCGATACCCTAGGTTAACTCCAAGAAAAACAACAAACTTAACTTAATGACTTTAAGGATTGAATTGAACATTGGTACCAATTACTTTTTGAGCAAGTTGATTATTTCTTTACAAAATTGTGCTCAATTTCATGTGGCAATTCTGTCAAGATCTCTTTGTTAGTTGGGGTAAGAGTCCGCACAAATCAGGTTTTTTTGAAGAACATGTCACGAATTTGATTTTGTTAGATAATGTATGATTGGAAACAATGTTAGATTTTGTTACCCTATTCTTATGTTTCTAAATTTCACAAACAATACTTACTCACATTCCTTTTCATATTTGAATTTTTAGTCGTGTAATTGATAATATATACTTGTTTAAAAAATTCATCAAATAATCCTTTCAATTTTTATTCTCATGTGTAGATATTTTTGTGTTAGTTCAAAACTAAATTAAATCTTATCTTATTAATTTTGATTAGCATAAAATAACAATCAATTTACATGTTAAAATATATCCAATCACTATCCTTATATTCTGTCTTCGTATGTATTTATACTTATACATATGTATATTAGATTCATCATTTATCTTGAGTACATTAATCTTAAAATTATTAAACATCAAAATATATATAAAATCACGTATCTTAATTTATTCATGGTATAAGTATATTTCCTAAGTTTAACCCACATATTTATTACATAAAAAGACGATGTTATACTTTGTGGTTTGAAAGTAAGCATGATAATTAGTGGGAGTGTAGGTTGTAATTATTAAACTACATGACTTACGTTAAAAAAAGAGAGGCTATATTTGTCTTTATATGCAAACGTATGAAAATTTCTTAAGATTAACAAGAAAAAGCAAGGTAATATATTTTATAATGATTTAACGTGATGTATAAATTGTAGTTTCCATGTATTCCTAATTTTAAAATACTAATATATATTATAAGGATCTTAAAAAATACGATTCTCACAAAATAGTTGTGATTATAAAGATTAATCTTCATTCATGAGAACGAAAATACACTTTTCAATTTTTTTTCACAATTTGTCTCTTGACTTCACACTTTCTGATGATTAATAGTGAGAACAATTTTTATGTTAGAGAAAAAAACCTTAATTCCTTTTATTAATCAACTTTCAAGTTAGTTACAGGTTTGTAAAAGATAATTTCACACAATAACACTTAATAATTATATAAATCATAATGCATTAAAGAACATTACTTAAATTGGTTCAATCATTAATCATAACTAAAATAACTAAAGATACAAAAATAACAAGAGTCATAACAGTTACAAATCATTCAATTAACACATTTCCTTCCTAGAACTACTATATTATCATTTTTCCTTAATATGACTTTACATAATGTCATTTTCAATAACAATATCATTTTTTTTTTCTTCATCATAACTTACATCCATATACATAAAGTAGACAACATAAATTTTAAAGATTTGTACATGAATGAGCTTAGAGACAACTAGGCATTAATTTATACCGCTAGGCGCTACACCAGTACTTGCGCTATACTAGTTTGAGTCTCTTGCAGAATGTCTCCACTCATTGTTCCCTTATGGCATTCACATCCTTTAGTCGAGTTGAGTAATCAAAACCTCTCTAGGTCCACTCTCTAGAATCCACAACTCTATTGCCTAAAAGTAACAATACGCTTATGATCTTTTCAATTAGAATCATTCCCACACATTAACTTATTCACAAGTGTAATCCAATCATATAAACCCTTTTTCATTTGTTATTACAGTGTGGTTTAAGCATAGTTTCCCTCATAGTCCCATAATTTCCCTTGATGAATTTTACCTACTACACCTCTAGCCTCAACCATCTATTCTTCCCTATCAATTAACAACATACACTAACTAAGGTATCCAAACAGGGAACCTCAAATTCCTATATTTCAATACAATCAAGTTATGCGTCACAACTGATATCTTAACCTTTAGCACGACATTTCCCACATCATATCTCCCATCAATACAATATACTTGACCCATTTTAACTTACATATAAATTTAGGTGGTTTCAAATCACTCACCCTTGATCTCGTGACCCCATGCTTCAACATCCTAAAATAATTGTCCACGGAAATCCCCCAAACCCTTAACATACCACAGAATCGCTAGGCACCAGTCTCAGGACTCGAGTCAATTTGCTATAATGGTCCAAAGCCCTGTGAAAAACTCTAGGACCGTTGGGTTGTCCCTTGGTCGCACTACGCACTTACTTGACAGTGAGCACTAGGGGATGTGGCATGTGTGAGGCATTAGGCACCACCTTGTTTTATGTTTTAGGTTGTCTAGTTAAATTTTCCCCCCAATTCGTTAACCTTTGGATTGGGCTAAAAGTCTGACATATGGTTCTTTGTTTTTACCGTTGAGATTATTAATTAGTGGTTTGTGAATAGAGAAATGCTTTTCATTGTTTTGATATATTTAATAGAAATATTGTAATTCAATGTTACGCTAATGCATTAGAAAAAAAAAGAATTATTAACATGTAAATTTAATAAATATTAGGCAAGTTATATTATTAGATGAGTTTGGATTAAGGTAAAACACATACTCATGACATGGTGTGATGATTTAAGATTATATGAGAATGTGATGAATGAGCCATGTGATTATTATGGGATGAATGAGGAATGGCTTTTAAGGGAGAAAACATTTCACTCTTCTGTTAGGTGTATTGAGTAGGAACTCAAAATAAGATTGTTAAGACTTTACTAGATTCTAACTCATACAGAGGAAGATATTTGGTTAATGAGAGTCGATAGAGGTGCCTATAACAAGAATTGGTTTTAAATGGAAATTTTTTTATTGCTTTTGTGATCTAACCCCATCATGAAGGAAGGATGGGTAAAACCTTGGTTTTATAAGCCAAAATATTTTAGGATCCTTTAGATAGGTGTAAAATCTCTAACTTCTGATTAAATACATGAAATCCTCTAAAGGCAATTGGTTTAATGTGTTTAGATGATGATGTATGATTGAATGAATTTGTTGTATGTGATTGCTTGTTCTAAGTTAATTTATTTAATTATAAGTGTCTTTTTTTAATATACTAGCTTACCCTGGTTTGTGATTGTGTTTCTTTTTGCTATGATTATGTGTTCACAGGAGCAGAGGATAATGCAAATGAGTAACCTAGTAGTGATCAAGTCTTGAAGTAGTGTATGTTAGCACAAATGATTTTGGTGATTTGGTGCTTGAAGATTTGATCAAGATATATGAAGCCATTGCAATAGAACATGATGGAGCCATTATTAAATTGACCACGATGTGAAGACTTGATGATTCATGTGTTGATCATGCCTAGTGTGTGTGTGTGTGTGTGTTAAATTTGAGGTTCACGTGAAGAACATAAAGCTTGAAGATTTGTGCTCATAGTGTAGACCATTTCGTATTGTATAGATGTCTAGGGTCTGATTGGTGTTTTTTAACCTGTTAAATTGGTTTCTAACATGTTAAATGGTTTGCTATAGTAGTTTTATTTGTTACATATTCAATTAGTTGATTTATTTTTTAATCGACTGACTTTACTTAAGTTAAGTGAAATCAACAGATTGAATGAAAAATAATCTTGTTGATTTTGCTAACAGATTGACTATATCACTAGTGCAATTTGTTGTTTTTACATCACCTTATAGGCCTCGGTTATTGCAGAACCGAAGCCTATAAGAACGCGGTGGCATTTTTGCAATTTTTGAACTTTTTTGCCTCAGGTCAAAAGTCAACCGAAGCCTATAGGAGCTTCTCTGCCTCGGTCAAAAGGCAACCGAAGCCTATAAGGCATCAGAGTTCCTCAAAATTTCAAAAATGCCATTGGCAGTAGAGTTTTTGGCCTCGAGTGGAATAGGACCGAGGCAGTATGCACTTTAGGCCTCAGTTACTAATTGAACCGAGGCCATATATCTGAGTTTTTGGCCACGGGTGGAATAGGACCGAGGCAATATGCACTTTAGGCCTCGGTTATTAATTGAACCGAGGCCATATGTCTGATTTAGGTCCCCAAATTGTGAATCGCAACATTGTTCCTCTTCATCCCCAAATCAAACCTCTCTTGCGCGATTCAGAACCACCACAACGTGTTGCGCGTTTTGCTCCTTGTAGGTGCTTGGTGGCGCGATTAGGGTTTCTATGAGCATCAAGATGATGTTTCAAGGTGCAAGTGATTTCAATGGTAGCTCGCAGTGAGGCTGAACTCGCGATGCAGGCGCTGACACGTTCGTTCTCGCGATGACGATTTTCGATATGCTCGTGTTGCAGAGGTGGTGTGTCGCGTCTACAATGGAGGTTTATTGCCGTTCGTGTTCTGCTGCAGGTTGGTCGCCAGGGTTCGAAAACTGCAGATTGTGCTTTGGCTTCGGTTCGCACACCTGAGGCCAAAAGTCATGCCCTTTTGATCTCGCCCTTATATGCCTCGGTTCTGGAATCGGGGCAAAATACCAAAAAAATCGGTGCCAAAAGTCCTTACTGCACTAGTGTATATTCTGTTTTTCTAAAGAGAGAGGTAAGACTTACCATTTTGAACGCAAAATCACTGTGAATTCTGTGGAAAACTCTCTAGATCATGCAGAAGTGCAGCCTTTGAAGATTGATCTTGGATCTTTCTTGGAGCAATTTTACTTGGTTTACGAACTTAGAGAAAGAGATTTGGTTGGCTAGGGAGAGCCTCCATTCAGGTTTGATCTTTCTCAAGTTTCTAGGTTGTTTATGGTGGTTTTCTAGGTTTTCAATTGTGATTTTGTTATGCTTGTTGATATTCTTGTGGTATTCAAGAGTCTTGATAAGTATTTTGCTTATTTTCAAAGTGTAATCTTATGGATTTCGTAAATCTTTTGAAATAATGCAAGTTAGGCTTGGGTTGCCTTGGAAAATAAGATGTAGCTTATATTTAAATGAACCAGTACAAAATTTTTTCGTCCTTATGCTTGACTTTATCCCCACTCTCTTGATATGTGCTTTAAAGTTTCAAGAAATTTGAATTGGACCATCTTTTAACTCTTCTTGTGTGTTCTAGCATGACCTGAGGCTTGGTTCATATCTGTATTACTCATTTGAATCAATCTTGATAAGTCTTTCATGTTGTTTTTGGTTTAAACTGTAAATTCGAAATTCTACAGAATTTCCAGTATTTTAGTTGACTAATTTAATATTTTGATCTATTGATTTGCACTGTACTGTTAACTGTTTAATGAAATTAGCCGATTATCCCTATTTTTTTTATCGATTAAAAGTGTGCAGTCCAGTAACAATTACATCCTCATTTCATTGTTGATTTGATTCAAGTTAAAGGTGTTTTAAGCTTTCAAAATTAACCAGTTTTTAATAAGCCAATTCAACCTCCCCTTAACATACTACCCATTTCAATACTCACAATGATGTGAATAACTACTTTTCGTATAACTTATTTTGTATTGTATAATATTCCTCCTTCTTTATAAACTTTATATTTTGAGAGATTATGTATGTATATTTTTAGGAATATTGTAAAAAATGAAACCTTTCCTTATATAGTATTATGTCTAATTCCAACTTATGATATGCTTTGAATTAGTAGATAATTTTTATCAATTCGGAGTGTTACAAACTTTTGTTTATATTTTGATAAAAGAATTTCTTATTAGTTCGCTGCTGATAGACCTAATATCATTGGGTCTAGATTAGCAAAATGCCGACTTGGTGTGCATTTATGTAATGTTACACAAAGAATATGAGGAGCTCGATAATTATGAATGCACAATAAATGTGAAGGATAAAATTCAATAGAAAGTTGAAAAATAATAAAAGCAAGAGAGAAGCTTAGAGGATAGGTAAAACAAAGATAAATGGACGACTGATGCTAAAAAAAAACATATCATGACTTTGAATGCTCTAACTTATACAAATTTTACCTTTTGGCTAGAACAAAATTTAAGGATCAAAATACTCATATTCTTTCTCATTTTCAACTAATTATTTTACTTTTCCTTTATAGTATATGTAACATAGATAATATTTATCTTGGTTGCAAAAACATTGGAATCTTTTGTTCATTTTTTTATTTATTTTAAATGTCACAAATATTTATTTAATTATAATTAATTTATGGGTTAAATTTGAATGATGAAAATATATAAGAAATTGAGACATGGAATACACTATTACAATAATAATAATAATAATAATAATAATAATAATTATTATTATTATTATTATTATTATTATTATTATTATTATTATTATTATTATTATTATTATAATTTCTTACTTCTTTTATTGTCTTTGTTCTTTCCGGATTAGGGGTTTTAACATGTTTGCTATTTCAAGTACATGAATTTCTAGAAAACAAATTAGACATTGAGTTGTTCCGAAAACTTAACGCTACTCGTTTTGAAGTAGTAACCAACATGGATACATGACAATGTTTATTATAAATCAATTAAATCATTTTATAGTATATGTGAAATTGATGATATGATATTATTTTACATTTTAATTTAAGAAAAAAAATATTTAAATTTATCAGATTCAATATATTTTCCTATTAATATCACGTGAAATCATTAATGTAACTAAACTTTGTTTTATATTTTATGTTTATGTTGTACATTTTTATTACATGAAACTAGCGGAACCCATCCTAAATTCTTCCCCCGATTATAACTTATTTAAAACATATTTTAGAATATGGTTTTGGAATGTTTCTACGCTTGGCCTTTCCGTTAACCACACACCACTAATGTTTTACCACACAAACAAGTAACTATGTTATTCTTTGGCCATGAACAACATAGAGGAGCCAAATCTCCTTGGCTTCCCAAACTCATGAGAAATTAACATTTTTAAAAATATGCATCTTCCAAATTTACACGCTTTCTATGATTCGTTGGGCAAAATGCCCACATTTTCTACCAAAACCACCAATTAAACACACAAACACAATTATAATATTCATGCATGTCTTTCCTTTGTGCTTTCTTCTTCTCTTAATCATTACTCAAACAAGATCAATGCATCAACACCAAAAACAAATTACCAGTGCTCATCTTTTACCATCAAGCTATTAACGAGTTATTATTACATTCATGCAACCATTTGATACATAAATAATAATAAATAAAAGAGCATGCAAAAAGAGAGTCCTCTCATTAGACTCCACAGTTTCGACCAAGGCCATGCATGGCTCGCTCTGTTGCACCTTCTCATTCACATGTCACTGCCAGTAACCGGTCAACCGGTAACTCCGACAATAGAACCCGGCAGCAACAAATCCGTGATCGTCATCATGGTCATCATCGCCTTAATGTTCCTCATCTCAGCCTTCATCTCTCTCTATTCTCGCAAATGCTCCGACGGACAAGCGCATGAACGTGGCACTCTCGACCTCGCCGCATCCACCGGCGCAATCGGTAACCCGTCGTCGCAAAGCGAACCCAACGGTCTCAGCAAGGCCACCATAGAAACCTTCCCCACATTCCTCTTCTCCGACGTGAAGAGTTTCAAAATAGGAAAAGACACTTTAGCATGTGCTGTGTGCTTGAGTGAGTTCCAAGACCACGATACCCTTCGTATGATCCCCAAATGTTGCCACGTGTACCACCCCAGTTGCATCGACGTGTGGTTAGCTTCTCACTCCACTTGTCCAGTGTGTCGCGCCAACCTCGTTCCACAACCTGAAGACGTAGACACAAACACGAACATGCTACCCATGTTGTCCATTCAGGTACCCGATGAACATGAGCATGAAGACGAAAGTGGTGAACATGAACACGAGAGTGTTATCAGTGAGGAAGGGAAAAGAGGGCATGGTGAACTGGAGTCACCGAAGGTGGATTTGCTTCGAAGGATTCACTCGTTGCATCAGAGTCGTCCTTCACGGTCGAGATCCACAGGGTTCTTATCCTCTCTCTTGTTTCCGCGATCGAACTCAATGGGGCAATTGGCGCAGCAAGTGGAGAACTATGACAGGTTTACGCTAAGGTTACCGGAGGAGGTACAAAACCAGATGATGAACTCGAAGCTTAAACGTGCGAATAGTTGTGCATGCTTTACGAGAATGAGCAGTGGCACGTGGGGGTATAGGACAAGAAGCGTGGGAAGTGGACGTGGAAGAGGGTGCGTGCAGTACGAGAGGTTCAATGGTGAGGAACAATGGGGTTTCACTTTGACCTCACCAAACCTTGTTAAAAGCGGTTCAAATAGATCCTCCAGAAAATCACTGGTTCAATGTTCGGGTGTGGTGCTAGATAATATTAATAATCCTAATGAACGGTCCTCTGAATTCTTGCGTCTTGGGTAGCTGTTTACATTCAAATATGAGGTTTGTAGCAATCTTGAGATCATACGAATCCTGTCTTACATGATCAGGACTATCTCTTCTAGGATACCTGTGATTTTGTACTAAAATATGTTTTAACGTTGGAGAAGATGATGAATGTTCTTCTGTGTTTGATGAATAGATAAGACGTTAAGGCAATAACTATTTGTTTGATTAGTTGGGTAATGGAAGACTTGTTAGATGGATGTTCTTTTAATATTTTGTAATTTCTAAAAAAAAGTTAGAATCGTTAAAGTTGCATAAATTAAAACGACTTTTAAAACTATTTTGTAAAAACTATCTCTTTTGTAAATTTTTCAATCTTTTAATTTTAATTGTCTATAACATAATTTTATTCTCTAAAATAAATTATTTCATTTTTTTTTCATTTATAAATGCTTATCATTAGCCATTGAGAGTAACGTTTGGTGCTTCTTTTGTTTGGAAACCACTTGTTGTAGGGTTCGTTGCTTGTATAAATTGTTTGGTAGGTTGTTCCTCGTTCTTAGAAAATCCAGACAACTCTTTCACCCTTGTGAGGTAATGTAAAGGGGTTTTCTTTGCTTGTGTGAGATAGTGGAAGATGATGAGATAGTGAAAGATGCATAGTGGTCGTAACTCTTCCTATTCGCCAGTTGTTTTTACAAAGGAATGTTTTTTTCTCTCTAGACATGCCTCTTTCGGTCCTTTTTTCTTATCCCTTTTTAGAGAGCAGCTGCTTAGTTTTATAGATATCTCTAGCTCATCCTTTCTTCAGCCCTCCTAAGATCGCGGTAGGTGGTTGACATGTGCAGGGCTTGTCCCGAACTTCGTGGGGATGTGGTTACGTGATTGTTTATTCTGAGGGAAGAGGTGTTGTGGTTTAAGTGAATTGGGCCTTCCAAATAGGTTGGGTCCAGGTCGGACCCAGTGCATTGGAGTATGTAGGTCGGCTCTTGGTTGGACACAGTACGCCTTCGGCTTGAGGTCAGCTCTAGTCCAAATCCAAGATATTTGCACGCCTTGGTCTGCTCCGAGTCAGGTCCAATACGTACATACACATAGGTAGGCTTGAGGTCGGCCCAATACGTGCATACACATAGATTGACTAGAGTTTGGTCGCTAGGGTGTAGTAACATAAGATTAATTAATATAAGATTAAGTTGTAGTTAGACATTTTTTTGACTTCTAAGAAATATGATGGTACGAATTTATATAACATATTATGAAGTTTACAGGATAAAAATAGAAGGCATATAAAACATATAATAACTTTATCCATATTTTGTTATAGTTAAAACTTTATTTTTACATGTGGAGAAAGAATCAAACCCTTTTAGATAAAAATACCCTTTCTCTATGTGAATAAAATTCTTACATTTAAGTATCCTTTTATGAAGCACTTCATTGAGTTGTGTACTAATTTCTGGTGTTTAAGTCTCATCGCCACATATTTAACGTTGAGGCATATCGTTTTTAACTTGATTTAATAGATTAGTAATTAAACATGATATGAGATTTGATTACTATACAATGGAAGCGATGTTCTATCTACTACTTTCTTTCCATAATGGTGTAATTTATTTATACAATTACCAAAGTGGCGCATTTTTTTTTAAAATTCCAACAAAGGGTAAGTCGTGCCAAAATGGTACAATTTCACAATAAAGAAGTCGTGCCAACATCAGACGATTTTAATTAAAATAAGCTAAAGTCGTGCCAACATGGAGAGACTTCTATGTTGTTGAGAAGTCGTGTCATATCGAGACGACTTTAATTAACACTCTAAGCAAAGTCATGCTAATATGGGAAGACTTTAGTATTAAATTGTTAATGAATAAGTCGTTCCATATTGGAGAGACTTCAGTATTATATTGATAATGAAGAAGTCGTACCATATTGCGACGACTTTAGTTTGGCTGAATAAAAATTCAATATTTTTTTAGTCATATTAATTAGTTAAATAATAATGCATATAAGTAATTAAAAATTTTATGATGATTTTGGTTTCTTATAATAGGACGTGAAAGTTATCTATGAGAGCTGTGCCACAAGGAGGTCTTCTTCAGTTATCTAGGTCTTATTTGAGGGCTCCGAATTGGATTGTCATCATCATTATCTTCATGTTGTTGTCTTTGGTTTATATCTTCCACCATTTGTGGCAGCATTGTAGGCTGATAATATTGCTTGTCGATATGATCGCCAAAATTCAATGTTTGATGTGCAGGAGATTTCCACTCCACAACTTGGACGTCAACCAATGTCATACATTGTTAAGTTATCTGAGTGGTGGTGTGACTACAGGGAGTTTCAAGCTCTTCACCTACCTTGCACTCATGTAATGGCTGTTAGCTCATCCTTCCATTTACAGCCTTTGACATTTGTGGACCCTGTCTATAGTCTCCAAAATATCTTCAAGGCCTATGAGGTGCATTTTCAGCCTGTTCAAAATGAAGATTATTGGTCTACTTATATTGGTCCAAATTTAATGCTTGACCCTCACATGCGACACAACAAAAGCGAAATGGACCAGTCACTGCCAAATAAACCAAAAAATGTTCTTTTTGCAGAAGTATCAATCATAATAGAAGCAACTGCCCAAATAAATAGTGAAATTTTATTTTATGTAACTCTCGTAACTTCGGTTTACCGACTTGGTTGTTCACTTTTATTTTAATATATATCAACCAATAAATTATAGGATCTCATATATTTGTTATTAAAAACTCTTTTTTTTTCTTTTCTTTACCTTTGTATATCTTGTATAATGTATATATACAATAAAAATTTTAACTTATTTATTCAATTTAATATTATCATAACGAAATAATTTTTTCTCTTTTTTAACTTTTATTTTTTTTCTTTATTAACTTTTATTTTATGTAGGCACTACATTGCATTTGTTAATATTAACAATGAAGTCGTGCCATTATGACAAGACTTTCTTAATAGCTGAATACACTGAAGTCATGTCATTATGGCAAGACTTTCCTAATAGCAAATACTGAAGTCGTGCCATTATGGCAAGACTTTCCTTGTTATGAAGTCGTCCTATTATGGCAAGACTTTGGTTCGTTGAAGTCGTATCATTGAAGCACGACTTTGATTATTCTCGTAATTAATTTAAGTGAAGTTGTATCTGTTTGTGACGATTTCATCAAAGATATTGAAGTCTCTGTGATTTGATACAACTTTAGTATAACTTAATCAAAATTGTCTCACTTTGGCACGGCTTCTTCAAGACAAAATCGTGTCATTTTCATACGACTTACCTCTGCCCGGAAATTTTAAAAAGAAATTACCAGTTTAGGAAATAATGATTAAAATTGCACTGTGAAAAGAAACCTCTATCTGCAGTATTTGATTATTATCTATAAAATTTGAATATATCTTAGACGGTTATGACATAGATTAGAATGGACTTTTGGCAGTAGGGATTTTAATGAACGTATAACAAACAAGAAATGATAGCGATATAATCCTAATAAAAAAAAACCTATGATCAAAGATAAGACAGCTAAATCTTAATATTCTAAATGGAATCGAACAATCTTATCTGAAGACTTTGAATAATACAATGTCGTGTCACCTCATAGAAGAGGTGAGAAAAAAGGATTACCTATCTATAAGAATCTGTCTATAAAAAATTAAGAGTAATTAAAGTTTACTATTGTGGAACAATAATACAGTTTCTATTATTATGGCAATGAAGCTCACGAGAAACAGGTATGTAGAAGACAATTCAACGGAAACAAGTACTCCCCCACATGGCTAAGAATCATATCGAAACTGCCACTTCATTTCAGCGATTATACGTATAACCCTATCACTACCAGTGTCACGTAGTTAAAAGTAGATTCCAGATGCTTCATGTCTCGTGTGTGGCTTTTTTTCATCAGAATAAAGGAATCTTTTAGAAAACAACATGATACACTTACATGCCAAAATGGTGATTCTGCAACATTACCGTAAAACCAGTAAAGCAGTGAATCTACTCACCCAAAACCCTCACCTACCAAAATAAGTACATGCTCATTATTTGTGCAACACTTCTCACCTAAGCTTATACAGAATTGAAGCTCTATATGGGTCTGCATCTCCTAGTATTAACCATATATATGGGCTAAAGTTCCTCAACCTCCATTGTAGTCTTGGCAATGGTTTATGTCTTAATGTAAGAGACTTCTAAATAAGATCCTAGTTCATTGTTGGTAAGACAAATTTAAGTTAAAACTAGTTTTATAATATAATTTCTTGGATCAGTTCATTTTGCTTCCCTTATTATTTTTTTTGTTTATTTTTGTTTTTTAATATTTTAAAATGTTCAATTTGTTTTTCTAATTATTTAAAAAAGGTTTAGTTTTTTAAAAATTTTCAATTTAGTCACTGTTTAAATTTTTTATTCACTTCAGTTTCCTATGTTCTAAAACGATCTAATTTGTTATTTTCAATGTGATACTAAATTAGTAATTAAGATTAATAATAACTTACATATATATGTTAAAGAAAAAAGAATTTATACATCAAATCATTTTACCTAAATGTAAAAAATTTAATATTTAAGTGAAATGTAAGAAAATAAATAATTTGAGTATTTTAGGTGTTATGATTTGATTTATAAATTAAAAAAAAATATTTTATCATGTATTTATAAGTTGTAATTTGATTTTATATTGAAAAGGATAAAATTTGATTGTTTTAAAGAGTAAAAAGGTTAAATTAAATCAAAATTTTTAATTAGGATTAAAAAATTGAACACTTTCAGACAATTGAAAAACTAAATTGAACTTTTTTAAATAATTAAAAAATTAAGTTGAAACTAAAAAAAATAAAAATAAAAATAAACCAAACAAATAAATAAAATACTAAATCACTAAGCCTAAATTAATCTTAAAATCTACTCCCTAGAATATATAATATTCAACTCCTTAAAATCTACTTCCAAGTGAGTCATTTGATACCCTATTTTAAAAATAAAATTATAATTTAAAAAGTAAATTTTATGTATGGAAAAATATATTAAAAAATAGTATCAAATACATGTAAAAAAGAAAAATTAAATTTCAAATAACATAATCCTATCTCATTTTGGTGAATTTCTAGAATAATCTAATAAATGTATTTGAGCAATAACCTCTCCTTCGGAAGAAAAATTCGGATAATTGCATCATAATTATTCTAGACTTTGTAAAAGGATGTAGAATATTTCCACCGTGGTTTGGAAGCGGTGAACAGGGCCTATAAATAGCCTATCCATCTAGCAAATGGATTTAAGTGTGTTACATCAAATCAAACACCCTGTATCTATTATATACAGCATATTCTCTAGGTGTCTATATCTAAGCAGCATAAATAAAATCGTGTAATTCATAACTTATATTTATTCAAATATTCTCTCACCTAGTATTCCCCCTCCATTAATTAAATCATAGATTTCTATTATTTTTCCAACTAATAACACTTCTACCAGAGTTACATTAGGTTATTTTCAATGTTCAATTATTTAAAGAAACAAACCTTATCAATCCAAAAGGTTTCTAATAATTCTTCATTTATTCAGAAACTGGAGAAATTATGATTTTTAAGTCTCAAAATTTTCGAGAGAGATTATTGGAAGGGATGATTTCATCGCTCCTGATTATTTTAACACTAACACTTGATCAGAAAAAGTAGTTCGAAGAGAACAAGTAAAATGATTTTGAAGACGTTATTAAATATGAAGGAGTCGAAGACTACTTAAAATTTATTTATCTATAACAATATATAAAGGGGATTCCCTTTTTGTGTCCACTTTTCAAAATACCGATTTTACCCTTTAAATATAATAATTTATTAAATTTTTAAAAATTGATCGTTACTTTTACAAATTTTTTATAAAATCGGATGTCTATGCTTCTTCTCTTCTTCTTTATTTATCAATGGTTATTCTTTTATCTGTTTTGATATATTTCACTTTATTTTTATCTGTTCTGATATATTTCTTCTTTATTTTTAACTTAATAACATTATAATATTATCACATACTAATATAATATCACACATATTTAAAAAGTACATACACACAGGCGCGATAGCGCCTGTGTTACGCTAGTTTTAAAATAAAAGAAATTGTGAGTTAAACGGCTTTATGTGAAAAATATATACTTCATAAAAAAATTATTTAAAAAATTATAATTAATATTTTCTACAAATATAATGTAATTATGACTACCATTAAACAAATAAAGGATTTGTTTACCTTGTTGATAACAGGAGTAATAAGCTTTTATGAAACATATAAACAAAAATCGAAAATGTATAATAGTGGTAAACCAAGATCATTTCAAAATTCACTTAATAAAGATATATACGAGATCATTTCGACATTCACATAATAACCGTTCAACCAATGGTATTTTAGGACTATGATAAGTGTTTCGAATCATCTTGATCTTAACAAGTATAATAAATGAATGTTCTTATTCTTAATGTATCCTACAACGAGATCATCTCGGCCTAATAATAACTGAGATGTTGTCAACCTGGTAATAGTCAAGATCATGTTGCCTTTGTCATCTTTTCAGTATGGATAAGGTTAAGAGTTAAACCGTTTTACCAACATCATTAAGCAACTTAATCCTAGTAATTTATCTTTATGGATCAGACCCAATCAGGTAAGGGCCCATGTTAATATTTTGTTAATGGATGGAGTTGAACTTACAACCTTTTTGACCCTTCTTCTAAACCCACCAAACCAACCTTATAACTCCTAAATGTTAGCGGGGGCAATTGAACCAATAACCTCTCCTACCCTTTCTTCTAGCTTTAACACTATGTCACCTTATAACTCCTACTCAAGAGATTTTCATTCCAAGTATCGTCTGATTATTTCATCACTAGAATCTCGAGTACTACAAAAACATGTTGCACTTCAAAAAGATTTGCTTGATGTTTACTATTGCTCCAACGATTCTTCTTCAAATATCCAAATTTCTTGCAATGCTGATATATTGACTTTTTGCTACATTAACAATATTTCTCTAAGTGATTTGACTTCTTGCAACTACCACATTGAAGATATTTATCTTGATTGGATTTAGAAAAATATTTAAAATTTTCTTCATTTTTAGAATTTTCTCCATTTCTTTCTTTCCTTTATTTCCCTTGTTTATAGACCTTAATTTAAAGATCTCCCCCCAACTCCACATGTGGTCCAAGTCATAACTTCATGCCTTCACACTGATATGTTCTAAGTACTCACATCTTCAGAGCCAATATGGAGATGTGCGTATAAATGACACTTTGACACTCAAGTTAGCCAAGTAACTAACATTTTCCTATCAAAAGAAAAAAGGAAAAGAAAATATTAAGCATTGGTTAAATGTGAAGAAAAGGTACACTCTTCACTTCAAAGGAGATACTTGTCAAATCTTTGACAATAATAAACTAGATATTTGTGAAGTTAAAATGAAAAGACAATAATGTTTTCTTACTACTAATATTTCTATATAATCCAAGTTGATGATTTATGGCTTTGGCATCAAAGATTTGGTCATTTTAGTAACCAGACTATAAAGTTGTTATATTAGAAGAATATGATGACATGATTACCACCATAACTAAAAGTGAATAATGAAGTCTACGGAAGATGTATTCTCAGAATAAAACATAGATTATCATTTTCAATAGATAAAGCATGGAGAGCAAAGAACTTGTTGAAATTAATCCATACAAACATTAGTGAATCAATGAGGACATTGTCACTCAACAATACTTTATTCTTTTCATTGATGTTTTTTTTTAGAATGACATGAGTTTGTTTCATTAAACAAAGATTAAAAGTCTATGGAATATTCAAGAAATTTAAAGCTATTGTCATTAAACAAAGTGACAAACATATAAAAGTTCTAATAAATGACTAAGGCAACGAGTATAACTCATAAGAGTTTGATAAAATCAATTAAGATGAAGGATAAGAGTGACAACTAGGGATGACAATATGGGTTTGGCCTAGTGATAATTGGTATTATTATGTTTTTTATTTTGTTTATTTTTTTTAATCTTTTATTGTTATTTTATAATTATCTTTTTAGATATTTTAGGTTATATTAAATAAAAGTGGAAAAGATAAATGTGTGGATCATATTTTGCAAATCAGTGGAAATCTCAGATATTTGGGAAGATTATCAACAAAATAAGTGGAATATTGAATAGTCAAATATTATCATCAGTACCAGATATTCACAAAGTTGGTTACTCAAATTACAAGTCTGAATAATTCAAAGATATGAAATCTTTAAAGATTACAAAATATAGATCAAGGATTATCTCTTACAATTTGTTCAAGTACCAAATCAAGTCCAAATTTTAGGCCCATTCTAATTATGAAAGTCTATAATTTGAGGGTCTGACATAGTTCAAAACAATCCTTCAGGAAAAAAAAAAACCCCCTTTGGGGGAAGGGGGGGGGGGGGAGAACCCCCTTTGGGGGAGAGAGAAAAAGGTAGGGGCACATTCTGAAGGCTAGAGACATCCATCTTCATCATTGTTTTAGTACTCAGAATGTTAAGGAGTAGCTAACTCCCTTATTCATGGGGGTTGGGTGTAATGTGTTCTTAACTCTTTGTAAATTTCACTATTCGATATGATTATTTTCCATCACTCTCGTGTTCTATTCTTGTTTTAACTACATCATAATTATTGATTGCATATTTGTGGCTATCTAATCATTGGACACAATATTAGAACCTAGACTAGAGTAGACAACTAATTGATATTGGTTGTGCATCTAGACATAGAGTACATCATTGTTCATTCATAACATCAAAATTTCGATCACTAATGCGAACTTATAATAAAAAATACTAACACATTAGTGTTTTATTATTCAAGTTTAGACTTGTCGCTAAGACATCCGGGCATTTTTCATAATATGTGAATGCTAGAGTATGAATTAGAATACTATTGTTTGATATTTTTGCTTTGAATTGGATCATGAATCCCAATCCCAAAGAAGCCTTTATCATATATTGCACACCATATGTTTGATAAAAATATAAAAATACAAAAGAAGTTTTATTTTTGTTTTTATGAAATTATTTTTCTAATTGAGTTATGAATTGCAAGAGTTGCCAAGTGTTTCACAAGTCTCTTGGGAAACAATACTTGGACCTTCCACTTTATTACTTGTATGATTTGGTACACTTGCCAATCTCATAACAAGTTTTTGGCGTCGTTGCTGGGGACTTATGTTCAAACACAAGGCAATTTGGGCTTTTGTATCTCTTTTGGACTTTGTTATTTGTATTTTTTTAGTGTTTTCTTTTATGCAGTTGGTTTATAGATCTTTATTATTTCCATTGATTTGGTTTGTGCTTAATGTTTGTCTTGGGTACGCATTAGAGCATGATCTAGTTGTTGAAAGGTCCTAGACATGGGATTTTAGCAGCCTAATTAATGAAATCAAACCAAATATTGCAATTCATCAGAAATGGGATTGTGTGTTTGGCTCTCACTATTCTAGTTCTTAATGCAAGTTTTGATGCATGCTTAGTCCAAGAGATTTGGTAAGGTATGTCACACTTAGATAGACATTACAAGAGATATTTGTGTGTCTATTCTTAGACAATAGGGAAAGTAGTATTCATTACAAACCAAAGTACTTGGGAAATCTATTTAATCATTCTACATATTAGAGTTATTATTTGGTTGGTGTGCTTATGTTTTGCAATTTTTTTTCTTAGTTTCTATATTTTCACTTGTTTCTTTGTTATTTTTATAAATTCCCAATCTCAAATTTTTGTTGTATAAAAATTAGGATAACTTGTTTGTTCGAATATCTTTTTTGTTAATATGAGTGTCAGGTATTGATGAAAATGAAGATAAGACACAAAGAAGCATATGGTATTGGTTCAACAAGCGACCCACCAAAATGCAAAAAAAAAATCTCACACTGAATATAAGGCATCGAGCTAAAAGACGCTAAACAAGCGCTTGTAGGGAGGCAACCCAATATTTTTAATGTGTGTCTGAACATGCTTAATTATTAAATGCTCTCTGAACTTTTTCTAATCATGTCCTCAAATATATGAATTGAATGTTTAAATGGTCAACTAAGTTAGAATACGTTTGAGCAATGATTTTCTTGTCTCATAATTGTGCATGCAGTTGAGTTTACTTGTGGCATACTTTGATTGTGAGATAGTTTGATATGTTTATATTTAGTCAGACCTTGTTCAGTGTGAGAGTATGACCAAATTTTTGGATATTTGAGTATGAAAACATTTGAGTATTGAAAGCATATGAGTGTTATCATTTTGAGAGTAGAGAGCTGTAAGGAAAGTAGTTACTTCCATGAAATTGATTTTTACCTAATTCTTGTTAATATAATCACATAATTGGTTATAAACGATAAAGGCCTTTGTTTGGTATGTTTAAGCTACTTAACCAAATAGCCAACCCTGATACATGTTAAATGTTTGTTGTTACCTTTTTTTTAGCATAATTTTTTCATTCTTTTACCCTTAGCCTTAAAATAAAATATATTGTGTTCCACATCTTAGCCAAAGAGAACAAGTATATGTTGACTAAAATAAAGGTATGAGATCATATCGGTTTTGTAACATCCCAATCAGATATTACTAATTTTAAATAATATAAAATAAAAGAAATAATAAAGTCACATTTATTTAAATTTCTTTCCCAAAATGTGAGAAATTAAAACATTTACTATACTCATCTAATTAAACCACAGTGTTCTAATAATTTATAATAGTTCATATTCCACTAAAAATACAATTTACTACAAAAATTTGAAAATAAAATGATAGTAAACTTCCATAAAAAGCTTTCCCACGCTAGCCCCTCTCCGGCTCTATGCCTCACCAGCATCACCTGGAACGTCATCTACTTTCGTGTGACAAGTCACACAATCATCGCCAAACACACATAGAAATGGTGAGCTCATAACAATTAACATATAAGTTAATAACATCAAGATACACCCAACTATTTTATTCTAGCTAATTCTTGGCCAAGACCTTAATACCCTAAGGTTTTTCAACCTGCAAGTCACACAAATAATTGACCATGAACTCATGATATACGATGCTTGCACGAACCTGCCCGCTCGTGGTCCAGCCTCTACGAACCTCCCCACTCGTAGTCCAACTCTACGGACCTCCCCGCCCGTAGTCTAACACACTTGATCCACCAGCTACGAATCTCCCCGCTCGTAACATCTCTCAAGTGTGAGCACGGAACATACGAACCTTCCTGCTCGTATCCCTACACGAGAGTATCAGGATATGAACCTCCTCGCTCATATCATCACGTGTTCATCACCAGTCATGAACCTACCTGCTCATGACAATATCAAGCATATCCCAAACCAGGACTAACACAACAAGCCATGTGTCAACACCCAATTTCGTTTGGCTAAATAAATAATAATAATATTTGCTTTTGTTTTTTTTAATTAATTAAGTTTTTTCTTTGTTTTTTTCTTTGTCTAAATAATAATAATAGGATAATGATAATATTAAATAAATAAATAAAAAGAAAAAAAATATTGTTTTAATCTTGTATGTATTTTCTTTTGAGGCTTTGTTTCTATTTTAGCCCAAAATACTTTATACACCCACACCGTTTTTTCTTGCAACTAACAGCAGCCCAAAAGTTAATCTAATAATTAGAAACAAAATATGTTCTAATATTTAGAATCATTTACTATGATTTTGTACTCTGATTTTATGACACCTCTTTTCCAGATGAGGAAAATAGTAATTATTTCTCAAAAATATCTTTTTTGTAATTATAATTAATATGTTCTGATCACGTTTGATTTTGTACTCTGATTTTATGACACCTCTTTTTCCAGATAAAGAAAGTAGTAATATGATTCAAAGCAATATCTCTTTTACTAATTAGAATCAATTTTGCTGATCACGTTTGATTTTGTGCTCTGATTTTTCTATGATTTGATTTCAATAATGTGATAATATTAAGACTAGTTCTTGCCTTTTAAAATTCGTTGTAATTAAGACAGAACTTTATTATGAGATTACATTAGATTTATAATGTTGTGAATATAAACCCATCAGAAAAAAAAAGAAAAAAGGATTTTTCTCTCTCAAAATTCTAGAGACCTCTCTCCCCCTAAGCACACATTTTCTTTTAACCCTCGCACATAAAAGACCCATTCACCTTCGATCGCCACCTCCACGTGCTTCTTGGTGTTTCAACACAACTATTGTAAGTCCGATCTCTTGTTCAGATTCGCAGAAACTAAATTTGGTTATGTTATGCACTATTTCTCGAGATGTGGTTGTGATCTTGGTTGAATTTGATGTTTTCACTATTTCTTTTTTATATGGAAAAAGAATTACTGTCATGCATTTATGGGTTCATTAGTTTTATAATTAATGTTTGTTGATTGCATTGGATTGTGAACGTTGTTGCATGAATGAGTGAGAGATATCATGTTTTTAACATTGTATGAATATGTTGTGCCATATTTTTCATATTAAGCGTTTTAAAACTTTTTTTTATAATAAAATAATATATTTAATCCTAAACGTTATCTCATTCTTTTTTAATGTTTTCATAAATTATGGAAATATAATAGTCACGTTTTGGGTATCATATCTTATTTTGGAAGTTTTTTTCTCTTATTTAAAGGAAGTAATAACAAATAAATAATTTAAATACCCTTTAAACTTTTAAAATGTATAAGTGCTTGTGTGACCGCTCGCACCGTCTTAGTATTTAATACCTTTGTTTTACTATAAGATTACTAAAAGAAAAAATACAAAATTTTCAAATATTAAAAAAGAAAGTGATATCAACATCTTCGAACAAATTGTTTTTTTCAAAACGTTTTTTCATGAAGAACTACGTGACCCTGATTCTCCATTATGAATGGATATACGTAGGAGTAAGGAGTAATCCTTGTCGGGCCCAAAAAACAAAAAAAAATATTTTTTGTTTCCTTTGTTTTTCTGTCATCTTTATTTATTTATTTATTTTATTTTATTTTTATTATTTTTTATAATAACTATGGTGGCGATTCCAAAAACCTTTTTTTATATTTTATTTTTGGTTCGTCGTCTTGTCGCGATTTTTGTTGTGACACCATGCAAAACATATCACAAACTCACACTACCACTGCACCATCGCCTGGCGCAACCTAAGCGCCGCCAGGCGAAATGACAATGCAGACCGCCTGACAATTCCATATCACCGTTGGGCGCCATAACACACAAGCCTTTCCTGTTTCCTACTATCGCTTGACGGTTTCCCTCATATTGCCAGACGCTATACTAGTAGCATGAAACTACTGGTTTAGGCACTCCAACACGGGTTCTTAACACAATAGTCATCCAGGCTCACATCCATATTACCAAATGCATACTCATACACTACAACATGCCCCAAAATTGCATCATCACATGTCTCACAACACAATGACAACATAAAATCATCAACATTATACTAAACATATATCATTCATCATTCAAACATAGCAATAAAATATATCTCAACAACATGTTATTTCACACATATTTATGTGTCATTCCCATCATAGTAAAATATAAGTCCTGCATGTAACAAGAATATGTTACCATATAAAATATACATTTTCGCATATTTAAAAATAATTTATCATAAACATATCTTCCAACTTTTATCAATTGTAAATTATTTTAATAATCACCGAATAGGATTAAACCTAATAAACTAAACATATCATTATCCAATGGTGCTATCATAAACCCTCGATCACATGAAATTATATTTTTATATTATAAAACCTTAATCAAAACCAAGCAAATAAATACATACTTCCACAAACCAAATAGTAATCTTTAATAAAAACAAATAACTAATATTATATTAACAACATGCCCAAAGTAATAATATAACTCTCGTACATTTAGCCATTAACTAAATCAAAATAAAACATCACACCCACATTTGTTTTTCAATCACAATTAATAAAAAAATATATTATTATTATATGCATCTTCATACACATATTGACTTTTTATTGCCCTTTCATTAAATAATTCAGTAACTTTAATTTATTTTTATACTTTTAAAATACATATTAATATATAATATATATTATTCTTAGGAACACCATAAATTATCATATACTACTCTATTTATTTTCTTATGCCAACCCACCGATCACCTTTTCAATTAGAAATCACTAAGCCGTGAATATACCAAATTGTCAAACTATGTCAAGTCATAACAATTGAATTTATTTATTCATTCATTTTATATAATAATAATTTCTCGGTTTCTAAAATATTTAAAAATTATACATGCTATCTTTTATATTATATGAATTCGCATATAAAGCAAAAAGCTACTTTTATTATGCTCATATATAATTTAATTTGACGCCACCTAACAAAACCATAATGTCACCCGAAAGTTTAAACACATGCCAAACTAAAAAAAAATAATTACACTCCCACTCTTGCACGCTACTTATTCCCTTATTATTATATATATTTATACATCATAATCCTATAATATATATATATATATATATATATATATATATATATATATATATATATATATAATATATATATATATATATATATATATATATATATATATATATAATATATATAAAATATATATATATATATATATATATATATATATATATATATATATATATATATAATATTCATCTGCACATAATTTCCTTTTCTTGAAAATTGTACGATTTATTATCAACTATAAACTAAACAATATCCCTTTTAATTTTATACCCTACGTTATATAAATAAATTCTAAGCAAGTCACCTATTGTCTTTTCATGTAACCATAATAAAAGCAAAACACATTATGCCCCCATCAAAGTTGCATTACCAGAGCAAAACAAAAACTGTAGTTTTCCAAAACCATATTATATTTGTCCCACTGATAATACCGAAAACTTAATAATCGAAAGATTTACTTATGGTGCATAAAAGAAACATCTGCATACACTCATCCATCAAAATGCATAAAACCAAAAGTAAAGCAAATCACCAATCCTACAATGCTTAATTCACTTCTGCAACTCCAAACACAACGACCCAACATCTTACCCGTTTTCTCCAGACTAATATATTATAATGCATTTGTCACGATACATTTAGATGTATAATAAGAATACGAAATATGCAAGAGTTTAAACTTCATATATATATATATATATATATATATATATATATATATATATATATATTTTGTAGTATACATCGGTGCATTAATGCATTCCTATTCAGATTTACCTGATCTTTCCATAAACCCTTATTAACACAAGACAACACATATGCAAGAGTTTAAACTTCATATATATTATAGTATACATTGGCGCACTGATGCATTCCTATTCAGATTCACCTGATCTTTCCATAAACCCTTATCAACACAAGATAACACATATTTATATAAAAGAAAAATGTCTAGTTAGCTCCCCTTACCTAGATTCCCTAGTCCAATATGCTTTGAGGATTCTTTCTTGCACCAAAGGAATTGCCTGGAGTTTCTGACTCTTTCCATTCATGCCAAAAAGGAGTTGGGAAAAAAGAAACCTATTTTGCCTAAGTCAAGGTTCGAACACACAACCACACAATTACCAAACAAATATACAACCATTCAAGCAATTGATGTTTCATGATATTTCCTGTACATCTAGGATTATATTATCACGCCCCATAGCCAAGCATATTATTAAAATAATAAAACAAGTAAATACGTACACTAATAGCATATATAGGACTTGAACCCAAGTCCTCTTAACACATTTAAGTATTCTCAACCACTTGAGGTAGCATTATTCCTTATCATAATTCTTCGCATTAATTACTATAAAGATTCCTTTAATTGTGTTTAAATTAAATAAATATTTCTTTATTTATTTAATTTTCTCGGGTCTTACAAGTTTGGGGTAGGGTATAAACAACCTACCAGGGTATAAGATTGAATAACTTTGGGTTAGACTTTTGTAAAAATCTGACCCCATGAAAAAGAAAAAGGAAAGAAGAGAGAAGACAACCAATCCCATGTTTTAAAAGGGGTTATGTAATTAGAAGTATATGAAAATTTTTGGAAAAATTATTGCCCGCATGCTCGTCAAAAAAACGCGAGACAGACTGAGATATTGATCCCATTGGCCCACAAAAGCCCATCTAACATAACCCGCAGCATGAGTGGGCCAGAGGCAGGTGGGCTGGCTCGCAGCTCGCATAAAGAAAGAAGAAAAAAAACTTGCACTTGTGTATGTGGGTTACTTTCCTTTTGGACTTCTATATGGATATTCCAAATTCTGGTATGAATGAAAAAGACAAGTGATATGTATTTCTGAATGTGCTAAAATTTGAAGAATTCATCGTGAATGTCAAGGTACGAATAAGGATATGATGAAAATGTTGGATTATCATTATATGATTTCACTCCCCATAGTCTTTGCTTAATTTTATGAACTTGTTGAAGTTTTCAAATTTGTTGAACATTGAAAGCTTTATCATAAAAAAAAAAACAGGTCGATCCACGAGTTAGAACCTATGCGGGGCGTACCAGACTTTTGAGTCAGAATTTTCGAAGCAGGGAGGGCTAGTCCGACCCACATTTTGTGAGCCAAGTGCGGGGCAGGCCCACATTGCCATCCCTAGTGACAACTTATAATAGCATATTCACTTAAATAAAATGATGTTTTGTAGAAAAGTAATCTTAGAATCATGGAAATGGTTGGACACATGTTGAAGGAGAAAGGTTCACTTTCAAGAAAATAATCCAATTGAAACTAGGAGTGGGAAAAATCCTTTGGCTAAGCGCCTAAGAGTATTCAAATTTTTTTTGTTACATACTTGTATCTTATCTTATGTGAGGCTTTAACTTAGTTAACCCTCCACATTCGTTCAAGGTATGGATACTTAGTTTGGTTTCCATGTATATGCGTCTTGTGGCTTGATTGCATGTGATTTTGGTAATGTTTCCAATTTTATTTATCATGGCCAATTTTTTTAAGGATTGAAGAAGGTTTTCTTGAAAAAAAAATCGTACCATTTCTTTTTTTTGGTTTTCTTGGCATTTTTTTTTCATTTAAATTTGTAGAACATTTTTATTACTTTGTTTATTTATTTTAAGAGCTATTTAGTGTTATTAAATTGTGTTTATATTATATATTTGATTAATTTTAGAATTATTACATGTTATGTTAAAATAATAATTTTATTACGATTTTTTATAATTCTAGTTAAACTTTAATTGTTTTTATTAAATCTTGAATTGTTCGATAAGACATTTTGGAAAATTTATTTTTCATAATTCGGTTGAGATTATTTTATATTGTTCGTCGGATGCATACTTAATTGTGGTCATGAGTGATCACTTTTATTTCGTGTACTTCGGAGAGCGATGCAAAATGTTGCTGAAATTTGATCAAATTTATGATGTTTGCCTTCTTCCTGTACATGTTAGATAATTATGAAAAAAATATATATAAATGGGTAGGGCATCACCTTGTAAGAGTGGAATGCTTGAGATTCATGGAGTTTCTACGAATAGAGTATAGATCAAATCTGGATAAATGAACATTGCATTAATGAAGAGCATGAAAATGGGGGTTCTCAACTCTTGCATTATTCTTAAGAGCACACAATCTTTGTAAACAAGACATATTTTTGTCCTTGTGTTCGTTGTCTTAATCAAATACGTCAGGACTTAGACACAATGTGTGATCATATATTTATCTTCAGTATAGTGAGGAGTTATACAATTTGGACTTAGCATGGATAAGTATTACACAAGCCTACGACGTCACAAAGAACAAATTATGTAGACGAATGGATCCATGATAATTTAGAAGACATGGTGTGTGATGTTGGTGAAGAAAATTTTGGAAGAGCTTATTTATGTGATTCTCTTAACTACAATTCAGAGGAAGAGTTGTACATAGGATTGATAAGGTCGACATTGCGTAGATTTAGTGGAATCTTGCTCCAACTGACGGTGAATCACTTGAGCGGCCTGCAAACGTCGATTTGTTCGATGTAAATCGACCAAATACATTGCGGAAGACTATGATGTCACGGTGGGAGATCGATTCACTCTCGGGCGGAGTTCTAGTAGGGAACTCACGAACTCTCACTATTCTGGTAACCCTAGGGAGGTGGATACCTCTATAGAAGATGATCTAAGACGAAAGGGGAAAATTATCACTCGTATTCATCAAAGCTAAAGAGTAATTGAGACTGGCCTGCCTTTATATTGGTGAAGGCTGCCGGAAAACGTAAGGAAAGGGAAAGACCGTCTAACAACAAAATCCTAACAATGATATGAACCCTAGAGGCTAAGGTTGGAATGCTAACAGAAGCTTAACGGGGATGAACCCTAACCCTAAGGTGTGATACACATGCAGGTGTGGAACGACTGGTGTGAAGGTGAGTGAAGAAACCATAGCAGAATCTTGGGTGACTCTGAACTGGAAGGAAACACGGCTGGAAAATGTTGATAAGGTTGTTCCAGATTGGGCCTCAGCCCAATGACATTATGTGTGCCTTTTTGGAAACAAGCTGGATCACTGAAGCAGTCTTTATCTAAGTGATGCACTACTGGTAGATATTGAACTGGACCTTCAGTCCAATGTCACTGAAACATAAAACCTTTGGCCGGACGTGGGATGCTACACCTTAGTTATTTTGTGGTCCATAACCAAAACCATACTAGGAAAAGTAATAAAACAATAATTAAAAGATTGGGCCTAGAATACAAGTCCATGAATGCTAAATCTATACATTTATTAATCTATTTAAAAACAAACAAATAAAAGAACAGGGCCTCGGCGTTGGTCAAACTATAAGCCTTAGGGTGGATTCATCAAGGATGCACTAACTTCACATAACTGTCGACAACTTTAAAATTGTTAGTTTAAAAGCAAGGAATGATTGATCGATAAAAGTTTCACAAAATTATTGAAATTATTGAAGGAGATGCTTCTAAAAAATAACATGTTACCTATTTGTGATTATGAGGCGAAGAAAATTCTATGTCCAATAGGTTTGGAATATCAAAAGATAATGCAAGCCCCAATGATTTTGTATTATATAGATACGAGTTTGCTTCAATGAAGGCGTGTCCAACATGTGGTTTATAACGATTTAAAAAGAAAATTGATAGAAATAATGGTGATGAAGACAAAGATGGTCCACCTACTACAGTGGTGCTACAATGGTGTGGTACTTGCTTATAATACCTAAGTTGAAAAGGTTGTGTACCATTAAATAAGATGAGAAGAACCTGAAATGGAACATTAATCTTCTTCGACATCCACTTGATTTTTCACAATGGAAGAAGATTGATGAAACATTTCTAGAATTTGGGCAAAGCCAAGAAACATAAGACTCAGACTTGCTATAAATGGTATGAATCCCTATTGGAACTTAAGTAGTAAACATACTTGATGGTCACTTTTATTAATGATTTACAATTTATGATGTTGTCTATGATGATATTGGGTCCTAATCAACCTAGAAATGATAGTGATGTGTAGGTAGAGCCATTGATGGATGATTTAAATTATTGTAGGAAGAAGACATTGATGTGTTCAATTCATATTGTCAAGAAACTTTTTCGTTTGTGTGTAATGTTGTTTTGCACAATAAATGATTTCTCAACATATGAAAAGTTGAATGGTTATAGTGTTAAAGGTCATTTTGTATGTCCCATTTGTGAAGAAAACTATGTATATAAGACATCTAAAATTCCTTCCTCGAAATCATCCATACCATAGAATGAAAATAACATTTAATGGAAGTCATGAGGACGAAGTTGTTTCCAGCCCCTACAATGAAGAAACATATAACCAGGTCAAAAACATTGACATTGGGTTATGAAAACATCAAAAGAAGAATTTCACTAAGAAAAACATTCAGAAAAAATGATCAATATTCTTTAATCTCTCATATTGGTGTAAACTTGATGTATGACATTGCATAAATGTAGTGCATGTTGAAAAAATGTATATGATAGTGTCATGGGGACAAGATTTAGTTGACATGAGCATTCTTTCTAAGTTACATCCATAATCAATTGGAAGACGCACTAACCTACTCCCAGTCTGTCACAATTTTTTTGAAGAAAAAAATTATTTTTTTATTAGTGTTTAAGTATTATGAAGGTTCCACAAGGTTACTCTTCAAAGATTTCATGTTATTCATGTTGAACAAGCCTTGAACGCGTACCTTCCACATGGATCCATCATTACGAAAGAATGCTTGATGTTTGTAATTCACATTGTAAACCTTGTAGCATTAGTTTGATGTATTTGGTCTTTATTGTGCTTTTTAATCTGTTCAAATATTTTTCAACAGGTTAAAATGTGTCTTTTAATCTATTGAATGAATTTTCAATAGGTTAACATGTTAGTTGTAGTTGTCTTAAACTGTGACTTATTCAATTAGTTGATTTATTTTTTAATCGATTGATTTCACTTAAGTTAAGTGAATCAACCGATTGATTTGAAAATCAACCTGTTGAATTTCGTAACAATTTGACTATAAGTGTTGTGATTTTCGAAAGAGAGGCAAGAAGACCATTTTTTAGCGCAAAACTGTTCTTGAAACCTGGAAATTTCTCTCTTTCGTGTTCATATAGTTTGCAACTGGTGAAGATTGATCTTAGATCAATTCTTGGAGCATTTTGCTTGTGTTTGAAGCTTAGAGAAGGTGTTTGAGGTAGGTAGGGTTGTGCTATCACTGAGGTTTGATCTTTCTCAAGCTTTGTGTGTGTCTGGTGGTTTTCTAAGTCTACAAGAGATGTCTTGCTGTGTTATTGTGATTCTTGTGTGATTCAAGAGTCGTTTGTATGTGTTTTTGCTTATTTTGAAAGTGTAAGAGTGTAAAATTTGTAAATCTTTTGGAATAGTGGAAAGTCAGGTTCGGCTTGCCTTCACAAACTGAATGTAGCTCAGGTTTGAGTGAACTACTATAAAAATCTTGTACATCAATCTTTTCTCTAACCCTTCTCTCTTGCATTATCATTCAAAGTTTAAAGAATTGGGATTTAAACCAACTTTTTGATTGATGATGTTTGAATAACTCATTTGAACCTGTCTTGATTGATCTTTTACATTGTTCTTGATTTAAATCACAATTCTACATTTCTGTATTTTTCTCAGTATTTCAGTCGACTATTTTCCTGATTCAATCGATTGAATATACCAATATAGTATCTGTCTAGTAAAATCAATTGACTAACTCTGTTTTTGATTGGTTGAAAGTATACCTTTACAAATGATGTGTTTTGAGGTATGACAAGCACTGAATTAGGAAGAGCGGGCTTGGTAGATTTGTGACTTGGTTGTCAAATGCCATAACCCGACGTATTGCCATGGAGAGGTTGGTGGTCGAGATTGATCCTTCATCGGGTACACCTAAAGGCCCATATGTAGAAACGTTTCATAGCTATTTGGGAATGTTTTCCAAAACACATGTCTCTATAGTGATTTCATCTTGGGATGACGTCTTGGAGATAGAGAAGTAGCCAATAAGGGGGTTGAATTGACTCTTTCTGAAAATTAGGTTCAATTTTAGACTTTTTTAAAAAAAATATCTTCTTTGAATTCAATTGATCAAGTTTCTAGCAATCTATCACACTTGGAACATACATTTTAACAGATTAAAAACAGAATCAACAGGTTGAAATCACTTAACAAAGAATCATGCAGTGATATCAGTATAATTCCAATTTACAATATAAGCAATGTTTACACAACATATTACATTAAGGTATCTGGCGTACACAAAAAGATTGATTGAAATGATTTTCTTGATGTTTTATCAAAGATCAATTGAGAGAAGAACAATCAAATCAATGAACAAGGAATTTTATACTAGTTCACTTGTAACAGAGCTACATCCAGTTATTCAAGGCAACCTTAGCTTAAATTTTCACTATATTAAAAGTTTTACACAATCCTCACAAGATTACATATTTTACAACCAAACATCACACCAAGACTCTTGAAGATCTATAATCACACTAGACAACACCTAAATACCCAAGAAAGACCAATCTTTGGTGATGACTCTCCCTAGCCAACCAAACACTTTCTTCAAGGCACCCATGCAAGGCCACAAAGGCTCTAAGCCTCTAAGAAGGAAATCACTAACGTTTAGAGTACTATCTAATTCAGAGAGGACGAGATTTCACACTTATTTCACTCTCAAAATGATTTTATCACTACCTCTTTGAAAAAAACAGGCTTTATAGTCTGTTAGTTAACATATTTAACAAGTTCATTCGTCTGTTCAGTCTGTTGATTTCACTTTATTTAAGTGAAATTAGCTTATTGAATGATAATTCAGTTGATTGAATATATTAATACCATAACTATAACAACAAGTAAATTAACCTATTAAAACCCCTTTTAGTAGATTAAAACATTACAAACAAACACAAGACACCTATTCTAAGTCAAATAATATTCAAGTTAAGCTCTAATTTTCAAGCTTCAAGATCTTTACGTGTTAGCTAGATTATGCACACTTTAAGCTTTAACAACACGCTATTTCTTCAAATCTTTATCATTTTATGAAGTCTTCATCAATCTTTATCTATCCTTTATCACCTCATAAAGTCACTATGCAATATCTTCATCAAATCTCTATGCATCAAAGTCATTTGTGCTAACAAACTACCCTGATTTGATGAAGCCAATATCCATTGAATTGATGAAGCCACATCCATTTTGTTGTCAAGGTCTTCCATTGTTATCAAGTTTGTGAATCTAAATATATGACAAAAATAGTGCATGCGAGATAACAAACAAACACATACACATACTCCCCCTATCGTTAGTATGGTTTGTCATATTAGATTTAGTTCATTAATTTTTCTCCCCCAACTCCTTAATTTTTCAAATCATTAACTTTTTCAATTCCTTAATTTTTCTGCCCCTTTGAATTCATCAAATAGAATTAAAGCGTATATTGAAATAATAATACCAAAGTTTCATTGTGAATTATAGCTAAGAAAACCACAAACAAATGGGAAAAAAATAAAAGCTAATATAATCAACCGATTAAAATTTTAACATAGCCAACTAGAAAATTGTAGAACTCATGAAAAATAGAAATGCAACAACAATTATGGAATGCATGATCCGAAAGCCAAGTCAATCAGACATCCTTATGATTATCTCTATTGTAGAATAAAGACAGCAGATCATGAACCCCGTGGATTTGGTCATCCAAATCTTGGAACCTTTCATTGTAGAAATTGTGGTGTTCATCTTGGGACACATTGAGCTCACGCAGATGATAGAGAATCAACCTTTCAAAGTGAGAGAAAACAAGACCTCTCTTTTGAAGGGTTGTAAGGAACCAAGTCCATTAGTTTAGCAACAGTTTCATCATCTCCTTGGTTTTCACCACTTGGGTCAGCTTCATCATCATTGTTTCCAACTACTACTCCATGATCTCCTCTTGTTGTCCAAACATTATTGACCTTAGAAAATCCATCTTACGCAGGTTGAGGTAGGAAACATGGTTCAAAGTTCCAATTGACTTCTCAAGTTCATCTTCCACATCCACATCAAAGTACTAAATAAATTGTAGATTAATACCACATATGAAAGCTTGAAATCAGAGTCTTTTGGCCTTCATCATATGATCATGAATCACAAAATTCCAGTCCACCAGGATGTTGTTCTGAATGCATTACATATCACCTTCATTCAAGGTTGAATGATTATTTCTACGGGGTACCTTGATTTTGGTGACAATCATGGCAAGCAGCCTCTCATCTACCTTGATTCCACCAACATGAAAACTTTTGATTTCACCTCTAGGCCTTCTAAGACAGTGACCATAGTATTGAACCTTTTTGAACTCCTTTACAATACTTGTTTCGCGCTTCCTTACTTGAACACCTCTTTGCTTAAGCCAGTCACATCTTTCCAAGCTTTCTTGAAGATCTCCATCTACACACCTTTCATGCAGAACCTAAGAATTTCATTGTTGAACTGCAAATTGGTGAAAAACACCTTTACCAAGTCAGGTAGGTCTTTCCCAAGAGCTCTAAAAAGGTTTTCAACCTTTGATGCTTGATTTGTTTTTGTAGGTACCATAGTTTTCAACCATGAGCCATGAAACACAAACCACCTTGGAAATATTGATCTATTTCCTTGTCATCTCTATCAGGAACACCTTCTTATCCCGTGTGTTTAAGAACATCGATTTTTAACATCGACGTAAATTTGACGTCTCTAGATAAGATGTTAGATTTTTGTCTGATGTCAAAAGTCAATAATTCCAGAAGTCATTTTTATGTTAGTGAATTGATATGGAATTGGGAAAAATAGGCATTAGCAAAATTATATTAATAATTAAAAATACATAGAATAATGTTTATAAAATATAATATCATAGTTTTATGTATTGAAAGCTAAAGTAAAACATAAACTTAATTTCTTTTCATGCTTAAAGTACATATAAACATTTTTTAAAAATCATGTCTACTTTAATTAAATTTTTAATAATATAAAAAAAAGTTTCAATATCACCTACAAGGATAAAATGTACCCTGGACAAATCTTTTACTGAGGCTAAGTTGTCCTAGGTCCACACCTGGGTCCACTCTTCAATCCTTCCTTCAAGTCACTAGGCTTCTTCACTTCTTCTTGTCGAAATGTTATCTTCCAATAAGAGTGTGGAGTCCTCGGTGGCAGGGGGTGCTTGCAAAGACACTTTGACGCTCAAGTTAGCTACTATAGTAAATATGGGTAGTTGTAAAAAAATGAGACTAGATTCTTACCTTGTGAACAATATTATTTATACTACCTGGATGAGCCCAAGTTGTTGAGCCTAAATTATGCAGTATTTGGTCATTTTAGTTCTTTGCTTAACATGTTTACTTACCCTTAATTACTTTGTAACATGTCCTTTTGCTTATGTGGATCCATACTACAGTACTGACATATGTCTGGCCTTTCATCTATGTCGAGATGTCACTTATCCGTAAGTTGTATGGACGATCGCGACCCTATACGCACATCATTATTAATAATAACAAAAATATACGTAAATTAAAACAAATACCAATACTTTTTTTCTTATTTGTTTAAAAAAATTAAAATTGTGATTTATAGTTTTTTTTAGCTGCATTTTTAACTATTTGACTCGATTTCTCAACAAGAAAGAAATATCTATCATAAGAGACCACCAATTACTCAATAAAACCACCAAAATTATTTATATAAACATATTGTAAGTTATTGTTTCTCTTTCTCTTCCATTGGATCATGAATGAACGAAATGGTATAATTACCTTCACACGACACTAATCTCCTCTTACTTCCTTTGGTACATGACATTTTCAAACTTCTATTAATTGCCCCAACTCATAGCAATGCATCTTTATTTATTTATATTGTAGTTGATTCCGTGAAGTAATAGGTAATACTAGCATATCAATATGAGTCTATAGAGTTTATATTACAACCTACACATATTAAACGAAATCTACGAAATTTTGGCTCTAGCTGGGTTCCAGCTGGTGCTTTCTGAACTTTTAGCGTGTTGTATGTATGGTCAGAAAACTTGCATGTGGAACTTCTCACCATACCTAACGCAAATTAAGAGATACCACACATATAATTACATGTTTAAAATATGTTTTACTTTACTGTATAAATATATTGAGTATTTTATTTTAATTTTTGTAAGAGTATTTTTATTTTAATTATTATAATATTTCATTCATTGTGACTTGTTTTAGTTCGTCACACCAAAACTTGTAAACAAAAATCAGAACAGGTTTAGGAATGTAATGACATGAATTAAAAACAAAATTGTTACGTATACAAGTTAGAAAGCAAATACTTATATCATCAATTTACAAAACTAAAAATTATTAGTTACTAAAATATTCACTATTGTGAATAAAAAATTATAATTAATTACTAAATTGATCTTTAAAATTAACTACCATAGTTTTGATTATCAAAGGAAATTGATCACTAAAAATTAGCTACCTAGGTTTTGGCTACCAAAATGAATTAGTTTCTAAGTAGTCTTTAATTAATTAATGACCAATTTAGTGACCAATTTTAATTTTTTATTTATAATATTGACTATTTTCGTAACCAATAATTTTTTATTTTGTAAATTAGTATATCTAAATCGATCACTATAGTAACTAACTATTTTTTATTTCTAATTAAAGATTTTCTTGTAACGAATCTATGTACTTCTTTGTATAAGAAACAAATAATCAATTTGTGAAATCATTAAAAATAGAGAAATTAGTTAAATTTAACTAATATTATCATAAATTTAAGTTTTATTACAAAATTCAATGACGGTTTACATAAAGTAAGCGATAATTTTGCAACAATGATTGTAATTATAGTCTTTATTAAGGATGGCAATTTGAGGTGGGCCAGGCGGGCCGCAGGTCCCTAGAAAAAGTGCAAGGCGGCCTGGGATAACCCGCTAGCTTGCACAGGCCTGCAACTTGCACATGCTAAAGGCGGGACGAGACGGGTTGACTTGTTGGCTCATTTACAAAATTAATTATTTTTCTTTTTCAATTCCCACATTATTCATCACGTTGTTTATGTCAGTTCCTATTATTATTATTATTATTATTATTATTATATATAAGATAATGATTTTAGTTCTCGAATATGGAATATCTTTTTATTTCTATTTAAGTTAACAAATTTGTACATGTCTTGTAAAGTGACATGTTGCTATTATACTTTAGGTATAATATTTGTTGTTATTGTTTCTTGTCTTTGATTAGTTAGACTAATTGAAATTATTTTGATAGGAAAAAAATATCAACTATTATAGGAAAATAAATAAAAAAATATTTTGCTCATCACATATGTGAGTCAACCATAGAGCATGGTGGGTCATGAAAGTAAATCCATTTTTGGACTACGGGATGGGCCTCCCCAACCTGCACTTTGCGAGCCAAAATACAGGATAGGACAAAACTGGCCGGACTGACCACTGCTTTGCCATCCATAGAGACTCTCTATAGAAAAAAAGTTAATACTACTTTTAGTTTTCAATAAAAAAAGTTATTCCTAATTTACTCTAAATAAATTAGATAAATGTCTATATATATATATATATATATATATATATATATATATATATATATATATATATATATATATATATATATATATATATATAAAGGTCTATGTTTTTTAATTGCTATACATAATTTTTTTAATGTACATACTTTGTTTTATTTTTCTCTTCAAAAAATTAATTTTAATATTTATTGTAATAAAAATTTATTATATTATAAAAATTAATAAAATATAGCTACTTATATATACTATTTATAAATTTAATAATATTTGTTTATTTGAATAATTATTACAATAGTTAATTTTTTAAGTATATATTTTTTATTATAGTTTTATTAAATTAAATTTAATTAATATAAATAATTTTTAAACAATTTTTTTATTTTTATTCACTACAAAAAATTAATCCATTAGTGATAGTTAATTTTTAGCAGTTCGAAGAAATGTTACGAACTTACACGATTGTGGTAGGAAAAATAAACCGCTAATATTTATTTATTTCTTTCTTTAAAAGTTGCTAAAAAAATTAATTTTTTATTGGTTTTCTTTTATGAAATTTGACCTAAGACTTTCAAATTCTCAATGCCTTCTTCAGTATCTTCGTAGTCACCACCACCGCTTCTGTCATCACCACCACCGCCTCCGTTATCACCACCATCGCCTCCATGTCTATGTAACACTTTATCTCTTTGCCATCACCATCTGTCTATTTTCGCTTCTTCCCTTGTCACCACCAAGCATCTCTCCTTCAGTATTGAGCGTGTTTGTATAACTCATAGGAATCTGTCTTGATTGATCTTTTACATTGTTCTTGCTTTAAATCACAAATCTACATTTCTGTATTTTTCCCAGTATTTCAGTCGACTGTTTTTCTTATTCAGTCGATTGATTATACTAGTACAACATTTGTCTGGTAAAATCAATCGACTAACTCTATTTTTTGATCAGTTGAAAGTATATTGTCCAGAGGTGTTTGCATCCAAACTTGGTGATTGAATTGACTCAAATTAAAATAGTTTTAAACCTTCAAAATACATCCTATTTTTTAACTAGCCAATTCAACCCCGCCCCTTTCTTTACATTTCAAAACTTACACTTCCAGCTCACAAATATACCTAAGAGATCTACATAACATGCCTGGACTACAGTCCATTAAAGAGGTAAGGATTAGAACAAATGGTCCTGAAATAATCTAATGCAAATAAAATTTAGCTACATTTTGTGTCCTCAAATAACCCCATAACACATAAAATAGATCACAATGTTTATTAGATAAGAAAAATGTAAATTCCAACTAGCAGCCATTACAAAATTGTCAAAGTAAGCAAATTAGGTATACATGTTAGGATTGAAGTAGGCAGAACCCAAAAATACTTATTAATCAATGACTTGGAAGGTGAAATAATGAGGTTTTGTGTGTATAGAACGAAAGGGATCCACAACTACTGTTTCGACAAGATTGGAGACAAAGGGGTTTAAGTTTCTACACCCATCCCCTATGTGTGCATGAAAATAAAGACAAGATACAAAACAACAATGAAGAGGACAATATGTATTTGGAGCTTAGACTTAGTTATCATCCAAAGCATAATATATATAACACTCTCTCAAAGTAAGGCCAAGCATCCAAGTATTATTTTAATGTTTTGTTCACCTTCCATTTTCGGTTCAAACATCAACCATTCATGCATAAACATTATGTATATAAAATTGGCATCAATCCAAAGCAAAAACTAATCAGTAGCGTAAATGTATCAACCATTCATGAATAAATACAAGTTAATTATTATCCAAAGAGAAAACTGACCTTGCTTGTGCAATTGCCAACATAAACCTTCACTCTAAAGTACCTATATCAACCCCAACACTTAGTGATTCCAATCACAGGACCACCTGATTGAAAGTGAAAAATGACATTAAAATTCAAATAATATACATTTAAAACATTATTCAAAATCCAGCTCACTTACGCACCTTAGGTTCAATATTTGAGCTCCTCAATAGTTCTTTCCCTCCACTTAATGATGAACACCAAATTCGGAAACCAATACCAAAAGATTACTAAGTCAATAATGCATTTATCACATTTAATCAATAATGGAAGGGTTTCAATCACTTACCACTTCACAAATCCTTAGACCGAACAAAATCGCAAACCTATTCACCTTGCAAGCCATTCAATCGCCTCCCAACCAAGCCTCACAATCACCTCTCTTGACGCACAAAATGTCGTTCACTCAAGGCATTGTTCACAATCATAGCGATGTCTGTAGTTTCTTCAAAAGTGGTCATAACGAAGAAAGGGGGAACGAAATGTCACTCACTGAATGCTCACTTGTGCCACTGAAGCTCGCCTAGAGAAAGGGGGAAGCAATTGCTTGCTCACTTCCTTGTCGACATTGAAGCTCATGCTCAAGGAAATGTGGCAGAAAGAAATCTTTCTCTCGCACTCATGGCACAAAAGGACAAAAAGAAAACCCTTACCTCGCAGAGGTAGGCTCTTGCACTCGTGGCAGAAAGAGGAAAAAGAAAATCCTCACTTGGTATAAACAAAGGGGAGGCAAAAGTGAAATGGGAAAAGGGGGGAAGTGTGAATTTTACCCTGAAACCTTCTGCCTAATAACTTAACCTATTAATTATTTTTTCTTTTAATTAATTCATGTATGCGTCAGCCATCCGACACAAACAATTAGAGCACTATGAGTTGGCCATTCGACGGTGGTAATTTTGGAATTTTGTGTAGGCCAAACCAATATGAATAAAAAAATTTCACCTTAATTAATTCATCGCATCGACTTATTTTCTTTTACTAAAATCACCTAAATTTATGTAGAGGTGTTGTGCATTGGTTAAGCGAACGCCCTTAGTGTTAGTTTGAAATGGTGATTTAAGCCAAGAAGGGGGGTTAAATTGATTTTTTAAAAGTTTTTCAAAAGCTTAAAACCCATTTTGATTGAATCAAATAAACCACAAAATTTGAATCAAAAAGCTGCAGAACAGTACATTTTCAATCGGTCAAAAAATAAACTAGCAGACAAATTTGTTCTTGAGCCTATGAATCCGTTGATTAAAATTTCAAATCAATCAGCTAAAATCCTTAGAAATTATACGGAATGCAGAATTCGCAGATTTAACTCAAACAACAAACTTTTACGCACAAGACTTTTTCCAATCAATATTCTTAATAGGTATGCATCATCAGATTACAGAAAAATGTATTAAAACTCAACAAAGAATTATTTACTTAGGTTTCTTGAGTTTTTAAAGTGAATTAAAGTGAGTGAGATGAAGGGAAGAGAATGACCCAATTGTTTTTATACTAGTTCACTCAATCACAGAGCTACATCCAGTTTACTAGGACAACCTAAGCCTGGTTTCCACTAGATTCAAAAGTTTTACAAATCACACACCAAGATTACACTTTTAAACAAAGAAACACACAAAGATTTTTGACTCACACAAAAAATCTAGCCTAACACCCTGCAAGAATCACACTAACAAATCTGGAATCACACCAAGTAAACAACCAGAGGCACAGGAACTACAAAACTTGATGGTGGCTCTCCCTAGCCAACCATACACGAGTTCTTCTAGCTAATCCCAACCCAAAATGCCTTCAAGATCAACAAGATATTCAAACAACACGTTGAAGCTGTGTAATGCAGAGAGATAGAGTTTTCTAGTGATTAATGACAAGTTTTCGCGTTTAAAACCTCAAAAATTGTTCCTCTGCTCTCGAAAACACAACTTATATAGTCTAGTTTAGGTGAAATCAATCAGTTGATTTCACTTGACTTGAGTGAAATCAGTCAATTGAAAAACACTTCAACTGGTTGAATACATTCACACCAGAAACTATATACAACAAGCCTTTTAACCTATTAAAACCCTTTTTAACAGATTAAAAAGGACACACTAAGACTAACAAGATATCTAACCTATGTCATATAGCTTACCAACATGATATAACATGTAATCATTACATTTAACACATCAATTACAGATTTAATATAATTAAAACATAATCTTCAAGTGAATCTTCATCAATATTCATCAACCACATATGATCTTTATGCACTTGGCTTTACCAAATCTTTGCTTCAAGCTTGCTTGTGCCAACACTTTGTGTCATCATTACAACCGACGCCACTTTTGGAAGTTAAGCAACAACATTCTTTTAGTGAACTCAAACATATTTAGTAGATTGAACAATCCAGTTAACAATCTCGGATCTAGTTAGTAACTTTCAAAATGTTGTTTCAGTTAATGTTGAATTGTACTGGATTAGTCAATCTACAAAACAAATCGCATTAGTCAATCCGAAAGGATTTACCCAAATGAACAATCTGAAATATGTTACTGAATATGATAAACATACACCAAATCAATTATTTCGAGAATAAAATAATTAATTTAATTATAACATATTTTTAAAACAAAATAATGAAGAGTAAAATGGGCATCATGTAAAGATTGGGGTGTAGGAAATATTAGATATTTTGAATAAAACTTTAGTTGTTACTAGTTGTTGCTAGAATGTTTGGAAGGTTCTAGTATATTTCCGTAATGCATGGGTAGTTGTTGAATATCAATAGAGTAATTAAATATTGAGTTGGTGTCGGTTATTCTTTTCAAGTTCGCTATATATTTGTATAGCACATGAATAAAGTGGTGCATTTATCCATTCAATATTAGCATATTTTTCCATTATAACAATCTGGTATCAAGAGCCTCGAAGGCCTGGTCCAGCATAGCAACAACTAGCTTTGAGAGAGAGATAGAGTGATGGTAACTGAAAATACCTTTGGACAACCTGCAATTCCTAAATTTGATGGTCATTGTGATCATTAGGCAATGTTAATTGAGAATTTTCTATGTTCAAAAGAATATTAGGGTTTGGTGGAAACTAGAATTTCAGTTGCAGTTGTTGGAACGACACTAACTAAGGTGCAATAGCGTCAAATTGATAAGTAGAAGCTTAAAGATTTGAAAGCAAAGAATTATCTTTTTCAGGTGTTAAATTATTTTATTCTTAGTATGATTCTCAAGAAAGATACCACCAAGGATGTATGGACTCTATGACCAAAGTATCAAGGTTCGACGCGAGTTAAACGAGTTCATTTGCAGACATTAAGGAAGGATTTTGAAACACTCCATATAAAGGCTGGAGAAACTATAAATGACTATTTCGTACGAACACTATAAATTGCGAACAAAATGAAGGCTAATGGTGAAACAAAAGTGACACAGATGTCATGGAAAAGATGTTACGATATATGACTCTAACATTCAATTATGTGGTATGTTCAATTGAGGAGGCACAACACACCAAAAAATTATTTATAGACGAATTGCAAAGTAGTTTGCCAGTGCACAAGCAAAATATTAGTAGCCCTGAAGAGGAACAAGCTTTGAAGTTGACTTACAGGGAATTTCTAATCGAGATAGAGGTCGTAGTGGCTACCAAGGACGCGGTCAAGGACGCAGAAGGTCAAATTTTGACAAATCCACTGTTGAGTGCTTCAATTGTCATAAACTAGGGTACTTCCAATGGGAATGTCAAAGGAATGAAAGAAATTATACTGAGACATCTGAAGAAATGTTGCTCATGGCTCAAGTTGGAGATTAATCATTCCACAGTGATGATGGCTTCTTAACTTTGGTTGTAGCAATTATATGTGCAATAAAAAGGAATATTTTGCAGATCTCAATGAATGGTTTGTAGACAATGTAAAGTTAGGAAATAACACAATCCTGGTGGTAAAAGGAAAAGGAAATGTGCAACTACAAATTAACAATCAAATACAAGTAATCATTGAAGTGTTTTATATGCATGATTTGAAAAATAATTTGGTAAGTGTTGGACAACTTTAAGAGAAGGGTTTAGTTATGGTTTTTCAACATAACAATTGCAAGATTTATCATCCTGGAAGGGGTGTTATCATGAAATCTACAGTGTCCTGCAATCGAATGTTCAAAATTGCAATAGTGTTTCTAACATTTGGTACGACTTGCTTTAATGCAATAAATGAAGATTTTGGCTAATTATGGCATTTTCGTTATGGTCATTTAGGTTCCAATGGGCTTAACACTCTGCAGCAAAAAGAAATGGTAGTAGGTTTGCTGTAGTTGACAAAACTTTCAAGAGTTTGCAAGGAGTGTTTGAATGGGAAGCAACAACCACTTCCATTTCCCAAAAGGAGTGCTTGGATAGTTGAATTGCCATTACAACTGATTCATTCTTATTTATGTGGTCCTATTCAACCAATTTCTAACACCAATAATAGGCACTTCATTTCTTGCATTCATGATTGTACTAGAAAGACCTAGATCTATTTTTTAGATGAGAAATTACAAGCATTCAAGTTCTTTAAATAATTTAAAGCCACTATTGAACATGGTGTGGGTTTGCAAATTAAGGTTCTTCTAACAGATTGTAGAGGTAAATTCACCTCATCAAAATTCTCAAAATTTTGTGCTGAAAAAATGATAAAACAACAGCTTACTACTCCGTATTCACCTTAGCAAAATGGTGTTACTGAGCGAAAGAATCGTACAATTATGAATACAGTTCACAACATGATGATCGCAAATGTATTTCGAAGACTTTTTTGCCATAAGCAGTTAATTAGGCAGTTCATGTTCTTAATAGGAGTCCAACATTAGTCGTTCAAAACAAGACACCAAAGGAAGCTTGGAGTGGCAAAAAGCCTTATGTTAGGTACTTTAAAATCTTTAGATGTGTGGCTCATGTGCATGTGGTACATAATTTTCAAAACTAAATTAGATTCACATAGTGTTGTGTGTGTTTTATTAGGAGTCAGTGAAGAATCAAAGGCATGTCGACTCTATAATCCTATTGATAGAAAAATAATTATTAGTCAAGATGTTGTATTTGACGAGGATGAATGTTGGAATTGGGAAGATGACTTCACAAATTCAATTCAATCATAATTGGATTGGAATGATAACAAAAGTGATGCCGAAAAAGATAAAGATCTAGAGGAAGAAGTAGAAGAAAATGTAGAAGAAGAAGAAGAATCTACACAACAAGAAGATGATCGTGAACAACATGTTCCAAGAAGGCAACACACCCAATCTTCTTGGATGCAAGATTATGTCACTGGTGAAGATTTGTCTAATGATGATTTTAAATCACATTTGACTCTTAACAATGACAGTGATCATGTCCACTATGAATAAGCCGCCAAGAATCCAATTTGGAGAAAATCTATGCAAGAAGAAATTGATGCTATAAAAAGAAATGGTACGTGGTATTTAACTAAACTTCCAGCAGATGCTAAGGAGATTGGGGTTAAATGGATTTTAAAACTAAGCGTGATGAGAAAGAAGATGTTAGAAAACATAAAGCACGATTGGTACGCATTGAAAGCTATTTTCAAAGTTGTGGATCATACGCTATCTCAAAGGAACTTGCGAACTGAGCTTGTTTTATCAAAGAAATGGAAGCAAAGGTTTGATCGGTTATACAAATAGTGATTATGCTAATGACACTGAAGACAAAAAAAGCATATTAAGCTATGTATTCATGATGAGTGAGGTTGCTATCTCATGGAGTTCGAAGAAGCATCTGGTGGCAAGTATATCAACAACTGAAGCGGAATTTATACCAGCTACTACTAGTTCTTGCCAAGTTGTGTGGCTCAAACAAATACTTAAAGCATTGGAAAAAAGTAAACAAGCGCTACTGTTATCTATTATGATAACAATTCTACTATATGTGATGATTCAGTTTAAGGGTGGAAATATTAGATGTTTTGAATAAAACTTTAGTTGTTACTAGCAGTTGCTAGAATACTGGGAAGGTTCTAGTATATTTGTGTAATGTATGAGTAGTTGCTGAATATCAGCAGAATAATTAAATGGAAAATTTTATAATGACTACCAAAATTTGACTACTTTGTTACACCTTGAGCTTCATCCAAGGTGGCAATTATAATTTCATTTTTGAATTAAAAGTGTTTTGTCCATGCTAGAGAAATGGAAAGGAAACAAGTTGCACTAGCTTAAATGTAACCCATATTTTTTTTCGCTCCTCTTTCTCTTCCTTCTGCAAAGTTTCTCTCATTTGCTCCACCCTTCTTGACATTTTCGCTCCCCTTGATGGAATCAATGACGAAAGGAGAAAGGCGCCCACCTTTCATTAATTTGTTTTTGTGCAACAGCGTTGTGTTTCTGTTATGTGGTTCTTGTGCTCAAGCGGTGCTAACATGTATTTCTTTGTCATAGGTGAGAAGAAAATTTTCAAATTTCCACTCTAGGGTTTGAATCATTTTGAAGAGAAATTTCTAATGTATTTTTCCTTGGTATTCTGCCTTGCCTATATTATTGATACCCTTGCCTCTGCTTGTACTGTTGATACCCCCACCTCTAATTGTATTGTGGATGCCCTTATCTCTACCTCTTGATGTATTCTTGATGTCAGTCGTGGGTATCAGTCTGTCTTGATGCATTTCAAATTTCTACCTATTTGATATCATATTCCATATTTCTTTTGTTTGTTGGTTCTTCCCACCCCCTTCATCTTAAAGTTGGTTTTTGTTGATCGTGGGTAGTACTTCGTTGTAGGTGAATGTGAATTTTTTGGAATTTATGGTTTAGGGTTTATGGCATTAGAACACACATTGCTTTAGTGAGAGAGATTATGCTTCTTAACTTAATTTGATGCATCTTCATTTTGCTAGTTTAGTATATCTTAACATTTAAGTTTTTATGGTTTATATGTAGGAATTGCACACTCAAAATTCAATTTGATTTTAAATTTTATTTTATTTTGATTTGGGTGTTGTTAATAGGCTAACTCTTTGTAATTTTGCCAACATATATTGTGCAGGGTGAGACATATGTGAAGAGTGATTGAAGTGTTGGTGAGAAAAGTGCATAATGGAAAGTTGTAGGTAACAAAATAAAAATGTTTGAGACTGTGATATAGGTGTTCTACTGTATCTTTTCTTATAGTATCTTTTCCTTGGTTATGAAGTAATCTCGATGTAGCATGCATTGATAAATAGAAATTTAAGGGGCAATAGAAAGGAATATTGTAAACTAGGGCGCGCGTTCCTCATGGATATCATGTGGTTAAAAGGAAAATTTCAAGCCAATTTAGTTTATTATCATAAAACATAAGATAGCATAATTCTATTTTAATTTTGGTTGGGGAAATTTCTAGTCCTATAAAAGTCGATAGTAGGAGTTCAAGAAATATAATTAAAAAAAATCATTAAGTGTACTATAATTTATTTTTAGAGTGATCCCAATTTCTATTGATTATATATTGTGTACTCTTTCTATTTTATGTATGTTGTAGCTACATCGCACCACCAAATTTCACATGCTTGGCCATTTTGTTTGTCATGAGAAAGTAGTTTATTTGTTCTATTTTCTCTGTTATAACTCTTCTTTTCTTTAACTTCTTAATGGATATTTATCTATTTAATCTTATGTCCTAAGAACCCATATTCCTTCCAATGGTTTTTTTTTGTCTTAATTTGTAGTGAATTTATTGATTATATCCATTTAGAAAAATATGTAGGAAATTAGAAAATGTTACCTATATATTACTAGATTGTGGTCTCTTTTAGCTTGTCTTAAGTGCAATCCCTTTTAGAACTACCTTAATGGCAATCTTAACGGTGGTTTAGTTTCATTATTAGATAAGTCAATATGTATTGTTTGGAAATATGAAGGAAATATGTTTTTGTATTGTTTGCCATTTGAAATTTACTCATACTCAGGATTGCACTTTTAATTATTTAGTTGTTTTTCAAGTAGTGTTTCCAACAACAAAAATTGAGTTCCCTAAATTGCAAGGGTGTAAAATGTAACTAAGGATATTTGATTATGTAGATATGTATGTTAAGAGTTGTGTGGAGAAGCCACTGCATATGTATTTGCCAAGAGATGAACGCTTTGAGGAGTCAAAGCAGAACACATTCACTTTGAAGAGTTGAAGGCAGTGCTGCATAACTTGATCCCTGGTCTCAAGGCCAGTCTTTCTACTAGCAACCAAGACTTCAATGATTTCTCAAATGTCAATGGCCTTTACAATGAAGGGTTGCTGATAAAGCTAGGGTTGCAAGATGAGATAATGAAAAAAAAAACCCCTTTTGTCAGCAAGATCCAAGAGTCCAGCGAAGGACTTCTTATGTTATTCGACATGTACCTTTAATCCTTATATGATTCAACATATTAAGACAATTTCATGTTCAATATTATTATTATTATTATTATAAAACTTTTTATATGTTGTTTTAATTTTTTTACAACAATATAATTAATTTTATGGCAAAATTTTAATTCACACAACATTTTGTGTTGCAAAGAAATTATGATTTTTGAAAATATTAAATTTTTAAGGTTAAATATATTTTGAAAAATATATTAAATTTCATCATTCATGTTAAATAGACTTGACATATACAATTGTGCAAAATGTATAATTGGCGTCGCCATTTATTTCATTACCAATTGTCAATTAGTTCAAGAACAAATTTCTTTTACTTTTATAATTGAAAAAAGGTCAAGACAATAACTTATTCCAATTTTATTTTAATTTTCATACACATTTATGGAAGACCTTACTACATGGTCATTTCTAATTTGTTATTCATGTTAGACCGACTTGACATAGATATGTGAAAAAAAGTATATATGATTTTACCACTTATTTCATCACCAATTGTCACTTAGTTGCAAGAACAAATTTATTTGATTAAGATAATAAACTAAGAGGGGAACCTATACTACAATTCTTTTTTATTTTCATACATATTTATAGGTGATCACCAATGTAATTACATTTAACTAGTTATGAAACCAAACGAATTAACTGTTTTGCTCTTCCAAAAAAAAATGATACAAAACCTGTCAAATATATCTATTGATCCAAGTGCAAATAAGTGCTGAGTTGCAAACAACTTTCTGAACAAATATACCAAAACTTGTAAAATTAATTTTTTCTATACACACTAACTTACATGTACTTGTTATGGACCACAAATGTAATTACATTTAACTGGTCATAAACCCAAGCTAGTTAACAAGCTTCACTACTCTAAAAAATGACACAAAACCTATCAAACATATATGGTAACCAAAGTGCAAATAAGTTACGAGTTGGAAAGGATTTTTGTACAAGTATATCAGAACTTGTAAATGTATTTTTTTTTGTACACACCAACTTACATGTACTTGTTATGGATCACCAATGTAATTACATTTAGTTGGTTATAAACCCAAAATTAACAAGCTTCACTGGTCTAAAAAATTGATACAAAACCTTCCAAACATATATGGTGACCCAAGTGCAAATAAATGACGAGTTGGAAATAACTTTTTGTACAAATGTACCAGAACTTGTAAAATTATCTTATTTGTATGCACCAACTTACATGTACTTGTTATGGATCACCAATGTTATTACATCTAATTGGTTATCAACCGAAACTAATTAACTAGCTTAACTGCTCTAAAAAACTGACACAAAACTTATCAAGCATATAGGATGACCAGAGCAAATAAGTGCAGAGCTAGAAAATACTTTTTGTACAAGTCTACCAAAACTTGTAAAATTAATATTTTCTATACATAACAACTTAAATGTACCTGTTATGGACTACCAATGTAATTACATTTAAGTTGGTGTGTATGAAAAGTCCTTTCCCACTCGTCACTTATTTGCACTTGTGTCATCATATATGTTTGGCAAGTTTTGTGTCATTTTTTTGGAGAGCAGTCAAGCCAATTGATTAGTTTGGGTTCAGAAACAGTTAAATGTAATGACATTGGTGGTCCATAACAAGTACATGCAAGTTGGTGTGTACATAAGAGATTAATTTTATAAGTTCTAGTAGACTTGTACAAAAAGTCCTTTCCAACTCGTCACTTATATGCACTTGGGTCACCAGATATGTTTGACAAGTTTTGTGTCATTTTTTTAGAACAATCAAGCCAGTTAATTAGTTTGAGGTTCATAACCTATTAAATGTAATTACATTGGTGGTCCATAACAAATACATGTAAATTGATGTGTACAAAAAAGATTAATTTTATAGGTTATGATAGATTTGTACAAAAAGTCCTTTCCAATTTGTGACTTATTTGCACTTGGGTTACTAGATATATTTGGCATGTTTTGTGTCATTTTTTTGGATAGCAGTAAAGCTAGTTAATTTGTTTGGTTTCATAACTAGTTAAATATAATTACATTAGTGGTTCATAAGTACATGTAAGTTGGAGTGTACATAAAAGATTAATTTTACTAGTTCTGGTAGAATGTACAAAAAGTCATATCCAGCTCCTCACTTATTTGCACTTGGTTACCAAATATGTTTGATAGATTTTGTGTCATTCTTTTCTGGAGTACAGTTAAGCGGCGTAATTAGTTTGGGTTGATAACCAATTAAATCAAACTAGTATGCTCCATAACAAGTGTGTGTAAGTTGGTATGCATAAAAAAGATTAATTTTACATGTTTTATAAGTTTTGTGTCAAGAACTAGTGTTAAAATATTATTTCCATAATTTTAATTATTGCAACAAAAAAGTAATAAAATTCTATTTTTTTAAAAAAAAAATATTTCAAGGTTTATTTACAACTATAATTTGTATAAATTTTTTAACTTTTTTTAAATATAAAAAGTGGTGGCATAGATAAAAATTGAACTCCTTAAATGTAGTTAAATTTATTATTTTTCAATAATTTTCATAATTTATAAAATAAAACTTAAATGAAAAGTCATGAGACTCGAAATACAAGATTTCAGATAACATCAATAATTGGAATATTGGGAATTACAAAAAGACATTAATTATCTTACCTTTTATTGCAACCTTTAAAACTAAAGATAAAGTATCTTAACCGACCTATTTTATCATCCTAAAGCTAAGAGCAACCTTAAAATATCTGTGTGGAATCATCAATATGCTTACCATCCATGGAAGACTTAATCATGCCAATGAAAGTAACCTCCAAAGGCTTCACAAGAGGAAGACTTCTAATATTGTCACTTTGTACCCACATGTTAAGGAAAAGCATGAATAACCAAATTCATAACCATATATATGTAAAAGGAAAAGCATGAATAACCAAATTCATAACCTAAAACCGCACCCGTAGTCCCTAATACTGTGAACACGAGCTAGAAGGCCAAGGGACGGGATCAAAAGGAAAATAAAGGGTAAAATGTCTCTTGTTTGATTGTTACTAATTTTTCATGAGAAAGATATGAAGGATTAGTAAATAAAACAATTAATAACTAATACAAATTTACAATTTCACTTGTTTTTTTTTAAATAAATAACATGATTAAATAATATACTTTTTTTACCTAAACCCATGCCCCCACTTTGGAGAACACAAAAGGAAGATGTTTGAAAATGTTATTATAAATCCTCAATACTATCTCATCTCAGTAGAAAACTCCTAAGCAATTGAAAAACTAACCTTAATGTCCACCACCGAATTTAGTCAAGCTCACATTTGGGTTTACTCAAAGAGATTGAAAACAATACCTCTAGAATAACATCTTGCCACCTTCCACATGTGCAAAGGCAACAAGCTAGCTCGTAATATACACCAGTTGTTCCAATTACTCCTCTTCTTTCCATGTCCCTGATGGCTTTCACAACTTCTTCAACTTTACCTTCCTTTCAAAAGGTTCTCACCAAAACTACAGAAGTGAGATACAATATATATGATGCTTGTTTACTCAGCATTTGCTACTTCCTGCTCTTGTTTGCTCAAATAAACTCTGAGAGCTTGCATCCCAGGTGCTTTCACCATTGTAATATCAAGTAGCACTTAACATTAAAGTAGGAATAAAACAACTATATAGTAAAATAGGAAGATAACAACCATGCATTTAGGAGGTCCATCCTTTTTTCCTATGGTATTCTCCTTTGATTACAGAATAAAAGAGGCATCACGACCCTTTAAAAAAAGTAAATATCCTCAATTTTACACTTGTGTGTATATATAATGTTAGTGCATGTAAGTTTTATGAAGATAATTTTTTTAATGAATAGTAATTTTCCCTTTTAAAACACGCAAAGGAAGGTTACTTGTCCCATATGAATATTACTTGAACTTTAGGACAAGCAAAAAGGTTGGATAGCCTTATGAAGTAATCGTGAAAATGCATCCAAAGGAGAGTATGTTAGAATTAATTGACGAATTAATTCTATTAGTGACTTATTTGAAATATTATGATGGCCTAATTGTGATTTAATAAAATTTAAAGACCTATTGGTTATTATTATGGGAAGTGATAATAAAATAAAAACCAACTTGATGGACGTTGGTTTATAAAAGGGATTGGGATTTTATCTCTGGTCATAAGGTTTTTTTCACAGTAACCTATCACAAACGTGTGAGAAGAGAAAAGTAAGGCAAAGAGATAGATTGGGAAACGGTGGTTGAAGAGCACACAAAATTACAAATTAAAGAACGCATATTCACAGGATCTCCCATAGATCAAGGTTAATGCTCTATTATGTTTTATTGTGTGAGAATCCTAAATTCTAAAGATCCTTAATTGTTTTACAAAGCAACCAAAACATTTTTGTCATTCATGGTTTCTTTCTGAACAGAAGCAGCTACAATGGAGTCGAGGACACATATTTTCATAGTAATTAAAATTTAGTGCACTCACAAGAGTAGCAAAGTGCACAATAGTTATGAGCATCATCACTGTAGTAATATCTGCCATATTTCAAATCACAAATTAATTCAAAACCTTTGTACATAATTTGTTTGGAACATAATGAGAATAACTATGGTATTTATAGGGGGTGTTGGTGACATGGGAACCTTCTCTCACATTCACCTCTGACAAGTCCTGCAACAACAACACCTCCATCACTAAAGCCAATATCCCCAAAATTTTGGAAAGAAAATAAATAAATTGAAAAATGACATGAAACCTAAACCATAAAATCCAAAAAAAATCGCATTCACCTGCGACTAAGTAATACCCACGATCAACATAAATCAACTTTCAGATAAATGGAGGTGGGAAGAACCAACGAAAAAGAATATGGAATATGAGATCAAATAGGTAGAAATTTGAAATGCATCAACACAAACTAAAACTCGCAACTGGGCATCAACAATACATCAAGAGGCATAGATAGGGGGCATCAATAATACAAGCAAAGGCAAGGGCATCAAGATTATAGGTAGAAGTAGAATACCAAGGAAAAATATATTAAAAATTTCTCTTCAAAATGATTCAAATCCTAGAGTGGAAATTTGAAAAATTTCTTCTCACTTATGACAAAGAACTACATATTACCACCCCTCTAGCACAAGAACCACATAACAGAAATGCACTACCGTTGCACAAAAACAAAATAATGGAAGGTGGGCGCCTTTCTCCTTTCGTCATTAATCCCAAAAAGAGGAGAAAAATGTCAAGAAGGGTGAAAGAAAATCTATAGAAAGAAGAGAAAGAGGAGCGAAAAAAAATCTAGGTTACATTTAAGTCAGTACAACTTTTTTCTTTTCCATTTCTCCGTGGACAAAACATTTTTAATTCAAAAATCAAATTATAATTGCCACCTTGGATGACAACTCAGGATATAACAAAGTAGTCAAATTTTGATAATCATTGTAACATTTTCCTATTTAAATATTGAGTCGGTGTTAGCTATTCTTTTCAAGTTGGCTATATATTTTTGTATAACACATGAATAAAGCGGCAGTTATCCATTCAATGGGGTGCAGGAAGCCCTTTTTTTCGCAACTATTATTGGGGTCAGTAATATTTGTTGGCAAGTTAAGTCAACCTAGTTGAACCCAGGGGGTTTTGTTCCTACACCCCCAAAATTTCTTCTACACCCTTAAATAATTTTCAAATTTCCAAATTTGACCGGCAATAAATTTTTAAAAAAGTTTAAACTCACCTTCTCTCTCATATTTAATGAAAACTAACTCACTCACACACATCTCACATTAATCCTAAAAGCACAAGGGCAGAACTCTCCTCCCATCCCCCAGGAAGCTCACATTTTCTCTTTCTCTTCTCTTCACATTCTCCCACATTCTTCTCCATTGTGGTCCTTGTGTTGCTTTATCTCTCCTTTCTCGTTCACACCATAGACATTTACATAGGTAATATCCTCTCCTATCGTTGATGTAAATTATTTTTAATGATTTACAAATAGGGTAGAGTAGAAGTGTTCTATTTTGAAGATATGATATTGTTAAACCATTAACAAAAATTGAAAGCCACAGATCTGAAACACGAACTCGAAAATGACAACCGAAAGTCGACTTCCGGTGAAGCAATCAACTTCTGGTTAAGGAACACGACTTCCAGTAAAGGAAAACAAAATTGAAAATGACCACCGAAAGTCCACTTCTGTAGGATAGAAACATGAACTGAAAGTCGACTTCCATAAGTGAAAAATGGTTAAAATTGAAAATTACCATCGAAAGTCCACTTTGGTAAGATAAAAACACATACCAGAAGTCGACCACCGTAAGTGAAAAATGGTGTTGAAAAACCATCATCGGAAGTCGATTTCCATAAGTGAAAAATGATTTTGAAAAACAATCACTGGAAGTCGACTTCCGTAACTTTATCATAGGTCCTGGATGATATTGGAAATTTGATTTTCGGAAGTTGACTTCCAGTTAAGTGAATTTCCAAAAATCGACTTCCACAAGCTTATCATAGTTTCCAGAAGTAAAAAATCGGGGATATTACTTCCGGAAGTCGACCTCCGATTAAGTGTGTTTCCGGAAGTCGACTTCCGGTCCTTTTAAATTTTTTATTCATTATTTGAAACTTTATTATTTTTAATATTTCTTAAATATTTAATTTATATTTTTTGTTTTAGTTTTTATGTTATTTTTTTATTGTTTTTATTTTGTAATTTAAAATTGTAAATAGTTTTAATTTGAATATGTTTTTGAATTTGTTTATTATAAAATATAAAAATAATAAAACAATAAAAAATATAAAAAAAATAATAATATTCATGCAAAAATAAATTAAATATAAAATATAAAAAATAAAAATAAAATAAAGCGTAAGTAAATAAAAATAAAATAAAGCATAAATAAATTAAATTAAAATAAAGCATAAATAAATAAAAATAAAATAGAGAACAAATGAATAAAAATAAAATAAAGCATGAATAAATAAAAATAAAATAAAGCATAAATAAATAAAAATAAAATAAAGAATAAATAAATAAAAGAAAAACTAAGCATGAATAAAAAAAAATAAAGCATAAATAAGTAAAAAAGCATAAATAAACAAAAATAAAATAAAGTATAAGTAAATAAAAATAGAATAAAGCATGAAACAAAATAAAAATATAATAAAGCCTTATAAAAGTATCAACTAAATCAAAATAAAAATTCTACAAATCTTACTTAATTGAAAGTTAACTCCGAAACTATTACAATTCCACTTTCGTCATCAAATACATCATATCCGGAATATATTAAAATCGGAAGTCGACATCCAGTCAATTTTGTATTTTTGAATGTCCACTTCCAGAAAAGTGTGGATATGATTAACATGACTTTCGAGAAAATTGAATATTGGAAGTTGACTTTCTATTTAATGTGAAAGTGAAAGGCAAATTTGGGAGTGCAACGTGCCGGTATATAGCAAATACCATCACAAGTGATGTTTGTTCAGACAGTCACCTATGTAACTTCATAATTACTTAATTATTACTTTTACCTAATTAACTTTTTAATTTTCATTTAATTTTTGAAGGACATAAATAGAATGGCACAAAACTTGGAGGTGCAGAAGAAATATTGGGGGTTGTAAGAAGAAAACCCCTGAACCCAGTTCTGAAATACATTGCCCACATTAATTGGGCTACAGCCCAAACAACCTTATTGACTAGCCTATCATCCACGAAAGTGCTATCGCTTAAGCAATTAAATGGGCCGCACTTGCACAATTCTAAGGATTAGATTGTAATTGTCTCTCTTCTTTTTGCTATTATTAACTAACTACCTACTTTTTAAAACTTAAAAAGAAAAACACGCTATTTACTGCATAAAGCAAACTACATATTTCAAACATAAATGGAAATTAGATTCATGTAAAAGAGATATTTATAAATTTATTAATTTATTCCCTAAATGAATATCTAAGATGGATTTTTGCCTTAAGAAAACTAATTACCAACAACAAAGGCAACAAGTAAAATAAATTTTGGCTATATTATTAATTAGAAGCTTTCAGTAATACCTATGAATAAATCAATAGTAATTTTCCCTTCTATAAAATTTTATGAATAAGAAAATCATTAGTAATTCAGGTAAAAACTTAATAAAAGAGATACTAGGAGTTATGTATCGGGTAAATATATATATATATTATTTTTCATGTCATTATTTTTCAAATAATGATGACAATAATAAATTAATAATATCATGAATAGTTAAACATATAAAGAATATATTATTTTGGTTTAAACGGGACGCGTTTATTGTAAATAATTGTACTTTAAACGGAATACAAGTAATTCTAGACAATGAAACTATAAACAAACTAAATATCTTTTGTTAATAGAGAGAATAATACATAATAGAGAAGAGAAAAAAATACTAGAGAATAGAGAATGAGAGAATAAGAAGCAATTCATTTGTGTATTATTATTGACAGGAAGAGTCTTATTTATAGATACAACATGTGATTTATAAAGGAAACAAATCAACTCAATTAATACAAATATTTACATAAAGAGTAATGAATTATATGAGTAAATATATCAAATCAATGGACAATCATTAATTCATAACACTCCCCCTTGAGTGTCCATTGATAAAAGAATGTGCCTCGTTAAAATTTTACCAGCAAAAACCCTTTGGGATAAAAAAAACCTAGTGAAGAAAAAAGAGTATAACATTTTGTATTCTTTAATACAATATTGTTCATCACATATTCTATTTCTCTCCCCCATGTAAACTTACATCATTAAGGTGACAGAGTCCGAACTAGTGAATCATTTGCTCAAAAGTTCTTCTTGGCAAAAACTTCATAAATAGACATGTCATATTTTCACATTTTGGATATCTATATCATCCTTTCAATTGAACAATACACTATTGTCTTGATATATGGTTGTTGATTCCATCTTTGTCGGGGATAGTCACAAGTTTCTTGCACATGTTGAATTATAGACCTTAACCAAACATATTCACAACTTTCCTCGTAATTCTGTATGATTAGACGATGTTGCTACTATGATTTGTTTCATATACCATCATGAAACCATTGTGCTACCACATGTGAACAAACATCTTGTTTGTGCTCAACCATTGTGACATTGTGAGAATACGTAAAATAACATGCATATACATAACCCATTGGTCTGAATCTGAATCATTTGGATGGAATAAGCTCATATTCGTAGTACCCTTAAAGTAACGAAGTATATGTTTTACTCTAAACCATTTTCTTCTTGTAGTTGAAGAACTATATCTTGCTTAACAAATTTACAGCAAATGCAATATTAGATCGAGTATAATTAGCAAGATACATTAGTGTTTCTATGACACTAAGATATTTTGGACCAAGAAAATCTTCATCATTTTCTTGAGGTCTAAGAAGAGTCTTTATCAACATCTAACGACCTCACAACTATTGGAGTGCATAATGGACATGACTTGTCCATTTAGATAATTTTTAGTACCTTAATTATATAAGTCTATTGACGTATAAAAACACATTTATTTAAATACTCAATTTCTAATTTCAAATAAGACTTTGCCCTTCAAAGATCATTCATCTCAAATTATTTCTTTGAGTAATTAATTGCCTTTGTGAACTTATTCAGAGTTCCAACGATGTTTATGTCATCTACATAAATAATAATTATGGCAAATTCATTTTTGGATCTTTTCATATAAATACAAGAACAAATAGGATAATTTCTATATCCGTCTTTTAATAAGTACTCAATAAGACGGTTATGTCACACACGTCCTGATTGCTTTAATCAATAAAAGAGCATGTTCAAATAATTTTATTGATAACCATACAAATAGGTTGTACATCATCCATTAGATGTAAATGCAAACCTTGTTGTGCAACTAGGATAATCGAATATTACAATGTTGTTGCATCCAATACTAGTGAATATGTTTTTTCACAAATCAATACAAGGTTTTGTGAACAACCTTAAACAACCAATTGTGCTTTGTATCTAACAATTTCATCATTCTTAATTTGATTTTTGTGCAAAAATCCATATGTACCCAACGGATTTCACAACTTTAGGTACGCGAACTATACGTCCAAAAACCTTTCGTTTAGCAAGCAAATATAATTATGCTTCTTTGCATATTTTCCTTTTGACCAATCTTTTCTTTGCCGACAATCTTTAATGATCATTGCTTATTGATCCTCATTGTCATTCATAGCATTCATCGCTATGTTATAAGTAAAAATTTCGTCAATGTTAACTTCATTTTGGTTCCATATTACATGATTCATGACATAATTTATTGATATCTCATCACTTTCAACAATTTCAGGTACCTGAGGTTCTTCTGGAACCGAACCATTAATTGTCAAATGAATCTTTTAGGATTTCAACATTTTTGATTAGGTCATTTTGCATTTTAGCTCCCTTTCTCATTCAAGAGTTTTTATCTTTGGAACCAATAGGCCTACCATGCTTCAAATGTGTCTTTGGAACTAACACGCCTATACGATACTCATGAAAAGCATGAGATGTAATTTCACAAGTATTATCAAAAAAAAATTCTAAATCGGATAATCTGGGAAGTGAGCTCTTAATTGTACGAATAACTTTGCAATTACTTGATTACGAGTTGATAATAAACAAATATGTGACCATCTAGTTGATGCATCATTTAAAACCATGAAATATATAAATGTTCCACATGGTGGGTGTATTGGACCACAAATATCACCGTGTATTCATTCTAAAATGAGATTGACTCATTTCTAATTTTTCTGGTGATAGTCTAATTATCAACTTTTGTGAACGTATAGTACATGAAAATTCATTGGTCTAAAGAAGTTTCTTGACTCTTAAGTGGGTGTCAACATGAGTTTTTCAACCCTTTTTTTCCGCATCATAATAGATCTAGGATGACCCAAATGATCATACCAAACAAAGAATTCATTTTGATTCGTAAACTTTTGGTTTACCATGACATGCATTTTGATTGTACTAATACATGCGTAGTACAAATCATCCAACTGAACATGTTAAACAAGACAATCATTTTGATTCATAAACTTCTGGTTACCATGACATGCATTTCAATTGTACTAATATACATGTAGTACAAACCATAAGAGAATGTTGATAATTTCTCCAATATAATTTTTTTTCAACTTAATCATAGAGATATAAAGATATTTCATATTTTTTTCATTGTTTGTCTCAATATAATATTCATTTAGACAAATATCCTTGAAACTTAATAAGTTTCTATTCAACTTCTTGTTAGAAGTATAATAGCTCTTCTAGAGTCTTCAAATATATTTGTAGTACTATAAATAATACTAACATTGATGTCTCACATTATCAAACAAGAGAAAAAATTATTACTCTTGAGAATTTTATAAGTTGTTGCACTATCAATAAGACACATAGTCTTTGGTACTAGTGCCAACATTCGTTCTTCATATAAACGTAAATATCAATATGATTTTTTTAACACTCTCATAACCAATGAGGTGATCAATGCTTCCATTTGATTTATTAAAGAAAATCATAATATCAAGATGAGTAGCATCCATATATCCATAATCAGAATCACCATCTTCATAAGCAAAATGTGTTTCTATGTTCTTCTCATTATTTGTAAGATGCTTTGGTGTACAATAAGTACAACTCAAATGGCCTTTACCACCGTAATGATAATATATACATTCATCCTTTTGTCAATATTTTCACATTTTCCTTTTCCCTTTTTCACATTATTGTGCCACTTCTGGTGACAAAATGTGTCTTTGTAATTTTCTTTATAACCATGTCCATAATCAATATCACGATCATGAAAATATAAATCAAATGTTGTTGCATTCACTTCTAGGAATGGAGTAGAACCAATTGGACAGGTTTCATGATTTTCTATCGAAAGCTCATTGCTTTGTTCAGCCATACAAAGGCATGAAATAAATTCATTAATATTTATTGTTGCATTCACTTTTGGAAATGGAGCAGATTAGGCGAATCTCATGATTTTTCATCAAAAGCTTTATTACATTGTCCAGCCATACATAGGCATGAAATAAATTCATAATATTTGTGAACTTTCTTCACAATATTTTTGTCGCATGAGCAAATTAGTTGCTTAGATGCTTTATTTCTTTCTTTAATGGTATCCCAAGATCCATTGCATCTAAATGTATTTCAACATTTAAAATCCAATATAAGGAATTCTTCCTTGTAATATCAAGATGACAAATTCAAAATTTGTAAGATTTGATCTGTTTAAAATTAGTAATAATCACCATAAAAAAAATAATCCTCGTCATAATAAATAAAAATAATAAGACGAATATGAGAATTGACAAAGTCAAAGAATTCTTATCACAAGAAGAAGAATATAAGGTAAAATTGTAAATAGAGAAAGGATTAGGAAAAGCTTGGATTGAAACACGCAAAGCACTATCGTTAGAGAGAAAAAGCTTTCACTAGTCCTCAAAGTCCTCAGTTGGTTGAAACATCATGCTACTAACATGTTATGAAATAAAATGAATAACAAAGAAAATAATAGATAATAGAGAATAGAAGAAACAATAGAGAACGAGAGAATAGGGAGCAATTCATCTGTGTATTATTATTGATAGGAAGAGTTCTATTTATAGATACAACATGTAATCCATAAAGGAAACAGTTAATACAAATATTTACATAAAGAATAATGAATTATATGAGTAACAATCATATGAGTAAATATATCAAATCAATGGACAATCATTAATTCATAACATCTTTTAATTACTTGTGAGATATATTATTTTTTATCAATAGGTTACTATTACAATAACTCTTATCACCAACACCCTATTATTATTATTATTATTATTATTATTATTATTATTATTATTATTATTATTATTATTATTATTATTATTAATATATACCTGGATATAAAGAAAACACTCCATTTTGATCTTACATTTTTATTTTCAATTTTATCCTCTAATAAATAATTATTTTCTTAAATTAAAAAATCATTTTACCTTTTTTATCTATTAAGTAATTTCTTTGTTAAATTTAACAGCTTCATCCATTTATGTTTTTTAAATTAATCATTTTTAAACTAAAACAAATATCTACTAAATAAATAAATATTTATAACAAAATTTAAAAATTATTTTTATTTATTTTTAAAATTAAAAAAAGTGAACAAATATGTGTTGTGTTTTCAATAATATATATATATATATATATATATATATATATATATATATATATATATATAACATAATCCAACACTATACACTTTTCATCGATTAAAAATAGGGATAATAGATTGATTTCATTAAACAGATAACAAAGCAGTATATTTCAATAAATCAAAATATTAAAATAGTCGATTGAAATACTGAGAATTTTGCAAAAATGCGAATTTGAAGAATAACTCAGAAATAGTTTATGAAACTTCTAAATATTGATTCCAATAAGCAATATAAGTGGAAACATAGTCTTAGATTACGTCAAATCACTCAATAATTGTTAAAAGATTATAGAAATTAAATTTCTTGAAACTTTATGTTAAAAACAAGAGAGGACACACTCTCTAAAAAACTAGAACTTATATCATATTTGTTAGCATATTCAACAAGTTGATTTTTCCATTCAATGTGGGGATTATACTTAGCTTAAGTGAAATCAGCTGATTAAAAATTAATTCAACTGATTGAATATGTAACTTATAAAACTATTGCAACAAATCATTTAACATGTTAAAAACTCATTCAACAAGTTAAAAGACACCAACTAGATCCTAGATATCTATACAATGCCAAATTGTCTATAGTAAGAACATCAATCTTCAAATTTTGTGTTCTTCATGTGAAACACAAATTCAGCACACAATCTAAGCTTTGATCAACACGTAAATCTTCAAGTTTTCACATCTTCATCAATTTATCATAGCTTCATCACGTTCAAATCTTCATAAAATCTTTAAGCATCAAATCATTTGTGTTAATAGACACATGAAATTTTATTTAAAATCTAAAATTGAATATAAGTGTGTGTATGGGTGGAACCGCCACTAAAAAAAATAAATTCAAACAAATATTGTGCAATTATAATGTGACAACACATGACATATCATTTAAATTCCAAAATTTAATACAACTATGCGTCAATGGAACCCGCACGAACCATAATAAATTAATTAAAAGAATAATTGCGCTTTTTTATATGAGGACAAATGACATATCATTTAAATTCAAAATATTTAATAAAAATGTGTCGGCCAAATTGACGTTTAGTTATAGCTTTTCATGTAAAATTTGACTTTAATTTCTAATTCAATACGCCTATAAACTACCCAAGGATATTTATTTATTTTCTTATATATTTTAGTGGAGATGGGAGTCGAATTTCTCTTCCTTATGTATCATTTAAAGTTGACCCTTTTAATTTTGAAGTTAAAAGATCTTTTTAGTCTCAATATTTTTTAAGTTTTCTCAAATCAATCATAATTTTGTTTTTAAATTCAAATAGGTCTCAATTTTTGTCAATTTTATTCAATTTAGTCATTTTTTTGCTAACACCGTTTAAATCATTAACGATAATGAAAAGTAACTACCACATGTTATTTCGTGATTTTTTTTGTTTTTTATTTTTTTTAAAAATTTTAAATTTTTTTAAAACTTTTTAAATATCCACATGTCAACCCAATGTACCACGTGACAAAGTTAATGTTTTATATTCAATTTGATTCATATATTCGTTATTTTTATTCAATTTAGTCTCAATTTTCTTTTTCAAAATGAAGCAATTTTGTCTCTCTTCAAATTGAAACCAAATTTACTTTTTGTATTAAAATTCACATTTTTATCAAATTTTTTAGGGTTGCAATTAATTTAAAATTATAATGAAAATTTTAAGGATAAAGACTAATTTTTAAATTTTAGATTAATGATGTTAGTTTTGATCCTTAAAAATTTCGTTCTAATTTTATATTAATTGTAACCTTAAACAAAAATATTTAATAAAAATGTGAATTTAAAAAAAAAAAACACAATTATAATTTTTATAAAAAATAAATTTGGTCTCAATTTCGATAGGGACAAAATTGCTCAATTTTAAACAAAATTGAAACAAAATTGAACAAAAATAACAAATATATGAACTAAATTGAATATAAAACATTGACTCTTGACATGTGACACACTACTGGTTTAACATGTGGACAATTTTTTCATAACTTAAAAAAATTAAAAAACCATGAAATGACATATGGCAGTCACTAATCATTAGCGTCAATTATTTAAACGGTGTTAGGAAAAAATGACAAAATTGACAAAAATTTGAACCTATTTGAATAAAAAACAAAATTAGGAATGATTTGATAAAACTTCACGAAAATCGGATCAAAAAGGTATTTTCACCTAATTTTTATTATTTTTAAATTTAAAATAATAATTTAAAGTGGGTTGAGCACACTCAATAGATTTTTTTTTCTGTTTTATATTTGCGGAGTGGAAGTTAATGGGACGTTATTAAGAGTCATTCATCTCGGTGACGCTAATCATTATTAGAAGCTATTTAAGAACATTCTTCTTGTGATAGTCGTAATGTACAAAACCTGATTTAACTAATTTATACAATTAGATTGAAGAAATTTATATGGTTGTGGAAAAAACTTAAGCTCCAGTGCTCAAGTAAAGCCAAGCCAAGAATGAAACAAACATCTATCTCTAAATTGATATCATCAATGGTTAATGTTGGTTACTAGTATTATGTATTAAAAAGAAGGAAAACTTTAAATTATGTTTAGCATGGACATTTGAACAATGAATTGACGAGTTATGAGACGATTGTAACTAAAATTACAGAAAAAATGAAGTGGCAAAAAAAAGGGATCAGTGTAGAGAAGAGACAACAGAATCATCATATCCATACCCTCTCTTTCCTTTAACAGAACGCTATATATACCACCTTTTTGGCAATTCAAACCCTAGCAACCTATGCATTCTTCCTTTCACACCCTCTTAGTGTTCATTACCCACATCTTTTTATTCTACGCTTTACTCGTGTCCCTCCACATTCAACCTTTCCTCACTTTTATTCATTACACTACAACTAATCTCGATCCAATTAATAGAATTATTATAAGCTGCAAAAGTTTGCCTCTAAGATTTTAATACCACTATATTATTCTATGGGCAAAGATTATAATTCTAGGATTTATGCCAGCTGGTAGTGGGCAACACCTCCCTTTTAGTCAATACTTTTTATATTTATTAAACTAAATTCATTTATCATTCTAAACATTTTTAATTCTACTTAAAACTTATATTTTTTATTTCCATCTAAAATTTAATTAGAACGTACAACACACAAACTGTCATCTACAATACGATAAAAGGCACTTTTTTTTGTTTACACAATATTTTGGATTATTTTACCTATCCATATTCAACTTCTCGTTTATGCTATTTTTCTCTCATTAAACAGTATAATTAAATGGATGAAAAATAGTTTTAAAACATAAAATACGTTAGTTATATAATTACTTTAAAAATTATTTCTGAAATAGCTTGCACGAAAATCAAATTACTTTACCTATATTCATAACTAAGTGTAGAATATTGCGCATACAAACAACTCTAAAAAGAATTGCAATACCAATCTCAACGAAAAATTCGATTACGGGAGAAACAAGAAAAATGACGAAGATTCATTGGGACGCAATTGTATATTTTCGTACACAACAAACACTCATTATTCAATTCGTTACAGCGAAAATTACAATGAACAAAAAATTAACAATTAACAGTTTAAAACCTAACGAGCTCCGTTTCCACGAACGGTGGCAGGGCAACATATAACGGGAACAATTTTGATTTTCAGTGCTACACTGCATCTGAGAACCGCAGAAAACACCGTAATGGAAAACTTTTAAAATCATCGTTGGCGGCCCCACAAAGATTGGAGAAGTCAAAACCCAAAACCCAATCATTTCAAGTCTACCCTACCTTTCAATCGTGCCTTCTCGGAGAGTAAAGTCTACGACTTCATCAAAAGCCATATCCTTAACATTAAAAAAGTGTTCAACAGTCGCATGTTGTGTTATTTGTTAGCTACCATGAAGAAAAACCCATTACTATATTCTCAAATCCTCATCTCAGAATGAATAAAAAAACTCAGGGTGCAATCACTAACACGCACTGTGGGTATTAATTAGGTTTTCTCATGCGCTAAACATTCCTCACTTGCTTTTGCAGCAAAATCCACCTGCACTCACTCATCTCTATGATCATCACCTATGGGCATCCACATGGAATGCCCTGCACCTCCACCTGCACCGCGGATCATGAATCTGTATCATGATCCTGCACGTTTTTGCCTTCTTATCCTCCTTCTCGTGCCGCCGGTCGCAGCACAGTTTCAAAACTCGCCGCCGTCACCGTCGCAGTTGGATCCTTTCACGAGACTGAGGTTCGACAAGACCATGGCTGCGGTTCTTGTCATCCTCGTCGTGGTCTTCTTCGCTTTGGGATTCGTGTCCATCTACACGCGCCAATGCGCTGAGCGGCGGATGAGGGGGAGGCTCGACCTGGCCGTGGCGATCGCCGGCGGGATGGAGCGGCGGCAGCATCATGGGCTCGACCGGGCGACCGTGGACACGTTCCCGACGTTCGTGTACTCCGAGGTTAAAGCCCTGAAGATCGGGAGGGCCACGCTGGAATGCGCTGTGTGTCTCAACGAGTTCCGCGACGACGAAACGCTGCGTTTGATCCCAAAATGCTGCCACGTGTTCCACCCCGATTGCATCGATGCTTGGTTGGTGAATCACTCCACTTGTCCAGTTTGCCGCGCCAACCTCTCGCCGAAGCCCGAGGACGCGCCTCCTCCCGTTGAGATTCACATTCCGGATTCGGCCCGGCCCAACGGGCCAAACGCAGAGCCCGATTATGATCCCAATTACATCAACCCTGTCCGTGAAGGTGAAGGTGAAGGTGAACGAAACAGAATAGCTACGGAGCCTCTTAGTATAGATGATCCGAACCGGGCCCGTCCCATTCGGTCTAGATCGACCGGTTTTGGAGTTTCAAGGCTGTTTCCGCGGTCCCATTCAACGGGTCATTCTCTGGTTCGACCTGGAGAGGACTGCGAGCGGTTCACACTGCGGTTGCCAGAGGATGTGAGGAACCAGCTCATGAGTTCTGGGACGCTGAACCGGACCAAGAGTTGTGGGGTGACGTGGGAGCGGCAGAGTAGTGGAAGGAGGGGTTACAGAACGAGGAGTGTGGGGAGAAGCTATCTGCGATACGAGCGGTTCGGTGGGGAAGGGCGGTTGGACAGGTGGGGGTTCATGTGGACCCCACCGTTTTGGGGTAGAACCGGTTCGGGGAGATCAGCAAAGTCAACGAAGAAGAAGGATGAAGTGGACGTGGGAGAACGTTCCTCTGATCTTTTATTTACCAGAGATTGAGGATGAGAATCCAGAGAGGTTGGGTGTGCACAAAAATCACTTCAAGTTTCTTATTATCATTTTATATATACACAGATTTCGTGTTCATAGTATTCCATTTCAACTTTTTAGATTTGGATTTATATAATTTGTAATTTGGTTGAAAACAGGGATATATTTCCTAAAAAGAAAGGAAAAGACAATGTAAAATTCAATTATACTTATAACTTTAAAAGTTATTAATTTTTGTGAAGTATTACTTTAGTTATTGACATACTTGGATATGTTCAACGTATTAATATTTAGATACTGTAAAGTAAATACAGTGAAAAAAATGCAAAATATATATATATATATATATATATATATATATATATATTTTACTTTCCATTGGTGAAGGTCGAAATCCGATATGGTACCATTCTCGGATGAGTTTCGACCTACTTGAAATACTCGATTAGTTTGGATGCATAGTTAGTCCAAAACTTAGTCCATATGCGACAGGCCTAATCCATAGAAAACGGTTCAAAGAGGTCATTGGATATTGAGGGTAGAAAGATAGGAAGGACCTGACATTAAGTTACAACAAAATCGAAAAGGATGTTGTATTCCGCAAGATTTAATTAATTAATAAATGTGGGTAGTAGGAATTTTATGATAATTAATGTTAATTTATATGACGTAAAAAAGTATTAGTTCAAGTGTTTGAGAGTACTTAAGCATGCTGAGAGGACATATGTTTGAGTCTTATGTGTGTCAATTGTGTGTTATTTAAGTGTTATTATTTTAATAATATGTTTGATCTTAATGAGTGATAATATAATCCTGGAATTATAGAAATTATCACAAAACATGAATTGGTTAAATGGTTGAGCTGATAAAGGGGGCAGCCAAGAGGGACTGGAAAAACAGTCATTAATGAACCTTGAATGACAATTAAGTTCAGCTTAATACCAATTTTCGTTTTTCCTTTCATCACTACTAGTTAAGGCAAACTTTAGTGAGAATTAAGGGTGAATCACAGTGTAAAGAGAGAGAAGTGAGAGTTGAGAAGGAGTCTTGAAGGAGGAATCACAAGCTAAGGCTAATTGAGACCAAAGACTCAAATATTTGTGCACTTTTGGAGCAAGGAATTCAGGTTAGGGGAGCTAGACTCCATAAATTTTAATGGATTGTTATTGGTTGCATGATTCATGATGAATAAACTGCTTAAATTTTGTTAAATCTATTTAAATTCGTATTTCTGATGAGTTCATATTTATGCCCTCATTAAATGTTTAATTTTGGATTTTTTATTGGATTTTGGTTCTTAAAAGATTTATTTAATTTGGATTTCCTATAATTAACTTTATTGATCTTGAGATACAAAACATGTTAAAAATAGCTTTTTAGTTGCATAAATGTTTTTTTAGATATTTTGAGGTGTGTTAGTGCAACTGCAGGTAAGTTGAGTTCATGAAGGTATGAAAACAATTTGATTAAAGCTTCATGACACCTTAAAGATAAATCAAGAATAGGAAATTATAAAAATCACAAAAATCCAAGTCAAGTATTTCATGAAGACGACAAGAAAAGTTTGAAAAAGTGAAGAAGTTTGGCCAAGAAGAGGGAACATGCAACAAAAAATTGGACCTTATGGTTTTCTCTATCCTTTTTCAGTAGAAGAGCTTTGATAATTCGTAAATATTTATGATAAAAGATAATTTGGCAAAACATATCTTTAGATATTTTATTTGATATTTTTAAATAATTATCTTATTTAATTTTATCATAAAATATCAAAAGATAATAGCTACCAATTTTTTTTAAATATGGCAAGATCTTCTTGAATCTTTTTAGATCTCCACAACAAAATAATATATCTTAAAGATATTAGATTATTTAGAAGATAATTGGAGGAGATTATAAGAGGGACAAAATTGAAAATTGAACAGAACTTAAGTTGTTGAATAATTAATTAAAGATTTTTGATTAATTATCTTTGATATATCTCAAATTAACAATAAAGGAAATCTTCCAAATATTTTAGAAACTGATAATTATTTGAGAGATATTATATCAAAAGATAAAAGATTTCAGCAACAGAAAATATAAGATTCAACTCCAATCAAGGCCTATATAAAGAGACCCAAGGGAGTAGAAGAAGACAAGCTTGACACTTCAGAATTTAGGAGCCCTTAGGGGGGTTAATTTCTTTCTCTCTCCTTTCTTCTATTTTTATTTTATTTTGTATTTCATGGAGTTCTAAACCTCTTGGGTTGATTCCATTGTAATTTCATTATGGATTCTGAGGTTATAATGAGATAATTTCTTTGTTCTTTTTAGGGTTAAATATGTTTTTGGTCCCTCAAGTTTGAACGAAATTTGAAATTAGTCCCTCATCAAAATTTTTGACCAATTTAGTCCTTCATCTTTCAAAATGCGTGAATTTAGTCCTTTTAACCAATTTTTGTTAAGTTTATCTGACGTTTCAAGCGCATTTCATGATAGTATTTAAGTTAACATTGAAGCAAAAATGTGTCAAACAGTATAAATAATTTAAATACTATCATGAAATGCGTTTGAAATGTTAGATAAACTTAACAAAATTTGGTTAAAAGGACTAAATTCACGCATTTTGGAAGATGAAGGACTAAATTGGTCAAAAGTTTTGATGAGGGACTAAACCCAAATTTCGCTCAAACTTGAGGGACCAAAAACATATTTAACCCTTCTTTTTATTATTGTTGAGGTTTTAATTCATCTTTGTCTTTTATCTTTGAATCACGTGAAAAGTAATGGTTTTTATATCATAGCTAATTAGTGAGATGTTTTAATCTATATGCATATCAATCATATGAGTTCAAAGGTTTTTAATTTTAATTAAGAATTTACTTTAATTAAATTTAGAAACTTTCATGTGATTGAATGTGTTTTTACCAATGATGGAGAATGTACTTTGATTAGAGGTGAAAACTTTAACTAGAATTAATCAAGAATGTACTTTGGTTAATTAGCTTTTGACTTGATTTTAGAGGTAAAAGAATGGACATGATTAAGGATAATAATATTTAACTGAGAATGTACTTTGGTTAAATTTACTATAATTAATCTACAAAGTTCTTGCTTTTGATTGAGAATTTACTTTGGTTAATAGTGAGACGACAACAAATTAATTGAGAATTTACATTGATTAATTTGTAAATCTACAACAATAATTAATTGAGGAATAATCTTTAGATAACCGATGATGGATCTATTTTGAAAAAGTAATAAAATTAATCTATTTTTCTTTATCATTGTTTTTTTTATCTTTTTATCTTTTTAAAATTTTATTTCTTTATTCCTTATTTTATTTGATTAACCATTTTGTATAGTTTTTATAACAACTAATTTGTTAAAAATCAATTCCGTATTCGTTGGGAGACGACTTTGGGTTACTTTACCCTTTCTATTTTTTTGGCTACTTTCTTAACAATATTGAAGTTGTTATATATAAGTAGTATTAATTTGATCGTGTCAACAACAACGTTGTCCCTTTCAAAGCCACCAATTGACTCATGTTGTTTCTGTGTGTTTTCTGGGTTTCCTATGAGGAACCGCCTAACGGTGAGCCAATTTTGTCTCGATTTTTGGTGTTTGGGGAAATTCTGGGTTGATTTTGATTGGGAAATTGGGAAGCTATATATGTTGATTGATTATGGGATGTTATATACTGGAATCATGTCGCGATTGGAAGTTAATTGGTGAAATTTTATGAAGACTGATTTATGGTTCGCGAAATTGGGGCTCTTGGTGTTAGATGATTAATAGGCGTTTGAATCATTATGATTAGGGTGTGTGTTGTATAATTGTACTTTAGATTATTGGTTGTGTTGAGGAAATAGTTAATGAATGGTGAGGGAAATGTTCTGGAGTCTTTGTAGGTGCAGAGAATTTTTGGATTTTTCCAGAAATGTATGCACCGCCTTGCGGCACGAGTCCTGCCATTAAGCACCAGCGCAGATTAAGAAAATTGCGTGGCTGCGAGGTGCATTGGAAAAGTTTGAGGTCTTTGTGAATCAGATTAATGTTGAAGGTAGGATTGAGGAATGATCTGAACAAGGTGTATGGTGATGATTACTTAGGAACAAGTAATGTGAATCAATATGAGTGTTAATGGGTATTGGAAGGATCATGATATTAACAAAAATGCAGTAGAGGGAGTCTTATAAAATTTAAGTAATGCTGGATGGAGAGATTTAGTAAAATTAAGAGTAGAGTTCCTAAGGGAAGATGCCAAAGTTGGATATGAAGTATATATGGACAGTAAGGTTGAATCAATGGTGTAGTTTTGTTAGAAGGAAAAGGGCAGTTTGTATCAATCAATAATGAAAGTATAAGTGTGAACACTTGAGATTGCATACGAGTGAATGTAAGACCCGAGAAAATTTAAATAATTAAAGAGATAATTATTTAATAAATGCGGGTAGTAAAAGCCTTTATGGCATTTAATGTTAATTGTTATAATGTGGAAAAATATTAGCTTAAATGGTTGGGAGTATTTTATTGTGTGAGAAGACTTAGGTTCAAGACCTATGTGTGCCAATTGTATGATATTGTATTTTTCGCATTATTTTAAGGTATGATGGAATATGAGTAGTGATAATGTAATTCTAAAATTATAGGAATTATCACTAAACATGTATTGGTTGAATTGGTTGTGCACTTGCCTTGTGATTGAGTGGTTATGTGTTCAAACCTTGTTAAGAACGAAATTGATTTCTTTATTTTTGCTAATATAGTCGTGGCCTGAATAATCAAGAGAGTTAGGGGAAGTTAATTTTGTGGCAAGAAGAATTATCACCCTTCATTGTTTTAAGAAGAGGAAACCAAGTAATGGGAGCTATTTTCGTGTATGTTGTTATGCGCATGTTTGAGAGCCATAGTCTCCTAATTTTATGCCTTATTGACATGGAATTTTCGTGCCTACGTGATATGATGTGTGAATTGTTGTTTTGGCATTGTTGGAAAAGCCTCTTATACATTTGAGGATGAATATGATGGGGGTATTTGCATTATATGGCGGTTGTTCAATCTCAAATGGTGATGATTCAATTAGGTCGAAAGCATGTCCATAGGAATTATTGTTGGCTAAGAATTGCTTAATAATGTTGGTTTGTGGTTTTGGCTTGAAATTCTGGTTTCTGTGCGCGTAAACAGGGAGAATGTCTGTTATTCTCGCTTAGGCGACTCGCCTGACAAAAATATCAGAAACTCAAAACTCGATCTTGCTCAAGCGAGAGCATCTCGTATAAGCGAGAAAACGAGAAGTTTTGAGGTTGTGCTCGAGGGTCTCGCTCAGGCAAGGAGCCCATGGATTGGGCAACAAAGCACCTCGCTCAGGCGAGAGGTACTCGCCTAAGCGAGAAATCGTGACCTGATGAGTGTGTTTCTGCTGACTTGCTGCATATGCGAGAAATGTTTGTGTTGGGCGAAGGGAGATCTCGCCCAAGCGAGATGAGCTTGCCTAAGCGAGGCTTTGCAAGTAAGCCATGGTAGCACACTCGCTCAGGCGAGAAAGCTTAGCCTAAGCGAGACAGGCCTAGTCGCTTAAGTTAAGGCTTCTAGCCCAAGCAAGTTTAGTGCAGATGTGTGCATTGTTTGTACGCATTGATACGGACGTGGATCAGGAGATGTTGTGCCATGAGCGGGTAGGTTAATGGATGGTGGTTAACATGTGATGGTATGAACGGGTAGGTTCATATCCAGTTACTCTCGTGTGAGGATACGAGCGAAGTAGGTTTGTATGTTCCGTGTTCACACTTGAGAGATGTCGCGTGCGAGGAGGTACGTAGCTTGTGGATCACGTGTGTTGGACTATGGGCGAGTAGGTCCGTAGAGTAGGGCGAGGAGGTTCGTAGAGGCAGGACCACGAGCGAGCAGGTTCGTGTGAGCATCATAAATCCTGAGTCCATGGTTAACCTTGTTATGTGAATTTAAGGTTGAGAAGCCTTTGGGTACTAAGAGCTTGGCCGAGGTCTAGAACAACAGTGACTGGACTAGAACAAAAACCAGTAATGCACAAGTACTGGTGTAACGCTTGGCGGAGGTGTGTAACCCTTCAGGCAATGGCTACAAAACAGAAGGTCCTAGAATGCGAGGCGCCTAGCGGTGGAATGCGTCCCGCCAAGCGGTACCTGTAATGATAGAGGGTCTCAAGGTGCTTGGCGCCTGGCGGCACGTGTCGCTCGCCAAACGGTCTGGAAGCGAGTTTCACTTGGCGGCTCTAGAGTAACGCCAAACGATATTGCTAAGGCAGAAATTGTGTTTGATTGCTTTTGATGTGCGTGGTCTACAAGGCTTTAATGATACCTTAAAGGTTGGCTTGCTGGATGTCTTGAGTTGTGGTTCAGAACGTATTCCTTGAGTTGTGGCTCGGAATAACATCTCTTGAGTTGTGGCTCGGGATAGCGGATGAACACGAGAAACTCTTGAGTTGTGGCTCGGGTTGGCGAGTGTTGCTAGTGTGAGTGTGCGAGTTGTGGCTCGTAAGGATGGGTCCAAGTAGATTGCCCTCCTTAGTTTAAGCTGACGAGTTTGGTAGTCTTGAGACGTTACAAACTATGTTCGTATTGAGAACTCCACCTAGCGTTACAGAGTATGGTCTGTAGCAGGTTTCTCGTACGTGTTCTACAAGTTGTGGCTTGTAGGTGTGACAGCAAGACATCTTGAGGTAATCATCTAAAGGGGTACATCATGGATGACATGGTGGTGGCCATGTGATATGAAATCAAAGGATAGTGTTTCCTTTGATGTATTTGTGTTAATATATTGAATTGTATATGTTTTATATACTGTTAGCTGACCCTATCTGTTTGTGTTTGGCGATGATCGTGCACGCGGTACACGGGAGTAGATGATGTTGCAGGTGGATCTGGTGAGGCATAGAGCCGGGACGTGGGCTATATTGGGAAATTTTACTGCATTTTGGATTGTAATAAAAAACTGTAACCGTTGATGTTATAGACCTTGATTCTGTATTGAGTTTTTATAAACTTTGAATTTTGGATAAATTTTACTATTTAATAAAGTTTTAAATTTCCTGCGTTTTTCGGAAATGAAGTTATAATAAATGTCGTTGACCTTTTATTTCGTTTATTTTATTTACAATTCGTAATATCCAGACGAGATGTTACATATGCCCTATTTAAAGAGGGGGATTGTTTTGGGTTTCGTTTCCTCAAATTCACAGACCAGAACATTAGCGCCCACTGTGGGTTCCGGTAAAACTAGAAGTCGGCACCACTCGTAAGCAATTAACATGACAACTACAACAATAGGAAATGATGTTGATAATCAAGCCACCTTGGAGCGGGTCATGCAGTACATCAAAAGTCTAAGGCAGGAGAATAAAGTCATCCAGAGACAAGCTTGATTTTCTTTGAAGAGGACCTAAGGGACGTAATTCCCCATGAGGATGACCCAATAGTCTTGTCGATAATCATGATGGGAAGAAATGAACATAGGGTGTTGATCGATCAGTGGAGCTTGGCAGACGTCATGTTCTCGGATACATTCATAGGATTGCAAATTCTCAGGGATCAACTCCAGCCATTTGACGGGGGTCCTTGTGGGTTTCTTAAGAGAACATGTAGAAATTCAGGGACATGTGAGCCTACGACAACCTTTGCGAATGAACAAGCAACAAAGACAGTTGTGATCAAGTACATAGTGGTGACCGTCCTACCTTCATCGTACAATATATTACTAGGGAGACCGTCCCTCAATTGAGTGGGAGTGGTAGTCTCTACAACATATTTGAAGATGAAATTCCCTGCAGAGTGGAGAATGGTGATAATGAAGGTCGACCAGGAAGTAGCTTGGAAGTGTTACGAGAACAACCTACGCACGAAGAGAAACTCATATAGCATGGTTCAGGTCCCGACCTAGTATAAGGGGTAGATGAGTCCGAGCTAGATCCCAGGATTCCCACCGACCGTCAAGGTCCACAACCAATGGGCGACTTTAAAGATGTCAAAATCTCCCCAAGCAAGAAGATAAAGATAGGGGTCGACCTGGACCAACAGACCGAGTCCAAATTATGCCGAGTACTACGGGCCAACATGGTCTCGTTCGCTTGGTCAACTAAGGACATGCCAAGCATAGACCCAGACATACTTTGCCACCGATTGTATGTCAATCCCCAGGTAAAGGTCAGAATCCAGAGACTACGGAGGCTTAATGAGGAGAAGGCGAAGGCGAAGGCGAGAACTGAGGAAATAAAGAAGTTAACGGAAGTAAGTCATATTTTGGAAATACAATATCTTGAATGGCTTGCCAACATGGTGATGGTAAAGAAAGATAGTGGGAAATGAAGGATGTGCATAGAATTCACTGACCTAAACATGGCGTGCCCCAAGGATTCTTATCCCTTACCAAACATAGACATTGTGGTAGACCGAGTCTTTGGATGCGGGTTACTGAGCTTCATGGACGCATATTTGTGATACAACCAGATTAGGATGCATCCAGGAGACGAAGATAAAACTTCTTTCACGGGATTGAAGGTAAATTTATGCTACAAGGTGATGTCATTCGACCTCAAGAACGCATGGGCAACTTGCCAAACGATGATGGATACGATTCTCCAACCCAAACCCATGATAGGTTGGAACGTCGAAGCATATGTAGACGACATGGTGGTCACCTCGATTAGCAATGAAGTTCATGCCTAAGACCTGCAGGAGCTCTTCAACACCATTAACAAGTACCAGTTAAGGTTGAATCCCGAGAAGTGCATGTTCGGGATATATGTATATAATTCAAATACCTTTAACATTCATATATAGAAAACATACAAAGTTTCCAAAGGAATTAGGTAACATTTGTTTAGGTTCTTATCTACTAACTCACCGAACACATCTTCTGGCTGGGTGAAAAGGCACTTTCGACAAGCGAACAAATTGCTTGTCCAACGAGTATATCATTGTGATTCCAGCGGAAACATCCTTTAATAATTCGCCCAACAAGTAAGCACTCTCCTAACGACTTCCAAGTTAGTGAACCCTGACTTAGAATTCGTCCAGCGAGTAATTGTTCACACAACGACACCCTTGACTTAGAATTCACCTAACAAGTAATTGTTCGTCCAACGAGTATGCATAATTCTAAAAAGAGCAATTCTACAGAATTGTGCATTCCTAAACCAATTTTAGCAACCAGGGAACTTTCACAGATGTCAATCACATACCAAATTCAATTTCACCATGAACATCAATACAACTTCGTCTAACAGAACTATAAATTTCATAAATGTTCCTAAGTTAGTAACATTACAATTAACACCTAAATTCACACAATCATGAAAACATATCACAACTCAATTTCACATACCAAACTCAATAAAGTTGTGCAATTTACCAATTCAGTAATTCTACGAAACACTTAGTATAATTAGCTTCCCTTATTTGTGAGACAACTCAGACAACCCAACAAAATACCACATCCCTTTCAAAGTTGACAAAGTTCACAACTCAACCTAGAAACACAGAACATCATTAAAATCACTAATCATCAAAAACTCACAAAGAAAATTCAGAAGTCACATGCGATCCACAATTGATTACAATAGTGAGAAATCTAGAGAAAAGGTGGAGCTCTAAAAGAAAAAAATTTTAAAAAAATGATGCATTTATAACTAATAAAACTCGTTTATAAAATTTCTACTTATATTTTAACAATTTAATATTACAATAATCGAGTATTTATTTTTTTAAACATTTTATCAATTCTAAAATAAAATTTTCTAGATTCTTACACACAAAAAATCTTCAAATTTAATATTATTGTATAATCTAAATCATCACGAAACATGACTTGCCAAAATCTCTAGTCCACCTATAACCACCACCGTATGCCACCACTAGCCCGTGACATCAAGATCACCATCAAGTGTACCACGACCTTTACGAATGTTTAAAAAGACTTCAACACCAATTGAATCAATGCCTAATGAATTTAATTCCAAAACGATAAATTTGTAAATTTATAGGGTGCAGGAGCCTTAGACTTGTTTAAAATCATCCACTAAGTATTATCTTTAATAAAGTCAAAGGCAATGAAATCGGTTTCTTTTTTTGTTTGCTTATAACACTTTAAGGTCAATCTTCCTGGCTAATTCCTCTAACTTCGACACATGTCTTCTTGACAATTTTTTTTTCTTAAAAAAACAAGTTTTTCAGAAGTAAACTTTCTTCTTAATGAAATTGACTTCTAAATATGTCTTACATATTTTCATTTTTTAAAAAACATTTTTTACCCAATTTCAATAAATTAAAAATAAAAACTACACCACTTTAAATACATAAATTAGTTATTGTAATGTTTATTTAAAATATATAAATTGTACATATATTTCTTTGTTTTTTTTAACTGGAATTGGAAATCCTTAAATACTATAAGTTATTTTTTTTAAATCATTCAAACGGGCAATTCAAAATTTGGTAGAAAGTTTTATTATTTAATTTGTTTGTATTAAATATCAAATAGAACCAATGTTTCCTCAACATGTTGCATCAATTTAAAATATAAAATTACTAAAATAAATACGTAACATCAATTAAATATGTAAGTGGTAACCTGAGTAGTGGATAGGAGACGAAAATAATTTAATTCATGTATATCTTAAAGCTTAAAAACATTAGTCTAAGGACTAATTATAGCAGGAAAAAGAACATACATAAATGCATATGTTAATTATTCTATGCGTTCAATCAGTATCATGCCTGCCTAATCATTTATGTGTGGATCATTCTATATTGTACAGCTTCTAAAATACATTACAAAATAATACTAAAGAATTTATATTTAAATAATTAAAATATCAATGTTTACAACTATACAGTCAATTTAATATTAAAATTAAGATATAGTAGATAAATAAAACATATATGCAACAATAAAAGGGGACAAATGATGAAAAAGGCGTGATGCAAGAGAAAGTGGAGAAATTGTAGCAAGGAGAGGTGTGAATGGGAATTTCCACGATGGGGGGTGCAACAGGACAACAAGGCCCACAATAGCGCGATAAACGCGAGTGCCACGTATCTGTGGCGAAGGTTCAAACTTGAGGAGAACCCCTACAAAAAACTGCCTCTTAGTTAAGCCGACATTAATAAAATTAAAGATCATAATGTGTGTTTTTAAATTTAATATTGTTTTATACTTATTTTACATTCATTATTATATTCTTTATTCTTTTTGTAAACAAAATTTTATTTTCCAATAATCATATGTATCTTTGATTTTGAGTGGGGTCTCAAGTTTTCTTCCTTGATTATTATTTTTTTCTTTCAGTAATATCTATTTTTATATCAACTATCGTTACTCGTACTTTTAATAGTATTTTTTCGTTTTCCTTCCAAGAATAGAAGAAGATAAATCTTGTTTATGCGATTTCTTGATTTACTATCGACCCTCCTTTGCATGTTATTTTATTGTGCTCTTTCATTTGGGTTACTTCCTAATAAAATTCTTTTTGTACGTCAATTTTCCAACAAGATGCCATTTGTCTTTCTTTATAAAACCTCAACACTCGACAACCAATTACAGCTCAAACAAAACAACATAAACGTAACAACAAAGTCATTATATGCAGGTAATATCTATGAATAATACACGTTAAACAACAAAATAAATAAATAAATAAATTAAAGGTCAAACAAACACAAAACCCAAATCATAAAAAAAACTAATTAAAAGAAGAAATCTAAACACATTGTGCAATTATTAGTGGATTGTTTCCTTTGGTTTAGTCACATTAGCTTTCTTGTACTTGAAAAACGTACACATGGTTACATATCATCTTGACATTTGAAGATGGTTGCTTCTGACACATGACATTACATTTTGAAGAATATGTTTTCATCTACTTATAACACGTGGCATTATATTTTGAGAAAAATATTTTTTTTTCTTCAACACCTACGTTGCTATCTATTATATATATATATATATATATATATATATATATATATGTATTATTGAAATTTCTCAAATGTTGATTATCACTATTTTGACACCTATAAACTTTTTTACTTTTTTTATTTTATTTTTTTCTCTCCTCTGAATTCTTTTTTTCGCGCCAACTTCATTTTCTTTTTTACACCAATACGTTTTTCTTCCTTCACCACTCTTATTTCTTTTAATTTTTTTTTTACCCTTTTACTCATAAAGTATTTGATTTTCTCCCAACTTGATTAAATGTTGATATTTAATAGCAAACGTAATACACGAACACTATCAAAGATAAAATAACACTGCACCACTTAAAATATTAATGTTTTAATAAAAAATTATAATAATTTAATCAGTTCTTTTCTAATTTAAAATTTTAATATATATTATTTTATTATTAAAATATTTTCAAATAAAATAATTCTGAAATTATAATTTTCCATTTTAGAATTCCAAAATATGTACTTTTATTATGAATACTAACATTATTAATTTATTAGTAGTATTACTAACATTAATAGTAGTAGTATATACTATTATTATTAGTAGATTAACATTATTATTATTATTATTATTTTAATATCATTATTTGTAATTTTATTAAATATTTGTATTAATATTTGTTTTATTAGTATTAATATTTTATTCCTATTATTATTAATGTATTAATTATTATTATTATTATTACTATTGTAAACCCCTTTTTTCTTTCAGTTTTATAGGTGTTTGGGCTTAGCTTGTCGTGGGCCTAAGGCCAGTCCCATAAGGGGACCTAATACTCCTTTCCAGCTCCTAACCCCCATGTATTCTGTCTCATTTGTAGAAATCAGATTCTCCCTCCCCTTTCTTTCCTCCAATAAGAGAGCTCTGCTAGGGCACAAAGATTCACTCCTCTCCAAGCTAGCTGAGAGCATTATACCTCCAAGTAAGTCAAACTTTGAAGCTCCTTGGTCCTTTCTTCAAGTTTTTACCGTTTGGGTATATTGTTCTGGTTAGGGTTTAACCTTTTGTGTTCGTTTTGTCCTATTGTTCACATTTCCAGCTCACTGTTTGAATTCTTAGAGCTGTGGTACCCCTTGGTTTCATACCTGGTGGCGTTTGCTAGCATCTAAGAAGGTAAGGGAAGCTAGGGTTTCACGTTATTTATATTTTATGCGATTAATGTTTTGTGAAATATGATAAAAGATTGGGGAAAATGTTAGTTTTTGGTATATTTCTGAGTTAAGGGTTCAAATATTCATGAAACTGTGATATTTGATGTTATTTCTCGTATTCTGGATGTGTCGCACAATCGTTGGGCGAGTGAATTGGTCGTTGGGCGATTGTGTATTTTTTCTGATATGCGTAGTTTTAGTAAAATTGACTTTTCCGACTCATTAACCGTTAGATTGAGCTCAGATTTTGACATTTGGTTCATAACATGCTATTTTATGGTTTGACCGGTTGGATCGTCGATTAGATGTCTGTAGCTCGAGAAATGTGTCATGCATTACTGTAGTAATTTTGGTTTTGTGATAATAAATTTACTTAGGAATTTTGGTATGAGAATTATTATTGTGTGTTGTGCTTGATTGTATGGAATTGCAGGTACTTAAGTGTTGGCACTCATTTATTTGGGATGAATACTATTTTGTGATATATGTATGTCATGGTATGCATTTATAAAGTAATAGATTAAATGAAATCTTGTTATGTTGAGTATGAAATGGAAAACATGACTTGTTTGATTGGTGGTGGTTTGGCATGAGAATTGAATGCTTGATATGGCATGTGGATTTTGTTGGTAAAAGAGTTTCACGGGAAACTCTTGGTGATGGTGGTTAGTGTATACCTTGATATAGGATATGTCTAGATAAAGGAAGGTATCTTGAACTCTAAAAATTATTCACGCTCACATAGAGTAGAATAATTTATGTGATGATAGTGGCATGAGGTCCTAGTCTTGGGACATATTGGGCCCAAGACATTAGAGGATTAACCTTGTGTGTGGGGTTGGGTGATAACCCCTTGCATCTAGACTCTGTAGAGTTTAGAAGCCAGCACAGACGCATATTTCTTTTAGAATTTTGTATCAACAGTATGATCCGGATATTGAGTCATAGAGTCTTGAAATTATTTGCTTTCACATGATTTGGGTGTCTACTGCTTTGTCTGGGCATAATATGATCTGACTATTTATTTTCTCTATAACATGATTAAAACAATTTTTGCTCTAGCTTACCTTTTCTTTGGTGTATGTTTCTTTGCTTGGTTTCTCCTTTTTGCAATGATCATCAATTTATTGGTGTGAGCAGATGTGGAAACCCCTGAAGGTACTCAGGGTGGTGGAGTGCTGTTGTGTAGAGTGGTCCCCATGGTTTGGGTTATGACTCACAGTTGAGCCCTTTTGAAGAACTCTTAGTTTGTTTTAAATTCCTTGCTCCCTGAGCAATCCTTTTGCAAAACAATAGTACTCTTATGTTATGTTTTATGACATCGTGGTGTGCCTAAACTTTCATTCCAAGTATATTATAGATAACTGTAGTAGTTAGTACATGTATGCTTCATGTCATGTGCTCTTTTATATTATAATTATGTGATGCTTAATTTTAGTAAACTACTCTATTAGAAATGAAATGTCACAACTATCACTATTATATTATTAATATTATTTTATTTTTGTTATATATTATTATTATTATTGCAAATTATTTATATTTACATGTACTTTTATTTTTCAAATTTTAATATTTATTTCATTTCATTTTTATTTTTTACGAAATTATCATATCTCATAATATATAAATGTTTTATTATTATTATTATTATTATTATTATTATTATTATTATTATTATTACTAGCATAAACATATGCACTATCGCGCTTGTGTGTATGCATTTGTTAAATATGCGTAATATTAATAGATAATTATATTGTAATGTTATTAAGTTAATATATAAAATAAAATTATATTTATTAAAAATAAAGTGATATATATAAGAAAATATGAGAGAATAACCATTGATAAATAAAGAAAAAAGAGAAGAAGCAAAGATGGATGATTTTATAAAAAACTTGTAAAAGTAACCGTCAATTTTAAAAAATTTAATAAATAATTATATTTTAAAGGATAAAATTGGTATTTTGAAAAATATACATAAAAGAGGGAATCCTCTTTATATATTGTTATAGATTATTATTATTATGATTGTTATTATTATTATTATTGTTATTATTATTGTTGTTATCACTACAAGATATTATTATTGTTACTATTGTTATTAGTATTTTTTATCACTACAAAATATTATTATAGTGATATTATTATTATTGTTATTATTATTATCATTATTATTATTATTATTATTATTATTATTATTATAGTTAGACACACATTTTACTTCTGTTTACTACGGTAGCATATCTCAATTACTAGCAATTTTTTAGTTATTGTGTTGTTTATTTATGGTTAAATTATGTCTTTAGCCTCCATTTTCATAGCAAAATATTGATTTGGTCCCTCTATTTTTTTTTCATCTCAATTTATAACTTCTAAGGTATGTGATTTATAATAAGTTGTCCAAACGTTAGTCTTTTTCAAAGGGTGACTAAAAGTTTCATTTTGGTAGGAGATTTTCATAAAAATATTTGATTTTACTTGAGAACTTCATTCATGGAGAATTCTTGAAGTCTTGGTACATGAAGAACCTTAGGCAAATACAATAGCATGCCTTTTCATTATGAGCTATGTCAAATATTTTTCTAATTATGTTCTTTTCTGGTTTTGAGAAGTGTTTTGTCGTATTGTCACCACCATATCCACCTTTCTTCCATCACCATGGTCAGTTATTTTGTCTATATAAAAGTGACTTCCTTCTATATTTATCTTCCAGCCTTTTCTACAAAAGACTACTTTTGAGTGATTATTTCCTTAACTTTTGCACATATGGACGAAATTTTTTTCCATTGTTTATATTTTGTTGTCACATGTTTACATATTTTTTGGTTGATATTGTCTCAATAATTAAAAAAATTATGTATACGATAATAAAATGATTTTTGGTTAATATTGTCTCCATAATGAACTAAAAAATTACTTTTATTTTTGAAATATGTATAAAATAATAAATTATTTTTGGTTGACATTGTCTTAATAATGAACTCAAAAATTTACTTTTGTTATTAAAATGTTTATGAAATAAAAAAGTTATTTTCGTCACCACCATCCATCTATCTTCCTTGCATCACCACCAAAATAAGTGTTTTGGTTTTCTGAAAAAGGCATTGCTTCCATATTTATAAAGCCACATTATTGAAAAAATTTCACACGACTTATAGTTTGACTAATTATTTTCTTAACGTTTTTATATGTGTAACAAACTTTATTCCATTGATTTAATTGCCTTGTTGTATGTTTGAGAAAATTTGTTGCTGATATTGTCTTACTAATCAACTTAGATATTTGATTTTCCTTTTGAAATATGTATTACATAAAAAACTTATTTTTCAACAATAACAATGTATTTGTGTTTTTGACAAAATGTTTTGTTTATTACATTGTAGAATTTCTACTATGTAGACCGTATTTTTGTTGTTGCATTTTCCAAAAACCTAGGTCTTTAGTGGTACTTGGAGGACCTAAAAGGGAACATTATCGTTGTCATGTATAATAGAGATTTGAGGAACCCGAGACTCACAGAAGATTGGATGAATTTGTGGAATTTCTATAATTTGGAAGGTGAGCACGACATTTTGTTCAAATTTGTTCAAATTTTACTTTTTAAATAATCTTTTGTAGAGGTATTTTTACATATTTGGGTTTGTAGAAGTTCTTTGTCAGGCTCTTTAAACTTCGAAGAAATGTTATTTTTCGTGTGACTTTGACAAAGTATCGAACCAAGAAAGCCATATGGTAAATTTTGTTTTTTGGTTGTTTGTTACCGTATTTGAATTTATTTTAGTTTACTTTAAATGAATTCTTCTAACTCTTAAATGTACACTGATGCAGGATTTACCTGCAGAGTTTGCAAAATATGTTTGCAAACATAGATTCCAAAAATTTGATACTTCATGCACATCGTAACATAATGAAATGCAAGGTGCTAATAAAAAATTTCCCTAAGAAGGAAACCAAGATTAGTAAAGAGTGGAGAAACTTATGTACTTTCAATCAATTGAAAGAGGGAGATATCATTCTATTCACACATGGAGAACTATATGTAGTGATTTTTAGAGTGAAAAAAAAGGATTGAAAATATTAATTCTGGATGAAGATGGAAATGTAACCACTACAACTAAAAAGTGGTTTAGAAAGAAATATTTGAAAATTTTTAATAAGAGGTATACAAATTAATCTTACATTGTTGTGATTCTTTGTCAAGTATTGTATTATTTTGTTTTTTGAATCTCATTTTAATGTAGTAAGGTTGTATGTGTTTTATAGCTGCATATGAGAATTGACTTTTCCATAATGAAATTCAAAAGGCTGTTATATAGATGTTCATAATAGGTACATGCATAGATGTTAAAAAAATGAACCTAGAAAAAATTGTTGCATTCACCACAAACATTGTTAAGTTATTGTATGATATTTTGAATCATATTTATCATCATTATTTAAAGTGTAATATCTATTTTTAACTTCTTGATTTACTTTTAATTGCTATGGAAAACAAAACTCATTGGTCTAAAAAGTAATTATGTTCGTTGCGTGGGTCAAAATACTAGTTTGATGCAAAACCAACAATAAGCACACCTTTGTAAATTCACATTGATATTACCTTGCATTCCCATTATAAGCTTTGGAAACCTACTGCTACTTGATTTGGCTACATCTCTCATTAACACACATGTTACCTTAAAGATTTTAAGCATGTTATGGAATTAAGACACCAATATGATAAGGCAAACTATGCTTTTAAAAATTATTATCCACTCATGTTTTTAGTTGTGTTATAGTGAACACCTTTGTAACATCTATTGTTTCACTTCTAAAACTCATGTTATTTCGCTACCTCTAAATCACCCATACTACTATCATCCTTAAGCATCTCCATACAATATTTTGTTTGCTACTTAACACAATAAAATTGACTAAATTGTTGTTTTGGTATGAACTGATACACATTGCTAACACCCACCCATTTGGTGCACAAGTTCCACACTCCTAAAGCCACATTACATGTAAAGAACAAATGAATAACATATTCATCTACTAACCCACACATGGTACATATTCAACTAGTTATATGTATCCCATGATTTCTAAATTATCCTTCATAGCAACTTTATTTAATAAAACGTTGCAAGAAAAAATGTTGAGTTAATAGAAGAGCCTTAACATCCCGAAATTTATGGAACAACCTTATTTCATGGTACACTTTACAATTTTCTATAAGTTGACCTAACAATATAACCATATGAATCTTAATATTCCTATACCCATAAATCATTTGTCCCATTATTAGGAATTTTAGTTACTATTTGTTCCTTTAAATTAGCTAATTGGTTTGCCTCCCACTCAAACCACTCTCTCATCCACTCAAAGTTCCACTCTCAAATGTCTTTTTTCCAACTACTCATCTCTCTAATTGTTGCATGTTTGTTAATTGAATTGGCATATAGCCTTGGGTATATATGTTACTCATAGTGGTTATTGGCCTAACCACCTATAAGTCCAAAATATAATATTATTTCCTTTTTCCTATTTTACATTCCTTATTATTCTTAAACCACTTCCTTCATTTATCTCTGCTTGTTGCCCTCCTAATATCTGTCCACCAACATGACTTATACTTGCTATCTATCCTATTATCCAAACTTCTCCATGTTTCGTATTTGGATTATAAAACTATTTTCCATAATCCCTCACTTTCTGTTCCAAACCTCCATTTCCATTTTTCTAGTAATACAATATTAAACAACCTTAAATCTTTTATTCCTTATTTGCCACACTCTTTTGGTTTGCAAATGTTATCCCACTCAACTCATGCTATCTTTTTACCTTCACTTCCCCATCCCCATTGAAAATCTCTTTGAATCCCCTTAGTATCTTTTTTCCACATTTATTGGTATTTTCAAATAAGACAAATAAAATAAGTGTAGTGTAGTGATGACAAATTTAAGCAACCAAGTCCTACCAACAAATGATTTAGTATTTTCCTTTCCATTTAGCTAATCTTCTTATTTTCTCAACTACACTTTTCCACATATGATGCTCCTTAAAATTACCCCTAATTTCATGCCTAAATAATGAAATGGTAATTACATGGTTTTTCAATTTAACATTTTTGAAAATCTATGCATACAATCTTCCTCAACAGTTACACCTCCTACTTTACTATGAAATTTACTTTCAGTTCCGAAGCTAAGTGAAAGCACTTAAGTATACTCTTTGTCACGACACGTTATATTTTTTTTCTTCACTTAAAAATAATGTATCATCACTATTGCAAAATGGGCTTTCTGATCGAGGTCGTACCCAACCAAATAAAACAATTTAAATGTAGTACTCAAGAGTTAACTCAAGGTTGTCACCTAGTGACCAATGTATTCATTCAAAGGTTCTAATTACAAACATAAGGGGGGTTAGAAAATTCAAAATTTCAACACAATTAAAAACATAACTGCAAATTTAAAAATAATGACAAAAACAATATTGACTCCTTGATTCAATTGAAATTTCACCAATCACAAGTTACGAAATTACTTGGTTCTGTTAACTCTCATGAAACTCATGATTAGGTAACTAAGGCAAGCTTAAAAATGAATTCATCATGCAATTAAGCAAAACATACATCATTCAACTTCTCTTACACAGATTAAGCAACTATGACACAACCCACATTCATTAAGCATGAACAAAGGCTGATTAAAGTGCAAAACAGAAATGTAAAACTATGATTAAGCATTTACCAGTTTCGTATTCCTTCCAAAAAGCAGATTGAAAAGGATGAAAAGAAAACATAACTGAAACTATAATATAGAACAACAACCTCAAGGTTTCATTTCAATTTCTTCAAGGAATCAATATATAGAGGTTAGCAAACCATGGAATTCGAGTTATAACTCAAAAGAAAATGAAAATGCATCATTGAATTGAAGAGAAAAGAAGAGAAAACATGAATCAAAGGAGGCAATGTGCAGAAAACATAAACCTATGTAGAAAACGTGAAAACCCTAACTTAGGTGTTGTTCTAATATGTAGAAACCTCAAAATGGAGCGGTTGCCTTCAATGACTATTCAAAGGTCTCCAAAGAGGCTAAAGGTGAAGACAAAAGAAAGTAATATAAGGTTCTGCCACCTTAAAATCCTAAGGAGCTCGTGATCACATGTGTAAAATTACAAAATTGTCACTATTGGCTGCAAAATTACAAAAATGTCATTTTGGACTGCATAATTACAAAACTACCATTTTGACCCAAACATTAACGTGGAAAAAGGGCGAAAGTGTCACAGATGATGTGGCATAGATGTGTCACTCCTCTCTTCAACCTAATATTAATATCAAAGCTCAAAATTGCTTCACAAAAGATCCTTAAATAATTACAAACGAAAATTAGACAAATTGAATCTCAAGTAGCCAAAATCCAAATCACTGGCCCAATGAAGCCCAATATATGAAAATGCACTAATAGTAGACAATTAAGTACTAAACATCAATCAAGATGGTACATCAGGTAAGTAAATAGGGGAAAATAATGACTCATCACTTTCCATGAACGCCTAAAACAACCCTCCAACAACGATTTTCAAATTGTGGTAGATGTCGACTTCATTAAAAATTCGACAAAAAAACAACAATAGTTAAAATAACCGTCGTTAAAGTTTCAAACCATAGCGATTGTTCTTGAACTGTTGTTAAAAGTCATCTAAAAAAAGAAAAAAAATAACGTGTTGTGTATCACGATAAGATTAACAAAGGGAAACCTACTAGAGTTGAGCACTCAAGGATCTCCATCTGACTATTAAAAGGCACAAACGTTTTCCATGGATTAACCATTTGCTTACTTGTGAAGTCGTAGATATAAATTAGAAACAAGTAAGCAAATCTTTGTATAAATGTAAAGTACCAACCATAGGTAAAGAGGAGACTCGCGACAAGGGTTTTACGGTGTGTAGACAGCTTCACAGAGGAACCTCGCAGCGCAATGTAGAAAGCTTCGCGGAGGAGCCATGCGACGTGGGTTTTATAGCACGATGTGACGAAAACTTGTGGTTCTCGGTGAGATCAGTAGTGATTTGTAACTTGCAAAGGTTCACATGGAAGACTTTGCGACTAGTAGAGGCTCATGGAGGTTCACCACAGGTGGTAGTAGCGACAGTGAGATCAAGGGGAAGAGAAAATGAAAGTGCAATGGGAAGATGAAACACTCAAACGAAAGTTGTGCGGAGGAAAGAAACATGTCTTTTTTTTGTTTTTATGAAAGTATTGAACATTCAATGATGGTTCTCTATATAACCATCGCTATTTACACTTTTAACAACTGTTATTAGAGAACCATTCTTAAAAAGTTCGCAAAAATTACAATTTTGACATCACACATCAATCGATGTCGTGGAATACCCTTTTTTCACTAGTACAACTACGAATTGCAACATGTTTACTTCTATCATTTTGTCAAAGTTTTACTCTATCTAATAATTTCTCATTGTTCCTCATCTCCATTAGGAAGAGGCGTAACGTCCCATTTAATAAACAAACTTAATTAAATGAAACATCGCACAATATAATATAAAGAGCAAATTGGTGGAGTATCGAAGTCACTCCTTGCAATTGTTTAGAATAAACAACGAAAGAACCCAAGGCACACCACGATGCCAACAACAATACGAGTAAGAAGTTTAACAATAGTAAAGTAAGTGCCCCAAGGGCAAAGAAATACATGGGTTACAACCCTAAAGTAAATTCAGAAAAAGGTGGGGTTCTACCCAAGATGAGCTATGCAACAGAATCTCCATTACCCTGTTGACCACGAGGAGTTCTCGCATCTGCTCACATCAATAAATTGATGATCATCGCAAAAAGAGAAAACCACACACACAGAACATACAACAAACAAAAGGGGTAAGCTAGAGTAGGAAAAACATTTTATCATACGATTGCATACATTTTCATAATCCAAGATACATACCTCAACAAATCATGTGATAACTCGCAAACGACACGACTTATCCGGATACATATAATTAGTCAGATTCACCAAATGCTTGCACTTGTGGTGGCCTCTACTACTCTACAAAGCCAATTGCCAATGGGTTTCACCCTACCACTCACAAGGTTAACCTTAAAAGATCTAAGGTCTCCTGCTACTCTCACCACTTGAGTTAGTATGCTCTATGTGAGACTAACTGAATTTTTAGAGTGTTAGGATGCAATCCTTACCTTGAATCCTTACTAAATTATATAATGAGGCACCACCACGAACTTCCTAGAATTACATCCTAAGTATGAGGCACCACGATGATCTCCCACTAATAGGGGATATGGAATTACGTCCTGACCAATGAGGCATCATCACACAACCATCGTGGAATTACGCACTAGTGGAAAAAGAGGAATCTATGACGACTTATTATGACAGGTATAAGCCACCTATCATAATAAGTTGACCGATGGCATTTTTGTAATAAAAGTAACAGTTATTATGACTGGTAAAAAGAAATCTATCATAATAAGTGAGAAGGGAAAATTTATTATGACAGGTGCAGATGACCTATCATAGTAGATGGGCACGGTGGCAAAATTGAAATTATGTTAAAAATATATTATGACAGATTTATGGAAACCTGTCATAATATCTTCAAATCCCTAATTTTTTCCTTTCCTCTTTTCTTTTTCTCTTTCTCGTCTCCATTTTCTCCAACATTCAGAACCATAGTTTCTTTCTAGAAACAGTCATTCGCGCACCATTTTCACGCTATTCGCTCACCGTCCGCTCGTTGTTCGCTCGTCCTCCGCTCGTCGTCTGCGCGCCGTCCGCGAGCTACCTACGTGTTCTTCGTGCATCGTCCGCGAGCTGTCCGTGCACCGTCAGCTCGCCCTCCGCTCGTGGTCTGCGCGCCGTTCATAGTGTCCACGAGTTGTCCGCTCGTCCTTCGCGCATCGTCCGCAAGCTGTCCGCGGGTCCTCTGCACACCGTGCGCGAGTTGTTCGCACGTCCTCCGCGCACCATCCGCGAGTTCTCTGCGCGTCCTCCGCACACCGTTTGCAAGCTATTTGCTCGTCCTCTGCGCACTGCGCGTCGTTCGCCCTCCTTATGTTGCTCTTTCTCACAAAACCAAATTAAAAAGGGTTCCAAGTAACTGATATAATTTTTTGTCTTTATCTCAGGAACTGTTCCTTTTATTGTGTTCTGGGTTTTGCTGGATCGGTAAATTCAGGTTGGTACTGCAACTATATATTTCCCTGCACAATAAATTACACATACATCTCCTTTTAAAAATATTATACTTATTGTATGTTGATATTCCTATGGCATTGCAACTCCTGAATTGTTCAGAAATTTTCGTGTTGCCATGGAAGATTACCATAGATTGTTATAGTTGGTTTGTAATATTGTTCCTAGTTTGCATGAGTATCCTTTCTTCTTGTATTAGAATCTATTTTCCACTTTGTTCTTGCATTCTAATCATACCACATTTGTAGGAATTACAACCTTTTAGATGGAGTACGGACACTGGGTGAACGAGCAGAATAGGCAACATTAGTATACAAATTCCATATTGAATGGAAAGGAAAATGGTAAAATAGAAAAATCATTAAAAAAATGTGACTTACTATGACGTAGTTTACACTGCCTATCATAGTAGTCTGACTTACTATGACAAGTTTCTGCAGTGTCATAAAAAACGCACATTTTCTATGACTCCTGAAACTATGACACCAAAATACATGTCATAGTAAGCTCGTTTTACCTGTCATTATAAGCCCATTTTCTAGTAGTGACGTCCTGACCAATGAGGCACCACCATGACATTTCACCTAGAGATTCATGGAATTACGTCCTGACCAATGAAGACACTACTAATTAAATCAAATAGGATCTCCCCCATAGAATCTCCTATATTCTCACACAAGCATTTTAAGACACATATTAAAATCCTACAACATATTTCTCTCTTGGAAAATAACTAATTCTTATAATTTTTATCTAATCCAACTTAACAACACAATATGCAAACGATTTGGGATTTTAGAAATAAAACTGCAGCTTGTGTAAAGCACCAAAAATTTTGTATTTATATTCAAATTAAATATGATTGAATCAAGAAACAAATGAAAAAAGAACTAACTTAATTGAATAACTATAAAGAAAGTTATGCACCAAACAAGCAACAAAGGTCAATGCTGTCAACAACCAAACTATAGTGATCTTGCGATAAAACTCTGATTCAAGATCCGACCAGTCAAAGTTAAAAACTATGTGTTAAGGATCACCTGTTAAAAGATCAGCTCGATCCAACGGTTAACGAAGTAGTAACCTTTATTTTACGAAAAGTGTGCAGTGTTGTCAACAACCAAACTACAGTGACATTGCGATAAAAACTGCTCTCACTATAGAGCTCTAATTCAAGATCCGACCGGTCAAAATGAAGAATTATGTGTTAACAATTAGCTGTTAACATTTCAACTTGATCCAACGGTTAACGAAGTAGGAACCTTCATTTTACGAAAAATGTGCAGTGCAAAAAAAAATGTAGCGCCACATCTATCAAACATACTCATTCCAGAATGAAAATAAGTACACTGTATTTCAAAGAAAAAGGAGTTCTAGCTTTCTTTAGCTGGAGTGAGCTAACAAAAGACTTCAACACCAAAAAACAGAGTACAACATCTCTAGGGACAGATTCAAGAGGTGGGCAGAAAAATGGTTGAGCTAACGTGAAGAGAGCCAAAGTCCAAATTCTAGCAGAAGGTGGTTGCAGCTCTAAGAGAGGGGGAAGAAGTTGTTTTTCTGAAAAAATGAGTGGAATGAGATGGTTAGGGCAGTTTAGGGTCTTGGACACCCTTAGGCCCAACAGATAGGAATAGGCCTTAAAACATTAAGGCTGAAAAATAAGTGGACCTTACACATGCGATGATCATGGTTTATAACTTCAAAATAACTTAATTCCTTATTAAAACATTATTGATTAATTCAATGAAAATTTTATTAAGAAATTGTATATGAAAAGTAAATCATTATTCAAACTAGGGATGTCAACGGGGCGGGTAGGGTACGGGTAGTAGTTCCCCCATACCTTACCCGCTGGATAAATATTCGCCCCGTACCCGTACCCATATCCGTCGGGTATCCGTTATGTGGGTACCCGCCTATTTTTTTCATATCTACGGGTATCCACGGGTACCCGCGAGTATTTACAAAAATATTTAAAAAAACAAATATTTAACCATTATTAGTGCTTGGATCAACAAGTCCCCTTTCTCCGATTGATTCTTGAAAAGTAAACAAATAAAAAATCACTAACAATTTATATTGTAGTTTATTTTTGAATGAAATATTAAAGAAATTACTAACTTCATCAATGTTCACCTCTTGCAACATTGTATAAAGTTTCATGTTGTCCAATTT
>Ga0214544_1000080_pt1 | contig 121426 bp, 49 predicted proteins | sample CNSS3metaG_FD_160074 | JGI IMG/M metagenome (GOLD analysis project Ga0214544, IMG submission 160074) | Root nodule microbial communities from cowpea collected in UCLA plant growth center, Los Angeles, California, USA - CNSS3 | ecosystem: Host-associated > Plants > Roots > Nodule | place: USA...
ATATATATATATAGGGGTTACTTGATTAATTGTGAATATTTTAATAATTTAAACGATAATGGAGATATGGCGGGACGAGTATTATGGCGGGTATATGTACATTCCCATACCCATCCCCAACTGAAAAAGTCGGGGATTCCCCATACCCATATCCATACCCAGTCAATGCGGGGATTCCCCGTCAAAACGGGAACGGGTTCGGGCAATACCCACGGGGACGGGTTTATTTGTCATCTCTAATCACTAGGTCTTATGGGAGGGATTTATAGTTGGAGAGTAACACTCTTGTCCATTGAATTTTCACACCTAATTAAGGATTGTTGTTTTGATTGCTTAATTTTAGCACAATATCATACATAATTAGTGTTTTTAAGGTATTCTGTTCCTTGTTTTTCTCTTTTTTGAATTTTATCAACTTTTAAAATTGCATTTTATACCACATTTCATGAATGGTTGGTTAGATTCAAATTTCTTCTCAGTGTTAGTTATAAATGAGAGTAATACTTTGTTAGCTCCTAAAGTTTCGATTTTCTTCAAATTCTACTCGTACTTTCTGGTCAACAAATTTAGAATTAGATTATTTGCTTCAGAACAAATTATTCAAAATATATATAATATTATATTTATTTCTATTATAATGAAATTTAAATTCTCTTATTATTTAGAGTTAGATTAATCATTTTTATCTTAATTTTATATTGAAACTCTAATAACTCTGTAATTAAAAAATACAACTAAAATATATTTTACTTAATTCTCTTCAAAGATATTAAATGCTTGATTATATTTTCTTCTTACTTCTTGGCATTTTTCTCCTCTAACATAGGTAAAGTATTTCATCTTACTTTATAAAAGTATAAATTTTAAAATAAAAAAAGTACAAGATTATAAAATTATATAATCCTAAATTATAAAATTATAAAATCAAAAAATTATAGAATTATAAAATTATAAAATTAAGAAAACATTGAACTTAGATATATAAAACAATACAATTATAAAATTGTACAACTATAAAAACTATAAAACTATACAATTGTAAAACTATACAACTGTAAATCTATAAAACTATAAAACTGTGAAATTATAAAATTATAAAATTATAAAATCTTATAATTACAAAATCATAAATTTATAAAATCTTAATATCATAAAATAATAATGTCATAAAATCATAAAATTACAAAATCTTTAAATTATAATATTATACTTGGGAAGTTGGATAATAAATTGATAATTTAATATTTTCATCGTATTCATATTCATACTATGACATACACAATGTATTCTTTAAACTTTAGCACATTACAAAATACATAATACTTGTCTTTTTCAGTTATACAAGAATTTGAAACGTTAATGTAAGAGTCCATAAAAAAAGTAATTAACACACAAGTGCACTTTTTTTTTTATGCGGATTTACGGACCGGCCCGCGCGGACTACAGGCTTATGCTGGCCAGGCTACTGCGAACCTGCAAGCTCACTACCCTGGCCCGCCCCGCAATTTTTTCGCGAACTTGCGGACGAACCCGATGGACCAGACCCATATTACCATCCTATGATAAATTGACTATAATCAATGGTGATTTTGTTTGAAAGCACTAATACAGATATAAAAATATAAATCAATTGATTATTCTTTCTTACATATATTTCATTGTTTTGTATAATGATGTATACGTATACCTCCTAAGAAAAAAAAAAATCAGATCCATCATATATTTCATAGTAATAATGTAGTGTTTGCAAAAAGATAAATTATAAAATGAAAAAAAAAAACAATTTTACAAAGAACATTATTATAGTACAATGTAAGAAAAAAAATTAAAACTCTTAAATTAATAATAAAAATGTAAGAGAAAATGAAAACTCTATAAAAAAAAAGACGAAAAAACTTATTGAACTTTCAACGGTCAAAAAATCAGTAATATGAATATAGAAGCATAATAGTTCAGTGGATGATTCGGCTAAGGGGATTAGTTTTTCAAGAGAGTGATTAGGAAGATGTATATAATGCAACATCAAAATGAGGAGGTAGAACAAGGTGGAATTTGGATTTGGATTATAAATTTAGGATCCCAACTAGATTATTTTATACATAAATTATAAAATATTAATTTTGATTTAAGAGAGATAGCGTGATAGTGCCCAATACACCGGTAACTCCCATTATATGAAATGGGTTTAATATCCAATTATAAAATCCTTGAAAAAAGAGAATGAATCAAAACATGTAGGTGCTACACCAAAATTTCGAGCAAAGAACCAATCAGATTGACCCAAAAACGCATAGTTTCTCCGTCAAAAATAACTTCTCAAGTTGGGGAACGCATAAGATATTTATCTAAACATGTAGGTCCTTGAACAAATCCTACATTAGCCCAAGACGTTGGTCTCTAACTAGAAAAGTAAATGTTTGAACTTAAGAAGCATCTGATTCAATGGGCCCATAAAACTCACTAGGATAAGCGGTATTATTAAACCAGACAAAGCAACAAGCAATAAAACCAAAAACAGATAAAACACCTAAACTATAAGATAAGTAAGCTTCTCCAGACCATACAAGTGCACGTCGAGCCCATGCAAAGGGTTTGGTTAAGATATGCCAGATTTGTTGGGATTTTTAGGACTTTTGATAATATGAGAGATATAAGATATATATGTGATATGTTATACGGAGGAACATGTTTTTGTATTTTATTGATATACCCTATATATAGAGCAAAATATAACAAATATCAAGTATAAAATATTTAGAATATCTTACCCCTAATCTAAAATAATAACTAATTTCTAAAACTGAAACATATCTCTAAAACTGAAATATTTTCTAAAAATTAATTTAAATAAAAAAATATATTAAGTAATATTCTCAACAAGATTCCACCAAGAATACAAATGGAACCCAACCATACATGCCCTCCAATAATATCTTCTAAATCGTCCACACTAACAATCCACCCTTCATCCCCAAAAGGAGATTTTAATAAACATCCAAATATTTGTTTCACGATTTATTGTTTTAGTTGTCTCTATACTCATGTATTCTTAATAACTTATTGAGAAAGAATATTATGACCAGAAACAAAACCTTAATCTTTTTTATTAACTAATGTCCATCAAATTTAATTTAATTTTTATTTTTTAAATAATAAAGATATATAAATAAAAGGATAAAAAAATTTCTTAAACTTAATATAAATAATATAATAATATATAAATTTAATTTTAAAATATATAAAATTAAAATTAAATTAAAAAAATAGTGGGAGAGCCGTAACTCTTTTATGTGATTATGATGTTCCGCCACTCGATACAATCTTAGCACTAGTAAATGATATTAGGTATATATAGTTGAAAAAAAAATACTTTTTTTTAATTACACTAAATTTTGCAAGTACATCATGTAAGTAAATAACCATAGGCCAATTCCCATCTCAAAAACATTCGACTACCACAAGAAATTAATTTACAATTTTTTTTTTTTATATTTTACAGGTTTTCTTGTTTCTATTATTCATCAAAAGTATCCATGGTAAATCTGTCTAATAAGAACAAAATAGCCATTTTAAAGTGCAAGAATTTTCTAGATTTTAGTATTTACCAAATGATGCCACCACCATTATTATTTTAAGTTGGATTTAAAACTTCTAGCATTTATATCATATGTCGACTCTCAAGTGCTAGGTTTTATACGCAACTTTCTGGTAATATCCCCTGAATTGATTGTGGGGTATATTTCATATTAATTATTTAAAAAACAACTTTTAATTTTTTTTAATATATTAATTTTAGAAAAAACTTAATTTCTTTATTTCTTCTCCATAAGTTCTTATAGACAAATCCATAAAAAAAAACACATCATATATTTGTTATTCTATTAAGAGCTAAAACTTTTATCTTTATTCGAAAATTGCATATGGTTCATCTCATCCTTCTGGTATTTAGTACGAACGTCTTTCGTTATTATGACCAACTACTAAAGGAAAAACCATCCACAATTACGTAAGTAGTAGCTTTGCATTATAATGAAATTCTTCACAAAGTTGAAAACATAAGAACAAACAAGGAAATTACATAATCCATATATCTTAATAATACTAACCTAAAATTCAAAAGTAACTAAATGAAGGATCCACACAGGTGTAACGAGCCTGCATGCGCGACATATCATCGCGATGGTTGTGAAACTTCCGAAACACAACAACCTTTATTTTCTGACATAACAAAAGACAGAAAGTAAAAACCGATATATGGATGGGTTGACAGAGAGGCGAAGGTTTTTAAGTTTTGGTTTTATTAGGGAGTTGCTGGATAACGGTAATGGCGACGTTGCAGAGCTTGCGGAAGACGGCGCTCTCAACGGAGAGGACGTCGTCGTCGCCGGGGATGGAGGCGTCGCAGGTGTCGATGGCAGCCAAGGCAGCCTTGAGCCAGAGCTGAGCGTCACCTGCAGCGTCTGCCATCAAGGCAGCAATGGTGTCCTCCAGCTGGCTCTCGGCGTCCAGGATGTTCTCCTTGCAATCAGCCAAACCCTGTTGAACATCAGGGTCAAGTTGGTCGTCGTCGATGAGGATTTTGGTGTCGGCGAGGATGCCGGAAGCGTTTCTGGCGGCAAACCTAAGGGAAAGGATTGCCAAGTCTTTGAGGTTTGAGCTACTTGGTGGGTCGGAAGAGAGGACCTCAACGCAGAGGTCTCTGGTTGGGGACGCTGCGCACACCTTGTCGATCACAGCCTTTGCGTCTGTTGTATCCTTCCCGCCATTAGCAGCTGCTTGGTGTGCCATTGCAGCCACGCAAAGAGCCATCACCCAGAGGAGTTTTGCAGAGGGATCCATTTTTTATTCACAAATCACAGTCGAAGCTTTTATTTTTCTTCTTATTGGTTTGGTGGTTTTTTATGCTTTTTACACCAAGACGAGTTATCGATGGATCTTCGGACAGGGATTTATAGTGGAAGACTACCACTCCTGTCCATTCATTTTTTTCATACCTAATTAACCATTTTTCATTTTCGATGCTAATTTTAGCGCAACATCACTGGTTTCGCAAAGTATTAACAGCCAACCCTACGTGTTTTTGTGCTTCTCATTCATTCTGAGTTTCTGCTTTTACTCTCTTTTTGGCTTCAACTAACTTCTCAAACTGTATCTTATACCGCTTCTTACGCATGCAAATTAGGAGGAACAAATTCCTCCTACTTCCAAAGTTTCTAATTGTTTAATATAATTTTAAAAAATAACATTACCATATATTTGAATTAAAACTTCTATTAATTAAGACATTTTATCCTTTTATTGCTAATAGTGGATATTAAAGAGAAACCATTGTAATAATAAACTAAAAGGTCTAAACACGTAGAAAAGAACTAGTGATTCCTCGAATACTTTTGTTTGTGCATGAGTTGAAATATTCCGAATATCAAAATATGTATTTGGAATACTAATATATAGTTCTATACTTTAATCAATCCAGTTTTGCAATAAAAGAATAATTATATTCAGAAAATTATCTTTTTTGATAAATTTTTTGTTGACAAATTTCACAAAATTTGTATGAATAGAATTAAAATAGATTAACATTTTTATTTATTTTTTACTAAAATAAAATAATAAAGTAGTGTTTTTTTTACCTAAATTGATAGTTTTTAAAGTTTGTAAAAAAAAATTGTTAACCTATAACATTATATTCTAAAACATAAATTTCTGTTAGGAACTAAATTTCAGGACATATATTTATTGTTTTTTAGGTGTTTGGCATGAGAGGTACATTTATTGCTTTTTACGGGTGTTATGGACTAAAAAAAGTGATAATTTTAACGATCGAATAAGTACTTTTGGTAATAGCCTAAAATATGGGCAGGGAGTGGGCTGTCACTGGGTCATTTTTATCATATACAGTGTGATCTCCTCCTATTCACGTTAGTTTTTAGAGATAAATTTGTTTTACCCTTTAAAAGGTTAGGGATTATTTATTCAGATTTAGCGCTCCACTATTTTTTTCATATTTTCATTTTCTTTTGTGATATAGTTTAAGGTGTTGCACATGATTGATATCGTTTGTGAACACTTGGGGTGACAAATAACATGATGCTTTTGTACTACTGATTTTAATTTTAGAAAAATTATAATTTGAATCCTATTTTTTAACTCTTTTTTTTATTTTCTGACGTGTTTTAGTATGGGTCATTAATTCTTTCAAAGAAAAAAATAGTGGTAAATTAATTAATGACTCACACTAAATCACATCAAGAAGAAAGTAAATGATGAGAGTCAAAAAAATATAAGTCATAATATCATTGTCCTTAATTTCAAGGGTTAAATATATTTTTGGTCATTCAATCTTAGTAGTGAAAATTGAAATTAGTCAATTTTAGAAACTTTGAACCAATTTAGCTCATCAACTTTGTAAATATGTGGATTTAGTCCAGTATTAAAATTTATTTATACCATTTAACACATGTTCGCTTTAATGTTATCTGAGAACATGTTTGAAACGTCAAATAAACTTAAAAACATTTTGTTTAAAAAACTAAATACACGCATATTTTAAGATGAAAAACTAAATTAGTTCAAAATTTCTAAAAGAGACTAATTATAATTATCATTAAAAATTGAAAATAAAAACATATTCAACCCCCATAGCCAAATTAGTTTTTATTGCTTTTTTAAGGCTTTTAACTTATTTTGAATGTTTTATTTTCTTGTTATTTGTGCAAACCAGTGTACTGGCCTGACAAGAGTTTGGTGGTGAATCACACAAAATAAATTGTTTAAAATTTTTGAGTATATTAATTTAAGAATATAAATAAAATTTAACATAAATATCCAAAACTAATTAAAGTTAAGATTTATAGAAGAAAAATAATAAAAAGTAGATGTTATTTAAAAAAAAATAGAAAAGCACCAAATGATAACTAAGGCAGGGTTATGAAAAAAATTGACCTAAATAAGGGGGAAGAACCAATCTTAGCTAGTTGTTGGATAAAAATACTTTGAAATAAATGTACCTCAACTCAATTTTTATGTCAGATTGATCAAAATGAATTGTGATCCAACAAATTTCTAAGAGAATCGATATTATGGAACATGTCATGTTACAGTAAATTCATTGTAAGCAAATTTTCCTTTATTCTATAATTGAAATCCAATGGTATACAAATTAATTAACTTATGAAAAAAGCCTAAAAGTTGAAGAAGAATCAACAAATATTTCTTCATGGTTGGAAAACTTGTATGCCTGGAAACAATGTAGAACAGTAGAAGCTAGTTCATAAATTCCCTACAATTAGGGGCTTTACAGAGACAGGGAACCTTCAGTTCATCTGGCTCATCTACATCGAACAAATAATTATACCTGTTGCAACATTTAAAGACCAAAAATCATGTTAAACTAAATAACATCTTCATTCCTAAAAGTAAGACATGATTATATTATTATATATGATGTTTGTCACGTTCAGTTCAATATGTTTTATGCACAAACGTTAAAATTATACAAACACAACAAACCGTACGTTAGTTCTTCACCAGCTGAAACATTGGTCTTCGCAATAAGCACAATCCGATTCTCCTCATCACTCAAGCACATAATCCTTGCAAAGCAGTTTGGCATGCACTGTAACAGAACAGGTTGATTCATAAACTTTTTTCATCAACAAATAATTCATCATTGAACACCAACATTTCCCACATTTTTTTAGTGCCATAGAGCAACTAAAGTACATGAAATCAGTTCGAGCTTCAGCGCAAAACCAGAGTCCAGAGACAAGATTCGTTAGAATGACTTACAGAATGGTTTATTATACGTGCAATATTGCCCTTATCCGTTGCGTCAATCATCACTTCATCACTAATCTTGAACAACTGCATAGTTTATATCATTTGGCATTTAGATCGCAGTAAAATGAATCCCAACGTTAACACTAAACATCTGTAGTAAAAATTTGAAGAACATGAACTAGAGGTACAAATGGAACAGAACACCAAAGTTCAAGTCACAATTCCCCGTGTTCCCAACTAAAAAGTTTAGCTTTGGCAGTTTGACTATCTTGGAAAGGGAGAGAGAATCAATTCGCATACATAAAAAATGGAGCTGCGTAACCTTCAAGATTTAAGACCCAAGTAGAATTAATGAGAATAAAAAGGGCTATTTATCTGAAATCAAATCTTGATAAATCTCATTATTTACAGGATTTCTGTATAAAAATCCTTTAAAAAGTTGGAATTAAAAACAATTAATTTATCATTTTTCACTGTGAAGCAGACAGCAAGCCAAAGCACACAAATTTGAAATTTGAGTTACCAATCAAATGAAATCTCATTATTTTATCAGGATAAGGCAGCACACAGAAAGTGTCTGGGTGTAATGTGCAATACTGACATAAAAAAACAAGATACTCACGTAACAATCTTTGCCTTCTGAACGATACTTTGCTTCCCTTAGGTCTGCAATACTACGTCGTACCTGCTCACCACGATATTCAACAACCTGCAGACACGCATAAAAAACAAGTCCATATTGTGCTTCAAGGAAACTAGGGTAATACTTATCCTAAATTAATATAGTTACCATTTCTCCTTCTTGTAAATCTCTACGAGCAAAGAGGCCCCATCCATGAATTCCTGATTTTCCTAAGCAAACTCTTTGGCTTTCTGTCTTCTGCAAAACCCCAAAACATTAAAGGTTGAATATAACAAGGCAAGATTACCAGACAAAATGCTAATTTCAAAATAAAAGTTAAGTTTTAATTTGACCAAATGGAGAGACTAACTAACCCGTAAATGATGAAGACGTTCCTTAAGAGAAGAAAATTCAAGAGCTTGAGCAACCTGTCACAGAACAACATTACAACTTAGGAAAAATAATCTACCAAACGGGAAAAAATCCAGTCACGACTCAAAAAGATTGGTTATCCATTTCAAAAGCTAGAGGTCGGACACCAAAAGAATATTACCTTGATACCATTCAATTGAGTTATTTCACTTAAAGAGTGAAGCTTTGGCCCCCCAAGCAAGTGAATTGTAGCCGCAGCATTCTTCTGGCAATACGAGAGGAAATAAGTTGAATGAGACCAAACTAGACAGATTAGATAATGTAAGTAGGGATAACTAGGCTTTTTCACTTTTTAGGTATAATTTAAAAAAAAAAACTTTAACGGATAGATTTCAAAAATATTACAGGGTAAATATATATATATATATATATATATATATATATATATATATATATATATATATATATATATATATATATAAGGTTGAATTTTAAAATGCGGCTTTACTTTTAAAAAAAATCATATTATAAAAAAGATGTTTATTATTTAAAAAAATAAGGTCATTATAAAATCTCAGTTTTTTTATTAAAATTTGTGTTCTTAAATACGATTTCCTTTAATTAGAAATTGCGTTTTAAAATTCAGCTTACTAATTATATCCTTAAATTGTTTTAGTTCATAAAGTTATTAAATGTAAAAATCCCAAATAACCCCTTTACACTAAATCCAGATTTTAGTATTTTAGTTCTGGATGCAGCTGAAATACCGGAAGGGACTATGACCATAAAACAAAAGACTATAAAATTTCATATAATTTTACGGCCACAATAGAATGTTCTAAATCACCTTATTGGAAGACCTTTCGTATACACGAATGCGGGCAGCAGACAGTGGATCAATCTCATGAATTTCAGAGTTTGAAGGTTCAAGAAGTTCTACATTCTTTGTTGAAGCCAGACGTGATCCCCTGAAGCACCTCGGGTGATTTTGAAGCGAAATTGTCGGTGAGAATACCTCCATGGGTGTATGTACAACCAGTCCTGAATCTGGGTTTGGGACCCTAAAATAATATTTACTTATATATGAACATTCTCATAAAAAAAAAAAATCACATGGAAAATAAGTCATTGTTATTTGGTGGCCAAAGCTCAAACCTGTGAATTGCACAGTATGTTAGCATCTTCGTTGTTGTAGTCCCATTCTTTTCTGTCGAATGCAACTGTAAATTTAAACAATATCAATATTTCCCCAGCAGTGGTAATGGTAATCGTCATACAATTAAATGCTAACTTGCCTGGAACTTTATTTATTATGGAAAGCTTGATGAAGCAAGTTAAGAAGAAAAAAATAAAAGCGAGTTTAGAACTTTGGTTTGTTCATATTCAAAAGCACTATTAAACTTACTTCCATGATATATCCCATTCTTGACGCGCACGTCACATGAAAATGTGTAGCACATTTGCAACAACTTATACAGGAACCGTGCCTTTGTTTACAGATCACGCAAGTCTGCCATCAAAAATAGACACGAAACATGAAACAATGAATCTAATCTAGAAGTATAGCACGACCAAACCCAACAAGAAAAGGGGGAAACAAAATGTTAAATAACAACCTATCCACTATGTTACCGATAAATATGAGTAAAATCATAGGGAGAAGTGTTTGTATTTGCATTGAATTGAAGGTGGAAGATTAGAAGATGTATGTTCAGGTTATTTATGTATTGTTAGCGTGTAATTTATGTTGAGTAGGAAGTGTTTGTAAAAGTAATATTTTATTATACGATTTCCATGGATATCAAAAGAAGCACAAAGTTTTGAAGGTACTGCTAGAAAGAATGTTGTAGGCTTGTAGCTGAAACCACTTGAGAAAGAACATAGACACTTCAGTCCAATGCCATACCTTCGAAAAGGAATTACGAGGAATCTTGAGGATTCCAGTGGCCGGTTCCATTGCCTCATGATTTTGGAAAAGAACTTCAGGCTGAAACCAAGCGCATGTGACATGAACCCACAACATCTCAACATCAGTTGGCTTCAGAGCCCCACCTGCAAATCATTTTCCCCGTATTGTAAAAGTAGATTAGCAATCGATCGTGGCCAAAAATAATGAGGGTAAAACAATTATTCAAATGGTAAGTGGACAGTTCTAGGACTTTAGATGTAATCATATCTGCATGAAGCTTATAGGAAGATTCTCCTTTTTATCAGATTTTCCCAAAGAGAATTCTCCTAAAATTTGTAAAAAGCTGGCAAAATTAATAGCACTCATAAATTGGTGTAGAGATTAAATATCAAAGAAAATCAAGTCATTCTTGGTATACGTGAAAACTAGTCCACTTCTTGGTGAAAAACTAGTGTATTCGATCCATCAGTTGCTACTGTCGCAGTGAAGTAATAGGATCAGCATATACAACAATGTCAAACAACAAAAAATACTCGGTGCAAATAACCTACCTTTTACTGGGCAGAGGCAACACTCTCTCTCAACATCAGGAGTTTCACAAACTCTACAAACCCAGGAAGTAAAGTCCTGAACATTATTTGCCCCGTAGCATTCTTGGTGAACAGCCATTTGGCACCTGCACAATAAACAAATGCACATAACATGATTGACGGTTCATCAAGTAAGTTAGAAATGAAACTTTTTCATATCCATCATAACATGAACAATGATGAAAACACCTGTTACAGATGATAATTTTGTTATATTCCCAATCTTCGACCCATCTGCAAATGGCACATCTTTCTGTTGTCCATTTTGCATAAACTGGCTCGTACTTCTCTGAAAAAAATAAGGTAAAAGGAAGATTAATTTCTCCCTTTCCAAGATATATTCAATAAGACATATGACTTCCACGTGTCATAACACCTGATCGCATAAGAGAAATTGAGGCTTCAATATGTAATGGTTTATATGAAATAGAAATTCACCTTGTAAAAGGGAGAGAATTTGCTGCTGATCTAACTGCGGGGGAATTCCCCTTGGGGTCTTGTGGTCAGTGATCTGAAGTAAATATTATTATTAGTTAAAATATAAGAAACACATTATATGGAAAAATGAAGGCACGATATACACACATTACACCCCAATATAGCTGCGTAATTGAAAATTGGGAGATGTTTGAAATAGAAAGATGTAGACACTAGACAGCACTGAAGTCATCCGAGTAATATTTTTCATAAATGTGAATACCAAAGAAAAAAACACATAATTCACCATAGAGTATTATCATGCATCTAGTATGACAAGAACTGGCACAAACCCATTTTATTAGCGGTTGCATTGTGCTTTCTACTTTCACGCTATGTTTCCATTTTTTGGCTTTGCAACCTGCATGTCTTTCCCATTCAGTGAGTGTATACTTCCTTGAACTACACAAGCCGCAATTGCACATAACCCTGGAAGAAAATTTAATAAAAAGAAGCTATGTTAATTTCCACTTGAATGACATAATATGTTTAATCACCACAAGTTGTTCACTTGTTCACAGATCGGACATAGGTTTGCTTACATATGTAATATAAAAATAAGTGTTGGAGACTTACAAATGAAGCTTTGGAATATAGATTCCTTCCAGGTCATTGCATACCACAGCAATATTTTCAGGTAATACAAGTTCTTGGCTATTCTCCATTGATCTATGTCGAAAAATGTCACATAAGATTCAAAGAATAAAATCAAAATCAAAATATCCGATATCCTTAAAAGAATGAGTAGAGAGGAAGGAATAAATAATTTCTACGTACATCTTTTCTGACTTCTGTGCATGAGATGTTGATAATTTACAATTGAATTTTCCCTTGCAATCGGGGCAATAATAATCCATATTTTCCAGATCCTGCATTAAGAAACTAATCAGTCTTATACTTTTCTTTTTTTATCAATTGAAATAAAACAAGCAGGAGAAAAATGAAAACTGTCGACACATGATACCTTGAAAAGTTTACTGGAAATTTTGTCACACTCAGCATGCACCCAAACATTACAACCATCACAACATACCTGTCAGAAAATAGCCCCGCAGGCCACCAGATCTCAATTTTATTTATTTTTTTTGTTGAAATAAATAAATAAAATCTAATAGATACATTAAGAAAGTAGACAATCTCACCCAATTTCCACCATCTGAATGGTGCCAAATCTTTTTGCAAATCCCACAATATTGTTTCGATTTAATTAACTGTTATAACAGAATCCAATAAAGGTAATCAAATGTCAGCAACAAATTTATCCTGTCAAGAAATGAAAGATATCTAAGCAGAGTCGTCGCAGAACCTTTGCACAGGGCTTGCAATAGTGCTGAGGAGCACTACTTGAATCCTTAATCTTCTTTATGGTTTTGCATGGCAACAACAAACCACAACCAACACAAGATAGTGTACCCTACATAATTTATTCACCGGAAAAAAAAAATCTAGAATTAACCACACTGTAAGATTTAAAAGATTAATTGACAAAAAATTATCCATACTCACGTACAGATATGGAAAGTAATGAAAGGCTTAAAAAAGTTTTCGGAAAAATAAGGAAGGGAAAAAATAGTTTACCTACCAGCCAACTGATCCCGAGTTTACACAAATAAATTTAACTATATGGTTCAGTTTACAAAACCATGATAATGCATACGATTTAGCTATAGGGCAATAGGTGATGGATGACTCAACAAATAGAAAAAGGTTTTACTGAAAACTACAATGAGATAACCTTAAATGTTACACTTTCCACTTTTTTTTATTCCGTAAACAGGAAGGAATGTATGCGAAATATGCTTTCGCACAGATAGTGTGACATAACACTACAACATTATGCGTACGTCATCATATCAAAGGCATGTTTCTGAAGTCTACGTGAGAGATTTGAACAAACTAAAACTCAGTCAGCCACGCCTATAGAAACTCAGTCAGCCATGGCTATGCTATATCCTATGGAAAGACATCAAGAAAACATTGTAAGAAAACATTTTAAGAAAACTGCATGATTGAAAATTCATAATACCATCAGTCCACTTTGATTTTGCATTTTGGGTCACTGAAAAAAATACTCACTCATAGTATGGCATGTTGATTTGAACTCTTGAAGTAGGGAGTGACTACATTAGAGGCTATAGCGTAAATATCATTAAGCACTCATTAGTCCTTTCAACTAAGACGAATATCAGCTAATGCAGTGCAGCCTTTGTAATCTATATTGCAAGTTCACGACATCACTAGACCTCTTTCTTAAGCTAAATGAAGCTTATAGATGCTCTCGTCATCAGTCTAAGCATGATCATACGCAATACAAAGTGAAAGATATAAAATTACCTGGTCTTTATAGGAATCCGCAGCCACCAAATTCTGCTCAGCTTCCAAGTGTAAGTCCAAAATGCCATCTTCAGCCAACATTGCCTCTTCCATTGCCTTGTGAAAGTCACTTGCTTTATTTTTGTACAGTTTGATCTGCTCCTGGAATCTGAACAAAGGCAATTTTAGTAAGTAAATACAAAACATTCTTGCGGAAATAACTGCAGCAGATACGCACCTGTCCATGAATTCCCAGAAGGGGAATATCATCCCCTGCTTCACCCAGGCATAGTCCTGCCCATCATAATTCTCTTAGAAATATTTAAACATTAAAAAAACAACCTAAAGCTCAAGTCTATGAACAAGTACTACACAAGTAAAAATTTAGTGCATATTTGATTCCTTTCTCATTTTTAAGTTGCAATAACAACCTAAAACAATTCCACATAACTCAACAATAAATTTCTCAACCAACACTATGCATTTTAAAATCCAAACATCGGAACAACTCCAATATAATATTTTTTTTTTCATCTTGTCCAATATCTCCTTGAATTGTCTAAGCAACCTGTTTAGTTTCCTTTTTAAAAAAAAAAACAGTCATTTTCTAAATAGAAATCAAACCTTACCCTTCGATTCCCTTTTTTGGAGTAACCAAAAAACATAACACAAAGTGCAGAAGGGACACAGCAGTTTATGACGGATTTGGGAGCTCGAAAGAAAGGATCAATGACTACAGCAGGCCAAGCAGGATGGGTCTTCCCACACTTTGCCCAAACTATATCACCCAAACAAAAATCCTCCAATCTGCAAGCATCCCTCTTTCTTTTGCCACTTCCATTCACACGTTCAACCTCGGTACTTAGTCCAGGCACATCATCGCTCTTTTCTTTAACAAACAAAGAACGACCTCCACTAACAGTCTTTTTAACAGTCTTTACCGAGTACTCAGAATCTCTTAGCTCAGCAGAACATGGTGGAAAACAAGGAGAATCTCGCTCACTACTCATGGCAGCAACGTCTTGTAAAGCGTTACTCCAGTTTTCAGACCCTAATCGTTCGTAAAGAACAGAATCATTGAACCTGCGAGGAAGTTTCTTGGCGCGACCTCTGAAAGACTGGGGTTGAATGGCACGAACCCCTTCTTCTGATTGCGGTAGCAGGTTTTGAATTGTGCCATTGGAGTCCATTTCATTTGAATTGGACGGCGCCTCACTGGATCCAGAGACTCCTTCAGCAGAAAAAAAAACATTTGTTCTCCTTTTCTTCTGAATCGCCAAATTCCCTCGTTTCTCTGACTTGAACCATTTCCGCTCTGGAATTTCAGTTTTCATGCTCCGCTTGATGATCATCTTAAGAACACACAAAAAATATATTCATGTATTTGAATAAGAAGAAATTTAGATGCAGAGATAATGGCTGGTAGTGGTTTTGTGACATTTGAAGCAAGTAGAGAGGGCAAAATTTTGCAAAATTAAGAAAAAGCGCGAATTCTCAATTTTCTTGATTGTCTGATGGCGCCAAAATTTGAGGGTTACAATGCTATAGTTTTTTCAGTTATATATAACAGATTCAGCTGCCGTCAATAACCAGAAATTAACTATTTTTAAAAATGTTAACAATGGTAAAATCAGATTTATTAAAATATAATTAGTATTCTAAAAACGCACATAGTGGAAAACATTTAGTGTACTTTTCTTACACTCAATTCATTAAAGAAAAAACTAAAAATATAATACTCATTACAAATCTAAACATTTCAAATAATTGTGCATAATTGTGCAATAGTAAACAAATTAAAATAAATATACATGAACAACACTCAAAACAAGTTGTTAGATATTATGTACTTTCCTCTATTTTTTTCATGCTGCTTTGTACTACAGGTGTGAAAAAACTGAGAACATACTATTTTCTTTTTAAATTACATCCTAAAATTTAAATATATTTAGAATTATCAACTCAAATATTCATTATTATTCTTTAGTTACATTCAAAATATTAAGTGATGGACTTTTCTCTTCATTTCTCCTTTTTTTTTTCACACGCTTACTCATTTTCTAAGTTATTAACTTTTTTCTTCAATTCTCTCAATATTTTTATTGTACACTTACTTTACCATATTTCAGTTGGCAATAAAAATTATAACCTAAGTGAAATTGATTCGTGAAATCTCTCAAAATATATTTTGAACACAAACACAAGATCTCCCCAAAAAATATAAAAGATACATTAAATATTTAACTCATTAACTATTTGTTATTTGTCTTGTTGTCTCCTTTGTAGTTTTATTCTCTAGCATCTCTTTTGACAAAATAAATTAAGAACATAATCTAAGATACTTATAAAATCATAAAAAATGTTTTTTTACCTTCAAAGTTAAATAATTTATTTGTGAAATCTCTAAAAATATTTTTTTAACACAAACACAAAATCTCTCAAAAAATTATATAAAATATACATTAAATATTTAACTCATTAACTACTTGTTATTTGTTTTGCTGTATCCGTTGTAGTTTTATTTTTTGGTATCTCTCTTAACAAAATAGATTAAGAATATACTCCAAGATACTGCTAGATACTCTAAAGTATAAAAAAAAATGTTTTTTGACCTTCAAAGTTAAACAAGTTTATACTTAATAATTTAATTATTTTAATTCATTTTAAATCCACATTCAAAATTCTAACTTTTTTTTTCTTTTATCATCCTTCTTCTACTTTTATTACTCCATACAAAAAATAATAATATCCTCAAAGTAAATTCATAGAACATGTTTTCTTAATGTAAACCCTAAAATCCAAAATCAAAAGAACTAAAAAATCTTTCATCTAATCACTAATTGTCCATCTCGTACATCACATGCCATCAGATAGATAAAATTGAGAAAAAAAAAATGATTTCAAATTTAACAAAGTAAAGTGATTAAGATTAGGATCTTACCTCAGGTTATCAATATTATCATTGAGGATGAGCAAAAATCATGAACCATAATCTCATCTTGAACATACGAACTCAACTCACCAAGAGAAATGTGCTCCTACATGTAATAATCATTAGGCACTCAAAATATGTTTGAGAATATATAGTGAGAGGTAGTCGTTGAAAAGTAGGGTTCTCTACAAAAGTTACACGTTATATAACATTAAAAATAAAATATATTAACGAATAATAAATATAAACATTTAAAAATAATTAAATAATAAACATTGCTAATCATGCATTAAAAATATCAACAAATAATAAAAGTGTGGATTTAAAATGATTAATCAATTTTAAAAAATATTTTCAAAAGGCATGATGGTTTAGACTGAAAGTATAAAACTTGAAAAATGTTGAGAAAGATATTAGAAAAACAAAACAAGACAATACAAAAGTGTGATTATATAATTAATTAAATCACTTTCACAATTATGATAAACGATGATAGAGCATATCCTTTTATTATAATAATAATAATTCATTTATACTTATTCACATGAGTTTAACAGTTTTATTACAATCATTCGATTGAAACATGTTATTTTATTATCATTTATTAGTTACTATTAATCTTAGATAAATATTTTGAGAGTATAATATATATATATATATAATAAAGAAGTTGTATTATAGTTTGTATTTTTTAAATATTATTTTTAAAAAAGTTACTTTGGTTTTCATAAGTAATTTTTGTTATGGGTGATAAAACGGGTCAGTCTGACATGTTTTGGTCCCACTCGCTCTTGATCTACAAAAAATGGGTTGGACCGGACTGGTTCGCCATTAGCAAATGGGTTGGATACTGCAACCTATCTCGTCTTAAGGTGGACTGACGGATCGACAGGTTGATCAGCTACTTTTTTTTTTAATTTTTAATTTTATTAATTTATTTTAACTTTTAAAATTTTTATTTATTATATATATAATATTTATTTATATAATATAATTTTTTTAATTTTAAACACAACAAGTTAAAAAAAAAAAATAGGTTGATGGACCAGGGTGAACTGGCCCGCCAAACTAGTGGACTAGACAAACTGGATTACAACGGATTGACAGGTTAAAAATTCTAATTATGTTCATCCTTTTCTTGACTAACGAACCTGACCTGCTTTGACATGTCTAATTGTGATCCATAACTTATAAACAAATAAAATACAGAGTCGAGTCTTAAAGGAAAGTTAAAGAAGGTATATTTTGATGGAAGAAAAAAAAACATTACAAACATGAAAATTTCACTGGTAAATTAATATTTTAGACTGGCGTGTGATGACGGAAAATTCATCAATGATTTAAAAGTAATTCTTATACAAATTTTGCAGTTAAAATTTATTTATTATCCAAAATTCATGATGACTATATTACACATGGGCCAGAATATTGTTAGTTTACATATTGACCAAAATTTCTTTGATAACTGTACATATAGTCAAATTCAATAGTTTATTCATATGTGCATGCCACAAATTCAATAATTTATCTATGATATTAAATTTGTCTATAGTTATCCTCTGTTCAAATTTTGCACACAACTTCCTCTTAATATTTTGTTATAATGTAAGATATTCTTTACTATTGAGGTTTTTAATGTTATCAATGACAATATTGGAGTAAAAATAAAACATTCTTGTATTATTTTTCTAAAAAAAATATAAAATATAAAAGGACTTCATATTACTATTTTGTATTTAATTTATCTACCACCCATTAAATGTTGGTAATTGTTTATATGATCCTACAAGGTGAATGAATTACATTATAAGATGTTAAAATTGATAAAAGTTGTAATGTGTTCACCTATACCTTTTATATAGTAAACATGTTACATGAAATTTTAAAGTGGATTAATGATGCAACAGGTGATTGATGCATGATGATGGTGTTTAAAAAATATATTAAATATGTATTCTAAGCTCTCTCTTTTTAACCTCTGATAATGATTTGTTGAAAGTGTGAGATGAAACATTTAAAATTTGATAAAGAAAATAGGTTTGATTAAACAACATTAAAAAATATTAACTTAAAGTGTGTTTTTTTTCATCTAAACGAGAAAAAATGCAATGAGAAAACATGAAGAATTATACTTGTTTAAGTCGACTTTTCTCACTTAAGAAAAAAGAGATGTCAATCATAGATGACAAAACTGTAAATATATCTTTTAGAGATTTCCTTAATAGCATCTCAATAGAAGATATGATTTATTTACATGCTCAGTTTCTAATGAATAAAGATTGCTCTTGTATAAATAGTTACTATCATATCTTTATAGTATATGCTTGTTTATTTTTATATATTTATTTATTATCTTCGTCTCTTTAATTTTTAATATATTTTTTTCATTTAGAAAAATATTTAACTCTGTAAAAATCTTAAATCAATAAGAAAAAATATTCAACAATGATACAACGCTAAGTTAAGTATTTAAGATTCGATACTTAAATTAAAAATTCGTTTTACATGAACATGATATGCTTACAGATATTTGTAACAATGCACTACAAAATTATAGAAAGGTTGAATATGTTATTTTATAGGATATGTTTCCCTATTTCTTAGGTACATAACGAATACTAAAATAGATATTAAGTTACTACCTAAGACGGTATAGGGGAAGGTACAAGTATTTTTTAAAACGAGAGTATCAAATGTATTTTTTAGAAGAAAAGTTTTCAAGAAAGTAATAGAGGGAACTTAGCAATATGGGCGGGGAATAGCATTGTCTTTAATGTTTTGGCAATCAAAGGGGGCTTCTCTCTGCAACTCCAATAATCTCTCCTGTACCCCCAAAATTTAATTTATTTTTATATTTGCCTATGGTAAAAATAACAGTTACTCCATCTTTCACCGCTCTATACTCCCAAAATCATACACCCCCAAAACGCACCCCCAACCCCAATAATATTGTGCATGTGTATTTATATTTTAATTGATTTAATTATTTTTAGCAGTAGATTAGAAGATACATAATTCACAGTTTTTCCACACGCGTGAAATGGAAGGTTTAACTTTTTTTCAGGAAACGGAATGTTTCCCACAATTTTTTTTTAAGGAAACGGATTGTGTAATCCGTTTCCCATTATATTTTGTTTTTTTTTAAGGAAACGGATTGTGGAATCCGTTTCCCAATTTTTTTTTTAAGGAAACGAATTGTGTAATCCGTTTCCCATATTTTTTTTTTTTTAAGGAAACAGATTGTGGAATCCGTTTTCCAAAATTTAAATAATTTTTTTTTACCACACTCTCTGGCCTTCACTGTTTCAGGATCTCAAACCAACTTGATTTTGTCTTTTGACATAATTTGACATGGCATTTCACGTTAAATAAAAAATGTTAGAGAATAGCATAACTTGACAAAATCATATGATCTTTTCACTCTTACGTTAAGCGTAATTTTTGTTCTCCTTTTTATAGTCTAGATTTAAGTGATAAAGATTGAGGACTGAAATGTGAATAAAAGGGAAAAAAAAAGAAGCAACTACCTATTATCATATGTGCCGCTTACATTTTCATTCCTTTTCTTTCATAGGTATCTCATGATACAAACTTAGCAACTACCTATTATCATATGAAATTTTTATCTCATGTTTTGCCGCAACGCTTAAACGCCTTGTCCCTGCTTCTCCGACCACTTGTTAATATTTTTTGTTATCCAAGGTTGTAATTTCATATTATAAGGTAACAGTCCCATGTGTAGATGACCAAATAATTTTTTTTTTTTAAGGAAACGGATTGTGTAATCCGTTTCCCATAAAAAACATTTTTTTTAATTTTATTTTAGGTGAAACGGATTGTGGAAGCCGTTTCCCAGAGTGCTGAAATGGAACCTGGAATTCGTTTTGGGATGTGTTGTTTGGTTTTTCAACGAATGTGAAATCAGTTTTGGGCGATTCTTTTTTATTTTTTAATTTTTATTTTATTTTATTATAGATATGGTTAGGACACAAAAGTAAGGTTTAAAAGTAATAGGGTGAGGTGTAATTTTATAATGAATGAGAAAAGCAAAATGTATGGGAAACGGAATACAGATTCCGTTTCATAACACTGTGAAACGGATTCTGTAATCCGTTTCGCAAAAAAAATTGCAAATTTTTTTACGAAACGGATTATAGAATCCGTTTCACAGTGTTATGAAACGGATTCTGTAATATTTTTTTTGCGAAACAGATTACAGAATCCATTTCATAACACTGTGAAACGGATTCTGTAATCCGTTTCGTAAAAAATTAAAACTCAGGGGCCACGGACCACAAAGAATGAGAGCAAAATTTTAAATGAAAACCTGTACTGGGATGGAGAACAAACGAAACGGGAGTAGAAGAAATAAGGTTTTGGGGGTGAAATTTACTGTGTCCCACCCACTTTCACCCACTCTCTCACCCGTAGTAAATAAGGATATAACAGTCATTTTTGGAGGTACAGAAGAACTATTGGAGGTGCAGGGAGAAGCCCCCGATCAAAGCCCAATATTCATTCAGATAAGCCCATTCCCTGTTTTGAGAATGTTGTCAACTTAGTCCATGATTACTACTATCAACACATCTTCAAAATCGTTGAATAAGTTTATTTTCAATTAAAATTATTTAAAATATATAATTAATAGATTTTATTTTGTAATGAAAATTTATAATAATGTCAAATATTTTAAAATTTTAAACAACAAAATTTTAAAATTTTAAACCCATTCCCTGTTTTGAGAATGTTGTCAACTTAGTCCATGATTACTATCAACACATTTTCAAAATCGTTGAATAATTTTATTTTCAATTAAAATTATTTAAAATATATAATTAATAGATTTTATTTTGTAATGAAACTTTATAATAATGTCAAATATTTTAAAATTTTAAACAAATAATAAAAAATTACTGAAACGTATATGCTACTGGCATTTTTCTGGTTGATATTGAATTTGTAATTTTTTACTGCACACAATATAATAGTCTTGTCTGGGCGCACATTTTATGAGTCCAATCTAACAAAGTCACATCTATTGACAATCTTATTTTATCTTAAAAGGAAAATAAAATGAAATAAATGTACATAAATTTAACCATATCTATTATGAATATAATGCTGAAGAAAAAACTAGAATATATATTACATAATATAATAAAAAATAATCATACGTTGATAAAATATTCATAGTGTTCAAAGTATTCACTTATAATTAGCATAATGTCTCATTCCATTCCCTTCGTCCCCTCTACTTAAAATATTGGAATTGTAATTTCTCTTCTCACTATTACTGTTATTTTGAAAGGATTATTATTATTAGTATTATTATTAAAACGTACTAACCCAAAAATACAGAATTATGATGCATGTACAGAAGAATTGCTTTGAAAGTTTCTTTATTGGATTCTCATTGACTTTTGAACAGAGAAACAATAAGAACACGTTTCCGAATATATATTTTAATGTTATTTGTGTCGTTTTAAATTATTAAAAAACATTATTTTAAAGGTTTCATAACCTATCTAATAATTCTCCATATTTAATAATAAATTGTAAACAAATAAAAAAAAACATGTTAAAAAATAAAGATAACCTAACAACTTTTAAATTTAAGCATATGCGCTCGTTATTTTTGTTCTTGTAAAGTTAAAGTGAAACAATTTATATTTACAAAATAGTTTCTATCAAAATTTAACATAAACTACTTACTTAACTCACAAAAGGTAAAATAATCGAAAATTACGATGTGCATTACTAGCCAAATTCAACTGAGATTGAGATTTGGGATTTCAGTGATTTTAGATTCAGAGACTAAAACCAAATGCAGGAATTAGATTATCATAAACCCTAGCATTGACTCGCTTAAGCGTTACAAAACCTCTTCAATGAGCATCTGAATCCGTCATCTTCGGTTGCAGGATTCAACCCTCTTTCCACATCTGCCACCTCTATCACTACATCCAACGCCTTTCTCGGACACGCAATAGGGGGACCCAAAGACGAAGAACAACCCTCGTCCGCTTCGGAAACCGGAACCGAACCGGGTTCAGCGTCAGAGCAAACCTTGGCCGGTTGGGCCGGGGTTCGGCACAGAGGACACGTGGAGTGAGAGGCAAACCATGCGTCGATGCAGTGGGTGTGGAAACCATGCTTACAGTTGGGGAGCGTGCGGACTTTATCACCGTCGGCGAACTCCGACAGGCACACGGCGCAGTCCTGGAGAGAGCGGTGGACGGCGGCGGAGAAGAAAAAAGTGGGAAGGGACTTGATGACGGAAGGATCGAGACGGGGCTCGGCGGAGGCAGTGGTCGGAAGGGAATGGGACAAGAAATCGCGGCGGCGACGGCGGCAGAAGCGGACGTAGGCGTTGAAGAGAATGATGAGGATTATGAGAAGGAAGAGGAGAATGGCAGTGCCCACCATAACCTTGCCGTTATGTGCGTACTTGGTTTCAATGTCTGGCACCATAGTCATGATTGAGAAGAAGAGTGAAGCTCTGATGTCTGAAACTCTGTGTGGAAAAGGAGGGATTTTTATTTTATATTTGGATGAGATCGATATCTGCGACTGCGTATATATAATATGTGCAACCACTATTCATTGGTCACTTATTTATTTATTTATTAATACTTTTAAACTTTATATTTTTACCAACACCTTCATCCAATTTTTGTTTTATCTCAATTTCAGCCGCAATGTTTATCTATAATTTTGATTTATATAGGACTAAAGATTCTTCAAAATTCTTCTTTTTTTATTCTATCTTCTCACACGGACTCCGAAAAGTATCTAAACTCTTCAAAAGACGGAAAGATAAAAGAGACAAGACAATAGTAGACACGATGAACAATAATGCGAAAAAAAAAGAAAAGTATATGTAAATATAAAAAGAAGCGAAGATAAAAAGATTTTTACCTCGTTTCAATATTTCCATGTGATCTTCGTTAACTGTTTCTTTAGAGACATGGTCACACGTTAGGATTTTCATGACGGTGCATGTCCCAACCCAACTCTTCAACAGTCCTTCCCAGAGATAATTAATTCTACCACCACCCATTAGTAAAGTATAAATCTTTCTGCATCAAGACCCGTGACTTACCCCTACAGGTTCAAATTTTGGATTATTTGTTTATTTTAAATTTTGCGGTCTCTTTTGAACTTATGAAAATGTTGGGATACTTGAAATTATAATTGTTATTGTTTTACTCTCTGGTTTTTCTGGCTAAGGTTATGTCGCGCAGTAGCAGTTGTTCTGAAAAAGTGAAACAATTCACCTAACAATATGCAATGCAAGCAATAGGTCGTAAATAGAATCATTACTTATCTCATACGCATAGTCTCAACCAATTGGTACGCATTTCAATGGTCGAGTTCAGCATACGTGCTCCCTTCCCAGTGGCTCCTTCCTCCACCTGATATTCGTGGAGATTTTCCTCTTTCAGCAACATGACAACTACACAAAAATATAGAATCAAAATCGTAACTTGAGTCTTAGGTCGGCTTCGTTGAACATTATGGTCGAATATTTTTTTATTTTTGTGAACATTAATATTAAAGTTAGCATTAGTATTATTATTTATCCATTCAAGATGTTTTTGGCCTCCTGGATGCAAGGCATTCGCTGTCTCTTTATGAGTTGCTTTATAACCTTTTACTTTTGATTTGAAGAGTTATTATATGCTGCAAAGATAAGGAACCAATTTTTGTGTCACTAAGCATGTCAAGATCGATCAAGTGGCATGTCACTTCTCAGGTACATCACAGTCCATGCTAAACTTGAGAAATAAAAGTAGAATTTGACGTTGCTGAATGTCTTATTAGGAAAAAGGGATCTGCAAAATTATGTGGAGTGTGCTTATTTGGCTGATGTGCCACTACTAACAATCCACTCCAAACAGAGTATTACTCCCACTTGGAGCTTTAACAAAAAAAAGTAACACATTTACACTTCTCACTCTCTTCATCACGTTTGATTGGTTCTTTTCCGGCAAAAAAATTACATGCCACCGGACTGTGAGCAAATGTGAAAACATAGAAAGCGTTTATATATTATATTTTTATGGTCATTCGGATAGGATTTTGAACCTTTGTTCATGCGCTTTGGCTGTTAAAAGATAAGAAAAATGAAAAAACAAATCCAAGGTGTGGGAAAAGAGGAAAAAGGGATTAAAGAAAGCACAAGTTGTTGCTTGGCGCATTTGCTGGAAAACCACAAATGAATGGGCACTTCAGTGAACATTCCAAATCTTTTCAGTCGATTTGATTGCTTTCAAACCACATGTAGTTAACTAAGGATAAATAACCAAGTACTAGTAGTGTTAATCCAACTATTCTTTTCAAATCCAACAACAATGCAGCACCAAAATAATATTTTGAAAGCATTAATTTGTTCTAATCCTAGTCAAATACACTGTGTGCCTCTTGCTGCATACTGACAAAAAACGCCCTCGTTCTTCTATTGCATGTAACACACTGTCCAATATTAACAAGTGGGTTTAGCTTTAAATAAAACTCCTGTCCTTTTCTTTTTCGCGGCTAGATTATTTTAGAAGCAATAATATGTCAGACGCACAATTAGATACTAAATATGCAGAATAAAATTTCAGGTCTTAGCCATATTCTAAAACACCAATTCCTTCTTCTAAAGTATAGCTCTTTTTATATATTTCTCTTTCTCTTCTTTCCGCCTTCTAGAGTACAAGAATCGAATTTGGTACAGGTAAAATTCAGTGCAATAAGTGAATGCTTGTAAGTGAAGACTCAATACTTAAGAATTTCACACAGAAACGTGGTTCCAAAGTATAAAGCCAAATTCTGCAAATTTATCTGCCAGTTGTAGATACTCTTCGACATAAAAACAATATAATATAGACAAAATGATGATCCAATCCACTGGGTGGATTGGATCAGAATCTATGGGAATGTAACAGTGGAGCAGGTTATATTGTCACTATATAGAAATCATAAAAGAAAAAAACATCACTGCCACTTATCAAGCTTGCTACAAAGTTCCTTATGATTCAGTGCACCGTTTGGCTGGAAAGTCACAATTTTCGGAAAAAAATGAAAACTTTGAACCATTTTTTATAATTTACTGATTATGATTGAGATTATTGAGATTCCACACAGAAACCAGAAGGTGTATGCGTTAGAATTTGGATGAGAAAGTGCAGAAAAGGCAGAATGTAAAGTAAAAAGCAACGGAGCAAATGTGAAGTGAGAGTGTGACAGTCTTTTTGGATTCTGATTCTCCAAGATAATGAAAGATGGTGCACTAATGTGTTTGTAACACGACTCCTTCTGTTCATGCAGTGAGATCCCCCACCCCACACCATGATTGTGCAGGTGGCGAATTCGGAACCGAAATATCTTCTAACTGAAAAAAGGCATTTCAATTATTCCATTCCCACTATAGTTTTTCTATAAACTATTATAATGCTCCAAATTAGCAGATGCTGTATTTGATATTTGTGGAAACCACAACGCATCTTTGAAACTAATTTCTTAAAATAGATCATATCTGTCAACAGATATCTTTTCCAGATATCGATAAATCTAAAATGGAATCTCTAACTACACACTAAGATCATAGGATTACATGTCAATCACTCTTGTTACATTGGTGATTGATTCACCTTTGTCTCCTACACTGTTGAAAATCTTAGCAATAAAAAACAGTAGTTAAAAATATCATTTTTAGATACTGCTATAAAACTAATGATATCACTACTGAGAATTTTCGTCTCTTTTACAGGGTTGCATTGTGTCAATTTTGGGCCTCCCTATCCAAAGGAAAATAATCTTTTGACAATTAAATTTTGACAATGAAATTAGCTTCAGTTCTCCCTCTTCTCTTACTAAGAATCTTCTTTGGGAGCAGCAATCAATAGAAAGCAGAGAAAAGAAAACCGTTTTATGTACATATCTACAAGCAGCTAAACCGAAGATCAAAGCACTCAGAAATTCTTAACACAAGAATATACAGTGAGATTAAACAGATATCTCGGATTATATTGAGATGGCTACGAGAGCAGAGTAAACTAACAGATTAATTACAGTCAATGAAAGGGAAGCAATAAAGGATACAAATATTAAACACAATCAAGCAGTTAAATAATGTTGTCATTGTGTCACAAATGTAATTTGTTCAATGGAACTCACCATAGTAACAAATAGAGCTCAGCAAACTGAATGAAGCAACTCCTCACAATATCATCCTCAACAAACTAGATAGTTATAAAAGAAGCTAAGGGAACAAGAAAATAAACCTATAATGACATGAATAAGAGAGGATCAAAATCTTTCTGCCAATCTAGCAGTAACTGCTCTTAGTTTGGAATACACCTTTCCAGCTGGTGATCCGAGAATCAGGCTACAAAGAGAATCCCTGGCAATCTTTATGTTGGCAAAAGATCCCAATATGTGAATTTTGGTGTCAGCAATGACGATTCTTGTCTTTGACGCGTTCTCAATTGCAAACTTTGTTTTACCACCTTTGCCAGATAACCTTCCAATTGCACGAGACAAGTGATCGCCTCTAAGTGTTTTAACATCCTTGATCTCAAAGGACTCAACGTAGAGCTCATCAAGACGCAGAAGAGCGATGGCATCTATGACATCAAAACCCAGCATGAAAGCATGGACAAAATCAGCACATTTTTGCAGGTTACTAATATCAGGTGTGTCTGTCCTTGTCTTCAGCTCGACTCTACGAGCCTTCAAATTCATTCGGACATCAATTTTCATCTGTTCAAAAATGGGAGTATAAATATCCATCCAAGCTTTCTTGAGAGGGGTATAACGATGAGGTGGAACATTCACTTTGCGGAACTGAATCTCTCCATCGGAGATCTCATGAGGCTTCAACGGCTCAAACTTTGGCTTGGCTGGCAAAAGTTTGGCTTCAGATGGGACAGTCTCAATTTCCATGGTAGAAGCTGTCTGATTCGACACCATTCTGCAACTGTTCAAAAAAACAACCCAGAATAGGTTGGTTTAAAACATACAAAAAGGAAAACAATTTAAATAACCTAGAATATTTCTCCCGTTCTAGTTATGAGCAAAATAATTATCAATCACAAATAGTTTGAAATAGCTGCGATTTTACGAGTATAAAATAGCATATGGAGACAACTTCAGACAGCTATGATGAGCAGAGCATTCCGAAATGGCACAAAAGTCCAGAGTTTGCAAGAAAATATAACCAATCAGGTGCTCCAAACCTCCCTATTAACTGGTTGGATTATTCTCCTTTATACCAGAGGACACTTATTCTTAACTAAGGAGACACACGATAACATGGTTCACTTCCACTTCCTTTTCAGATCCTTCACAAATTTAAGAGAAACATAGAATAACTAAAACCTATTCCTCCACATCATTTGTCTAATTCAGAGATTCCAACTAAAGCATGGATTTGTGCGGATTAGTTTTGGTTTTCCATGTTCACAATCAGAACAATTCGACAATGAGATCAAATTAGGTCAATAAGGTGTAACTAGCGATATACAATACGCAACGTGAAAGAAAGCTAAAGCATACTTGAAAAGAGGGAGAGTAGTCGAAGAGGACGGAGAAGCGGACAGTGGTGGAAACGACCTGCACTGACGGCGGCGGCAGTGGTGGAGACGACCTGTGGCGGCAGTGGTGGAGACGACCTGTGGCGGCAGGGGTGGAAAGTGTGATGCAGCAGCTTCAATCTCTCAGGATTTGCAGCAAAACGTTTAGGCTTTGTTTGTTTTTTCAGAGAAGGATTAGTCGAGAGGAAGAGATCAAAATAATTAGAAAAGTGAAATTAATGTTGTTTTTTTATTTATTTAAGAATAAGGAGAATGATTTTACAATTGATCAGAAAATGAAGTTAGTGAAAATTTATAATCGAATTAAGTGATATATTAAAAATAATTTAATAAATAAAAAAATAGATTATCAAATTATTTCTAATATTAAAAATAATATAAAATGTTATATAAATAATTTAGAATAATTTATTTAATTTTTAATGATAGTATGAAATAATAAAAAATATATTATAAAAAAATAAATAATAAATTTATTTGATATAAAATTAAATTTGACATTTATTAATTTAATGTTTATATGAAAAATAATTTATTAATTTCTTTTATATTTTCTTTTATTTTTTTAGTACTTTAAAGTATAAATTTTATTTGTTTGTTTGATATGTAAGTATTTTTAGTTTGTTAATAATATAAGAAACGATTTTTAATAAATTTATTTTCTTTTCTTTAAATTTTATATAATTATATATTATTTATATATTTTTAATTTTTAGATGTTTATTAATAACAATTTTTTTTATTTATAATAAATTAAAACTAAATTTACATAAACCTAACAAAATTTGATTAAAATGACTAAATTTGATTATTTCAAAACATGAAGAACTAAATTGGTCCAAAGTTTTAAAATAGACTAATTTCAAAATTCACCAGAAAGTCAATGAACCAACAATATATTTAACTTTAAAATAAACAATTGCATTCTCACTCAATAATATTTTTTTTTTCTACTGAAGAGTTTTCATGGAAGAGAACCAGTATCTAGGGGTGGCAATGCGGGCCGGCCCGACCCACATAAGGCCCGTCCCGCCCCACACACTTTATACGAGCTGCAAACACTGACTCGCCCGTATATTCCTTGGCTCGCGAGCCCGCGAACCTACGGGCTGACCCGTTTTTTTTTTTATGATAAAACTTTCAATGTTTAAAATTTGGGAAACTTTACAAATTTCACAAAATTAAGTAAAAAGACTATGGGGAATTAGATGATAAATAGATAATTCAACATTTTCATCATATTCATACTATGACATACATAATGTATTCTTTAAATTCTAGCACATTAAAAAATACATAATACTTGTCTTTTCTAGTTATACAAGAATTTGAAACATTAATATAAGAGTTCATAAAAGAAATAATTAATATACACAATTGCAAGTTTTTTTATTTCTTTTAATTTTATGTCGCAGACCATCCCGCGCAAGCTGCGAGTTTATGCGGACTGGACCACTACGGATCTGCGGACTCACTACCTTGACCTATCCCGTATTTTTTTCGCGGGCTCGCAGACTGACCATCAGACTAGACCTAATTGCCACCCCTACCATGTTAAACTATCACTTATTTAGTAAATGATAATTGAATTTTAAAAAGTATTTTCATATATTAATTTACAAGAATTACACTCACAAATTAATATGAAATTTACTTTTAAATTACACTTACCGGGATCAGTGAGGATTTGAGGCATGATTTCTTGACTTTGAGAGAAGCGACAATTTTGGAATCAGATTGGAAAGGTAAGAGTTGGATCGTCTTGGATTACATCATTACACGAAAAATCATTTCTAACTTGTTTTCGAGAAGGAAAAGAAAAATTCTCCTCTCACTCTCCCCTCACACATAAATTCCCTGCAACACCAAATAAACCAAAATATCAAACTTTGAAGTAAAAAAATTGAGAAAGAGAGAGTGAAGAGAAAGAAATGGAGAAAATAGAGCACAGAATGGTGAGTACCAATGGCATAAATATGCACGTGGCATCAATTGGGTCAGGCCCAGTGGTTCTGTTCCTCCACGGCTTCCCTGAACTATGGTACTCCTGGCGCCACCAGCTTCTGTCGCTCTCCGCCGTGGGCTACCGAGCAATCGCCCCCGACCTCCGCGGCTACGGCGACACCGATGCCCCGCCCTCCGCTTCCTCTTACTCCGCCCTCCACATCGTGGCCGACCTCGTTGGGCTTCTCGATGCTCTGGGCATCGACCAAGTGTTTTTGGTGGGCCATGACTGGGGGGCTTCCATGGCCTGGTATTTCTGCTTATTGAGGCCCGATCGTGTGAAAGCCCTAGTCAACATGAGTGTCGTGTTCCGCCCCCGGAACCCTAAACGAAAGCCCATTCAGAGCTTAAGGGCCATGATGGGCGATGATTACTATATCTGCAGGTTTCAGGTCAAATGAATTCACCTTCAACTCCTCATTGTCTTCACAAATTTCAAAAATACGAGTGAAGTTAGTTAATGTGTAGAACATTGATATTTTGTTGTGCTGCAGAAACCTGGGGAGGTTGAAGAGGAATTTGCTCGTGCTGGTGCTGCGAGGATAATAAAGAATTTTCTTGTTTCTCGTGATCCACGTCCACCTAGTGTACCTAAAGAGATAGGATTTGGTGGTTCACCTGACCTTCATGTTGCTCTGCCATCGTGGCTGTCTGAAGAAGATGTCAATTATTATGCCAGCAAATTTGAACAGAAAGGCTTCACTGGTGGGCTCAACTACTATCGTGCTATGGACCTGTGAGTTTCTTCTAGTTCCTTGTAGGAGAAAATATCCCATAATTACTGCAGTTCAAGCTCCTGTTTTGTACATGTGACTGGAAATAATTATTTTAGTATACGTGACTTCAAATGATCTTGAACTGATTGAGAATATATTGTTCCCAATTATTAATATCTAGAACACATCCACATGGGGTGTATAGAATGGAAGAAAAAAGGAACATAAAAAAATGAGTGAGAGAGAGAATGTTGAGCTCTCACCCCAGCAATAAACATGATCAATGTGTCGATGGTTTAAATTCAATTATTGGGACACTTCTATGTTCGTCTAATTTGACCATGTATTTGTCTGTGCTCTAGAATCTAGATGTTTATTCCTAGTTGTGGGAGGTGGTCACGTACATGTTTCACGCTTCCGACATTTAATCGTAGACCTAGGGGTGTGAGATCCCACGTCAGATGTCGAAAGTGTTACAATGGAAAAAAAAGAGACATAAGAAGAAAATGACATAGAAGAGTAGGTGAGTGTACTTTAATGTTTATTTTCAGTCTGCAACAGCAATTTAGCTTAAATGAAAGAAAGGGGCGTGTTTAGGAATAGCTTTCGTACGTTACTTCAGATGCAGCAACTGAACCTGGTTTGTAGTACTGTATGTATGCATGCACAGATAAAATGAGTTCAGAAAATAATTAATTCGTTGAAGGATGCGTATGTAATCTGGTAAATTTCGTTTTTTCTGCAGAACCTGGGAGCTCACAGCAGCATGGACTGGAGTACAGATTAAGGTACCGGTCAAGTTTATTGTGGGAGACCTTGACATTACATATAACACTCCAGGCGTGAAGGAGTATATACATAATGGTGGCTTTAAGAGAGACGTACCGTTTTTGCAAGAATTGATTGTGATGGAAGGAGTAGCTCACTTTATAAATGAGGAAAGGCCAGAAGAGATCAGCGCGCATATATACGACTTCATCAAGAAATTTTAATCCTTTGAGAAGTATATTATGTGAAAGTCACCGATATTTCCTAAAAAATCGTGATTTGGATGCACCGTTTCACTAGCTTATATGAATCTCGTGTATGCATAATTTCTGGCGTAAGGCCAAGGATTTGTTTGTCTTAATTTGGCACATATATTAAACAAAATACTTAGTCCCAAAAGTTCACCGCTTCCATGATGCCTTGCGGTTCAATCAAATACCAGCCACCAAATGGTACATTTCTTCCAATCTCTCTTGCTGTCAGCATTTGTTATTATGGTAGCTGTGTTTGTTTTACAATAATCCCACGTTTCCAATACATGTTCAAGGGATGACTCTCTGAAAGGATTGGCGTCGAATATAACTCAACGCCAATTCAAACCCACCCCCCACCCCCTAGTGACTGACAATTGCAGTAACAATGTCCATAAACTGGGGTTGAAATAGCAGAATAGTTCAAGAAAAATATTTCAGATCGATGAACTATCAAAAGCTAAGTTATCTTTCAGATCCCTGGCCTTTTGCTTATGAATCTGTTTGAAATGTTGCTGAGGGACGTTCTAATGTCTTGAAGCAGAGAACAAAATTGCTTTCTATCGAAAAATAAATAATAAACTCCTTACTGTGTATTTAAATGCTTTGTAACGAAAAACTAAAAACTCTTTACAATTCGTAATTCACAAAACGATCTTATTTAGTATATACTAAGCTGACCAAAGTACATTCTAATAATAAAGTTCCAATAATAAGTATACTATATTTCTCTTTTAATTTGATACATATCTACATTATTTGTTCTCAAGCAACAATGTGACAAAATATAACGTATAAAATGAAACCCCGATACTTAGGTTGGGTTTGATTTGAAAGTTTTCAATGTACGTGTCAAGAAAAATGTTTCTCCATTGACTGGTATCAACTGATATTTGAACTCTTTCACTGGCAAAACAAACCCACATTCACTCAACTGAGATTATATTACTGAAATGGTTTTTGACACTCCTAAAATCGTGCTAGAGAATTGGTGAGACCAAACTGCAACACCTTTCTACATACATTAAAAAACTAAATCCTCCTTAGGAGGAGTCAAATATGGGCATCATAAAATAAAGATCAGTCGAGTTCCTGCCATAAACACACCTTAAGTAGGCCAATAGTTACTCATTAATCCTCTCAAAAGTAGTCTGCTAGAACAAAATTGTTCGGGGAAGGAGCTTCAATATTTTTTCCCTTGGAAGGAATAGTAAAAACTAAAATTAACAATTGTTCAAAAAGCACGAGAAAACAGTACATAATGATCACAAGGTAAGAGGAAAATTCCTTCATGTTTGAGTTACAAAACTCAAACTCTAAAGCCTCTGCTATTCCTTCTCCCTCTGGCCCGCTCAAATTTCCGACCCTTTGAACGGACATAGGGCTTGGTATGGCTATGGGGCACACCAGGAGCCGGTCCAAAGTGCTTCACAGCCTCCCGAGCATTCTTAGGACCTCTAAGAAGAACCTGAAACATCATTCAAAAACAAAGGTAAGCTTCTGACGCCTCCATAACCCTTCCCCCTACTGCAAGGAAAAGGCAGACTTTGCATTATTATTTTCTTCTTCCTCCAATAATGAGCATGAAAGAGCAAGAATACTGGACCCCCAAACAGAAACATTTATTCACACTAACTAGTAAACTTCACGTCACTATACAAAAATTGCTAATTTGTTTAACAGCCAAAACTAAAGGCCAATATAAGTTTTACTAAAAGACAAAATATAGTGACATGAAGTTCACTAATTAGAGTCATTGCTATGTTTTGGTCCCATTGACAAAGCTCCCAAACTACATAACACCTCACAAATTATAAGGCTCGGTAGAGCCTTAAAACCTATTCAGATGAACTTCATACCAATCTAGTTGCTATTCCATACCCAAGCCACAAATTGAATCTCATACCTTGATTAAAGAACCGAAATGCCAAACTACTTGTGCTGACAACTTTATGTAGGTTTAGTTACTCATTTGCCTCTTATAGTTATACATACTACACATTTTGGTCCCTATATATAAAAATAATTAATTTTAATCCCTAAACATAATTTTCATTTTAATCCTTTCTAGTTTCTATACATACCATTTTAATCTCTTTTAGTCCCTACTGTCTGAACTCGTGAGAACTAGATCGATAACTAAACCAGTAAGCAAGTTTTCGTAGAAAAATACACGGGAAGAGAAATAATAACAATCATACCGTGTTTTGGCCGAGTGGAGCTCTAAGAGCCAGTTGATCAAAGGTGAGGCATTCCCCGCCAGCTTTCTCAATCCTAGCTCTGGCAGTTTCAGTGAACCTCAGTGCTGCTACCTTCAGAGCAGGCACTTCGTACACACGAATATCATCAGTGACGGCCCCAACCACCACAGCAATCTTATCCTCCTGTTGAGATAAATACCAAGACATTAACGCATATTTGCTTATGACCTCAAATGACAAAAATTAACGATTAAAATGGAACAGATTACGAGAATAGATAGGTTTGAACCTTTCCCTTGGTGTAACGGATCAATCTAGAGAGGGATAGCGGAGGCTTGTTGACCTTGCTCATGAAAAGACGCTTGAGAATGACGGCATTGAAATTACTCCCAGTCCTCCGAACAAGAAAACGGTACAACTAAAAACATAGCGAACATTTCAAATCCAAAACCCTTGTTCGTTCATTCAAAGTCAAGCAGGAGAAATAAAGTACCTTGACGAGGAGCTTGAGGTAAATGTCATCGGATTTTGGGGCGGTTCGCTTGGTCTTTTTGGACTTACCTCCTGCCTTCAAATCGATTCCCTGCAATTCAGTTCAAAACAAAGTCAGAGAAACTCTCGGGTAATGGATCGTGACAGCGTTGAGGGAAATGTACCATCGCGAATGTAGCTTCTCGCCGCCCGCGCTGTTGCTGATGCCGTCACCAAGGAGAAAATTGTGCTAGGGTTTTGGACAGGGTGTGATGAACTTATTTATCTCTTTTTTCGCACAGTTAAAAGCCCGACTCAGTTCGGGCCACGCTCGCGACCCGTTTAAAAAAAACAACACTCCTCCTTTTCTTAACAAGTAATTAAGTCTTTCGATTTATTTAAGTTTATTTTGATCTTTTATTATTGTGAGGTTTAATTTAGTTATATAATTTAAAAAAAATATTTTTTTTAATGATTTAATTTTTTTCATTTATTTTTATACCAAATTAGTAATTAAGTTTAATTACAATTTATATCGACATATTAATATAATTTTTGAGTATTTATACATTAAATCACTTTTTTCACCTAAATGTACAAAATTTGAGTATTTAGATAGGGTATAAAAAATCAAATAATTTGAATATCTCATTGGATTGATTTGATCTATAAATTATAAAAAAATATTTTAACATGTATATATAAATTATAATTAAGCTTAATTATTAATTTGGTCTCAAATTTTGATTATTAAAAAATGACTAAATTAAATAATAAATTATCAAATTGAACATTTTTAAAAGATTAAATTGAAAAAAATAAAATAAAATGACTAACATAAATCAAATAACAACATAGATGATTAAATTACGGATTGATTCTTTATCTTAACAATTATCAATTTGTTTGTGTTTTTTCAAAGCACTTTTCAATAAATAAATATTTGTATGTATTTGTCTAATATGTATATTTTAAAAATAAGTGATTTTATTAAGAATAATAATATTTTGATTCACTTTTCTTGATCTCTTTAACTCACTATTCATTACTCTTCAATTATTTATTTTAACTTTTTTTAGTAGTATGGTACCATGATTTAAGAATTATCGGAGTGGTGAGTCAAAATATTATTATCCTTTTTATTAATTTAACACACATAATAACTTAAATCGATAATAATTTATAGGTTTAATTACTCGGATGATACCCACCTTGTTACAGGCGTGTCAATCTAGTACCCGCTTTTAAGAAAGTGTCAATTGCATTCTAACTTTTGAAAAAGTGCTTCAATTAGGTCCTTTTTAGACGGAGTTGAGTAACATCGTTATTTTTTTTAATTTAATTTTATTTATTTTTGAATTTTTTGAAAAAAAAAATAAAAATGCCACGTGTTAGGTCCCTGCGTGTGACACGTGGCATTGTTAGTGTCACGTGGCATTGCAATGCCACGTGTCAGTGTCACTATCAGATGTCATTGTGTTGATTTCGATTTAGTTTCTATATATGTCATTTTGTTTCAATTTGGTACCCACTTATGTATATCTTATTCAATTTTGTCCTAATTTTTTTAATAAGTAAAATATTTTTGTAATTCATTTTTGTAAGATTAAAACTAAATAAGTATAAATATTATTTGTATAAAATGTTTTACTAATATTTTTTATTAAAATGATTTTTTAACATATTACTTGATTAATTATTTTTTTTTATTAAGTACTCATGTTTTATTACTTATTATTTTCTTAACCCAAAATAGAACAATATTCTCTCTTATTAATTTTAAACAAAAATTTCTATTTGTCTGGATGTTATACTAATTGTTTTTATTAAAAAATGACTTTTACCACTAAATTTTAATATAAATATAAAATACTTAATTTTTGTAAAATTTTTATACTTAATTACTTTTAATTTTATAAAAAAATGGATTTTAATTATTAAAAAAATTGGGACAAAATTGAATCAGATATACATAAGTGGGTACCAAATTGAAACAAAAAGACATATATGAGGACTAAATCGAAATCAACACAATGACATATGATAATGACACTGTAATGCCACGTGGCACTGACAATGCCATGTGTCACACACATAGACCTGACACGTGACATTTTTGATTTTTTTTCAATAAATTTAAAAAAAAAAACATAGATTGACACGTGACACGTTGATTAACGACGTTAGTCAATTCCGTCTGAAGGGACCTAATTGAAGCACATTTTCAAAAGTTGGGATGCAATTAATACTTTTTTAAAAACGGGTACCAGATTGAGACACTTGTACCAAAGTGGGTACCATCCGAATAATTAAACCTAATTTATAACGTCTTATTAATTTATATTTATTGTATTTATATATTATAATTAGCTACAATGTCATTAAATATTTTTAAATAATTTATAATGTCTTATAAACTTTTATAAAAGAAAAAAATGATTATTGAAAACAATATAGACAAAGAAATGAAGTAATTTAACCACATTTGTATATGTATGTAGATGTAGTGTAAACATTCTTATATATTTATTATTTTCTTTTATTTTCTTTTGCAAATCATTGGTTCTTTGTCTATTTAAACATCCAAATCAGTACTATACTTAAAAAAAAAAACTTCAATTTTAACATGAAATGGAATTTAGTCAATTACAATTTACTTATACCCATCGATTAGTATACTTTGTAATCAGAAGCGTAATTTTAAATTTTTTCCTTGCCTTTCACCCATTTCTTGCAAGAGTAAAGAAGACATTCCGCCATGCAACGTGTCTTTAACCGTATTACTTAGTCGTAGACGGCATTTGAAAAAAAAGGATGCTGTATTTGGAAATTAAATTGTTTTACAATTAAAAAAATAACTTATACTATTAAATATAATATAAACATATCTAATAAGCTGTCAACCCATTTAAGTCATCGCGCGTCGTGACACGCTGTATTCAATCATCCCTCATTCATACATTCATTGTGTTGAGGAATGTCAGGTGCGTCTCAACTCAATGATGATGTGGATATACATCCAAATCAAACATAGAGATGGAAAAGTAAAAAGGAAAAAAAAAAGTGATGTGATAAATGGTATAATTTGAAAATAATGCTATTTTGATGATTAATCTGAGGTTTCTTCGTAACACAAAATTGGTATTTTGCATTTGTAGACGGAAGATGTTTACATTGTTCTTCAAAATTAAAACAGTTAAAAACGTGTCCTAATATAGATAACTGTCATTTAAAAAACATACGATAGAAGCAGAATCATATAATTAGGTTAACAGTGGTTGCTTTGCACCCACCACACATGCATAAAGCTAATTTTTTAATATTTAATTATTTAATAATCATTTACAATTTCATATGAGAAGTATGAATGAATGAATGAAATAAAAGACTTTTCATTTTTCAGTACAATTACTGAAATACCCCAAAAGATTACGGAATACCCAAAACTCAAGACTTCCGACGACTCTTATGGAGTGTCCGAAAATTTTCTGAATCCCTAAATTTTCTCCTCCTGCCACGAGCACACAGACGACGATGCTTTCCTCCAAACCACCGCGCCGGAAAATTGTTCCGGCGAACGGAGATGAGTCCGCTGACAAACTGGACCAGCTTCTCCTGTCCTCCGCTATCTGCAACAACGAGGACATAGGCCCGTTCATCCGCAAGGCCTTCGCCTCCGGCAAGCCGGAGACGCTCCACCATCACCTCCGTCACTTTGCGCGCTCGAAGGAGTCCGAGATTGAGGAAGTGTGCAAGGCTCACTACCAGGACTTCATCCTCGCCGTCGACGATCTACGATCCCTCCTCTCAGACGTCGATTCGCTGAAGTCCTCCCTCTCCGACTCCAACTCGCGGCTCCAGTCCGTTGCGCGCCCGCTCTTGTCGTCGCTCGATGCCTTCGTCGAGACGCGGAACGTCTCGAAGAACGTGAACCTCGCCATCGACTCCATCCGCACTTGCGTCAAGCTGATGGAGGTTTGCACGCGCGCCAATCGCCACCTTGCGGACGACAACTTCTACATGGCGTTGAAGTGCGTGGACGCGATCGAGCGGGAGTATTTGGATAAAACGGAGTCGTCTACGCTGAAGCGGATGCTGGAGAAGAAGATTCCAGAGATTCGGTCGTACATCGAGAGGAAAGTGAACAAGGAGTTCGGGGACTGGTTGGTGGAGATCCGAGTCGTGAGTCGCAATTTAGGTCAATTGGCGATAGGTCAAGCCTCGTCAGCGAGGCAGAGAGAAGAGGATCTAAGAATTAAGCAGCGCCAAGCGGAGGAACAGAGTAGACTCAGCGTGAGGGACTGTATTTACGCTTTGGAGGAAGAGGAAGAAGACGAAATTATCGCTGGCGGGATCGGCGAAGACGGCGGTGGAGTCGCCGGGTTTGATTTGACTTCGTTGTACAGGGCATACCATATTCATCAGACTTTAGGGTTAGAGGATCGGTTTAAGCGGTATTATTTCGAGAACCGGAAGCTTCAGTTGACTTCGGATTTTCAGGTCTCGTCGATGACTCCTTTTCTGGAGTCGCATCAAACGTTCTTTGCGCAGATTGCAGGGTTCTTTGTGGTTGAGGATCGCGTGTTCAGAACCGGAGGTGGGTTGATTTCGAAATTGGAGGTTGAAAATCTATGGGAGATTGCTGTTAGCAAGATGTGTTCAGTGTTGGAGGATCAGTTCTCCAGAATGCAAACTGCTAATCATCTTTTACTTATTAAGGATTATGTGAGTCTGTTAGGAGTAACCCTGCGGAGATATGGGTACCCCATTGATGCGTTGCTTGATGTTTTAAGCAAACACAGGGATAAGTACCACGAACTCCTTTTGTCTGATTGTAGGAAGCAGATTGCGGAGGCGGTTGCCGCTGATAAATTTGAGCAGATGTTGATGAAAAAAGAGTACGAGTATTCCATGAATGTGCTTTCTTTCCAGATACAGACTACGGATATAATACCAGCATTTCCCTATGTTGCCCCCTTTTCGACCACTGTGCCAGATTGTTGTCGGATTGTACGGTCATTCATTGAGGATTCTGTGAGTTTCATGTCTTATGGCGGGCAACTTGAGTTCTATGAAGTTGTTAAGAAATATTTAGACAGGCTTTTGAACGAGGTTTTGGATGAAGCTTTGGTGAAGCTTATCAATACCTCGATTAGTGGTGTCTCCCAGGCAATGCAAATGGCAGCGAATATGGCTGTCTTGGAGCGTGCTTGTGATTTTTTCTTCCGCCATGCTGCACAGCTTTCGGGTGTTCCCTTGAGAATGGTGGAGAGAAGCAGAAGGCAGTTTCCCCTTAGAAAAGCTCGTGATGCTGCAGAAGAGATGCTCTCTGGGCTACTCAAAGCCAAGGTTGATGGATTTATGACCTTGATCGAGAATGTAAATTGGATGTGTGATGAGGCACCTCAGAGTGGAAATGAATACGTAAATGAGGTTATAATTTATTTGGAAATTTTGGTTTCAACTGCTCAACAGATATTGCCATCTCAGGTCCTTAAGAGAGTATTGCAACAAGTTTTTGCTCACATATCAGACAAGATAGTTGGAACTTTAGTCAGTGATTCTGTTAAAAGGTTTAATGTCAATGCTATTAATGGAATTGAAGTAGATATTCGGCTCTTAGAATCATTTGCTGATAATCAGGCCTCTCTTTTCTCTGATGGGGATGTTGATGTTTTGAAAGCATCGCTTACAAGTTCAAAGCAACTGATTAATTTGCTACTGAGTAATCATCCGGAGAACTTCTTGAATCCAGTGATAAGGGAGAGGAGCTACAACACTTTGGACCACAAGAAAGTGGTGATTGTTTCAGAAAAGTTGAGGGATCCTTCAGATCGGCTCTTTGGAACCTTCGGTAGTCGTGGGGCCAGGCAGAATCCGAAAAGGAAATCGTTGGATACGTTGATAAAAAGACTTAAGGACGTTAGCTGATTAAGCTTATAGCTGTATGTGAGGTACTTTTTCTTGTTGTTGTCTCTAGTCCATTTTGACTATGAATTATTTAATAGTGAGTTGTTGATAAATTTATTTGGTTTAAGGTCAGGCTATCATTGTCTTGTCTTCCAAATGCATTTTAAGATTTTCCCAAATATCTGTTTGAAATTTTTAATTTTTTTGTTTTTTTTTTTTTTTTTTGGATTTCATTAAAATACTTCCATTTCATTTTATTGTATCTGTTATGAACTGTATCCCTCATGTCTGCTAAACGGTCTTTAATGTTGTAACATGATGCTTTATTTTCCTGAGTAGCTGCTGGTTTCTTTCAACTTTCATTGATTTAGGTCTAGATGAATGAACTCCTGTTAAATTAGCTCATTTATTGAAATGTCATAATCATTGCCTTGGCATTTGCCTCTCTGTTCATCGGCCTTAGCCTTGTATTGTACTACAGTGTTGTTAAATAACCATAGTAGGGCCACCATAACACTATAACATGGCATTTCTCTACCCATCCGCCAGTGGCAATTTGTGAAGGGAGTCTTATTATGGTGGCGCCATAGACCACAATGGCTTGCTTAGCCTCTATTGCTTCTTCAACTTTTGCTAATGTTAGAAAAATTGAGATTATTGAAGTGGCATTGATCCTCACATAGCTTTCTAAAGCACGATTGATAGCCTTGGCCCTTAGGTTTTGAAGTTGAAACGAGGATACCTTCCCAATCCTGTTGTCATGATTGTAGGTTTTATTAATGATCGTATATGGGTCTATAAAAGACACCAATTTTGGAAAGAAACCTTTAAACCCAACGCATAAGTTAGATGTTATATCTAAATCCTTAAGCAATTGAATTAAAGAAGCTCTTGACCTGTTGAAAAAGTAAGTCCCAAGCTAATTAATACAATTTAATTGAGGTTGTGGAGTGATGCAAACAGAATTTGTTTGCATATTGTCTTTAATTAATCTATTGCATATAGTAATCCAGTATTGAATATTAGCTGCACAACACACAATTGAATATACTGGACACAAATTGCTGGCTGAGCCATATTAAAGTATGCTGTTCACTGAATTGCATTGTGCCCTTAAACACACAATGAATGAATCATGACACTTTTCGTAAAGATGGCAGCACCTTGACTTGACACCCTTGTAGACAAATTTGAAATATACACTAAGTGCACACTAGTAGGCAGCTGTTTTTACGTTTTCTCTGCTATCTTGTCTTTGTATCTCTGTTGTGTTCAAGGTTATATTTGAAGAGTGCCACTTCTACTGTATTTTCATTATCTGTTCAACGGCCATCTTATTGTAATGCTGAGCTCTTTATAACATTAAAAAGGACAGATTTGATATAAATGTCCATAGTTAAGATTAAATTAGATATATAAAATCCAATGACTATTAGATTAAATTGGCTAAAATTATAAATTGTGTCAGAAGTAGACCCTGTTGAATAAATATTAAAACATGACTTGAAATAGTCAAGGAATGGTTGTGCGTACTTTTCTATGGTTGACATTTCAAAATTATAGAATAGTCCTTAAAGGATTGATCTGTCTCCTGAATAGTCGTTAAAGTAAAATAATTCTTCAAGTCTTAGAAATTAGAATGAGAAATCCTTCAAATTAGTTCATCACCCTAGTAAAATATATTGGGATAATACTTTAAGTTATTTTATATTTAATAGTAGGGAGCTAATTATATAATGTACTTTCTTAAGGATTATTTAGGAAAAAAGGTAATATTTGAGAGACCATGTTGATTATTTATTCAAAATTGTATATCCAATGGCTGAGGCATTTCCTTATTGAGGGAGACATTTCGCTGTCTTCATGCCAATATAATTAATTCATTTTAAGTATCATAGTTTCTCCATGTGATTTGGTTGAATTGGAAAGTTTCTTTTTGGTTGCAATTCTTTGTCTAGAGCCACTCTAGAAAAAAAGTTTTATCTATAATCTAGGAATCCTTTTTCCCCCTTTTTAAACGAGAAGAGGAATTAAAATTGTCGTTAAATGTTTGTTTGGTTATTAAAGTTGGAGGAGGTATTATTCATATATTCTGATGTAGTTATGCTTTTTGCATGAAGAGAGAGAGGTTCGTAATTTCAATTTCATGTTCATGTTTTGTTTGGTGTCTTCAAACATAATTAATGTTCAAAAGAAGTAAAAGGAGGATATTACCTGTTCGAGAATATGGGTCATTTGTATGATTGATGGCCATTTCTTCTTAGGTCGCATTTTGTTACGGGTCATGTTTCGCCTTTGGGCACCTCATCTCAAACAGAAACAGGTATACAAGGAAGAAAAACAAAAGAATATTCCCCATCTTGAAAAACTTGACAAATTACGACACGATTAGTCAAAACCTCTTGTACCACCGAAGTAGCATTTCTAATTTTAAACAAACATTGGGTTAGACCCTCCAGTCTGCTTCAAATTTGCGATTGAATACTGTGTGCACATTAGGAAATCAAGCACTCGAAACTTGTATTCACACCTTACTAGCTATGTATAATAGTGAAATTAAATCAAAACTTACTGGTAAGGGTTATCCGTAATTATATTTTACTGTATTTTTTGGGAATATAGATTATAAAATTTCTAATATTCATTCAATTTGTGAGTTCCAGATGTAAAACATTGCTTGTGAAACATTATGACTGTTGATATCGAAAGAAATAATTAGCTAGGGCTGATTCAATTAGTCTCCAAAATTTATTTATACATTAATAATCTATTTTTTATAATTTAAGCAAATTCTCTCCACTAAATTTATTATTTTTACAAAAGTTATCCGTACAAGTGACTCCACAATTGTACATTTAATCATCTTTTCTTTGTATTGGTATTAGAAGTTTGTATTGGTCTTATTGTTAAACTTGGTCATTAACTTCCAAGCCACTCTTGAATGGCATCTAAGATTCCGAGTTTTCATAATAAAAATACAGAAGCTAGAATTGGACGAAGAAAATATTTAGTCACTATAGACTAAAATAACGTTTGTGTCGATGTAAGTTTAAATAATACATTCGGACTATGTTTTCAGTACGTCTTTAAAGCGCACTTGAGAAAAGTATAAAAGACTTTCTCACTTATTAAATATCATATCTCCTATATTAATGATATTTTACATCGTGTTATATATATCACAAACTAGCATATTAGTGATTAAGTGAGATTTACACATTCATATTCATTGAGAATCTGAAACATAATACGAGCAAAGAAGATAAGAAAACATTTTTGAAATAGAATAAATTAGATAAGTGTAGAGCATTTGTGTTTTTTGAATAGTTAAACTATGCTTTGTTAACATAGAAATGATTAAAAAATATCATAGAAAATATCTATTATAAGTTAGAACTAACTTAAAAAATATGTATCTGTAAACCCATACTAATAAATGAATTCCTTTTAAAATTGAATAAGAAATGTCCATAACTCAATTTCATTCAACCACCAAAAAGAACAAGTTAACCGTCCCATATGTCAAATCTTACCCATGTTTCATAACACATTCACGACGTGGATTGAATTTACAAAAGACAAAGAAAGTTTAACTCACTTTTTCTTATTTACTTTTAACCCATTTTTTAATTATCAGTAGATCATTTATTTTGATTCTTTGAAGTAATATGATATAATAATGATGATCGAAGTAATGAATTAAAAGTGGGTCAAAAAAGTGAGTTAAATATCATTCTTCATTTACAAAAAGGTATTTCGAAATCTAGTTTTAAATCTCCATACTTATTTTAACACAGCATTCAACATCACAGCTTCTAGTGTATTTATTGTATTTCTCTCACTAGTGTTTTAATAATTACAATTTAATTAACAAAAAATAAGTTATAAATATCAGATCAAAATATCTCTTTAAGCTGCAATTGAGTTCAATCTTCGCCCTCTTCGTGAGGCATATTCTATTCCGTTTTAGCAGAATGCCGCTACCCGAGTTTTTATTTTTATTTTTATTTTATTTGGTGAAATCACGTGCTTCGCGAGTTGCAGGCGTTAATAGAGTATTAACCTTACTATACAGAGTAGGACAAAAACTTGATATAAAATAGCTACATTATTAAGTTGGTGATTGGTTTATTAATTTGGTTTAGTATCTGTTCCTCCCAGTCTTAGCACGACACTTCAATCCCCATTTTCCTACAATTTTCCTACAAAAATGAACACTAGGTGTTGGATGATATTTCTCTGCATACTGACTTATGCGTATGTTTCCGTTTCAGAGAAATTATCAGCGTACGACGTTCTTGAGAAATATGGCCTTCCAGTGGGTCTTCTTCCGAAAGGTGTGACAGAGTACGAGCTAAACGAAAAAAACGGCCAGTTCGCAGCGTATCTGGATCAAACATGCTATTTCAGTATACAATCGTATGACCTAAAGTACAAGTCCACCATCAAGGGCGTGATCTCGAAGGGGAAGTTGTCGAAGCTGAAGGGTGTTAGCGTGAAAATTGAGGTGTTGTGGATCCCAATCACTGAGGTCACTCGCGACGGCGATGACCTCAAATTCTCTGCCGGCGTTGCTTCCGCCGGTTTTAGTGCCGAAAGCTTTTCCGAGAGCCCTCAGTGTGGATGTGGATTCGATTGTGAGAATTTCAGCCAAAACGGTGACGTTTCTTCTTCTCTTTAGATTTAATTGATAGGTCTCTTCCTCGCAGAATTGGGATCTGTTGTTGTGTTTCTTCTGTTCTTAATTATTATCGATGATCTTGTTTTTCCTTTGCATAAATAATGATTATCTGTGATGTTTTGCGGGACACGCTAGAAAAGTTTGTGTGAGACAAGTAGCCCTGGGTTTTAGAAAGCAACCTAGATAAATGGATATTCTAGAATCATTCTAACTTTTTCTGTGAATTTTTTGCTCCTATAAATTGTTTAATTGAATGTGTTTTGTATTTTTTTAATATTATATATGTTTATTTTTTATGATGATTTTTTTTTAATAAAGTAGAAACCAATTTATAGAAAGATAAAAATAGAATAATATAGCATTTCTGATTACATTTTACATATTTTTGTCCACTCTCTTTATTTATTGACTCCTTCCAGTTGCAGATGGATATATGAGAAAAGGGGTCCCATTTTTTCCATTTAGAAATATTTCTTAATCATGACACTTCACGTAAGAACAACTTCCACTTTGTTTGACGTGGAAAGAAAAACAGAGAAGACAAAATAGATATTAAAAAAATGTAGAATTTTGTACTTTTTTAATTTATAAATTAAGTAATTGAAAATAGATATTTTTAAGAGATTGTTTGGTTTGAAGAAAATTAAAAGAAAAAATAATAATGAACAATTAAAAGGAAATTCTTTTACTAATTTAGACGTGAGGAAGAATAATCGCGGTCACTTAATTAATTAAAATAAACATATAATCAATTATCGCATGCGGATAATTGATTGAATAGTTATTACAAGGTCTAATTCTTTTTAATGAAGTTTTTATTTCATTATAGTTCACATTATATTCAATTACATGTTTTTTTTTTCATAATTTTTCTCTAATTTTGTTTGTCGTTTTGATGGTTCTTTAACCTCTCTCTTGGAGTCCATGATGATATTTATCATGTTCTTTTTTTCGACTTTTTTCATGTCGTTTTTTCTGTACACGACGTCTTTCATTTCGTACATTCCCTTTCATTTTACCATTTTTTTTCTTTTAATATATCTCTATGTTTTCTTGTATACTTATATTTCTAGCAGCATGTTCATACAAAATAAACGTGTCTAAAATATATATTTTTCTTAAAAAAATCACTTATTTAAAAGCAATATATGATTACTTATTTTTAGGATAAGCATATCAAAAAAACAAGAATATGAACACATCTAGCAGATATAATTGATTGAGTGCTTCATTACCCTCGAGCCATATATATAGTCAATTGTTCTGTCACCAAATCAATTATTGCATTGATTTTTAAGTGTGTATACTAAATTATATTTCTTTTGTCGACTAAATATTTCTATTGAAACATTTAACCGGTCACTTTAACTTGTTTTCTCTTCATATTAATCTCTTATGCATTTATTTGACAATATTTCACTTGTCGACTAAATCTTTCTATTAAAATATTTAACCGGTCACTTTAACTTGTTTTCTCTTTATATTAATCTCTTATGCAATTATTTGATAATAAATGTGTGTGTGGTTATTTCCTATTATTTATTTACAAGATAAATATGATGCAGTATAAGAAGCTAGTACGTGTTACATCGAATGTTAATACTTTGGATGTCAAAACATTCGAAGAACCAAGGCCTCCCTCCTTCGTTTCGAGATTTGCTTCGAACTTGTGACCAGTAAATAATAAATTATAGTAGTTTTGTATAAAAATTATATTTAATTTAAATATATTATTTTAATCTCTTAAAAATAGAAGTAAGAAAAAAAAAAGTCAATTGAATTTATTTTTTATCATTTCAACCTCTTTTGGTCCGACTATCAAAAATAAATCCCATTAATTTTCTTTAAAATATATATATATATATATATATATATATATATTAAAAACATATTTAATTATATTAATATTTTTTAAACTTTTAAATAATTAACTAATATTTTAAATTAAATAAATAAAAATAGTTATTTTATTTACATGTTAAATTATTCTTTATAACTAATAATTAAAAATTAATTTATAAGTATTATTAATTTAAGTTATAATAATATTACATATTTATACTTTTTTAAAAAATATAATATAAAAAGTTAATATTTAAAAATTTTATTTTAATTTTTAACCTAAAAAAAATGTCAATAGATCGGTCCGTCTCCTCCTATCTTTAATCCGTTGGGATGAAATTTCAAACCTGACCTACTATGCTATATCTATATAAAAATGATTAGTAGGTCACTTAATTTCTTTCTTTGTGGTATGTTTCACGGTCTATGATCAAGCTATTAAAACACAAATGAATCTCATTCAAAATCCCTGCCAACTCTTTTGTGCAAACCTGACATGGTCCATTAGGTGTTCAAATTAAAAATCATTTCGGACATATTCCCAACTTTTAGGTCATTAAAAAATATGTGGTCTCAGTACTGAGTCATTGAAACCTACTTCTATTCAATGGTTGTCAACTACTTCGTCACGGATTTCCATTTCTCCAAGTTAGATGGATTTGTAATACGTGATTAGAAGTGAGTTTTTAATTTAATTCAATTCCACAAAATCGGTTTGTAAGGTAAGGTTTATATCTTATTTATATATTATGAAATTGTCTTATTTTTAGTTAACATAAGACTTTCAACACACTCTCTCACGTCGAGGTATGTGTGTGAGACTAAAAATTAATAGGTGATCCGTTAGCGGTCCGATAGGGATAAAACAAAATGCTCAAAAAATATCGTCAGGATATGTTTTTTTTTTTAAAACAATGACTCTGATATTATGTTAGAAGTGAACTGATTTTAAATCTAATTTAATCCCACAAAACTGACTTGTAAGGTGATGTTTGTACCTCACACACATATATATATATATATATATATATATATATATATATATATATATTATGAAATTTACTTCTCAATACTTCCAACATACACCAATAACCAAAATTAGATTGCACAAGATATTTTTATTGATACCCAAAGAATATCGGAATGTACATAACAATAAAATAAAGTAAGAATTTTTTTTGTTTAGGTATTTTGGTGATATATATGTTAGTTTGATACATTTTTGGTTTGATGTATTTCGATGTTGTTGGTTATTTCATTGTCCATTTGGAGTTAAAAGCAAAGTAGGGGAACAAGTGCAGCTTTATCCACATGCAACCAATGCATGCATGAGAAAGAAAATGGAATTCCATTAAACTATTGTATATGGGTTTTGTTTCTTGCTTCGCTGATTCAGGTAAAGAAAACTACATCACCCTGTCACTCACACTGTCCTACGCATATGCTGTCACTGCCAAACTCTTCGCAATTCAAAACTTAGCACTGTTTGTTTCCATTCGTTTCTGCTATCGTCCAAACCACAATCTGCAACAAATCGAAAACGACCCAATCCTTCAACTCTCACACTTACTTGCCATACACGCTTCCTCTACCTTATAAAACCACAATTGCTTAATCATATCACAAAAAACATGTTTTATATTGTACATAAATGAAACAAAACAAAACAATACCATGTTTGTGATGCTTGTTACATTGTATTGTGATATCTGTTCCACAAAAGCCGTTTTCAATTTGTTCACTCACACGTATATAAAAATTAGTCCATGTCCGATTTAATCTTTTGAAGTTGTTCTGTGTAGAGTTAAATATGTGAATTTAGTCTCTTAAAAATTGTCTCTTAAATTTCAGTTAAATTTAAAATTAGTCCATTTCTAAAAATTTTAACTAATTTAATTCTTTATTTTAAAAAATACGTGAATTTAGTCTTTTTAACCAAATTTTATTAAGTTTATTTGACGTTTTAAACGCATTTCATAATAGTATTTGAATTGTTTAAATTGTTTGACATATTTTCGCTTCAATGTTAACTTAAATATTATCACAAAATGTATTTAAAATATCAAATAAACTTAACAAAACTTGGTAAAAATGATTAAATCTACGTATTTTTACAAATGAATAATTAAATTGGTATAACATTTTGAAAATGAACTAATTTTAAAATTCACTTAACGAACAAAAAGATATTTAATCATATTTTGTATTACTCCTTCCTCAAGTATAAAATACTTTAACATGTTTCTGCATTTTTTTTTACTATCTTATGTAAAGGTTTAAAATTTCTGTCTTTAAAGCTTTGTGTATCAGTACAACATCAGAGTATATTATAAAAACTAAATCGATTATTTACAAGAGTTACTGAAGTTAAATTACTCGTGGTAGTTGCAGCCAGCCATTGAGAATGATTTTGAAGATTAAACATGAAAGCAAACCTTAAATCATATAGCTTGATAACTCTAATAAAAACAATCCTTTCCAGAAATTGTTCAGTTATTTTGCTTTATTTTGAAGGGTGAAAACGAAGAAAGTTTTCCCCTTTATAGAAAAACTATTGATCAGTTTCATCAATCGGGAACACCGCGTTTGCTTTGTTATAACTTTAATTGAATGCAAAAGTAATACTTTTAGTAAAACGTTGAATAAGGTAAAATGGAATAAGGTAATGTAATGGAGTAAATAAAGTATCCTTAATCGGATTCTGTTGTACGAGATTGCAAGCTGGAAATTCATCACACTGGAACAAAGATTTAAAATTGCAAAACTTGAATATAACCAATAGATCATAATACATCACTAATCAGATGCAATGGAAGATAAACAAGGTGTTCTGTTCATGAAGACAGAACAGAGAATATCAGCATCATTAATATTTCAGTCCAAGATTAATTAACCGATCAAAGTTCCCTTAAAATACTGATTAATCTGGTTAAATCATTAACCTCAATTTTTTAAATTAACTGATTGAGATGCGTTGTTGAATTTTTTGGCCAAAAGCGCAGCGCGCAATTCAGCGACATCAACCTCGTTAATGTTCTCGGGTTTGTAATAGCCAGAGACAGGATCTGGAACCCAGGAAACCTTGTAGGGAGACACTCCTTTGTCTTCCCCTGACGTTGTCGCAATTTTGGAGCTCATGGAAGCAACTCCTCCCTTCGTTGCGTTCTGCGATGCCACCGCGTACCCACGTCTGTTTCAAAACCATTCATTAATTTACTGCCCAAACCCAACAATTCAACGATAAAATAGCACTGGTGGAAGCAAAAATGAACTTAAAGAGTGAGAAAAATGAGGTTATACCTGGTGAGAGAGTTGGAGAATCCATGGAGGAAGAAAGAAGAGAAGGTTTTGGCGTTGGTGAAAGAAGGAGCCATTGGTGATCGAAATGGAGTGGACTCTGTTATCAGCAATGACTTTGTAGTTTGAGTTGTGAAGAAGAAGAAGCGGTGGTGGGTCTTTATATAAGCGCAGAGACAAGAAATTTCAATCACGAAATGTGAAAATAATAATTCATATTCGCATAATCAATTTTAAGGAAAGGGCCCACATCGAATACACATTTCGAAATAAGCTGGTCGTTAGAGAAAGGCTTTCCAGAGATATGACAAATGGAGGAATCGGTGCTAATATTCTAAACTTTATTTTCTTAATCCTCTAATGACTTTTTTTTTTCTTACTTTCTACTGGTAATATACATGTTATTGATTTATTTTTAGCAATAATGTTAATGAACCTGGAAACAACTTTAACCAATATAAAATATGTTTTCTTATCTTGAATTTTAATTTTCAATTTTGATAATTTCATCGCTGAAGTATTTGCGAAACACGCTTTTCCAAAAGAAAGATGATAGTTTAAAAAAAAATTTGACAAATTTTTGACAAATTACCTTTTTAAGTAAAAAAGTATTACAATTATTACTTTATTTTGATTAAAAAATAAAAATTTAATATATATTTTTATTTATAGAAATTTTGTCAAAAGTTTGTTAAAAAGATTTGTCAAAAATAATTTTCCTTTCCGAGATTAGAAAATTAGTGCCAGATTGTAAGACAAGCTGCGTCTTCTTGAATTAGCAAATATTAAATATTAGAAACTTATTGATATTTTTAAAATCAGGTGTTTATTAACTATATACGGCATAAATCTTTTAACCTCAATCAAAATAATGATTCCCCACCATCAAAAATAAGTTTATTGTTATTGGTAAAAAGAAAAATATAACAATAGTCAACTCATAAATAACTCTCACATGTCTAAAAGGATAAATGATTTCAATAACATCAACTAACAAATAAATTGTATTAATGTTGACTAAAAAGCATTCACTTGCATTAGTCAAGAAAAATAACTGACATTGATGAGAAATTTTGGTTAATAACATCCAAAAGAAATAGTTAAATCCATGTTGTTAGAGAAATACCTATTAACGGCCCTATACAAATAATCTTAACTTCCGCGTTCATTGAAAAATAAATTGAATATCGGAATTTTATTCAAAACTATAATTAAATCGAATAAAAATAATAACATAATAACTAAATTAAATATAAAATATTAAATTCAACATGTTATTGAATTGATATTTAAACATTTTTTAAAATATTAAAAATACTAAAAAAAATTATAAAATGCATCACTGTTTGTTACAATTAGTTATTTAAATGATTTAACAATATCTATAAATTGAATGAAATTAATGAAAAATATTAATATATTTTTAAAAAATAATTTTACGAATGATAAAATTAAACAAAAAAAAATCAAATATATATTTTAATCTTTAATTAAACACCTTACATTTGTATTGTATGTTAGTATTTCATTGCCTTTTTAACACAATTACATGTTAGTATTTCATTATCTTTTTAACACAATTACATGTTAGTATTTTGTTTGTGCATTTGTTTAAACACGTCTTAAAATATCATTTGTACAGCATTGGGAAAGAATAAACATTTCTGTAATTTTTTTTATACCAAAATTGTAATCGAAGACAATAAGTGATATATAGTTTTTCTCTTAAATTCAAACTACGAATACCTAAATTTTTTTACACCACAAGACATGGTGATATTTTTCAACAATTAAAGAAGTGAACATAATTCCAACATTTAGCACAGGAATAGTAAAAATCAGGTTGAGATGAGTTTTTATTTTAAATTATTTATTATTTTTTAATACTTTTGAACTTGAAGATTCTTATATTTCTATTCCGTATTATGTAACATTATTTAAATTATATATATATATATAGATAATGTATGAAATAGAAATTTATTAAAATTTATAAAATAAATTTTATTTATCTATACTAGCATACCATATCTCTGTGTATGCATTTTTTAGATATGAATGATAGTATGTTATTAAGTGATAATAGTGTAATGTTATTAAGTTAATATATAAAATAAATTTATATTTATTAAAAATAAAGTGAAATAAATAGATAAATTAATTGTTAATGAATAAAAAAAAAGATAATCAGTTTTATAGAAAATAGGTAAAAATAATCGTTAATTTTAAAAATTTTAATAAATAATTATATTATAAATGGTAGAATTGATATTATAAAATATGTGAATATAAAAGAGAATCTCTTTATATATTAATATAGATTAACATGAACATTAGAAATTAAAATATATTTTTTCGAGAAATAAAATAGAAATCGAAATATTTTATATAGACTAAAAATAATTATTTAAAATCTTATAAAAAAATATAAAGACTAAATCAAAACTAGTTAATTTTACATATAAATTAAAAACACGTTGAAATCAAAAAAATTAAATAACAAAGAACTGTAAATTTTGAAGTAAGAATGTTGTTTTGATAACGTTCATAAAAGGAAAAAGAAAAAAAGTTCAACGTCATCTTTCAGAGATGACTAAGGATTTAACCAAATAAAAGTCTCCTTATTTCCTTATTTATAAGCATACAATTATGTTTGTAGAAACGAAATAATTAGATAAAACGGTAACGTAATTTACTCTTGAAGTAAGTTATCTATTTTGACATCACATAAAGAGATAAAATCTAATAAAAAAAAATAGCAATCTATTATTAATTAACGACAAAATGAAACTAAAATCTTTCATCCTTTATTGAAAAAATATAAAATCTAATAAGATTACAAAATATTTCAATTGTGATCAGCTCCTATTAGTGGTGATTCTGAGAATTTCTAAAACTAAAACTAACAAAAACACTTGATCAAACTAAAAATTAACATAGAAGAAACAAAAAACATAAAAAATGTTGAGATTACGAAGATGGTTTGTTGAACTTTTTGGGCAAAAGCTTAGCACGCAATTCAGCAGGATCAACCTCATTGATGTGAAGAGGTTTGTAGAAGCCAGTAAGAGGATCTGGGAACCACCAATCGTTCTTCTCATTCAACACTTTCTCTTCCTCTGACTTTGGTTCCATTTTGCTGTTACTAATGGAACCTGCAACTTTTGATGCAGCAGCGTAACCACGTCTGTTTCGTACCATCAAAAATCAAATTATTATATGTTGTTCCAACAAAAACTGTAATTTTTCCGAAACCTGATAAAAAACAAATCAAAATAATATGAAACACAAATTGAGTAGTACCTAATGGTGCGACAGTTTGAAATTTCTTTCATGACGAAAGAAGAGAAAAGTTTAACAGTGGTGAAAGATGGAGCCATAGATTAGATGCTGTTGAAAAATTCTTCAATGTGAAACTATGGCAACGGAGGAACAAAGAACACTGAACAATTCTTTATAAGCTCTCTCTCTCGAGTTTCTATGGTGAAGTGAAGAGAGGAGTCATTATTATATAGGGCACAAAATTGGATCTTCTATTTTTTCATAACAATCAAATTCAATCTATTAACTAATTTTTATGAATTGATTCGATTGATTTGTAGAAATATTATATCTAAATAAATATTTTCATCTATCTTTATTTATTTTTGAGGAAAATCCAATCAATTTTATATCTATTGACAAATTTTGTTAAAATTAATATTTTAAATTAAAAAAAATGTATTTTTTATTAAAATAAAATTTACAGAAAGACTGAATTGTGAAGAAGTTAATACCATAATCAATTAAATATTAATGGGACAGATCTTGAAAAATAGAGATCCATAAAATGTAAAAGTATTTTATTTGTTATTTGTGAATGTATCGATTAATATTCATTTGTGATAGACAATGTCTGGTATAGATATAGGAATGTTTCAAAAAGATATTTGGACGGAGAATCAATTATAATTCTAATTTTATAAATTTGATTATTAATATTAAAACTTTTATATATACTAATGAAAATACAGTTGTTGTCAAATCTATATATTCGAATTTTTAATCTTTATAAAAATTTAAATTGAGATTACTAGAATTTATTTTCGAAATATATAATTAATTTAAAAATAGTTACTAAATATAAAATTAAATATAAAATTAGAAAAATAAAATCCATTATATATTATATATGTATATAAGAAAACAAACTACTTTGGAAAATCCCAATCTTCTCCTATAATAATAATAATTATTATATTACAAATTATTATTAATATTATTATTATTATTAGATATTGTTATAGTAATATTATTATTGTTATTTTTTATTATTATTATGAGATATTATTATAATGATATTATTATTATTATTATTATTATCATTGTTATTATTATCATTAGACACAAATCTTACTTTTGTTTATTAGGAGAGTATATATCAACTACTTGCAATTTTTTATTTATTGTGTTGTTTATTTATTTATTCATCTAAATATTATTTGAATTTAAAAATTAATTACTAAAATTAGTAAAATGATAAAACTGAAAAGTAATTTTTTTTATATAAATAATTATTTAAATTTAAAAAATAATAATTAAGAGGATAAGATAATAATTAAGGGTAAAACTGAAAAAATAAAATGTAAACACAAAAGAAAAAATCTTCTTTATATCTTTTTATATATAACTATCGAAAATACAGACGCCACAACGTATTTTTTAATTTTCATACAAATTTGAGTTAAAATTAATAAAATATATATTATTAGTTTTAAAATAGTTTTTAAATATAAAATTAGAAAAATAAAAGACGTGGATAAAATAGTTTTTAAAATAACTGTTAAATATGAAAACAGTTTTTAAAATAAGATAAATTATTTATCAAATAATTATTTTTTAAAATAATAATTAAGAATAAAACTGAGATAAGAAAACATATATAAAAAAAGATATTTTTTCGTAAATTATTATATATTATATATATATATATATATATATATATATATATATATATTTAAAATGTGATATGATACTTATTTATAGACATGAAATATCGAGGTAATCATATTTGTTTGGGTGTTATGAGAACACAATATATTAGAAGATTTGGGATATGTTTCCTTTTCTACAATAACAGTGTTTTACACTCAAACTTAGCTACTATATTTACTCAAACTGAATCTCTAGTGTACAATTAACAGACTTATCTACAAAGATAGTGTTCGTTTTTTTTGTTAACAATACATAAAGAATATATATAGTTCATGTAATTATTGTTATATCTATATTTATATATAAAATACTTTTTTTGTGTTATTTTTTTTGTATTATTATTTAAATGAAGAAACTTTTAAATTAAAATAATAACTTTATCTTTAAAATAACTTATTTTAAATTTAATCATTTTTTATTTTGATCAAAATAGAATATTTTTCTAAAAAAATAACGCATAAAATAAATAACAACTATTTATAATAAAATTATATAAATTATTTATATTTAACCTTATAATTATAATGATTATTTTATTATCATAAAGAAAAGTGAAAACAGATAGATTCACATATGTTTTTCCACTAATGAACTGTTCTCAGTTTTTTTCTAATTATTATCATTAATAATAGTTAATTCAATGTTAAGAATTAATTGATTATTTAATAAATTAAGAAATTGATAAAATAGTGAACACTTTTTATGATAACAAAAAATAATATATAATTATAAAAGTAAATTTAAATATGTTTTGTATTATTTTTTATATAATTTCATTAGTAGTAAAATCAACACTCCTCTTAATGGTGAAACACATGTAATTAAGGGATTAACTTTTTTGTTTTTCAAATAATAAACATGCGTTTGTTATTCATGAGTCAAGGATAATTTTTTTTTTCTTCAAAAGTGAGAGTCATTGTTAATTTCTTTTAAATACGTCTCATTCTTTAAAATAAGAAAAAGATAAAGAAAGACTTTGCAACGAGAGATTTTCACAATGAAAGTTAACTAGTATAATATTAAGAAACTAATAATATTATTAAAGTGCATACCTGCACACTTGAAAATACACAACTATTAATAACAAAGATCTTTTACAAAATTTATTAATTTTTTTTTCATCCATTGAAATACTCTCACATATGTATTATGTGTATTATCAAAAGTTTTTGAACATTAAAAAATATTTTTTCTAATAACAATGGTACGTTGTTTTGACTTTTTAAAAGTATAAGCAGAGAAGGAAACTCAAAGGAAAGTATAATGAATGATATTTTTAGAAGAGAAGGTACTTCAACAGAAACAACTTAAAGCAAAAATGAAAAATTAAAATTAGATGGACATGACATGAGAGAACAAAGATGGAATCAATTAGAATATTGTGATGACTGCATGAATAGAAAAATTATGACGTAGTTATGATGAGTCATCAATTATTTATGAGTTGAATCTAGCTGTGTTTTTTACCCAACTCAAACTTGTTCACTGTTGAGAGCAAAAGCAAGGCATGAATAATTTGGCACAATTAATAGTCAAAAGGCATCTGAGTCCCAATATGAGGAACCTTCTTCAATTCGATGCGGTGTGTTTTGTAGGTCAACCAATCAGAATTCAACATTTCAGTGTGCTTCATGTTCCTTCTCTCATATGTCTCACCAAATGGGAAAGACTATAATCCAAACTCAATTTATCTACATTAGTTTTTCATTGTATATTCAATTTATTATAAAATAAATAATTATTCTTTTATATTAAAAAACAAAAATTATTCATATTTTCAATTTTAAAATTTTAAAATCCATACCGTTATATAAAAAATATATTACTTGATAATATTTTTATGATTTATTTTAATTAAATATTTCTATACTTTAATAAAATAAATAATTGAAATAATATTTTATTTTAAGTTAATTTTTTATTAAAAATAAAATTATATATATATATATTAATGTAATAAAAATGCGAATCCATACTAATGCTTACAATGATAGCACATGTTTTGATAGATGCAATATAAAAATCTAAAAGGGCCAGTGGTGAAAAAAAAGGCCACACCTACAATTTTCGGGCCATTTCTTCGTACACCCTCTAAATTTGAATTTCCCTATTTCACCCTTATACATTTATAAGTTATAATAACATTAAAAAGCTAACCTTCACCCCTCTCTCGTTCTTCGTTCTTTCATCCTACGCCAAAAGTAGGTATCTTCACTCACTATTGGAACCCTCGCCGTTGTGCACCGATTCTCCGACGAATCCAGCTGATTCTTCCAGCTCACCATCGTTCACTTCGCAGAGGCCGGCTTCGCCACCTGTGCAACCGTCCACCAGGGCCACCGCTTCTCCGACGGAGGCTTGTCACTCACATCCCCGACATTAACCCGTCATTGACTGCATCTTCTTCTTCGACAGCTTCTGTTTTCGCTTAGACATTAAACCAAAACCCAAAGCAGCTGCAACCATGAAGATGATGGAGGGAGGTAAACCGAGAAATCAGAAGTCCAAGAAGAAGCAAAACTTACAACGGCAGAAGAGAGGCCCTCGTTTGCCTTCTTCTTTGCAAAAGCAGATTGACCGTTTAAACCCTACCAGTCCCTTAGACAGCGCCGACTCCGATGACGACAACGACCTTTACGAATATGAGGAAGAGAGGGCCGAAGAGGAGTCTAGAAAAAATAAGCGTTACGACCCTGTTTCCGTTAAAGATGACCTTTCTGAAGAAATTGAGGTTTTTCTTTTCTTCATCTTTTTAAACAATAATGTCATATAAACTATTGATATTATTCGTGTGGTTAACTTGCTTAAATGTTTGTCATATAAACAATAATTTTCATTCATGTCTTTACTGGTATTTTTAGGATGAGAATGTGCAATCTGATGATGAAAGTGGGGACAGTGATTACATTGGGACAAAGAGGGATGAAAATGTTCAAAGTGATGATTCTGGAGAAGAAGATGATGGGAGGCATGCAAGGATGCTACAAGCAATTACTGGTATGCCTAGTGAGGCTTTTGAAGGTGAGATTAGATCCTTTTTCCACTTTTTGTACTTTACATAAAGGATTTAGATTTATTTCTATATTAGGTTCACATTATTATATTTGACTAACTTTTTTATAGATGATTTTGAATGTATAAATCTTGATTGTCAATTTAAATAATTAGTAATGATGTTCAATATATGTATACATGTATGTAAGTATGTATGTATATGTGTGTTTCTGTGTCCAGCATTTTGGAGAATATAAGTGTTGCCGTGTCTATGTAGTGTCTGTGCTAGATATACTCTAATTTTTGACAGTACGTGGGACGAATACTGAACCAATTTTTTTACATGAATGTTACATAGAGAGTTTCCTGCTGTTTTTTTTTTTTTTTTCTATCTTTCTGTTGTAACAATATGTTTTACACCTTGATAATCACAATGCAGAGAATAAGAAGAAAAAGAAGACGATGAATGACTTTGTTATCCCAGAGCTATATCCAGAGTCTGAATATAATCCTAGTCGTGAGGTTGTGGAAGGTAATGCACGCATTACCATAGAGGACCTACTGAATCCTCTTAGTGAAAAGCCCACTTATGCAAAACTTCGGAAGAGAGAGCTTCAAATTATGAAGAACGCCAGAACTGTCCATGCACCACTTTCAAAGGCAGTTCAAGCAAAGGTTGAGAGGACAGCAGCCTATGAAATATCAAAGAAAGATGTCAGCAAGTGGCAGCATATTATTCAGAGAAATAGAGAGGCTCCAACTATTTTCTTTGATGAAAATGTGAATCTAGGATTTTCAACTGTAGGAGCAATAGCTTCTGAATTTGAACCCAGAACTGAATTTGAGAAGAAAATGGCTGCACTAGTTTATGATAATGAACTTACCGATGCTTATAAAAATGATGGTTCTAAGCTTCTTGAAATGAACAAGGTATGAATTCTGTTAACGTAGTTAATAATTGAATTTGATATTACTGGTAGTAGCTGATCATGGAATTCGGAATCTGATTGAACTTTCCCTTTTCTGATTTCATTTTTATTTTCCTTTTCTGTTGTATGATATCAATGTTGAAATGTCTTGCTAGTCATTGGTGAAGGTGACTTGGTTGTGGTTGGCATACATGAAAGCATTTTATTTTAAAACAGCCAAACTCAAATTTGTTTATTAAACTAAAGTGCTTGTATATACATTTTTTATTCTTCAAAATAGATTTTTTTTCATCCCAAAGTATTTTCCATCTGCCTACTAAGATTAAAATGTTAGCTCAAACTAGCAAACTAGCTGGCATGATCGAGGGGGAACTTCAATGGCAATTTTTTCGTGACTGAACTGATTTATTTGTGTGGGTGGAGGTGTCAAGGGGATTTGTTTCAGTGATGTGCTTAAATAAGGTTGGATACGTTGGAGGTGCATGATAGATTTTGGAAAAAGCAGCAACTTCTTGTTCAGTCCCACAAGTATTATGACTCTCCCTACACCGTAGACTTGGATCGGGCTTGTTCATAAAAGTCAACAATAAGTTCTCATTTTTTAATCAATCTCACCACATTCAGTATTCCTATTTTTTCACCTTCTTACTGTACCATGTTGAAAAATCTAATAACTTGGATGAAATAGAATAACAACTCATTTTGTAACATTCCAAACATGCATGCATCACTTCTACCTAAAAATAATAATGGGTTCCTGCATGCACACTCATAAGCTGAAATAACACTTATGATTCTGGTAGCTACATGGAGGTAGACAAAATCCTATGTCCCAGCTAGAGTGATGTTATCCCAATTTTAGTTTTAACTTCTAAGTTCCATTCAATGTGTCCATGTGTGCCTGTTGGAGTATAAGAATAAACTGAGCATTCAATTACAGCTTTGAAAGTCTGTTTACTGAATGTTCTTCTTAACCCTTGTTTCTAATGCATATGTCAAGAAATTATTGATATACTGCTCCTTTTCAATTGTTTTATGTGGTTAACTATGTCTGATAGGTATCTATTGAAGATGAGAAGGAAAGACGAAATCGGATTGCTAAAATGCGGAGCCTTCTTTTTCGTCATGAATTGAAGGCAAAGCATATTAAAAAGATCAAGTCTAGAACATTTCATCGTTTGTTGAAGAAAGATAGGTTAAAGGCAGAAGCTTCTCAGATACAAATGGACCCCGAAGCTGCTAAAGAATACGCCATGAAACGAGAGCGAGAAAGGGCCGAGGTATATCATCATTTCTAAAGAAATAATAGCTCAAGATATTTTTCTTAACAAATGCAGCCTACCAAGATATAATGTATCTTCATGATTAAAACAGGAAAATTGTTTCTATCAATCCCTTTCTCACTTAAAATTTCAACTTGGTACAGGAACGCATGACTCTAAAACACAAAAACCAGAATCGGTGGGCTAAGCGAATTATACAACGTGGCTTAAATAGCCAAGATGAAGGAACACGTGCGGCTATAGCTGAACAACATCAAAGACATGCTGAATTGACTAGAAAAATGCACTCTATGAAGGATAGCAGCAGTAGCAGTGAAGATACCAGTGATGAGGATGAAAATGAAAACTCTGCTGGTTCTGATCAGGAGAGGGCTTACAAACTTTTGGGAAAAGCTAGGGATAAAACTATGAAAGTGTTGGAGGAAGAGGATGAAGTTCCCAAATCAGGATTGCTTTCGTTGCCTTTTATGGTAGCACCCATTCCTGCTCTCTTCCCTTTCTTTTTCTCTTAAGGAAATATCTGTGTAAATGTTATTCTTGTTCTTAATACTGTGAATAAATACTCAATTATTTTAACGTGAATTATCTTGTTGAATGAATTGTGTTATCTTTGCTATGTTAATTCTGTTTTTATATATACTCTAGTATTCAATATAGAGATTGAAAATTGTAGTTTTTCTTATTGATTTGTGGTCTTCCTTTGATCTGATCTGATGTAGAGGCGCGGATTGGAGAAAAGAAGAGAGGCAGCTGTTGAAGAAGCTAACCTTGCTTTCCAAGAATATGAAGATTCCTTGAAAAAACTGGAGAATTCTGGTGGCTTAGAAGATCCAAAAGCTGCTTCTTCCAGTGGCAGAAGAGTATTTGGACCAGCCAAAGCTCAAACATCACATACCAGTGTTAAGGTAAAATCAGATAACAGCTATGGTGGCAGTGATAGTGAGGATGACTTGGGATTCGGCAAAAGTGGCAACTTGGAGAATATGGGAAGTCACCATTTGCATAACAAGGATTCGGTTGTAATTCAAGAAGACACTGATACTCACAAGGAGTCTTTGGTGAAGGTGATGGTAATCTTATTTTGTCTTTTTTCTTATATTGATGTCTTTCTCAATGGATGTGATACATTTAATGCATTTTTTGTTCACAGACCATTGATGATATTATTGAAAATCCTGGTCCAAAAACTACATACGAAGTTTCCATATTTGTGTCAGATCAGTGGAAAAAGGTTCAAGTGCTCTTAATATATATATATATATATATATATGTATATATATGTATATATTTTAATTTGTTTCTTTTGTTAAAGAAATATATTTTCCATTTATGAAGTGGCTGTTCTGTTGCACTTACGTATTTGTGATAAGCAGGCAAAGAACAAAAATGAAAACACTACTATCAAGAAGTCTCCAAACCTTACAGGGCCAGTTAGGCAAAATAAAAAAGTATAAGCTCTTTCTATTTTGTTAAGAGTATAAAGCGTGTCCTTGGTTTAGCCTTTAATTTGATCCTTTTTATATCTTAGGATGCTGAAAAGGAAATTGGAGAGGATAGTGATACCGATAGTGAAGGACAGATGGTGGATGGAATTCTGTCTTCTGTTTCTAAAGTGCCTTATGAACTTCCTTCTCAAGAGGAGCTCATTCGGCAAGCGTTTGCAGGGGATGATGTAGAAGGTGATTTTGAAAAGGACAAGCAGGAGATCCTCGAGGAAGAAAATCCTGAGCCAGAAAAGCCTCTGTTACTTCCTGGCTGGGGCCAGTGGACACATATACAGGAAAAGAAAGGTTTACCATCTTGGATGCTGAAAAAACATGAAGATGCCCAGAAAAAAAGGGCAGAGGCCCTCAAAAAGAGGAAGGATGCTCAGCTAAAAAACGTGATTATATCTGAGAAGATAGATAAGAAGGTTAGTGTCATTATATACAAGGTTTTGAACTTTCCGTATTCTTTTCAATGCATTCAACAATTCATATTCATATTAGAATTTTGTGGAGTTATTTGGATTGTCATATAATATTTCTCATTTTGACTTGTATCAACAGTAATGTTATTAATAGGTATTATCATTATTATAAGTTGTAGTAAAATTTTCATTCCTACCTCTTTAATGAAGACTCCTTTTTTTATTATTTGGTATTATCTTGCTTAAAATTTTCATTTAGTATATATTTATGCTCAAATTCTAGTTCCGTACCTATGATTTTGTGGGTCAATTAATTTGTGTTGGTTTTAACTCTGTACTTCCTTTTGGATATGGCAGGCTGAAAAACTGCATACTAAATCACTGCCTTTCCCGTTTACTTCCAAAGAGGTGTTTGAACAGAGCATGCGTGTGCCCATCGGACCTGAATTTAATCCGGCAACTGCAATTGGTCCTCTTAACCGACCCGAAGTAAGTACTTCATTAATATTCTTGACGTTTTCCTGTGTCGAAAAGAATCACGCTGTGTAGCTTTTGTTTAAAGTAATTGAAAATAGTATGTAGATGATGGTCTGGCGTACCCTTGGTGAGGGAAAGACCTTTGTTTATCTGATACTGTTTGATTCTATTTAGGAAAAATACTCTAAGATGAATGTATCTTTTGTAGCCGTTTTGTAAGTATATTATTGTTCCATATGCAGGTGGTGAAGAAAACAGGCGTTATAATAAAACCAGTGGAGTTTGAAGACATGAATCCTCATGAAAAATCAGAACAACGGAGTGGTGATAAGCGAAAGTTTAAGAAAACTAGTGACAAACCCGTGAAAAAGGCGAAAGTGGGAGGAAAAAAATAATGGACACTAGTTTTGGTTCTGATCCATCTATTTAAATATTCTCACTTTTGTCTTTCTTTCGGAGAAAGACGATAAACATTTTTGCAGGCTAAAAGAAAAAGGTTAAGATAAAAAGAAATAGAAAGGGAGGAGAATTTAGTAGCTCCGGAGGCTTATGGGATGCTAGAAAGGGTAAAAAAAATAGAAGAATTAGAAGAGTTAATGTTGTATTTTTGTGGGGGTGTTTCCCCTTAAATATTATCATTGTCCGGTTTAATTATTTATTATTTTCACATCAACGTAAATGTTATTTATTTTGTGCCCGATATACAGCAAGTAGGTGTTCTCGTAAGGTTGTGGAAAAGAATATGATATTTATCTTTGACACGTTTGTTTCCCAAGAAACCCTTCAAATTTCATTATTGTAGTCTTACCTTTTCTGTTACATCCTCCTTTCTGAGTTATCTGGCTTTTCTCTGAAGATGCACTCTAGCACAGCATTTCACTTTTATATGATTTATACATTTATAGCACATTTTATATTATCATTTAAAATTTATGTAATAGAAGATATCTAATAACAGTGTATTGGAAAATGTATTATTATTTTTCATGAAAGGCACACCATTTTTCTTGTTTACTCGGTCTTTTAACGTATTCTAATTAAAGTGAGTATATTTTAAGTACTTCAAAAACGAGCATTTAATAATTAGTTTTTTCTATGCTATGAAATAAAGGAAAGTATTATCATTTTTGCAAGTATGAATAATACTAATGACGATAGTAATGTTTTAAAGCTTTTTTAAAATTTAATTTGTATTATTAATAATGTATAACTTTTTTCAAGAAATGTTAAATAGAAAATACTCTAAAAATTTCGTTGTGTTCATTGAATGTCACAGTGAAGAGATTTTGTATACAAAAGTTGTACAATTGTAATGCATATAAAACTCTTAGCTAAACATTGTACAAATGTTACACGAAAGTTCAAAGCTTTCATGTCGACAATATTTATATTCAACTTAAATTAGATTTTTCCCTGCTGATAAAAAAGATTATTTTCCTAAAATATACCTGCTGTATCGTCTACAAAGATAACTGGTTTTACTAATTAAAGTGTTAAACATCATTTATTATTCGTCTATGAAATTAAAAAAATAAAAAATAAATTCTTATGACATCATATATATACATATTCTTATAGTCACTCCAAATGTTTAAACAAAAGATGTTTAAAGTCAATGAATTATACTCATTTGAAACAATTGCTATTGTTTGTCAGTTACAGTGGTGGTAAATCAGTTGAACAGTGGTGTCACTGTTTTGGTAAATCTATTCCATGAAATTTTAAACAACTCAAACAGTTCAATAATCACACAGAATGATGTTCCGAAACCATGAATGCGAATTGCTCAGTCGTATTCAGGGAGTCATGTGGTGGCAGGTGACCTTTGGTTGAGTGAATTCAACCTCCCCCATTTATTAATAGGACGAGTTTTCGTTGTTCACACCAAGTTCTTATATGTTGACTATTGCTTTGTTTCATTATTCTCCAACAACCATAGTTTTAAACCGTAAATGGGCTGCTGGATCATACTTACGCTGCTTAAGTGGTTGGTGGTGGATCGCTTTTATTGTCTTTCCACTTTTATTTTCTTTGTAGATGTGAGCACTGTGCATTGACTCGCTATGTCTAGTACATATGGAGTTAAGTCACACTGAGATATCTGTCATACTCTGTAGCCCAATCAAGTTTGGGGAGCACACATTTATAGGATAAGGTGTCTAATTCACACATGTGTAGACAATTTTGGCCTGGCACTAGGACTCATTTATGAACTTCTAACTTTATAACCATTTGAGATCATCCATTTATGATGAAGCTTACTGATGTCCAAATACAACCAGCTAATGTGTTTTATTATTAATAATTTCTATCAGCTCAGCGAAGCTATATTAAACTTAGTTCATAACTGCACACTCCTTCAAAGATATACAAGCATACCATGAATTGTCAAGAGGATAATGCCACGAAGTTCAAATCCTTGTAGCAATAGAAGTATCCTTTGAGGCTAATTAGGGTGAGATGAATCTTACATGCTTGCCTATAACTCTTCAAAACCGTCTTCGTCACCTTCATTCTCTATCCTTTGAAATTCTCTTCTCCATGATTCCATCTACCATAATATCAGTGCCTTGTTATGCTTTATTCACACTACTGCACAATACCATGTAAATCTGAATACAAAGTGTCTCACCTGATCATCAGAATGTAACAACTGTTCTGCAGCAAACAGTATACTATTATTGTGTCCCGATGCAAAATCTTTACCATAACTCTCTGCAATCCCTTCATAGTTGATCACTTCCACCCGAAATCCCTTGCTCATGAATAGTTTATCCACCCTTTGCCTTATATTGGACCGTGCATGAGACTTATAAAATATTTCTTTTTGCTTTCTTTTGCATGGTGAAGAAAATTATTTTAATAGATTAATTAAATTATTAATGCACTAACCTTTATTTCCGTGTCTGTCTCAGCTAAGCAGGAAGGAAGCTCTCCCCAAAAAAGTGATCCCTTCATGGCCAAACTGCTAATCATTGACAAAACCTCTTCAAAATTTGCCAGTGTCATCACTGGAAATCCCTGAGCAAAAATAAACCTACGTGACTAAACTCTCAAGCAAAAACTCCCTCTTACCCCAACACTAACTTTGCTTTTGATTTCGAGAGTTTACTAATCGCAAGAAAAATGAAGGATTAATTACCTGCAGGACCCATATGCTTGGTCTACTACCACTGTAGCCCTTAAATTGCATAGCCTGCTCCATGTCAGATGATTCCAGTGGAATATGACACAATGTGCAACCTTTGGGCATCTTAGCCCCAGCATCTGAAGCTTTAAAAAAAGACAATTAGATATTTTCATCTCAGTGAACGCACAATACAAAATAAAAGAACAACTCTTGCATCCTTATCTACAGGCTTTTGTGACGCACAACTCTTTCAACCAAGCAACTGGTTTTTTTGAACTCTTAATCAGAATGATGAAGTCCATATAAAACAGTTTCCAATAGGATTTGATTCTCTCCTAAGCTTTTCCCTTAATGAAAGAGAAATAGACAAATACTTCATTTCACATATTGAGGTACTATGTGTCTAGCTTTCTCTACGTATGCTGTAACCATTTGAAAATACTTACCTGACTAAGAGAATCCAAATCCTGACCATCTAGCTTGCATGTGTACTTACCAGGTTTTAGACTCACACTATTGTCCCTATAATAAACTTTGCTCCATGATACTTATATTTGACAATGATAACGCTTAAAGGATTATCATCCACTAAATCAACAAATGTCACCTTTAAGCTTCTCAGCTGCAAATTGAAATACAATTTCAGGAGATATGTCAAATATTATGGTCGAAGTGGGCCACTGAAGTCTGTATGGTCGTGTATCCATGACATCAAAAAGACTAGCTACATTTAAGGAAAATCCATATCAAATTATGCAATATCATCCAAATAATTACCGAAGTACTTAGTGAAAAATAGTAATTTAAGAGGATATAGGATTATTCTGAGAAACATACACACTAAGCAATTACCTGTTTTATTCCATCAATAAGACTAACTGTATGAAGCAGCTTATCATCAATGAACTTGGCTACAAGACAGTAGGGATGCACGTCCTGAATCACATCCTCGGGAGTATTATCAGGGACAAAACAACCAGCATATGGGTATAGAAAGAGAGGCTCTGCACTTGGGAACAAGTGATACTATGAAACGTGTTGATCTTGTACACCACGTGAGACGACAAAATGAAGCATCTAAATAACAACGCTTTATTATTTGCTTCGCAAGATGTGATATATGCAAACACACACATAAATAGAGAGAGAAAATTATGATACATACACACCTTCCTAAATCAAACACTCCATCAATGCCTACTATTGTTCTGTCTCCTTTTTTCTCGACAGATCATATCATCACCTATCATAACTACATTTCTCGTTTCTTTTTTCCTCCCTCGATGTTAAAAAGCATTTGATGTCCACCAATCCTTTCCCAACAGTGAACTCAAACAACCTACGATGAATGGTGGCAATAAAATGCTAGCTTAGCACGTTGAACCTACAGTTACCATTTATTGGACCATTTTATATAAAAGACAAATGCTTTCGTACTTTCAAGCAAGAAAACTCAACCATACTCATGCATTATTATCATTCATTAAGACCCTTGAAATGCTCGATGAAATGTCTAAATGAGATAGAACTTCCTAGAGAGAACGTAATAGATTGAAAAGGAGAGATGGGCTAATTTGCCTGGTCGAAGAGATTCGCTGTAACGAAGAGAAGCAGAAGCAGTGGCAGAAAGAAGTAATGGGTCATTGTCTCGGCTGAGTTTTGCAATAGAAACACAAAGTTTCCTCTTCGAGGTGCATACGGGTGAGGGAAGTTTATTAATACAAGTTACAGGAAAAGCTTCAGCAAAACCCATCAAGCATTTCAAAAAGGATAAGGATTTAAGACTTTAAAAACGCATGCTTTCAATATGTTGGGTCATTTGATTCGCAAGTTAGATGTGGATAATAATAAAAATATGTTTTATTTATGTTATTGAGTTTATGCAATTAACTTTTAGTTAGTTTCATATTAAACTCATTTTTGTAAATAAAAACCAAACAAAAGCATGTAAAATAATTATGATTTAAATTAAGTTATTGGGTTAATGTAGAACATCATATTGAAAATCAAATCGAACTTCAAACATCGTGACAACATTAAACATGATTTTGTAATGCTATTAAATTAGCATGTACCACAAACTTCAGGACGCAATGTACTCACTGGTAAAAGTTTTTTTTTTAATCGATTTGATCAAATTTTGAGCTAATGTAAAATTTTAGCTCATTGATGTTAAATTCAAATCTTAAACATGAATTCATATTACATATTTGAATATTTGAAAGTAAATGGATGATTAAGAGTGGTGGTTTTACTCCATTCAAATAAATTTATCTAAAGAATGTTTACATATATTCAAGGTTGAATTACTAATTTCCTTTTTATAATAATTTTATAATTTATTTTAATTCTTATAATTTTTTTATTGAATTGAATTTCAATGTTTATAAAATAATTAACAGAAAAAATTAAATTAACTATTTAACAATAATTAAAAATCAATTAAGCAAACAAAAATATAAAAACTTAAATAAAGTACTAATTAAGTCTAGAGTTACTAATATTCCTTGGTCTCATCTCTCATTTCAAGTTAAATTTGTACAGGAGACTAAGACAATAGATATGTATTTGAATTTTGATAACTAAATAGAACTTAAATAACAATATTTTATAGTTTATTTTACAATAACGATGACAAGGCGGGTAGTTTATTCACGCTCTAGTCCATTTCACATTTTGTTTGCAAAACCAAGTCGAGTTGGCTCGTCCTTTATAAGAAATGTGAGTTAATTTATTACGTAATGTTTTATTTATTGTTTGCACATAAGCTCTAGACCCGCATAAGAAATTATTTGTTTTTTAATTTTTTTCTTTTATAAGATACTAAGAGGTAAAAATTTAATTCTTTATTTTTATTTAATTAAATTAATAGAAACAATGACTTTTATAAGTCTATCTTTTGAAATAAGTAATATTAATAATTTTATAATTTCTAATTTTTTAGTGTAAGCCTATTGAAAATGAAGGTGACTTTCTGAAACAAGGAACAAAAAGTAAATGAAAGAGCTATTTTTAAATGAACTAGATGTGAATGAACAGGCTACTTTTTAAATGAATTGGAAGAGGAATGCGAGTCTTTTATAAGAAAAACACACATGTTATGATCATGTTTTTGAATATTAGAAATTTAACTCAATGTATCGACTACATGAACCAAATACAGACTAATTTATCATTGATCCACGAGAGATGTAGTGTGAATTATGCAAGGTGGGTCTAGACACACACAAAAACTAAAATACTCAAATTATCTCACATTTTTCTTACAAATTTGTGACCAACCCACATTGCGTGTCCCACGTTATCATCCTAATTTTTCAAGATGCAAATGTAATATTTAATTAATAATTGTTTCCTTAATATAAAGTAATTTTAACATATTTGTATAGAGTATACAAGTTAATTTAATTATTTTGAAGAACTATTAATGTATTGAATTAATCTATATTATTAATTACTTTTAAAATGAATCACCTTGTTTATTAGTACAAAATACATATGCTCTTAATACTAAATGAGATAACATAAAATTATATGAAAATCTTTCAATTTATCTAACCATTATAATAATCTTGCATTTGTTATTATGCTAAACTAGCACAACCAATAATATGATATATGTAACTTTTTATTTTTTTTTAAATCTATGTATAAATTAATTTTATTTAATTTTACTTTCTTAAAACTTTTTATGATAGTCTATATTAAAGTAAAAGTTATTCTGTTGGTAGAACCAAATCAAATTTCATCCATGCTAATAGTAAAGAGAATATCTAGTTTTTTGTGTAAATATATTTTTATCCATTTAACTAATTTTAAAAACTACTCAATAAAATAAACATAATTTCTCCATATCAACAGCAATATACATTGAATTTAACTTTTAAAAAATATAGTATATAAGATACAAAGTGTATATTATTTTTTACTATTATTTATAATAAGGATATTTCAAAATATATTAAAAAATTAGAATATTTCAAATTCAGAACTATCTTTATGTTAGTTTTTGACATTAAAGAAAATAATAATAATAAAGATAAGCTATTCATTCAAATTATGACTTCATACATTAAGCAAAAAATAGCAATACGTATATTTTAGTTAAATAAATAAACAAATAAAGTTAACAATGATATTAGGTTTTAATTTACTAAAAAGAACACAATATAAAATTCAAATGTACAAAGTGGACTATGATTCTGCTAGTACTGTTAGTTTGACTTTTGTGAGAAGTATTTAATGAAATGAAAACGATAATTCATATACTTGCCTCACAGGCCTAAACTCTTTAAATCAGAAAAGTTATATTATTGAATTCATTAAGTGATTCCAACTAATTTGAACATATTTTTTTTTTCCAGAAATTCTTTTATTTTATGTTAGTAACTATCTTTATATGTAAATTAAAGGCAACCACCCTATGTGTTTTCGTTTCTTGTATGGAAGATTTCAGTGACTGTGACGTGCTACACATAAATAGGGCCTGCGATATTTAATAATCATAATTATTTTTCTAGGTATTTAACTTTTTGCCAAAAAAAAAATGTAATCTTTGTAATTTGTAGTATAGTTGGCTAAATATTTTAATAAATTTAAAAAAAAATAATTGATATTCAATATACAAAGGTGAAAGTTTTTTTTTTGTTAAAAATAGTTTTAAAATGTTTAAAATATAACAATACCTGTTTAATAAAATTTCTCCTTTTAGAAACATTAAAAAATTGAAAATATAATGGTTTATTTGAAAATTAAAATTAATTTATATTTAAACTATTTTGTAAAAATCACCTTATATAAATTATTGAAGTATGTATCTCTCTCTTTTTCTGTATAAGTTAATTTTACCTTATATAAAAAATCTTTTTCAAATTTTGTCTCAAACTATTTTCGAAAAATTTGGTGACATGATTAATTGTTCTTAAATAGGCTAGATGTATTACGCAAAGCCAAATTTCTTACTCGTTCCATTCTTCTTACTTTCTTTAGTGTTATTAATAATATAAAAAAAAAATCTTTTTGCAAAATTATTTCCACACTTGTTTTCAAGTTTTTTTATTTTTTATTTAATTTCAATTTGTATCTCTTTCTATATCAAATTATACAAGATTCAATCTTACCCAAACACATTTTAATAAATGTCTTTTTGCTATAAAAGTTTTGTATTTCATTTTCTGTTAATGTTTAAGCACAATATTGAATTCAACGATTGAGAAAAATATTTCTTTGGGCTAATTTAGTTCGTGACTAAGGTTTGATTATTTTTATTTTAAAATCGGTGTTGTTGCTTCAACTATTTATAGTGATTTCTAAAAGTACACAGGTAAGAGAAATGATGTTTGGTGAAGTCATTGTATATGTATTAATGTGTAGATATTGAGTAAATTTAAGTACCTATATTTATGTTGACTCAGAATTTTTGTATACTAGATTTGAAGCTCGTCTTAAATCGTTTTTGACAAACTTTGTTGATCAGTAAAATTTTAGTTTATTAAATTAAATAGTGTTCAAACTTAGTTGAATAATATTTTGAACTTTTTATATGATTAAATTGGATTATAATGGTTTATGTGAAAGTTGTGTAAGAAATAGTGACCGGAACTTTAGGTCTGAGGTGGCATGGGACCACTCAATTTTGTTTTCAAATATATAAACTAATATATAATTGATTTACATTTTCAAATTTGTATTCACCTATAAATACTTTTTTTCACTCCTACAATTTTTTTTTTAATATTCACTATTAGAAATAGGTAAATTTGAATGATTTAAACTTCACAATAAAATAATTTATGTAATTTATGAATAGTGTACAACATGTGATTGAGATCACCTCAATCAACATGAAATAACATCATCTTAATCAGAATATTTCGATCATAATGACTTTGTTATTCAAGATGAAATTGTATACGTAGAGATATCTCTTTTGTGCACACTATATTTCTAGTTGAAAACATAAATAAAGATCAATCATAATTGATAAGGAGACTAGAGCATTAGATAAACTAGAAAAGTCCTAAATTGTTTAAGAAATGTAATTTGTCTAGATGATCTAAGTCCAACTTGAGAAAAATCCATGAGACTAGTATAAATAGCACTGTTCACGAGGTAACTATTTTGTATTCACTGTAACATTTATTATTTATTTACTCACATACTTGAGCATGACACCCTTACTTAGACATTGAAGACACGTTTACTTCATACATCTTAAAGTGCTTAGGTGTTTGGAGGAAAACACATCTCAGAGAGTAAGAAAGATGTTCAAAAGTGTTTCTTGCGTGACCTTTTTAGGGTATATCTTGTAAGAACAAATAGGTTGTTGACGAAGGTTGAAAATGTTTTGGAATTATTGTATATAAATTTATTTTTTCCAAATATCAAAAAATGTAAGGTTCATATTTATTTATATATTATCATCTTATTTTTACTTCACGTGTAATCTTTCTCACATGACACATATACATATACATTTTGAGCGTAAAACTATATATTGATGATAATCCAATAACAATTTAATAACGAATTACACAATAAATTTAACAAACAATAAATCTCGTTAGGATAGACATCAAATAATTATGATATAATATTAAAAAGGACTTTAAATTTAATTCAACTCTATAAAATTTACTAAGAAATTTATAGCAACTTGTACACTTTAAAATAATCTTATTTATAGTAAAAGTGAAATTTCTAATAATAATTTTTGCTTAAACAATAATATCTAGGTCAAAATATTGATTATATATATAAACCCTGATCACATAAAACAAAATTTGTCTCTAGTTATATTGATCGTCAAAGAAATCAACTAGCTAACAACTACTAAGAAACTTAGCATGTAAGGTTAGTAGGTGAATGTTTGGTGATCTGCAATTCCGGACGAGATTAATGCTATTCACAAGTCTCTTCTTTTTCTTTTTTATTTATTTATTTTTTTACTTTCGAATGTAGAATTTCATATTCTTCATTTATTGTTAAATTCAAACTGATAAGAAATATAATCAAAAGATGAGAGAGAAGGAATTTAATATCATACAAGTGAAATTATTGGACGAAAATAATGGTAAATATTGATTTTCAGTTCATCACTTCATGAATTTATTTTCATACAAATACCACTATTTAATCCTTTGAAATAATTCAAAAAAATATACAACTCACTCATTCAAACTTATAACTACTTGTTGGTCCTGTGCCATCACGCCTCTTTTTTAGTAATTTCAAAATAAATATTAATTTTAAAAATTATTAAAACATGATTGATTACATGTGATTTTTAAGATATAATTTTATTCAATATGTATTTTAAAAATTAAAAGTAGTGGATAAAACGTACAGTTGTACAGGAAAAAAAAATCTATGCCCAAATTTATAAAATTATTTTAATTATTATAAAAAGACAGAATAATGTGATAGTTTTGTATATCATTTTCTTTTTCGTTTTTCAAAATTAACTCCACAGTTCGAATTAATAATGCATTATTATTGTAATAGAATAATAGTATTATAATTATAAATACAAGTGTTATCGATACATTACCATGATGTGTGCATATTATTATAATATCATTGGAAGTTTCTTATCATATAAAGACATTATAGTCAGAAAAAGAGTTGATATTTTAATCGTTTATTACAAAATAAATTCTAATAACAAATCACAACAAATATGTATATATAACAATTTTTTTCATTTGTTAAAAATGTAAATATAATTAGGAATTTGTCCAAAACATGGCTGTGATGATATAATCTTGAGAAATATATATATATATATATATATATATATATATATATATATATATATATAAAAAGTTGTAGATTGAGATTAAATGAGACCTAAAGAAGATATTGAAATGTGATGTGCTACCACTTTACCATCATCACATTCATGACTATATCATCCATTAATTAACCAATGGAACAAGATTTCGTGCCACTTCATAAACTCTACGTGTCTCTCTAAATGAGGTTAATATCTAAATCTCAATTAACAGCTATGATTGATGCTATATGTCCTAATTTACCTAATATTAATCAAAATTATGGAATCCAATAATATTAAGCAACTGTCATATGTCATAATTCAAATTAAACAATTTCAGAAATATCATCATTACCGATCATTACTCCGATCGTTCTACACAAAACGACAAATATATCATAACATACTCTTATTTCAATATTGATTAAAAAATTAAAACAAATTTAACTATTTTTTATTTTGAATTAATAAAAATGTATATAACAAACAACATTCAAGATCTGTGCTCAAATTAGTCGGTCTTGGCAAAGAATTTTGATGCGTGAAAGACTCTAATTGTATGTACAGAAGCGACAAATATCAAGAAATTCAATAAACATAATTCAATTTCAATTCTATCAACCGCCGTAAACACATTAATATTGTAGGTGACGAGATTATAATACTATCAAATTAATATATAAAATAAATTTATATTTATTAAAAATAAAATAAAATAAAACAAATAACATTTTAGAGTAGAGAAATCACTCAAATAATTAAAAGAAAATATAAAAATAATTTCAAAATAAATAAGTTTAAAAAATGTGAAAAAATGAGCATATGCTTACTTTTTTTTATATATTTTCCAAAAAGTTAGATACATAAAAATGGAGAGGAAATCACATGTAGTTTTGCAAGAAATAAAAATAGATGATAATTTAAAAAATTATACTAATACTTAACAAATGATAAATTATATTGAATTTAACATTTTTTAATACATTCTTATTTAGTAATATTTACTACAAATCTACAAGTTTTACTAAGTATTAATTCTCATTCAATCTTATCATTTACAACTTTTTTATGAATTTTAATCAAATGTAAATATTTCGTTAAAAATATGACATTATTCTCTTAATTGTCAAATTGCTTAGAAATGTTTGATAGAATAACATTTTGATTAGCTTGAAATGGTATATATATTTGGTAGAAGTGTCCAAATAGGTTTTCAGACGTGTTAATACGTTAATATGTTAATTTGGTTTATTGTTTATTATGAGTTCGTGGGATTGGGTTCAAAACAAATTAGAAAATTTAAATGTAAGATAAAATGTCAGATAGAAAATTAGAAAATGCTAGTTAACCAGGTCAAAATCAGATTAAAGATGGGTTAATATGTAACTCATCATCAACAATTTTCTTTTTTTTTTTATAAATTTTATAATTATAATAATTTATCACTGAGTTGATAATTTAATATTTCTAAATACTATGATCTTTAGATGTTTAATTTATTTATTTTATTGAGTTATATACGTTGGCTCTTTAAATTTCAACTAATATATTTCTAATAATAATGAAATATGTAAATCCTTTGCACCTTTATAAATAAGTTAATTGAATCAATATTGTACTTAGTAGATATATAAAATAAAAAATAAATGAGATATCTTTAACTAAATCAAACCATTTAATTCCTGAATTATGGTAAATCAAGTTAGATTACAAAATTTTTAACTGAAAAAATAATCAGATTGAACTAATTTATTTTTAATTTTATGAAAAAATTAATCCATGTAAAATAAATTGACTCACTTCAAGCTTTTGATGGACTTGAAAAGTATGTAGACTTTGAAAGCATGTGACAGAGTCCATATCTATCCAAAATTACATCAACTTAATTAAAATTAAAAATAGATAATTACTCTTTAATAACTTTTGTTTCTTGCAACTAGTGACATATTTTTCTCATTAATTAGAATTTTTATTTAATTGCTAGTACAACAACAACAAACAAAACAGTTGAATTATAAATATATATTTTTTTTAAATTAATAAAAATGTCTATTTTTACATTAATTAAAAAGTAATTGATATCATTTAATTTTATCAATCTCTTAAAAAAACTTAAAAACATAATACTAATTAAATGAGAAATATTTTAAAACAATATCATTAAATATAAATAAAATGAATTAAATTTATTTATATTCAAGTTCACTTTATTTTATTCTTTTACTTAAGTAAAAAAAAAAAAAAAACCAGCACAATTTATGTATGAAGAAAGGTTGATGGAGAAAGAGTCTCCACTCATAATTGGAAGAAATTAAAATTTGGAAAGTTGATTGAGTTGAATGCTAACCTACCTCATTATTGCTTTTAGTGAAAGAAAAACAACACTATTGACTTCTCTTCAACATATAATTCTTTACTTTTTTAAACAAGCAATAAATTCTTTAACCAATCCTAGTCATTTAATAAAATAAATGTCACAACAATAAAAGATTTGCACAAGTTAAATGTTTTACCAGATAAAGCATACTATTAATGCATGTAAACTTTAATATGTTTGGACAAGTAAGTGTTTGGCAATACTAGTATTTGTTCATGAAAAATGGCACAAGAATGTTAGATAACATTTTCTAAACATTTTCCATTTATTAAACTTCATTAAAAATCATAAAGTATCATGAATCTTACTATGTCTTATTTAATATATATATATATATATATATATATATATAAATTGATTTTGTAATTTTAATAAATGTTAACTGATAAATAACAATGTGTTAAAAAACATTCTTATAGAATTTAACATTAACTCTTTGTGGTATGTTATTTTAAGATTATTATCTCTTATTAAATCAGGTCCCTGAATTTGTTTTGGTAAACTTCTATAACTATTTTCGAAATATAAAATAAATAAATAAAAATAAATTTTAAATATAGGTTAAAATTTTGATTTTGAAAGGTGTTATAATATGATTTTTTTTTCTTACAAAATTTATGTATAAAATCAATTTAAGTTAGAAAGAAGTTTATTTATTTTTTAAATAATAAAAATATTAAAAACATTGCATGACGATGGAGAACTTACTATAAGTAATATCTACACCATATGTTGCTCAAAAAGCATAGTTTTTATTTTAATTTAAAACAAAATTAAGTGAAAATATATAAAAACACAGAGTTGTTTAGTTTTTCTTTTGGTGGTGTTAGAAGAAATTTATGAATCAGTTTCTTGAATTGTTTTAATAAATGAAATTGAAAAATATTAAACATTTATTTTTAATTTAGAAGGAAAAAACTTTTTTTGTTTCTTATATGTATAAACAAATTTTAACTATTTTTACTTTATCTTATTATACTTTTCTTAAAAAACTTTAATTATATTCATTAGTGAACTTGAATGCACAATTATAATTTCTTTACGAAATTAATAATCAAAGTATTAAAACATTAATAAAATATAATGTATATAATTGATTTTCTGTACTTTTTTATATGTAAACAGAAGGAAAGGGGTATGTTTTATAACAAGCTTCAAATGTCAGTATCAAGTATAGTCAAAGTTAAGAAATAATTAATTTAATTCTAAAGAAAATTAAAGATATCAATATTCCCGATTGTAATTAGTTGTTAAAAACTTATTTAATATAGCATTATGTTACACGTGTAAAAATGATCGATAAATTAGGTCAACAATTCATTATTAAAAAAAAAAACTATAAAAAAGTACAATATTAAAAGTTATTGTTCAAACTTATTAATTGAAAAATAAAATAAAAATGAACGTTTTTATATATATAAAAAACTTCGTTATAGTCTCTTTCCAAAGAGACGAGACTCTAAGCTTTATTCTTCTTCTTTCTCTCTTTTCTTCTCTTTCTCTGTGCTATCCCACTTTTCTTTTTTCTGCTATTTCTCTGCATTAATCACAACTGAGTTACACACTGAGTCAGAAGTGCAGTTTACAGATCCATCAACACTTGTTCCAAGGAAGGTGTTACTCTCTGTCTCTTCCATGGATTTAGACTTCGAATATCAAGAAGTAACTCTTCCCTTTCTCTCTTTGTCTCTTCATTTCTATATGTTTTCTTCTTCTTCCTCTTCTTATCTAACACGCAGATTGTACAATTTGTAACTTCAGGAATACAGAAGAAACTCAAGGGGAGTGCAACTCTTCACCTGTAAATGGTTACCTTCGTCTTCTCCCATGGGTTTGGTTTTCCTCTGCCATGGTTAGTAATTCTAATTCACTACTTTTCTCTTCTCTCTCTCTTAGTAGTAGGTGTGGTTTAATTTACTTAGCTTTCATTAATTATTTCTTGCAGGCTATGGCATGGAGTGCAGTAGCTTCATGAGAGGTAATTAATGATCTTCTTCGATCTCTTTTTTTGTTCCCTTCAGAATATTTTTTTTTCAAAGTTATTTTTGTTTTTATCCGCTTCAAATTACGTAACACCTAATAATATTTATCATAAATAGGTTTTATGTTATTTCCATTGGTACAGAAATTGAATGTAAAACATTTTATTATTATCACCGACCTAATTCCTTATTGTGAAGCCATTTGTGGTGGTTGAACCTCTTTCCATGAAAAAAGGAAAGATATGTTAGAAAAGAGAAGGGTGTGATGTTAGAGGAATTGGTTGGTGTGGGTAGCAATATTTGATGAAGTGTAGAATAAGAATGGGATTGCGTGTTGTCACGTAAGGGTAGCGCGTTGGAGTGAATGAAAGCGATAGTTTATGGTCTTGGTGGATGCCCCCTTAGATATAGTAATACCGTGATCCAACTATAATTCACACCCCTATCAAAAAAGATAAATTTTTCTGATATTTTTTTAAATTTCAAATTTTTTTTATTATTATTTTCATTCAAATTTAATCCACCAACCCCATGCTCAGGATAATTGTAGTTTTTTTTTATTTAAATTGCGTAATCGTCTTGTATTTAAATAAAGTATTAATTTCTCATATGATTACCAAATTCTATCCGATTTCATCTTTAGTGATAGATTATTAAACATTTAAAAATAAAATTTGTTGGTTTTCTATTGAAAAAGTAGTTTATAAATTATAAATGTTCGGTAAACTAACTGATATTCTAGGTACTGAGTATAAAATGACATAAAAAATATAACTATATAAATTTTATTATATATATACGGGATATTATATTTTATATAATATATATTATTATGCAAATATAGTTTTAGATTTTTTTTAAACAATTGCTTTTTTAACAAACTTTTTAGTGGTTTTATTTATTTTTAAATGTTGTATATACTTTTTCTTATTTCAAAAATTCATTTTATTTAAATAAGTTAATGTTATAAATAATAATAAAATTTAGTTGTTATTTACTTTTAAAAAGTATTTAAATTTATTTCTTAATTTGACAGTGTTACGATGCATTCGATTTTTACAATTTTTAGTGCGTGTAACATAACATTAGTTAGTTACCTAAATTTATGATGTTGAGTTTTTTTTTAAACTATATAAAAAATTAAAATAATCCAACACTTATTAAATATAATGCAATAGTTAATCATTTTTTTTATAAAATTGAAATAAGTAATAATATATAAAAAATAAGAACACGTAATAATATATAAAAAATAAGAATAATAATAAAATGTATTAAAATGTAAGTTTAAAAGTTTATTTTGACAATGTCAATGAGTTAACTACTAATTTGTCTGATTATCTTATAAAGTAGCTTAATAAGCACAACAATGTTTAATAAGATACTTACAACTAGCTTTTTACATTATTTAATTTTCTTTTATCAATATCGATTATATTTTAATACATTTCTTTATTATCTTTAAAATATTTTAATAAATAATCTCAGGTGTTTCTAATTTGATGTTAGAAAGCGGTTACAATTTTAGGATTGAATGTTTGTTTTAATAACTACACTATTTTTAAATTTTTTATATTAATTTTTAAGTTTTTATTTAGTTCAAATTAAAAAAAATACAAAAAAAATATTTATTTATTTTTAGACCAACTAGTTCAAATTTAATTAGATACTTAAAATGATTACTGAATATTGTTCATCATATATGTAATTTAACCAATAAAAGAATTTGGTTAAACAGAATTTTGAAAATATTTAATAGAAGTATTTCTTTTTTTCATCAGATATAATTGTCGTATAAGCGCAGAAAATATTGAATGCATTTTCATCTGAGCGGTATCATTTAATCTTAATGATATCCATACCGCACAAACATAGGTATCATACATAGTTCATAATATTTTTTTCTTAGAACTTTTTTTTTTCTGATTTTTACTACTGTATTATTATTATTATTATTAATTAATTAATTAATTAATTAAAATAAATAAATAAGCAAAAGAGTGAGAGGGTGATTAAATCCCATGGCAGGTTGGTAGTATTAATTAGACATGGTGTGGGGAGACAGACGAATATGGTCACACCATTTGCTACCAATTATATCCGTACAATCTACGGAAATTTAATAATTCTGAACAACTATCTAAATTTAAACATTTGAGAAAAAACAATTGACAAATTGAAACATAAATGAAGTTTCAATTTAAACTTAATTTGATTATTTTACCAGATCATTGAATTTGATAATATTTTTCATCATGATCTAAACAATATTTAAAAGCTGAAAATACGAAAGTAGATTGTGATGGCTGATTGGTTCCACTGATAAAACATTTATATTTATACTGATGCTTAAATAATTAACAATGTTGGAGAATCAACAGCAACAGCATCAAAAGACAGAAATAAAAATGAAGAGTAGAGTTACTTACATTGTTGGTTTGGTTGCATGATGGTTGTAGAATGTGGTGTAAGACTAGCGTGTGCCAAATATGCTGTGTACGGTATCGATTACGAAGGGCATGGACGTTCTGAAGGTGCTCGTTGTTACATAAAGAAGTTCGATAACATCGTCAATGATTGTTATGATTTTTTCAAGTCTGTCAGCGGTAAGATTCAAACAATTTAAGCTTCCAACTCACTGAAAATTGAGAATTTTGGTTCAGCTTTATGATTTATTGTGTATTTCAGAGCTCGAAGAGTATAAGGGTAAGGCCAGGTTCTTGTATGGGGAGTCGATGGGAGGTGCAGTGAGCCTACTTTTGCACAGAAAGGACCCTTCATTCTGGGACGGTGCAGTTCTTGTTGCGCCCATGTGTAAGGTATGAAACTATGACAGTATATGAAATGAAACATGAAAATAAATCTTAATAATGGTATAAAAATAATTTGGATAACGTTGTGAACTCCATTTTTCCTACATATGTAAATCGAACAGTGTTGATCCAAATGTTGAAACAATAAACCAGATATCAGAGAAAGTGAAGCCACACCAGGTGGTGATCAATATATTGACTAAAGTGGAAGATATAATCCCAAAGTGGAAGATAGTTCCCACAAAGGATGTCATCAATGCAGCATTCAAAGACCCTGCTAAAAGACAAAGGGTAAGGTTCAACCTTTGTACATGTTAACTTAAGATCTTGCTTATTCAGTGGTGGAAAGTTAACTAATGTGTATCTTCTTTTCCTCTGAGGTTCATTACAGATAAGGAAAAACAAGTTGATATACCAGGACAAGCCCAGGCTAAAAACAGCACTGGAAATGTTAAGAACCAGCATGAGCCTAGAAGACAGCTTATATAAGGTTATGTTTCAATCTCACTTGTTTTTGTTACAACTTCTTCAATATACGTATTATGCCTGATTTTTTTTTTTATTGATTGGGTTTGTTTTTGAGCAGGTGACTCTGCCATTTTTTGTATTGCATGGAGAAGCAGATACAGTGACCGACCCAGAAATAAGCAGGGAATTATATGAGAGGGCAAGTAGCGAAGATAAGACCATAAAGTTGTACCCAGGAATGTGGCATGGCTTAACATCAGGGGAGACGGATGAGAACATCGAAAAGGTTTTTGAAGACATTATAATGTGGCTTGATAAGCACACGGGCAATCCAACTCATGATTCTACACAACAAATTGAGACTTATAACTATGACATTGAGAGATTGACCACAGTTGCATCATCACCAAAGATTCTAAAGCAAGAAAACGGGCGAAGAAGCTATCTCTGTGGCTTGAAAGGAAACCGTATCAAAAGTAAAGCTATCTGTGTGTCAAATCTGTAATTAGCCTCGTTTCATGAAAAAAATTCACAGGAGATGTAAGAAAAAAGACTATGTTAACTTACGTTTGTACTTTTTATCTAACTATGCTCAAGATCAGGAGAAGAATCAAGTGTGAGTACTTTTGATAATTACAACTGTCTTCTTAACCAAATTTTTATTTTCATTTTTTTTTAATTTCACCTTTCGAAATAAAATATTAATTGTGGTCATTCAAAAAACACTTTCATCTTTTTCATTTCAATAATATAATCTGTTATGAGATTTTCATAATATCTTGTTTTGCACTGTTATTACTCTATCAAAGAGATAACATTAGACAACCTATCCATTGTGCTTTCATCTCTCTTTCTATTATGATAAATGGACTCTTATTATTTGTTTGGATGGTGATGGAATGGTGCCAATAAAATTGGGGAGTTAAAGAGAAAGAAAAATATATGTTCTTACCGGGTTTGGATCTTGTATATGTAAGACACATGACAAGATACTTGAAGTAGCTTTATAAAGCAAGTTGATCTTGAGAAGGAAAGATCAACATGCAAAAAAACCCTCCTATGTTATGACAATGTGAGATTGACCACATTGCATCATCACCAAAGATTGTAAAGCTATCTCTGTGGCTTGAAAGGAAACCGTTTGTTATACCACTCAGCAATTTAGATTGCAGTCCTAACAAGGTAGGAGTTAGGGACTGTGACCATTTGGCATATTTTCCCCATGTTTGCCTAATTCATGAGAGTCTAACTTGTTTCCAAAAATTAAAGCGATTTGAGACTACTGTTATGACTATTTTTCCCACGGTTTGTTTTCAAAAGTAAAGTGATCTGGGTCAAATACCAATAAGAAAAAAATTCACAGGACATACCAATAAGAGAGATTATAACGCATGATCTGTTTAACATGTGGGACATCTTCAAGATGTTGGATGAAAATGAAACTATGGTAGATCGTGAGACATAATTTCCATTTCATAATTAATTTTAGTCTTCATAAACTTGTCCTGTTTTTTCAGTATCGAAGATGTCCGATTGCGTATTACATTGTGAGTGTATCCATCCAACAAGGGGGGAGCATGGGTTTCAATTTTAGAAATACAATAAGGACATCAATGGTACATACTAAGAAATGGTTGAGGATAAAGGACCAAGCGGAAATTTATGTTTGGCTGACAAGCTACTAACTACTGTGACTAATGGACTACAAAGAGATGCGAAACCTCCCTAAACTGTTTTCTGGCTAATGCTATAAAAAAAAAAATGTAAACTACAATGAAGAATTAAGAATTAGGTAGAGGTTGCTACTTCCTTTTGGTCCCCAAAAATGCGTTGTCGGAAGTCAGAAACCATTAGAGGGAGTCCCTTGCGCAGGTCTACCTTGGGTTCCCAGCCCAGTAGCTCCTTGGCCCTACTGATATCAGGCTTTCTCATGTGTGGGTCATCCTCTGTGTTCGGCTTGTACTCTATCTTAGCCTGTGGATCTATTGTTTCTTGTACCACCTGCATCACCATCACCAAATATACAACATTTTATCACAAAACAACCCTTTCCTCTCTGTTGGCCTTTACCACAATTCACTTCCCTAATCTTACGTGGGTGGGTTAGTTGAGACATTTATTCCCGGTTTTACTTCTTAAGACAGCAAGAAAAGAGACATGAACTGGTGTCCCTTGCTAAGAATGACGCCTAAATGTTTTCCTATAAGTAAGCTTTGTTTCATCATATGTTTTGTCAGCAGCTTAAAGTGCGTTAGTAAGAGCAAGAATCTCTCTACTTTACCTTAGCAAGTTCAAGCATGGTAAATTCACCAGGATTTCCAAGATTGAAAGGTCCCACATGTTCTCCTTCCATAAGGCGCATCAGCCCCTCCACCTGCGACATCATAAACACCGTGTTAATCCAACAAAATTAAAGCATATGGACTCTAGAGTTAATAGTCCAATAGTACTTACCAGGCACCAGTACTGGTACTGATCTACAACTTAATTTATGATCATATTTACTATTTAAAATGAAAGAATCACTAATCAATATTAACAATTCTAAATGAAGTCCTAATGCCTTCCATTCAAATTACACATTTTAACTTACCACGCATTACGCAACTATTCTTTGCATTTAGTATTCTTGATCGCCATTATTACAACCTTCATGGATACACATTTCATCACTATTACGTCTATAGTCACTACTGATGTCACAGCCAGAATTACCATGAACCGTTGTTATCACTGATATCTCGTTATTATAATTGTCACCACCCTTGCCTTCTCACCATGACTGTCTTAAATTAGTTTTGAAATTACGATTCGCAACCACAATTCTAGTTCACGCGTGAGTAGATCCCGGAAGAAAAGATTCATTGCATGATCCCAAGAATTTTTTGTTGTGTATAATTATATATGACTTGTTAACATGATTAGGATGAGAGAGAAAAAGAAGTATATATATGAGTTACCAGATCAGAAACGTATTGGAAACTTCTAGTTTGCTTCCCATCCCCATAAACGGTCAAAGCCTCCTTTCTTAGTGCCTGCATTAAAGCCAGCAATTACCGATATTATTTTACTAAGAACTCCATGCATTTTTTTTTTCTGTAACACCAAGTACTTTATGTGACGCATCAAAACTTCAAAACAAACCAATTGGCTTACCTGAGCGACGAAGTTACTAACAACGCGACCATCGTCTAAGCACATTCTGGGCCCGTAGGTGTTGAAAATCCTAGCTATTCTCACCTGAAAAAAAAAACAAAAAACATAGTTTAAAAATTATTTTTAAATTGCTGAAACAGTGAAATTCATTGGCTAAGAAAGGCAAACACGTGGATGATAATTAATTAATGGTTAAATATGTTTTTGGTCCCTCAAGTTTCAGAGAAATTTGGAATTAGTCTCTCATCAAAACTTTTGACCAATTTAGTCTTTCATCTTTCAAAATGCGTGAATTTAGTCCTTTTAACCAAATTTTGTTAAGTTTATCTGACGTTTCGAGCGCATTTCATGATAGTATTTAAGTTAACATTGAAGCAAAAATGTGTCAAACAGTATAAATAATTTAAATACTATCACAAAATGCGCTTGAAATGTCAGATAAACTTAACAAAATTTGGTTAAAAGGACTAAATTCACGCATTTTGGAAGATGAAGGACTAAATTGATCAAAAATTTTGATGAAGGATTAAACCCAAATTTCGCTCAAACTTGAAGAACCAAAAACATATTTAACCCATTAATTAAATTGAAATATAGAAACAAGTTAGAGCTAGATGTGAACGTTGAACGATAATGACCTCGACTCCAGCTCCTCTGTGGTAATCCATGGTTAACGTTTCAGCCGTACGCTTTCCCTCGTCGTAGCAGCTTCGAACACCTATCACAAACATTTACAACCGTGTCAGACAACCACCAAGAAACCACCACTCTCTTTAATGGCCTTCCGGTAAAATTTGGAGGGTGAGAGTACAGATAAAATTATTTGAAATAAATTTTGTAATTAGAATAATTAAAAAATAGAGTAAAAATATCATGAAGCTGATTACTATTTCTTATTCTATTTATTTCTTATTTTGATTGTTTTTATTTTAATTTTATTGATTTTTGTTCATTTTACTAAGAAAAATGAACCTGGATTTTGTTAAACCTTAAATTTCTAAATCTCCTTTACATATACTTTTATTTATTTATATGTATTTCTATTCTAATAAAAATAAAAATATTTTAATTAAATATTATCAAATAAAAAGGTAAATAATTAATCCTATTAGAAGTAGTGGGTGGGTATGTGATGTTTCAAACGAGTCGGACAAATTCAACTAAAAATAAACAGATTTTTTCTTTCAGGTATGAATAACACATGAATAAACGACAAGTCTACGAATCTATTAAACTTTTTTGAAAAAAAAAATATTTTTTATACAACTATACAATCTTTTATATTATTAAACTACAATTTAACAAAATATAAACGTAGAAGTATTAAAATTATTTAAATATTAAAAGTATCATAACATTTAAATTGTTTATTTCAGTACTTAACACTAACAACAAAATTTAAATTAATTTATACAACTAGTATTTTGTGTTAATATTAAAAAATTAAATTTAAATAACAGTTAATGAATTAGTTAATGAAACTACGTACAAAAATTGTAAAATTCATATACTAATCTAGTCAAACTAAAAAAAGGCTCATGTATTTATTTGCATACCCATCCTAGTTAAAGTTAGACTGCGGTTGTAATAATTTTATCCGTGATATCGACTAGTACAAAATTAAAAATTTCAGTTCCAGTCAAAAAAGACTACCGAACTATGAAAAGTTAACTAAAATTATCCCTGGTTTCTTCTTTAGGTTGGTTCCGTGATCGGTATTATCTCTTTCCTTTTTGTTTTACCACACCAAACATTCGTCCTGACCCTTCTAAGTTGTAGCTTTGCAGGTTAGCCGTTAAAGCACTCTCCTCACCGATAACGTCAAGTACCAACCAACCATTCCTCACCGGCCTTCCACCATCTCCGGTAAGGATTTTAGTTCTTACCATCGTTGCAACAGATCACCAGAGACCAACGAAGATCTGAACCCTGAAATCATGGATATCCCACGAGAATTTTCACAGGGTGTGGAAAACGTGGTCCTCTTAAGATGTCCCACGTGTCCCAGTTTGGGTTTGACTCACAATTTCGCCACCCACCTCGAAAAAGTACCAAGTTTGAAAAGGAAAACACACAGACAACGCTGTGCTGTCGCAACGCCACGGTTGCCACGTGACATTCAATCACTCTAATTTAAACAAACCAGTAACAATCGGTGGTGCAGAGCATGTGTGAGTGAGAGTCTAACACGCTAACGTACATCCCAAATTTCAAAAAGTAAAAGAGAGAGAGAGAGAACTGACCAATGGGATTGACGTTTCCCCAATAAGTCTCCTTCTGAGGATGCTGCAGAGGATCTCCGTAAACCTCGCTGGTACTGGTTAACAAGAACCTCGCGCCAACCCTTTTCGCCAGCCCCAGCATGTTCAACGTGCCCACCACGTTGGTCTTGTGAACAAAACTACCCCAATTAAGGATTCCATTTTCCAAATTCCACATGGACCATAGTGATATTATTATTTAAATCTGTTTATTTCGGTAACTGAATCAGGAGCAAATTCAGAGTAGTAGAGAAAGAACTTTGGAGATTTTGATGGGAGAGGAAATTAAGCAGTTGTCAAACGTAATTAAGTAGTAATTAAGACGAATAGAATGCAATTAAGAGAGTAAAAGAGAAGGATATGATAGTCTTGACGGGATTGAACTTGTAATGGACAGGGGAGGCAGGGCAAGCGAGATGGTAGATCTGGTCTACTTCCAAGAGGAGAGGCTCAACGACGTCGTGTCGGATGAGTTCGAAATTCGGATTCCCAAAGTGGTGCATCACGTTTTCTTTCCTTCCAGTGAAGAAATTGTCAACCACAATCACGCTGTCTCCTCGGCTGATCAACCGATCCACCAAGTGGGACCCGACGAAGCCGGCCCCGCCCGTCACCACCACCCGGCGCGCCTTGCGTTTAATCCCTAGGGGAATCTTCCCCGTGGAATGCACCGCCACGTCATAGGCTCGGGTGTTGGCAGTGAGCCAGTGCGTTAAGTCGTCGCCGCGGCCGGAGAAAGAAACGGGGAGAGGGTCGTGGGCCCGGAGGGGAGGAGAAGAGGCGGAGGGGAAGAGGAGGAAGAAGACGGAGGCGAGGAGAACGCCGAGGAAGAGGAAATGGAGGCGCTGCTCGCGGAAGATGTAGCGGATGGAGGACCATGGCTTTTGCGGCTTGGCGGAATAGGCGTCGTTCAGAGGTTGGGCCTCGTGCCCTCGGAAAACCAAGCCCGAAGCCATTTTGGGTGCTTCAATTCACAGTATTAGTTGTTGCTGCAGTAGTTGTTGTTGTTGTAATATTGGTTGTGGTTGAATGTGTGGCTGTGAATTTGATGTGAAGAGACGAGAATGAATGCGGAGAAGGCGGGGAGTGAAGGTGCTGGTGCTGGTGCTGCGTGCCTCACCTTTTCAGATCCAAAGCTCACTGCTTATATAGCTCTACGAAGTTTCTATGCTCTACTTCAACTCCCATCTATTCTCTGTAAAATGCAACTACACACACATTTTCAATTTTTTAAATCTCAATTTCATAATAGAAAATTATCCCTTTCTTAAAATGATTATAATATTAATTAATTGTTCTGCTCAGTTATTAAATTATATAAACGTATATTATATGACATAATGCACTGCCTATTATTTATTATTTATAAAAGAAAAATTATACTTTTTACTCTTTGAATTATTTGCATGTGCTAAATATGAAGGGTAAACCGTCTTCTCAACTTCTAGGAATTTGCAGAGTTTGTGTACATTTTTGTTTTTAAGTGTGTGATACCATTTTGGAAAATACATGTTAACCTCTTATTCTTTTGTAAAAACTCATATAAAGATGACAAAGTTGAAATGCTGAAAAATTGAAAGTAAAATATATATTTAAATTGTTTTTTGTTTTTAACTAATTATTATTGTTCCTTTTTGAGTGAAAAGACTTGGAGAAGCATAAACCACTGGAAAAAGTGAAGTTATGTGGGTACTTTTTATCTAACTATGCTAAAGATGAGGAGCAGAAGTGTGAAGCTCAGCCACTAAAATTTCTTATGTACGTGAATGTTTGGTAAATACGGTTGATTCTTCAACTGTAAACACTCATGTGTGAGTACTTGTGATTATTGCAACTGTCTTCTAATAATTAATTAATTAATTAACCAATTTTTTTTTTTAATTTCACCTTTCGAAATGAAATATTAATTATGGTCATTCGAAAAAACACTTTCATCTTTACATTTCAATAATATTGAGAAATGTTTTTTTGTCTATAACCATCTGAAGAGTAATGACAAATAATCCCATAAATAAGAGGATATAACGGTTATGTGATTTAAATATTTATAATAGATAAACTCTCCAACTTTAATAATAGTGCGTTAAAGCCTCATGTAAGTACAACATAAATAAAAAATAATGAAATAATATTATTTCATTTGTTTGAATTGAAATAAGAGTTTAAGTGATAAAATGTCCAACTCTAATAGTGCATTAATGAGATAATATTATTTTATTTGGTTAAATTGAAATAAATAAGAGTTTAAGTGTTACAAATTTAGTTTGATAGAGATAAAAAAAAAGAAAAAGGAAAGTTACGGACTGTTATTGATAAATTTACCTTTTTCATCAATTGATTTTTTTTATTGAAATACATAAAATCCAAAAATTTATTGGTCTCATAAATAATGTTCATGCATTAATTGATTATGTTTAAAAGCCAGTAAAATGTTTATTATTTTTTTCTACAATGTCACTGTCACGTTAGGCAGACCAAAGAACATTACGTACTTTTCTTCCATATTTTTTTATCAGATTTACAAGTATAGTATTACATATCGTGTTGTATCGACTAAACTTACATGTACTAATTAACTTTATTTTTCATTTTATTCTACCTTTTATCTCTTATACTAAATCACTTTTTATGTAAGGTACACCATTTTTCTTTATATTCCAATCTATCTTTATTTTCAAATTAATCAACCTTATTCTTTTCATCACTTATTTGTAATTTTGTACACATTCAAATCTTATACCTCAATAACAAAATATTTTATTATCTAATTCATCATTAAAATTAATCTTATACCTTTTAGGAATATGATTCTTTATATGAGGTATAAAGAATATTTATTTTCAAAATTATTACAAAATTTAATTCGTTTTGTTTTACCAGTGTGAAAAAACAAAGGATGGAGTGGGACATAAGCTATGCATGTAATTAAGATGAATATGAATCCACTGCCGAACTCATTAAATATTATGGCTGGACTTGGAAAAAAAAATCATAATTTTTTACGTGATATATTGGTTATCACATTGTCTTATAAGGTTTCTCTCGTGCACTACGTTATCACATGAAAAATAAAATGTAATTTTGAACTAGATTGCCTATCATAAAAGTTGTAATTAAAAAAAAATGTTATATGGTAAAACTTATAGAAACTAAATTAAAATGTCACAAAATTATTTATATAATATATAAATACTTTAAAAATATGAACATATAGTTTTTGTTGAAGTACATTTTTTTTAGTTCTATTGACAATTATGCAATTTCTGTTTAAAACGTTTTAAAGACTATTTTAACTAGGGAAGGAATAGGTTAGGGGAGTTTGAAAGAATTTCAAAATTAAATTAGATTCGAGTGGACCAGATTATATATATATATATATATATATATATATATATATATATATATATATATATATTTTTTTCAAGGTTAGACATAAAATAATAATTAGTAAAATACAAAAATAAATAATTTAAAAATCAGTAAACATTAATTATGTTATTATTTAATTATAAAGTGTGTTCCAATTCCAACCTGACAGCCATTGTTATAAATGACCACCGACCACCAAGTTCGTCTAACAGTTCCGTCACAGTTTTGTCTTAAAAAGGCACAATTGTTAAAAATGACCATCGATCACCAAGTTTGTCTAACAATTCCGTCACAATTTTATCCTTAAAAGGCACATCAGAGAGATAAAAATACTTAAATCTCGCTTGATTCGACTCTTAAGCGATATGAGACTTTATTGAATGTAAACAAAGTGATTAAGTCGCTATAAAATTTCCAAATGCAGCACTAATTTCTGTAGGTTAATATTTTGAAAATGTTTCAAATAATTAATTTAATCTATTTTTTATTGTTTGGATTGAATTTATTTTGTTAAACTCAACTCAAATCACTGGTGCATTTAATAAAAGCTAAGAGAAAGCTCGTATTTTTTTTTTCAATTAATTTATAAACTTCAGAGTATTTGGGATACTCTAATAAATTTACAAGCAAAATACAGTGTGTTAAATACTCAAATAAATTCTACTATTTATATATGGAATCCCTTTTTGATTTTTGGAAATAGACCAACATGGATAACATGTTATGATGTCTCTCTCTTCAATAAAATTTTTAGTGTACACAAAAGTAGTTAGCACTTTCATTTTAGTCGAGGAACACACACAAGGTCCATTCATCGTCAAACACTTAACTATCCACACTTTAAGAGACAGCTCATGCAAAGGTTTATTTATATATATATATATATATATATATATATATATATATATATATATATATATATATATATATTAAAATAATGTATATGCTAGAAGTCTTAGATCGACTAAAAATAAAGACAATTCTCGATAAATGAGTAAGGTGCAAATCTCACCTTACAAACCAGTTTTATGAGGTTGAATTAGGATTAAAACTCACTTTTAATAATATCGAAAACATATCTGTATTTTTTTTTTCATAAAAAATTAACCCAATGCAATTTTTCTTTATAGTATGTGATGGATCAACGCCCTTATGTTAATGAACTACACAGTACACAATAACAATAACTTGTTTCTTTTAACTCAAAATATATGAGTTTTTTTTTTTAATAACATCTTTAATATCAAATTAATTATGATACAAATTATATTTTTTAAACCTAAATAGCTTGTTTCGGTTATGTAATTAAGTTTCCCTTTTCATTGACCAGTCCGTTGATGCGGGGAGGTGTTAATACTACTTTTGTTAAATAATAGATGATGTGGATCAGGAAGAAACGAGAAGCGAGAATAGAATGGGCCCAACAACATGGGCCGAATATTTAGTAAATTTATTCTTTTAATTTAATGTGATTTTATTATTTTAATATCTCAACTCAAATCCAAAATGGGAGATCAATTAACACGATAAATAGCTCTTGATAGATTTGTTTAATTTAATATTAATTTTCATATATTAAAATTTAGTAATTAAATAAAATAACAAGCTTGTTTTGATGATGCTATAATAGACTGGTAAAATTAAATTGTTTTTTTACAAAATAAATTGTGAAAATAAAAAATATATTCTCAATCAATTAGAGACCATCACAATATAATTTTAAAAAAAAATATTATTAAAATAATAAATTCCAACCATACTGTATAAACTGTTTCAAAATCATAAATCTCAATCACCATCAGATTTCACATTGTATCAGCTTTTAAAAGCCAAATTCGTCAATGACATTAATCTCAGGCTTCCCGAAGTAGCGTGTTTAAGGATGGAGGCATATGATTTTCAAATACCAGACACTAACACTCCTTATTTCTCTTCATATTTATCTTCATATCACGTTCCCATCCCTACGTTTCTTTATCTCTTTACACTGTTACTTGTTATATATGTTAAGTTTCCAAATACTATTTCCTTAATAATGCATAAACTACATGACCAAATGAATCAGCAACATAAAAAAGACAGTGCTCAGAATCTGTAAAGAGAACACATCATATTTACAAAGACGAAGCAACATCATAGGAAAAACAACATATCCAAAGCTTATAAATAGAACCATTTTTATATATTCATATGTAATTGATAGTATCTATATATATAGTTCACGGTTTATTTATATAACCTTAATATAATACATATATACTGTCAACAATCTCAGAACTTATTCAATTCTATGGATCGTTGATGCTTCCCAGACCTGTGGTGGCAAGTTTATTGACAAGAGCAAGAGCGTTGCTGGTGATGTAAGACACATTCTGAACACGGTTTTGCAGCACTTTAACATGCTTCTCATTTTCTCCTTCAAACCCTTCGAGGCAAGTTTCTTCATCAGTGAGTGCTGCACTGATCCACGTGTTGAGGTCTCCCATTTGGGTGCTGAACGTGGTTTTGCTCAGCCTCCTAAGCACACCCAGTGATCTGTGAAGCTCGTCAAGGGCATAGGAAAAAGATTCAGCACAATCTGAAAGCGCAATTTTGTTTCTTCCCTTCATGTGTCCATGCTTCTTCAATTCTGCAAGATACGCTTTAACATTCTTAACCTCGCCAATCGACACCGACACTCCCGCACGTGCCCACTTGCTAGGGCTTCTTCCTGCAGTGTTGGAGAATTGTGACAGAGAATGAACACAAAGGCTTTGGTACCTTGTCACACTGCAAGCCTCTGTAACGTTGTCCTTCCCTTTTGCAGCTACCATTTGGCTTAGGAGTGAAAGAAACAATACAAACAGAAACATAGGATGTGGTAAAGTAATCATTTTGGAAAGGCCAATTAATTGAAGAAGTTGAAGGAAAAAATAAATGATGATAACAGAAGGTTTTGTGAAGAATTCAGAGAAGTGTGAGATTTAGCTTTGAAGGTGGAGTGTTTAAAAGCAGCATGTTATGTTTCACTTTATGGACTTTTTGTAGAGGGAACTGTTGCATAGGCATGAGGCTAGTGAGTGCAATTAAGAAAAGGGATACGGGTGGTGAAATGAAATATATGGGAAAAGTTAGGAACATGTGAACAGAAAGTGAGTTTCGCTGTTGTCATGATAACCATAACCCAGTTTTGTTACTGTTTGTCTCTGTGTTGATCAATCTTAATAGTTGTGTGGAAAAAACAAAGTTTTGTCAAACATTAATTCATGCATGTTTGTTGAACAAAAATGATGGGAAACTCAGAATGCAATGCAGAAGGTCAAGGCTACCACAGTATGATGACTACATATCTAACTCCATAACATGTGGTGTGCATGTATATATGATTACTACATTACGTGGTTAGGGTGCCAAACTCCATATCTAACTCCCATTAACAAACCAATTTTAACGAATACGTCAGCTACAACAGTTGAATCATTTAACATGTATGGAAGAACAACTTTTTCTGATAAATTTTAAACACTGTTCATTCCGTTAGCGCAGAGAGTAATGTTAAAACGTGGGGAAACAGGAACCAGGCATTTCAAGCAAAACATTGTGTATAAACTTGAAAATATGTTGTCAACCCTATAACAAGTGCATCGGTTCAATTAACTGAATCGTGTAGAGAACAGCAGAAGGTGGATGAAGGCTTTCGATTCGGTCATTCAAAGTTAGTATGTTGAGAAAAATGTTTGAAAGTTTCATCTGTTACTGTAGATAGAAAGATTTCATAGGTTAATCAAGTATAAAAATAGATATATGATTTCTCATTTAAAAAAGAACCACATTGACTCAATTTAAAAAAAAAAAAATCAATTAAATAAAATATATAAAAATAGATCTATGATTAAATTATTAATTTAGTGAATTTTAATAAAATTTAAACGCATTAATTTAATTTAAAAAATAGAAAAGAGAGAGGAGAAAGAGAGAGAAGGTGGTAGTTTGGTAATTTAGGGTTGGTAGAGGGCGAAGAGGGTTTGAAGTTGTAAGAAGCAGTGAGATCAGAGAGCGAGAGAGAGAGAGAGAGAGAATGGCGTCAGGATGGGGAATTACAGGGAACAAAGGTCGGTGCTACGATTTCTGGATGGATTTCAGCGAATGCATGTCTCGCTGCCGAGAGCCCAAGGACTGTGGTCTTCTCCGAGAAGATTACCTTGAGTGCCTCCACCATTCCAAAGAGGTATTTTTCCTAACCCTTCCCTCTTTTTCATTTCCCTTTGGTTTTTCGCATCAAAGCATTTTCTTTTATCTTCTCGTTTACCAACCCTGTTGATTTCCGTTTCATTAGATCGCCTTTTGTAGTTTCCTCCTGTGTTTGGGATCTTGTATTGTTGTTGCTGATTCAATTAAATTATCTTCCACGGAAGAGACGGATGAAGAACTGTTTAACCTAGAATTGAATTTGCTACTACCCCGCTTGCATTTCTGATTCTATCACACCCGGAAAGTGAAGATGTGTGTAGCGTTTAAGAATTGTCACTATTATGATGAAAAAGGAACTGGGTTTTCATATAATTTATTTTAATAATTGAATAAGCTCTCTTTAATTGTAAGGTAAAATGTATTTGATTAAATTGGGCCCTGTTATTGGGAAAACCTTTTAATAGCTCGTGTAGTTGTGGAATATAATTTTCCTCGGCGACGTTGATACAAAAAACAGAGTAAAAAGAATTCTTTTAGCTCTTCGCTCGTAATTGATCTAAAACTATTCGGATCTTTTGTTGTTGTCTTTTATTTTTGTGTATGTTATCTAGTAGCAGCTTAATTGATCAACTAATTGAGCAATGTGAGAATGAGATTGATATTGCGATAGGACTTACAAATTACAATCCATGGTAAAACATTGAATTTCTTCATGCACTCCCAGTTTTAATCCATTCATTCTCTCCATGTGTCCAGTTTTTGCCTTTTCGAAATTAGGCCTTTGATAATCAAGTATGGGTACTGGGAGAGATATTTCTGTATTCTTTGCCTCTGGCTCCAATTCAAATTTTCTATGTTGTGTTATTAACATATTCATGTTGTATTTTTATTTGATGTTAATATGAAATTTTTTGGTTGGCCTTGAAAGTTTCTAACATATGGTTTTGTATAAATCTGGTAAAGTTATTTGCCTTTCCACTGCAGTAATCACATGTTAAATTCTATCTTAGTCTTGGAGTTCCCAATGAATTGAAAACAACACTGGGTTTTTGCTGATTAATTTAGATTCTCTGGTTTCGTTTGTGTTTCAATCTGTCGACAACTATGTTCTTCTTTTGGTGTGCGTACCAAAAGTAGTTGTTGCATAACTGACTTTGGTCATAGATTATGAACTTCAAATACAACTGGACTTTAAATATTTGATTTGGCACTAAGCCTTTTAAGTTCTAAACTTTGTTTCTCCTCTTGCTTTGTCAACACATTTTTTATATCTCTTTTGTAGCTCATACGGTGGTTTTACCTAATTAACAATGGATAATGGGATATCAGTTGTTTGCAAAGTTACCGAACTGAGTTGCCTTAAATTATTCGTAGACCCTTGTATATAGTCAACATACAACTCAGAATGTAAATTCAAATTTCTGATGTTGTTATAGTATAATGCTGTTTAATTATAACTTAATAAGTTTTTGTGAAGAATTACACCGATTAGTCACCCTTATGTCATTATACTCACAATACATTGTGGCACGTCTTTAATGAAAATGTTGGCTAAAGAAATCAATCAGAGTGGATAAAGTTGTGTGTTCCTCGTTGTTGATATCTGGATAAAGACTTTACCCAATGTTGTGAAGCTTGTCATTTAGTATGGTTTAATCTAGTATTCAGATAGTTTATACATTCTTGTACCCTCTGTTGAGCTCTTCATTACTTGTAGCCTCTTTGTGTTATTAGTGCTTAAGGCTGTAGGGTTTTATATCCTCATAGACTCTAGGCTGAGCATCTAAGAAGGTCCTCAGCAGAGCTCTTCATTACTTGTAGTCTCTGTGTTATCAACAGTCAAGATTGAGGAATTTCTTACCCTCAGGCTTTCGACTGATCACCCAAGAAGGCCCTCCTCGGTTGAACTGTTTAATCATTCATGATCTCTACAGTCATCGGTACCATTATAGCTCATCCCCTAGGAGTCCTGTGTAAGTTGACCGTTATAATCACATCCCAACAACATATCTGTGTAATCCAAAACAAGGGGAACCTTGAGAACTCGCATTAGGCCAGAAATATAGAAAAGTTCCTTCCTACGGATCTTAGATTGGTAATTCACAAACTTGGCCACTACAAGCTACGTAGGTCGGGTAAATGTTGAACACATTGGATATTCAATGGTCTAGATATTTCTCTATAATTATCGAGGAAACCTAAACTGGAACAATACTTTTGGGATAAATTTAATTTGCTGTAAAAAAATTCAGAATTGGACAACAGTAATACTTTTTCCAAGTTTGCTTTCTAACGCAGCCATGGGACACAGACAAAACAAAAGATGCATCACATGCAAAAAGTTCAAAATTTCTTATTCTATGAACCATGGGATAACCTTGTGTAACACACAACACTATTTCCTTGACACCCTTTCAGCCTTTGTCCTCTCTTCTTTCATTCCCTGGTCTGCCTAAAAATTGCTTATGCTCTGCATCGACCACCAAATAGGAAATAGAACAAAAAGTGATATTTGTAACTTAAGTTTCTGAATCTTTTTCTGTCTATATTGCCCCTCAGTGCATCAAAAGCACGCCATATATATTTTATCTTTTTATACGATAGGATAACTAGGGAAATGATTACTTTGGGAGCAGTGAAGACAATGCTTCTGATAAGAATCAGAATATGGTGTGAAAGTTGTATAACCTGTTTGGGAAACTAAGGGTAATATGGATGTTGAAAATTACTGGAGTAAACTTTAAGCATAAAAAATTCCTGATTACATAGCCCTCGTACGTATGTTTTCTCAATGAAACGTACTTTTCTACATTGATATGCCCTGGTATTTTAGTTCAAAACTTGAAAGCAGCTGAGAATGTCATATTATTAAAAAGAATTTACAATTTTTACTTTGCCCCAAGCACTGATGGGAATTAACTTCTCCAGATACAGTGTTGTTTTACACTCCGTGTAAACCTTGTAATACGGTTGGATTTGATAGACAAATAAATTACTGACGTTGATTTTGTTATTTCATGCAGTTTCAACGACGAAACAGGATTTACAAGGAGGAGCAGCGCAAAATAAGGGCTGCTGCCAAGAAAGACAAGGATGATGGGGTTGCTAAGGAACATCATTAGTACCCGTTGTCAAGATTTTCAACTTAAGCTTCTGAACAATTATTTTGTTAAAACTTTTGTAATTTGCTTGGATCGGTATTCCTGCATGTTCTGTCAGCCCATATTTTTACTTGAGTTTGCAGACTTCATTTTTCCTGTGCAATAATCCAAAGGTCCACTTGGAACTGCAATTTAGACTATAAGTTTGCTGAGTTTGGTAAATGTCTTTTGAAATGCAAACATCCACGAAATGAAAATATCTACCGCATAAAACTTTATTTGGGTTTGCGTCATAATCTTTTGCTTTTTTGTCAACTTGCCCACTTTAATTTTGCTGTGTAAAATTGTATCTTGGATTTATTTCTGTAAAGCAGGCATACCAACTGAGAAAATAATATATACATGGGAATGGCAGAGACTTTTTTAACACTTTCTCATTTTTTCCCCTAGAAGTTTGGTATTATTTAAATATTCTTTTTTTTTTTAGTTTCACTTTTTATTCAATGGATCATTCTATAAAGGAGAAGTACAATTTATTGAAAATTGTGATATTTAACATGTTATAATAACAGTAATGGCATTTGAGAAAAAGTTATTTACACTTACCGTTTAAACAGGAAAAATATTTTGCTAAAATTATAATTTTCTCTAAAATTAGCTTTAGTTAAACTATGCAAATGTATTGTTTATATATGTAGTTGTTTTCCTAAAATAATAAAAAGTTATAATTATCACTCAAATATTTTTCTTTACAAAATATTTGAATAATAATTAAGTTTTAAACATTTTAAGTAATATATCTTTACAAGTCTTTCTTTCTATCTTCAGCAAACTAAAAACAATATTTCCTTTGTAGAAAAATTTCTATGGAATTAACACATTTGTAATTGAAATTCACTTTGATTTTTTTTCCTTCTACTATTATTATCTTCTTTATTTCTGTTTTTTATTTTTATTTTATATTGAATCCCAACAAAGCACACGATAAAACCTTTTTGGGTGTTCTTTCTGATGTTTAATCACTATGACATCTCTTGATTAAATAGTTTAGAGTTTAGAGATGATAAATAAACTTGTTTTTCGATATTGCTCGAATCCGTTCCCGTTTTGACGATTAATTCTCATATTGACTGAGTATGAAAATGTACATATCCCTGTCATAATATTCATACTCGTCTCCATTTAAATTATTAAAACATTATCGCAATTAATTAAGTAACCATATATATATATATATATATATATATATATATATATATATATATATATATATATATATACACTTTCTATTTTTTATTTTTTCTAATTATTTAGTTTGTCATGAAACACATTTGTATTTCTAATATATTTTTCATTTTATCATGTTTGTTACTTAAAAGAAATTATATCTCACATTTGAATATTTCTATTTTTTTTAATATGCTTATTTATTGTATATTTTTCTTTCACATGAAAATGGTTAATACTCTCAATTTAAGTGTTTAATAGAATAAACCTTTCATTTACTAAACAATATAAAAAAAATTCTTTACTTATTATTATTTGAATAATTCATTTGTTTCACTAAAACAATTTTATTATTTCTCAACCATTGAGTATATATGTTGATATTTGAAAAGTTTTCTTAGATCTCAAAAGTATTTTTCAGCTTATCATACCTTAATTATAACATTTATTTTTCTCTGTGCGATTTCTTTCAATAATCTCTCGAATTATTTATAAGACACACATTTGTTAATTTTTTAATATTTTTATTTGTTGTTTATTTTAATTATGAAAAATATTATTTCGATCTACTTTATCTAATTATTTTTTATTTTCCAACTCATTATAATAAAACTATTTATATTAAAACATTTTAATATTAAAATAATCAGATTTTATTATTTTTAAAGTAGTATTATTTATAAAATATCATTTTTACGTCTTTACATTTTTACATTGCATATGATACAACTATCACATCTACCATTGTGTAAATATTATAATTGTTTGAAATCCAATTGCAAGTATAAGTCTCATATTAAATAAAAATGAAAAAATTGAATATTATATAAAGACGAAGACTCATGTTTTATATCACCCGAGTAATCATTTCTTGAAAAATCTATCAATAATCTTAGATTATAATTCACCGATCTACTAATCATATAGATAATTAACTAATGAAAACTAACCCATCAAGTCACAAAAATCAATTTGATGAAATAATAGATAATTAGGAAATATGTATGTTAGGTTTGAGAAAAAAAAAACTTTAAGTAAATTTTTTAAGAAAGTAATGATAATAGAGTGATAAAATATGCAATTAAGTGGGGGCGTGCAGAAATATTTTTTTTTAGAAAATTTGAACTCAATTTAATAAACTATTTAAACAAGTAACAGTGTGAAATATCAGTGAAACAAAGTTAATGATTCATTTTCACAAATGATAAATTTTTTAAGTTGTATGGATTGATATCTAAGTGCTACTTTCTTCAACATAACTCCACATGGATAACTTCTTTCACGAACTAAAAAACTAAAAGAAACATCTATCTTTATAGAGGAATCATAATGTTGTAGCTTTTGTAGTGAAAGTGTAATATCTGGTAAAGATTATATATATATATATATATATATATATATATATATATAATAATAATAATAATAATAATAATAATTTGAAATAGATTTTAGCATTAAATCCATATAGGTTTAGAGATCTAACATAATTAGAAGAGGAAGGAAAAAAACTTATAAATCTTGCATTAAATCTATAAAGGTTTAGAGATTTAATATAATCAGAAGAAGAAGAAGGAAGAGCTTAAAATTTAATTAATTAGATTTTAATTTTAAATAAAAGAATATATAAAACTGTTTTTAAAAGAACACGTGGTTCAAATTCAACCTGTTTTAGATATAGTTCAATTTTTATAAACTGATTGGTTTAGAAAATAATTCAGTCTTTTGCAATTAAGTAAATAAAATTTTAAATCAATTTTTCTAGAAATTTTAAGTAAAAATGGTCTAAATTCGGTGAGTCATTTAAATTAGAAAACTTATAAAGGTTTTAAACACAAAATATTTAAAAAATATTAATATAAAAAAGTGGTAAATAAATATCCAAGAGAATCATACACGTGCGACCACAAGCGTGCCGGGCTTGCGGGCTTGTAGTATAAGACGACACAACTTTTCTCATCCCATTTCCCTCTCGTGTCTCGGACACTAAAATCAAAAACCCTAACCTCTCTCAACCTTTCACGGCAACGCCACCGATTCCAATCCCCACTCATCGAAGGTGAGTCCTTCTCTTTCAATTGCACTCCCACTGCTTCTTTACTCTCACTTCTTTCTGTGCAAACTCGAATTTCGATTTCGGTGATCCCCTCGCCGGTTTTTTGTAATGTTTTTGTTCTTTTCAGAATTTTAAATTTCTCGCTCAATTACCTTAACTCTGGTGTCTGGTTTCACTGGGTTTTGTATTGGACACCAGGGCATGCTGAATAACATAAATGTTTATTTAATTTTGACGTGCTTTTGGTCATTTTTCGATTTTGTACGGCAGAAAAAATGAGTAGACGCTCGAGCAGAACTGTATACGTTGGAAATCTACCTGGTGATATCCGTGAAAGAGAAGTTGAAGATTTGTTTCTGAAGGTGGGTTGATAATTTTTGCTAGGTCTGTAGTTTGATCTGAAACGTTTTGTTCGCTATAGGCTGAGGGAGATGGCTTAGACATCAACAAATAAGGGCTGTGTATGGAAGTGTTGGGGGAATTTACCAAGATTAACGTTCTTATGTGTTTGGGCTTGAAAGTCATCAGCTTGCTAGGATCTATTCCTTCTTTTGGTTTCTTCTGCTATTTGAGGATTTTAAGGCGGGGAGTGAATATCATTTTAAGCCCTGAGATTGTATGCTTTGATTTCGATAGCCGTCATTTTGGTCCTTGATGTTGTGTGTCTAGTGCCATTAGCTACTCTCGTGTTGCCAGGTTTCCATTTTCAATTCCCCGTAAAGGCTAATACAATTTACTCCAGACGGATCCGTGCCCATATTTTCTTGTGGGCAAGCAAACAGGCTGTTTGTAAAGTGAGATTCACTTTTGTCTTTGATTTTAATAACAAATGTAGTGGAAAATAACTAAGGTGAATATTTTTGCCAAGTCAGAATGGCTTACCGTGAGGGTATTGTGAAGTTAAGGGACTGAAGTGATCATTGTTTACAATTAAATGGGTCAAAGCTATGTTATAATAATGGATTCTAATTGAAAAAAATACTGTAATGCAATTTTTCATCGTCCCCTTTAGGACATTGTATGTCGGATATGCTCCTGATGTTACAGTTAATGATTTTCTGTTGTATACATTCTATAATTAATGTTCTTTGGGAATGTTTCTTGGTCTTTTTAATAATTGCGGGCTTTCTTGTTGTTTATGCACAATTTTTTACTTTGTAGTATGGACACATAACTCACATAGATCTAAAGGTTCCACCAAGACCCCCTGGCTACGCATTTGTAGAGGTGAGTTTGGAGGCACAAAGTTTCTTATAAATATCTTTTTTCCCCCTTTACGCATTATCCTGACTTATGCCTGGTTATTGCAGTTTGAAGATGCTCAAGACGCTGAGGATGCAATACGTGGACGTGATGGCTATGATTTTGATGGGCACCGGTTACGGGTTGGTTATATTTCACAATATGATAACTATAACTAATTAGAACTGGTGAGAAACAAGATGACTATGCATACCTCACCAACACTGTGTAACTTGTATCCTTATAGGTGGAGCCTGCCCATGGTGGACGTGGTCATTCATCCTCAAGAGATCGGCACAGCAGTCACAGCAATGGACGGGCTGGACGTGGGGTGTCCAGGCGCTCTGAATATCGTGGTGTGTATATATTTGGAATATGTATTACTTTTCATAATTCTCAAATTTGGCCTTTTCAATCCTTCCATCATGAGCAGTTTGTGAAGGGAAGCCCTGCCTGTGGCACTCCATGGGGTGCAATGGGTATATGGTTGCATTCTTGGGCATCTGCCATTCGCCATTGATAACATTGTTTATCAGATATATTAGGACTCTTGTTACGTTTCTAAGTTTTCCGCCCAACCTTGTGCAGTTCTAGTCACAGGATTGCCCTCTTCAGCATCCTGGCAGGATCTTAAGGTGAGCTGTTTAACAGAGTTATTGTTGTTCAATTATGTTCTATTGGATTTTGTTCAGGGTGTTTATGGATATTGTCTCAAAACAATGTTTTTTATAAATGCAGGATCACATGCGCAAGGCAGGAGATGTTTGCTTTTCCCAGGTCTTTCATGATGGAAGGGGTATGTGACACTTCGATGAAGTTTCTGGTTCATAGTTGTGCTAGATGGTTTGGATGTATTGGTATTTAAACAATTTTTATACTTATATTTTATTTTTTTATGCATCCGTATTCCTTCCTTTTGTCTTGGTTCTATTTATGAGAGTTTGCATTTGAACCTGTACGAGGAGTCTAAGGGATTATGCTCTTTTGTTATTTTGGGGTTTATATTGTATGCTTTGGACTTTGATGTCTTAATTATTGTTTTTTTTTTTTCAGGTACTACTGGTATTGTGGATTACACAAATTATGATGATATGAAATATGCTGTGAGTTATTTATTTACTATGGTTTTATTTATTTATAAGTACATGATATGAAATATGAGATGAGCTTTCAATATTGTCATCCCTAATTGATGATATTTTCTTTCACTACAGATCAAGAAGCTTGATGATTCTGAGTTTCGAAATGCATTTTCCAAGGGTTATGTTCGAGTATGGCATGAATTTGACATTTTGTAAGTTATATTTTTTTTAGTGCATGCTACTTCTGCTGATTTTTTTTTTTTACCTCCATATATATATAGGTGAGGGAATATGATTCAAGGCGGGACTCGTCTAGAAGTCCTAGCCGTGGCCCATCTCATTCTAGAGGAAGAAGCTATAGCCGCAGCCGCAGCCGCAGCCGTAGTTACAGTCGAGACCGGAGCCAAAGGTCTATACAATATGTATTTTAAATAAAAAATATTCCTTATTTTAATTCATTGTTAACCTGTTGATAAACTTGTTCTGTGCAGCAAATCTCCTAAGGGTAAATCTTCACAGCGTTCACCTGCTAAATCTCCATCAAGATCTCCTGCCCGTTCTCGTTCAAGATCAAAGTCTCGTTCGTTGTCAGGGTATGAAATGTTTTGAAAGTGCAGTTTCTTGTCAAATACTAATTGTCTGGCTACTTATATTTCCAAGTATTATTTTATTCATAAATTATTTGGTATCACGATGTAATGACAGTATGGGTGGCCGACTTGATGACCATATTGATGTGTTTAGAGTTTCGTAGCCTGTTCACCAGTGTGCAGAGATGAAAAGACCAGAAGAGGCATTTTAATGACTGCACACTGCTAACTTAGGGATTTCTTTTTTTGAATTTTTGATAATGATTGGAATAGGAATAAATAGAGATCAATTGTTGAATTTATTAAATTAAGTTCAGGCCCACCATGTGGCAAATTTCTTTGATTAATAAAATTAATTTCATTTTTATTTGTCCTTGTGAAGTCAGTTGTTTTGTTTTACAGTCTGTTGTTTGTCTTCTTAGGAATAAAAAACTGGAACTAGTTTCTTTTAACAGCTTTCATTAATATTGAAAGTCATAGAGAATCTTCTTGTAAATAAATTATTTATTGTTTCTCTATGAAATTCAGATTTAATATTTTTTTTTCGTGACACAAAACTGTTGTCCCCTTCACATTCCCGCCCTTAGTCAATTTTCCCCTATCTTGCTTTGTTCGTGCGGAACTTGGTGAAACTTGCCTCAATGTCAGAGTGTTCTCAGTTTCCTTTTTGTTTTTGTAAAGATTCCTTTGTTTTGTTAACTCTTAGATATGGAAACATGCAGCATACTGGAAATTGGAAATTAGGATCTTGGTGGGATTTGGTTCAATTGTCTGCAACTCATTTTGTTGTGGAGGTATGATATTTTTTAGAATGGGCGACTTTGGATACCTTCACAGTTCATCTATTCTAATACTTTTAGCATGTAAATGTCCATGGGTGCTAGATTGGGGACCAAGGAGATCATGGATTGCCATATAGAGCTGGATTGTTTATAAAGGCAATTGGGATTTGAAAATCACCTCCAATGAGCAATAGGGACAATTTCATTACAATGTGGGCTTCAAGATTTGCCAAGCCAATAGGATGCACCATCTGGATTCTCTGGATTTTGTGGTGCAGTAGGGAAGATTTCTTTTCTCATGATAATTGGTGCCTTAATATGTCGCCCTGAAATGGTCTATTTTTATTCATTTTTCATCATTCTATGCGATATACTTTACCTTTTTCTAGTCTTCTGTGTTGGTCTTTTTATATTTTGTGATGCTTGGTTTTACCTTTTTGTAATATGTTAACTGACATGGAAGAGGCATCAAGGCCGTTGGATCAATTTGATAAGGGAACTTGCGGATTTTAAATTCTGTTGTTTGTGGAACTTTTGCAGATCACGGTCCAGGTCCAGATCTCCATTGCCCTCTGTGAGTGTAACTTAACTTCGTCTCAAGATTATTATTCTGTTATGATTTGCATAATAGAGCGGTTTGTCTGGTTTTTTACTTTTAAGCATGTATAATGGTGAACTTTTATGGCTTCGAAGATTTTTTTTTTATTACTGCAGGGGTGGGTATTATATAGGGCCTTAGGAAGCATGTTTTAACGTTTATTAGTAGGTTTTGTTTTGAAATACAATTTTAGTACACTGGGTAATCTTTCCCCCCTCCAATTATTTGTATTGTGTGGCAGCGTAATAAAAGTCCCAAAAGGCGCAGTGCTAGCAGGAGTCCGAGTAGGAGCAGAAGCAGGAGTAAAAGTTTGTCTCGGTCTGTATCTTGGAACTCTGATAATCTCTGCATGATTTTGTCTATGGGCTCTTTAACTTGGTCAGTTTAAATTTTATTTCTCCGGATCTAATTGAGCTTGGTCTTGCAGGTGAGCTCTGATTGTTGCAATCGATGAAGTTATGGACGTGGTGAGTGCTACCACCAAGTTTTCTAGTAAAATTGACATTAGCCATGAAAAACACTTATTTGATTTTATGTTTGATATTGGACTTGAGACTTCTACCTATTGGCGACCTAGTTTTAAATACTGAGGATTTGACAGACCTTAGATTTCTGTAATAGACCTGTTACATTGTTATTATTTGGTTTGAGTAACTTAGACGATGACATATATTGCAAGAACTCTGCATAATTTATATGTTTGATTGTTTTCTTGTATACAATTGGAGAAAGGGCCTGAAAACTTTTCTAATCAGGGTTTGAATCTTAAGGTTGTCTTTGGTTAGATACTTGGGGAGTTACCTGTTTGTCAAACTGTCGAATCTAACGAGGATTTATAAAATATAATATTACTTAGTTAAGTTTATCAGAAGTTTATTGTAATAAAACGATTATTTTGCGATAGTTTAAATAATTTTAGAAGTTTTCTTTGAATTTCCTGAAATTCTTGCGAGATGTCTGCTTATACGTCATTTCTTATTTACATATCCGGTAATGCCAAGATGAGAATAAAGTGCTTATGAAAAATATAATTTTATCCCCAGGAGAGGTGTGCTTTTCACGTGTAGAATTGTTTTTGTTTAGGAACAGTAATACAAGTTATTGTCGAGAACGGCTTGTGCATTCTTCTATTTTCTAAAATTTGTTAATGGAGTAGATTTAAATTTATAAGGAAAATCATTATTTAACGAATTTGCATGAATATAGTTTTTGGCATAATATAGTAAAGTATAATATTCTAAGAAGAATACGATTCCTAGTTATAAAATCATACAGTGAAAGAAAGTCTTAAGTCTCTTATTCTGTTGTGTGTGGCTTCTGTGGTCGTGGTGTATCTGAAAATAAAAGTAGTGTATATGTTTTGCAAATGAAAGATGAAGGTGATTATGATGCAAAATAGTTTAAATGTTGTAGATTTTTTTGATGATTGATAAATGTGTTTTCGCGAATGATTGATTTAAAAGGTTGAGTTAGATGAGATTTAAGGTTAGTGCATAAAGTAAAAAAAGGTTGTGATTTATTGTGGTAGAGGCATAGGCGTATAGGGACAAGTTGATTGTCAAGTCAAATGAAAAGGAGTGAGTGAGTGAGTGAGTGAGATAAGTGGTGGTTGGTCTGTCCTCCTTCTGTGGCTCTCCTTTATCTTTATATCATATCATGTCTTCTCTCTTCTCTTCTCTCTTCTCTTCTCTTCACTCACTCAATCATGGACCCTCAATTCACTTCTATGTGTCACTTTGAGTCATTGCGAGTTCGACTTGAGATATGTTTTCTCACTTAATTTGCGACCTAAATGGATTTAAGTATGTTAAACATGTCGACAAGAATCTTTTATTATTTTTTTATAATAAATTTATAATAATGTTTAAATATTTCGAATGGTTAATTTATTTGTTTCTCAAAGTTAATGTTTGATAAAATAGATAAATAATTTAATTGTAATATTTTACAAAAATAAATTCAGTCAATCTTTGTACTATATAATAAGTGCATGAAAAAAATAAAAAAAATAAAGCAAGTCTACCAACTAATTTATTAATGAAGATCCAATTAGGTTACAAAATTTTTATCTCAACCTATAATACCTATAATAAGTCAATTCTTCGGAGATAAGTTTTGACAACACTATAAATGCCCTTTTCTTCTCTCTTAGACAATCTATAAACGTCTTTTCTTCTCATGATTTGTTTCCATTTTCTTCATTCCTCTTATTGCTGCACAACACTTCTATATATAAATTATAAATTTTTAAGAGTTAAATCTGAAATTTGAAATTAATTTTTCTTTAAAATTTTTGATCAATTTAGTCCTTTATCTTTAAAAATACGTGAATTTAGTCATTTTAATCAAATTTTGTTAAGTTTATCTGACGTTTCAAATGCATTTTATTATAATATTTAAATTGTTTACGCCGACACATTTTCGCTTAATGTTAACTCAAATATTATTATAAAATGTATTTAAAATTTCAAATAAACTTAACAAAATTTGGTAAGAAGGATATAAAATTTTAAAGAGGGACTAATTCCAAAATTCACTAAAACTTGAGGAACCAAAAATAGCTATATACTACAATTACTATCATCAATTTGTTTATTTATTTTCTTAAAACTTTATATGATTTATTATAAAAAATTATTTTCTATGGGTGAAATACATCGATAATTCACCTGTTTATTTTTAATATAATTACACATTGATATTTTGCTGTTATGTTAGTAATTAAGAAAATAAAAAAAATTTATAATAATTAGAAGGTAATATAGTAAAATTATTACCAATAAATTGCTCCATCTTTCCAGTCTAGTAGCTTATTCGCACCTATTAGACTAATTAATTGTTTTCTTTAAGCTATATTAGTTTTTTTATTCTCAAGTTTCTGCTGGTAGAAAAACTTTAGTAAACTGGTTAAAATATGAAATGGAAGAAAGATATCTGAAACTTAATTGTTCTTATGGTTTTTTCATTGATATCTACTCAAGGTATTTTCCAATTCATAGACACTAACACCTTTCTATGTGATAAGTTCTCTATTTCATTCATAGTGTTAGTGTAACGGTGCAAAGGATCATGTTTTGTTTTTTTTAATCGAAGTAAAAATTAATTTCATAATTAATTATGAATATTTCCTTATTTATTCCACTATTATAATAAATAATATTATTAATAAAATAATTATCTTAAAAGCAATTTTATTTTTTATTTCTCCTTTTTTTTTCTGTCTTTATTACTTTCCTAACAAATCGTTAATGAACCTTTCTCCATACTTATAGTATGTGTAATTCCATTTGAACCATTTTTATTTTCTCTTCAAAATTTTCATGTATTAGTGCAACTAATATTTACCATTGAGTAATAAACTTACTTATCTATGCGTAAAGTTTTACTTTTAAAGGTATGAAATAGTAGTTAATCATCTGTCTTATACGAATTTTCTATTTTTAGAGAAAAAAAAAACTAAATTAAAGTCATCTCCTTTTAAAGTTAAAACTATTTTATGTATGAATTAATTTGTAAAAAAGTTTACATCTATATTTTATTTCTTTTCAACTTGTATGCAAGCTAACTTCGATTTTATAAGAGTTAAACTCATTTTTTTTTCTTTCTTAAAAACATTTCGTCCTAGTTGATTAATGTAACTTGCCTTAGTATATTTTATTTTATTTCTTTAAAGAATACTCATACATACGATGAAAGTGACAAAGGTTAAAGAAAAGTAATTTAAACTATTTAATTTACTTTTTATTTAATATTTACTAAGTCATTTTTAATGGAGTGGCTTGTAAATGTTAATTTTTTTAAAAATTAAACGATAAGTCTTCCATTAGAATACCTGAAGGTGAATTTGCCTCGGCCACTTACATCAATAAACTAATTTTTTTAAAACATTTTATGTTATAAAGGAAAATATTAACAAAGAAAAATTTTAAACATTAACATTTAAGTTAATTGTAAAATTTATAAAAGTAATTGGCAATTTTAATAAAAGTAAAATTTTTGTGCAGAACATTTAATTTTATCTGACATGTAATATCAACGAAATTGGATTAAGTAGTTCACTTAAACAAGTGAATACACAGAATAGAAAAGATAAGAAAGTTATTTTTTTAATAATTTAATAGCATGTAATCACCACAAGTTTTTCTATAATATGTCCTTTACTTGATATGAATATATCAAAAACTAATCAATATATTAATTTAATATTTAATATAATTTATTAAATGTTTTAAATTTTAATTAATCAAAAATTACTTTTTGTGTTCTCAATTAATTACGTTTGCCTTGTTTGGCAATTATCACCTGCATGACGTAAAAAATAATTTAAAAATAACATTTTTTAAAGTGAAAAAGAGAACCAATAATCATATTCTCATTTTTAGATTTTTTTTAAAGCTAAGTAATATAATGAAAGTATTTGATTAATCAGTACTAAAATATTATTCTGATGTTGATCGTAGAACATACAGATAACAGGTTTATGCATGTACGAATATATGTATAGTTTATCACAAAAAGATAAATGTTAAAAATAATTGAAAATATAATTAAAATATTAAAACGGGCATGAAAAAGAAAAAAAAAACTTAAATACCTTTTTCGCTATCATTTTCGTGGTGTATATTACGGATGGTCTTATTCTGACATAATGTTTAAAATATCATCATTTCTACCGAATGTTTAAAATAATCCTTATCTTCGTGATTCGTATATTATTTGTTTATTTTCTGTAACGCCTTTTAAATCAGCAAGGGAACCTGTAGTACATGTAACACCCCAATGTATCGTAATACAAACAGTATCACCTATACAGTGCTTACAGTGCTCCGTTACTGACTTAAATGACGTCACAGAAAAAGGACTAAATAAAATAATTAAGAAAATAAGAATCATTTTATGATGACCATTTAAATCATTTTGTCAAGATGAGACCATCCGCAATAAACACTACGAAAATGACAAAAAATGTATTTAAGACAAAAAAATAAATAAAAATTTAGACAGGTTACCTCAATTTTTTTTGTATTGTTTTGTAATTAAAATTCGAGTTAAAGTTTATCTATTTTCACCCAATGACAAAAAAAGAAAAAAACTGAATTACTTAATATTATAGAAGTAAATCCCAGTGGATGATATAAAAAAGGAGGAGTGAAGTAATCTTCTACCTTTCTTACTAATATTTGACTTAGTTAATCTATGTGAATCGATAGATACTTTTATACTTAAGAAGAAAGCAAGGAGAAAAGCACCGAAAAAAATAATATTTTGAATGCCCTTTTTTTTGTGTGGTCCTCATTCGTGTGGTGTGAAATGCTTTGTGTCCGCATAATTTAATAATGGAATGAAGGAACGGTGACAAAAGCCAAACTAAAAAAAAAAAAAAAAAAAAAGAGAAGTTTGAGAGAGAAGAAGATGGTTAGTAAGGAAGAGAAAAACGTGTTCTCGGAACTAACCGACGACATCGTTTTGAACATCTTCTACAATCTCGAAGACGATCCTCGCCACTGGGCTCGCTTGGCCTGTGTCTGCACCAAATTCTCTTCCCTCATAGCCGATTTCTGTTGGAAGTCCAAATGCTCCCGCTCCATCCCCTCCGACCTCCTCTCCGCCTCCGACCACCCGCCGCTCTCCCTCCACAAACTCGCCTTCTGCTGCCCCGGCCTCCGCCACGCCGGCCTCCTCTTCGATACCTCCGATTTCGGACTCGAACGGGACCTCGGCCCTGACCTTATCAACCACTCTTCTCCCTCCAATCCTCCGCCGCCGCCGCCGCCATCGCAACCTCAATCTCTACAGACGGTCTCCGATTCGAATACCTCTTCCTGCTCTTCCTCGTGTTGGTCGCTTTTTGATGACCTATACTACGACACGCTCTACGTGGCGACGGAGTCGGAGGCGCCGCGGCTGGAGGAGCCGGTGAGCGCGGGCGTGGTTTCGAATGGCCCGTGCAAGAAGCGGAAGGTGTCGCGCGCGTGGCGGTCGCACCTGGCGTCGGGGAGCTGGAGCCTGAGCCGGGAGCAGGGGAGCAAGCTGCTCGGGAGGCAGTTCCGCGACGATATCCTGTACGTTTGCGACTGGCCTGGTTGCGTGCACAAGGAGGAGAAGAGGAAGTACCGCCTCTTCAGAGGCGTTTTCAAGAACTTCAAACGCACTAGGGTTTGGAGAACCATTCACGACGGCAACAAGAGGAAGCTGGATCTGCCCTGCGCCTTCTGCGCCTGCAAATTCACCTGGGATCTCCACTCCGCCTTCTGCCTCCGCCGTGTCTTCGGCTTTCACGACGACGGAGAGCCTGTGGTGAGAGCCTACGTTTGCGAGAATGGACACGTCTCCGGTGCTTGGACCGATGTTCCCATGTACACTTGATTCATTCATTCTCACCACAATTCTCTGTTTCAAATCTCGTTTAGACTCTGCATTTCTTCTGTACTGCATTTTTATTTTTATTTTCACCAATGTATCTTTCTATCTGTGATTTTCATTTCGGAGTTTCTGCTATAAACACACCACTCATTCACCTTCGTTCAGATCACCACATTCCATTATTTTAAGCGTTACATGTCAGATTGCAAATCTTTGCTTCTGAAGTTTCCATCACCAATTATTCTTCCCCTTCTCGATTTTTTTTTTTCTTTTTATCATCGCTAAAGCTTCTTCTTCGTGATACGTGGATTGCAGAGGAAAATTACTACATCATTTGGAATTTGTTAATAATTATTACATCACGAGCTTACAATTTCATTCTGTGATTTAAAGCTTATTATATCAGTTATTGGTTAATTACGTTTTCATGGGTTTGAGGAGAGTATCACGGAAAGTTTGGATTTGATTTGGTTTAGAATTTTCATGGCAAATAACTGATCCTATCTTCACTCTTCCCTAATATTGCTATAAGTGGTCTACTCCTATCTATGGGTACACTAACCCAATTAAACTTATTTTAGACTACTTATGATTAAAATGAATCAAAATATTAAAACTGATTAACAAACTTTTAGTTATGATTTAGTTGTAATAAATTTTAATTAATAAAAAATGTATTCCTTAAAAATTAAAATGGGTGTTTTCAATCTTCTTTCAGTGTAACAGATATTTGGGATTTCACTTGATTCTGCAAAAATCAATGAAAGCGTGTAATCAGATAATTTTGCTACTACTACTAGTTTGTATGTGATGGATGGATATATTAACTTAAAAGTGTCTTCATTCATTTGCATTATCGGTTCACATTGTTATCTTCAATCATGATTTTTTTTTTCCGTATGGATTTTCTAATCTTTTGCCATTATAATTAATAAAAAGACAATGCATTTTAAATTATGTGTTTAGTCAAATAAGGTGAAGTCTTTATACTTTATATTACTAACTTTGGTCTTTAATCAGTAAAAGATATGTAAATTTATTTATTTTTAAATTTCACAAACATGTTAAATACTTACAGAATATTTAAAATTTATTACTGAATTTGTCGATGTGAAAATGTATGCACTTTTGCTAGAAAATACTAAAATTATGTATTTACAATTTATCAAGGATTAAACGTTCACAACTACAGAAAGAAAATAACTATAAATAAGCTTTCATTGTTGTGATAAGTATGATACATGCATTGAATTGTCTCACACATATTTTTACTTGAACATGTGTGCAAAGGACAATCGCAAATCCCCTAACGGTGCTATTATTCTTCGAAGTTATTTTATTTCTTAATCTATGATTTTTACAAGGATTTCATTAAGCCACGTCACACTCTCTAGGACGAAAAATCGGTAAATTTGTGGAGAGAAAGTTATCATTTTTTTTCTTCTTTTTAAGTTATTACTTAAATTTCTTTGCTGTTTAGGCTTTTAAAATGAAACTTTAAGATGTCAAGTGTACGAGGGTGTGTGCATTAAACTTTTTTTTTCATAGAATTAGATTTTTATTTTTTAAAATGATTCTGGAAATTGTTGCCTTAAATGGTTATGCAATTTTTACAACACCTTGCTTTTAAAATGATTCTTATTAATTAGTTTATAAATTAGTTCCCCTGCAAATTTCCTTGTAAATTTATACTCGACAATTACATGTGATCAATAAAGTATTGTTAGCTCCTACTATTTGACTTGGAATGTTCGTTTAATATTAAAGAAAAGGACACGAGAAGAGAGATTGAATTATGTGTTTATATTTTAAACATAAACAGATTTTCGTCAGAGAATAACAATTGCTTCTCGATATTTATTTTGATAAATCTCTGAACAGTTGACTGTATTATTGTACTACACTTTGTATAAAATCTAACCATAAGATGGAGAAGATATATTTATATTTTGTCACCTTATGTTTGATGCTGACAACATGATCAAGAGTTCAAATTATTTCGAGATGAAGATAGCAAATGTTTTGGACTCACACACCCTTCAAATATTATCTATATAAATCTCCAAAACTGTATATTCTAACACAAAAATCACCATTAATAACAATGAAGCTCATAGCAATATATTTCAGAACCTTATCCTTCAAAACTTTCTAACTATGTTCAAGAGCTATGTTATAGGAAAGTTGAATATCCTTAATTTGGTGTGTTAATAACAACAAAACTACACACGTTTCCCTTTTCTCTTCTACCCTTAATCGTTTATTCTTTCGATTGTATAACTTTTATCTTGCTAATTAATAATAAAAACACAACAAATCTTCTATGTTTATCCACAACCAGCATATATTGACAATTATCTAATTACCCTGTTCAAAAACCATATACCAGAAAAATAAGTCTAGTTGATGTGATGAATCACAGAGCTATATATCTATACACACAACAGTAACATTTATATGAACAAACTGCTTTTGAAGAGGATCGAGCACCATATAAGTGGCTGGTAAGAGACAAAACATAGTGTTACGTACATTATTTGTCGGTTCTAACTATGAAAATTAAAAACTAAAATGAACCTAAAAGTTCAAAAGTCTGCTGTTCATGAAGCAAAAAATTTTATGACATATTGAGAACATTTATTTTCCCTTTTGGTAATTGATGTTTGATTGTTGTGCAGACAAAGAGATCAGTGTTTGTGCTTTGGCTTCTTCACGATCATGACAGTGCAGTGTGCATGATGAGCACAATAGTCACTTACACTGCCCAAAACGGCCCTGCAAAGTTAAAACCGATAAGAGTTAAGATATTTTGAAGTGTGAACACATGTGACTTTCTCCACTACTCATGTGTGAAAAAGCAAATACAAAAGACAAATTTTACAAGCTGGCTTCTGCAGGAAAAAAACAAAGGCAGAGATGGAGCCAATGCTTTCCATGGATTTAAAGTCTGCTATTTGGTAAGAAATACATCACTCATTTTCTTCGCAAGTTTTAGTTTGTGATGATGTTGGTTCATTTGAGAACGAACACCATTTGGTATACTCTCATTGTATTATATCTTACACTTATTCACACATTTCAGAAAAAAAAATGAAAAATTGTCATGCAAAGGAATAATATCTGGGATCAAAATGTACCTTTTTAGAGCCCCATAACCATGACTACCCACAACCAGCATTGAAGCATGGTGCTTCTCCACAGCATCACAAAGAACAATCCTAGGATCACCTTCCATCACGTCCACTGATACGTCATTTACCTGTTTGAATTAGCCATCAGATAACAATCGCAACAGTATACCCAACCACATAATATATACGATTTTCATGTTCTTGAACAAAAAAACAAAAAAATGAAGTCAAATTATACAGCATCATTCTGTCTTATCTGTAATTTTCTCTTTCTTTTCCCTCAAAATGGAAATTTATAAAGGCAAATCTTCACTGCACTATTAGGCAATTTTCAGTTGCTTTTTATTTATTACATTCCATTACCTCTTTATTATCCGACAAGAAGACTAAACTCGCATGGAATCTATAAAATAAAGCTAAAGAAAATGTTTCATGTTCATCTGCACTTAGAGAGAAAGATAGAAAAGAAAATTATAAAATATCTGATGTGATGAAAGAACAAAAATAAAAAATATATACCGAGTATCTTACAGAGATGGAAAGATGTATTTGTATTATATATAGTTCTAAAACTAATGACTCATTAAATTAAACTAAACAACCATGAGATGCAGTCCAAGAACACGTACACCAGCAAACATAAACGGGTTAAACTTTGGTACAATATGTCAAACAATATGCATGCATATATACAAATACGTGCAAAGGCTGAAAAATAAGCAAAGTTTGGAAATAGAAAGTGATAGCATAGAAACGTTTCTCATACGGATTTCTTGTGGCATAGATCTTTGGCATTGTCGATGACTTTGGCAGCTATTCTTTTCAAATCCGCTTCGACAATAGGCAAAACCTCAGAGGCTCCTGCAAAACATTACGATGTAGTTAAAAGTTATACAATGGTTACTATATCTGAACGGAACAGGAACAGGAACAGGAACATCATTGGAATTGATGTGGTACCAGGGCCAACAAAACCAACCGAAGCGGAAACAGTAGGCTTGGCATAAACAAGAAGAAGCTTGAAGTTATGATTAAGGGTTGGCGATAGCAAGTGATCGAGAGTCCACTGGAGAGCGTAGGTGCTGAAATCACTGTCGTCGATTCCGATCACAATCACCTGCTTCTCCGACTCAGTGGTCGCCATGGAATTGCAGTTGCAGTTTGCAATAAAGCATGTGGCACTGCGCTGGTATATGTATGAATTTATTCACATTCGAAAGAAGCGTGCATTTGAATCGAGTTCGTGGGCCAAAAGAGAACAGCATCGTACTATTCGGGATTCTGTTCTATTCTACATCGTTCTACACTTCACTACGCACTCCACCGCTTTTAACCTAAACCAACCACGTAACTTTTCTTCTATTTTCCTCCCCACCATTCCTGCCAACCAACAAGCATCCATTTTCCGAGGACACTAATAACAAATCTAAATTTTACTTATCAACCTTTTTTTTTTCAGAAAAAAGAAGAACATGTTTTTTTTTTTTTTTTTTCATATGGACCTACGTTAGGTACATGTCTTTCTTAACGGATTAGGTATGTGTCAAATCTTTTCATTATAAATGAAAAAAGATAAAAGATTCTGGAATTTCAGGTTCCAGAGAGATCAACCAATGAACACATACCGTAAGGTGAATGAATATTCGTTAGGTTAAGATATGCCATTCTTTGTATGTGAACTATTATTTTATTTTTCTCAACAATGTAAATTCAATTTGTTTTAATACGAGAGAAAAATCTATGTTCTTGTTAGGTGAATATCATTGTTTCTTGTTCACTTTATAAAAGAAAGGTTCGACTAAAATATCAACAGCTATGGTATGCTTCTTCTTCTTCTTTTCCCCTGTCAAGTGAATTTTGGAAAAATGACACGAAAAAAAGTAGTTGTTCAAGCTTTATTTTTCATGTTTAATGATGAAAAAAAAATTAACCTATAATTTCATGTCAATTATCCAAATATTTTATTATTAGACCGACTCTAGTGAGAAACACTTCAAGATTAAACTAATACAATAGAGAGAAAAAAAGTTTTGCAGCTTAAAATAATTGAGAAGTTTATGTATAACGTAATTCTTGACACTTTTTACTGGTTGAAATTTATTGAGAAATCTATAAAATTAAAACAGAATCATTAAAATAGAAGTGACTAATATGTCTTTATTTTCAAAAACCAGGCGTTAAAAACAATACGTTACTAACCTTTCTTAAAATGGTTTGGATTGATTTAAGATCATTATGATGTAGTGGGCCACACAAGACCATCAATTGGACCGGATTGAAGTAGAGGCCCATATTTTATGGCCTTCTAATTTAGCTGTCTTATTGAAGCATGCACAAAGAAATGAGAGAGGCAATTAATTAATTTTAAGGACGGCTTGAACACACATTCTACGAAATCTATGGCTTGTATTTGACTAAAAAAAAAATGATTGTCACTTTCCAAAAGTGGGTTGTTGCAGTTGGAATTACTGATAACAATTTGAAAGATACATTATATAACCCAATCAAAAATAATCTATGTGCACTCTACTTTTTTTAATCTACCAAATAAACTCATTCAACTAAACTATATTATCTCCGTTGTTGAATTATTATTTCATGAATAAATGGCGAATAAAAGGTTTTGAATTCTTCATATAAATTCATGCAATGTTTATTCATTCTTTACCCTTCAAAAACTAGTTATATACAAAAAAAATTAACATATAAATAATTTTCATTTCCAATCCAAAAATCTCACATTAGTTAGGAATTTTGGTCGTAAAAGATAAATAAAAAATGAGTAAAAGACTTAAGAGATGAAAGTAATGACATGATACTAAGTATCATAATAGTGAATTATTACTTCATTTTTAAGAACCAATATACGATTTCATAAAAGATTAATCACTCTCATAAAAAGAAAATTCTCAACATTTTTTCTAATTATTATAAAACTCAAAGTGTTTGTATAATGGAGGAAATGTTTATGTATAGTCACCTAATATCAAATTATAGCCGATAATTTCAAGTTACAAGGGAGGAAAAATAATTTTGAAACTCATATTCTAAATCTATATCAATGGTTATGATTACTTATATTTATCCTCCTTGAATCGCATTTCGTATGTTTTTTTTCCACATTTCCTATGTTTGTGTCACATTTTTTATGTTTAGTATTATTCCCTAACTTTTGGGTTTAGAGGTTAATTTACAAACTTAAATTTAAACTTGATAACAATTAAAATCTATGTTATCCTCTTAAGAATCTGATTTAAGTGATATCGATATATCATTTTTAATAATGAAACTTTTATAAGTTGTTTTCGTATAAAATGATTATATATAGAAAAGTTTATTAAAATGTACAATCAAATCAAGTGATAATTCTATTTATGTGGTAAAACATCAATTAATTACTATATCATTATATAATTATGAAGTAATTAATTAATTTTTATAAGGTTTTGAAAGTACTGTTTTCCTATGGGATATAATGGATCAGTGGTGAACATTTATTAGTGATCATTCCACTTACTGTCCTCAAATCGTCAAAAAGACAATGATTTATTGTCCATTTTGGCTTCTGAAAACCACAGCCATCGATTTAAAATAACATAAAAATATGCGAAAAAAAAAAAGTCATAATAAGAATGATTTGATCTCATGTAATGGAAGACCAAGGAATATTTTTGTATACAATATTAAAAGATACCTAGTATGGTATCATCATCATCATCATCATAATCAATAGATTAGAGATCTACATGTGTTCAATCGAAAACATTGTCCATTTTTTTCTGTGTGCTGTGTATGGAAAAACATAAGTAAATTTGAGTGCCAACAAATTATAAATTTCAAATTGTATATTTAAATTTGGCTTCTATGTACACTTTGTATTTTCTTTTATATTTAAATTACTTTAGACAAATTCTCTCTACTTTTTATTACTATGGGTTAAGGAAATAAATTATATTGATTGTTTAGGAGTATCGTTTTCATTTTTTTTAAATAAGGTAAAATGAAAGACCCTTTTAATACCATAAACACATTGTAAAAAACAAAGGTTGACTACATAGAAGTTATCGTAAATAGATGGAGGCAAATTTAATGGTTAAGAGTTCAAGAAGTATGAAGGTGAAAATTCTTTCGATAAATATACAAACACCAAATGAGATATTCAAACAGTAATTGCAGAAGACTTATTTTTAATCTGTATTTTTCATTTTCTTTTAAATAACTAATGAATAGAAGTTTTTAAAAATGAAAAAATAGTTAGAAGATTGAAACTAACAATTTTAAATCCCAAATTTAATAAGATAACAAAATAAATTTCTCGACCTTAAGCAAAATAAAATAAATTTTTGAAATTTGTACAACAATACAGATTCTGAAGCTTTATTCGTTTAAAAAATAATATTAAGAATTATACCCAGTCGTATAAACAGAAGAAAATCTGAACAGTATCATTCTAGAGAGCCAAAAAATTGTGTGTTTAATTTTTACGATTGTAGATTATAGACTTTTTTAAATGAAAATATGTCAACCAATAATGTCTAGTACATAAGTAAAAATTATTACAATAATATATAAAGAGATACCACTATTTTATCCAATTTCAATATTTCAATTTTATCATTAATTATTTTATAAATAGTTTATTTTTAACCGTTATTTTAAAAACCTCTCATATTTTTAACTATTATTTATAAAACTTCTTTTTTTACATATATTATCTTTTTAAATTTTACATTAACAACTATTTAAAAATTTTAATTATATATTTCTTATTCATCTTAACTAAATTTTTTATAAAAATTAAAAAAATACGAACACGCAGTATATATATAAAGAGAATAAAAATTCTATAAAATTGTAACTTGTCGTTTTTTCCCCTCTTACTATTTAATTAAGGTGTCAAAATATTCCGTTTCTTATTGTTTAGTTTTGTTTATTAAAATAAAGAGATCAAGTTGGTATATTTAATTATAAAAATAATTTTAAATATATTTAATTATACAAATATTTTATAATTTTTAATTAATTCATATTTATCATTGAATATATTATAATAATTATTACAATTATATTTTAAATTATTTTATCATAATCAGTAATTAAAACTTAATTTATTACTATAATAAATTTTCTAATTTATTAAAAAAATTAACAAGAAAAAATATTTGTAATTAAATCTTTACTAATTTGTAAGAAAATAATAAAAAATAAAATTATAACTAATTTATAATAAAATAGCTACATATTTATCAAAATATATATTTGTAATTAATCTCTTGTTACCTTACAATGTTACCTAACAATGTTACCTTACAAGAAAACAAAGAAAGAATAAAATTATAACTTTCTATAATAAAAATAGTTAAAAATTTACTAAAAAAAATATATGTATTAATAATTTTAACTATTGTATATTTGTATTCTTAAAATAATATAATATAATACAAAAGATAATATTTTAAATTGTTTTTTATTTTAATTTAAATAAAAGTAGACCAATTAGAAAATTAGCTTATTCCGATTTATCTTTGGCAAATTAGACAGTATGGGATAAAGCGGATTAATATACCAATCAAAATTTAATCATTGGCTAACATTAAAAAATATTTTTGAAATTCATGTAACAATTATTTTATTTAAAATAAAAATATTCCAACTAATATATCTAGTCTTATAAAGGATAGTCTCCGAGAAAAAAACTTAAAATTCAATTTTTATAAGTAAATAGAAAGATAAACTACATATTATTACCCCTTACAAAAAATAAATAAACTTTATGAGAAATAAATAATTACATTGATTATGTTAATGAAAATTAAATTGTGACACAACATTGATGTACTTATTGGCAAATAATTGTTATTGATAATTGTTACAGATCTATTAAATGTGTAGTAGTCAATTTCATTTTTATAATTTATTATTATTATTATTAATTGTATATCTTTATTATATATATATATATATATATATATATATATATATATATTATATTTCTTGAGCATGTAAATTGTCTTTCTCAATTCAGTTAAGGAAAAAAATAACATATGTAAACTAGTATGCAATAATTAATAGCGTATTAAAAGTACTAATAATAACACATATAAACAATATTTTCAAAGTCAAATAATATTTATAATGTGTGTATAAGAATTACTATTATTATTATTATTATTATTATTATTATTATTATTATTATGTTTATCTGTTAATGATTTTTGTAATCCTTATAAAGTAAAGTTGCAAGAAGTCTCAAACATATCTAAATTATTGGTTGGTTACAAACAATGGAAAATCAAGTAAGCATTAACCTAAATCAATGATAATAAAAAATATTTTAAATGTTTATACATGCATATTTATTATTTATTAAAAGTCATATATGTTATAATAAGTAATTATTTAAATTTAAAGAAGTAATCACTACAAAAGTAAAACTAATTTTTTTTTTTTTTTTTAAACAGAAGAATGAAT
>Ga0214544_1000081_pt1 | contig 120834 bp, 69 predicted proteins | sample CNSS3metaG_FD_160074 | JGI IMG/M metagenome (GOLD analysis project Ga0214544, IMG submission 160074) | Root nodule microbial communities from cowpea collected in UCLA plant growth center, Los Angeles, California, USA - CNSS3 | ecosystem: Host-associated > Plants > Roots > Nodule | place: USA...
ATATATAGTAATGGTTCCTTGTGCATACTTTTATGTAAGAATCTCGATGGGGTTTCTCACCAGATGACATTTTAATTTACATAATCAAATTAATAATAAAATTCATGGGTTTCAAAACTCAATACTCCAATAATCCCAAGTAACTACTTTTATTTTTCATAACTAAATCAACATGACATATATGAAACCAAACTCTTTTAATGTCATAATAATCATTCAATTATCTTTAAAGATATTTTATAATATATATATATATATATATATATATATATATATATATGTTTTTTTTTTAACATTTATAAAGAAAACATATACGACTTTAAAATAGAAAAAAGAAAATAATATTTTAACTTTCACAATTTAATTCTTATTTTATACTCTCTGTATGATTTAGTATTGTACATTAATTCCTTAAAAAAAAATAATGCATTAATCAATGTTTCGTATTAAGTTACATTAGAAAATACAATATAAAAAATATATTGTGAGATTCAAAATATGATTTTTGATAGAAAAAACTTAATTTTTCTGTAATGTAAATTATGTTTCATCACCAACATTATTGCAAAATTCTGAGTCTTTTTGAGTACAAATAAAAAAAGTAAACAATAAAAAAAGTTTACATGATTCAATTAAAATTCAAAAAAAATATTTTAACTCCAAACCTACTCCACAGTACTATAAAGATTCATATAAGGCAAACTTGGAAGTTCATCCAAAAGCAGCAGATGCAGGAGGCAAAGGATGAAGAAGAAAAATATCAAGAAGCTCATCAATGGAGGTATAGTTATAATCAGGATATAACTCTGAAGCTTCAAGATCATCTTCTCCAATCTCAAACTTCATCATGTCCCCTCTAACAAATACACTGTGAAGGATTGAAACTGGAATACTCTGTGGAGGAGGTAAAGCTGCAAGCACATCATGCAAAAACTTAATTTACCATTAACAAATACCACTAGCAATCACTAACACTAAAATGTGTTGGGTTTTTCGAGAAAGGAGGTTTACTGGGATATTGACATCACTTTCACAAGTACATAAGGCATTGATATTATTTTTAATCTAAAACTTTAAAATAATGGGTTGATAGGTTTTTATCTTTATGTAGCGCCTCTATAGTCTCGGGTGATAACCGAGACCAAAAGACACTCTTTTTGATCTCGTCCCAATATGCTTTGGTTATAAAATCGAGACAGAATAACAAAAACAATCAGAATTAAAAGTCCTTATTATGTACTGGTATTTTTAACTAATGCAACTAATAATAAACTTTCTTACTCTGTGATTGTTTCACGAGTTCTTCTTCCAGAATAAAAGTGTTGGTAAAAGTGTGACCACATTTTTTCTCCCACAGTGATATGAGCTCATTCTGTGATATGATATTCTTTGGAGGACGATAAATAACCACTCTGTTGCGTGTTCTTGGATCATTTGCTGCTTTAACAGTGTACATAGCAATGTCTTCTTCGTAATTTAGTACAGCTATAATTAATCACAACAAATTTTAGTCACACTATAAACAAATTTAGTCTAAACGAATTTATACTACAAAAATAAAAGCACGTAGAGGGAGAATAGTATCACTTTATTATTTGCTACAAATATTGCATTTTTTATTTTTTTATTTTTAAACTTTACTATCCAATTTTTTATTTTACCATCAAAATTTCAAATTTTTTACACATTTTATCATCATGTTTTTAATTTGTAAACATTTTACTGTTGTAGACTGATAAAAGAATTTTTTTTAAAAAACAAGCATTACAATAAATATATATTTAGTATTATAGTGAGTCTAACAAGTGATAATCAACGTTAAGTATTTAATAAGATCATATTTACCTTGCATAGACAAAAAAATCTAAAACTATTTTTTAGCGTGAAGGTCGAATATGAGTAGTTAGCAGACGCTAATTTATTATTAATTTCAATTGAATTTTAATTAAATTAATTTAGTGTTGTCGATATTAAATGAAATTTACTTGGTGGCTAAGCTCATAGATATGGTTGGCTATGACGGTGGTTGTGCGAGAAGTGGATGTATTTGGATAACCCGAATCCATATGCAGTGAACTATATCCGAAGATACCCAAATCTGATGAACCCAAATGATTAAATGGTCGGTTATAAATTTGAAAAGCTAAATTTTGGATTGTGCTAGATTAGTTGTGTTGGGTCCGAATTTGACCCAATCCAACCTATGCTTAGTCCTAGTCAAAAAAACAATGATAGTTAACATTAAAAACTAATTAAGTAACCAATTTATAACATAATTATTTTATTTTATTTACAATAAAGACTATGGTTAGATATCAATAATTTTTTTTTTATAAATTGATATCTAATTTTGTTATTATGGTGATTAATTATTATTTTTTTCTAAAATACAACCTATATGTTTGAAAAGAAGGTATAACAAACACAACATCTCTTATAAAAGTATTTTCATTCTCTTTTAAAACATTGGTATTAATAAGGTTAAAAAATCATTAGATAATTTATTGTAGTATATATTATTTGTTACCATGTGCAGTGAGGACAGTGAAGGTATTTTTTATAGTGCTTTGCATGTATTAGTCTAGGATTTTTCTAATTCTTTATTTGTTTATAATTTTATTCTATTATTATTTTTTATTATATATATATATATATATTAATAGATCTTTGGATTAAAAATAAGAAATAATATTATGAGCTTAGAATTCATTATATAGTTATTAATACCTAGCTCTTAAGTGCATGTTTGGTTTGATGTCAAATTGATGTAGAATTGATTTTCTAACACATTAAATTGATTTAGAATTAATTTTCTAACGCAGAATCAATATGTGTTTAGTTTCCAAAATCAATTAAAGAGTAAAAAATTTTCCTTGAATAAGAAACAACTAAAATTCTTGCTTATGTGTTGGAGAATTGATTCAACTGGAATCAATTTTCCAATGTTGAACCAAACACACCCTAAGTTATCCTATGCGATGTGGGACTTTTTAAAACGTGTTATTTTCAAAATATGGAACAATTGTCCCGTGGCGGAGAGATTCCTAGTAGGACAATGGTTGAGGGGAAGATTGTTGTAAAGTGACATCAATTGTGTTGCGTCCTGACTAATGGCTATATTTTTTGGTCTAATGGTAAGCGTTCGATCTTAACAATTGATATCAGAGTTAAGGTCATAAATTCAATTATTGGTGGGCAATTGTTAAGGGAGATATTATTGTGGGTTGCACAATTGTCTCGTACTTTATTATTAATATATTGTTTATTTACCGATAAAAAAAATGTGTATTAACTGCAATAATTTACCTAGGTAATTGGCGAGATTTGATACCTTTGGCTTCACCATTCCCATAGACAACAATGTCCTTGACATCCTCATATGGACGAAGTAAATAATTGACAAAGTATGCTGCACAACAATTTGCAGAAACAGAAGTGTAAGGAATCCCTGCAGCTTCAATTTCTCTTCTGATTTTCATTTTCTTTTCAAGCAAAACTTGAAATGGTGGAAGAGGCTTTATTCTATCTTCTTCTGCTCCAAATCCTGATGGAACGAATCTCTGCAATGCAAGTTCACAAAAACTATCTTATTAAATATTAATAAACAACTTTCTCTACGTATAATCTAATTAAATATTAATACAATATTGAATTAATATTGGATCTGTTAGGAATCTAAATGTGAGTTTAAGTTTCACATTAGTTAAAAATGAGAAAGTAGAGCACTGTATAAGAATAAAAACGCATGATCCTATTACTTTAATGCTCATTGGTGATTTTATATAAGCATGTATATATTGTTGGATCGATGTATATATTGTTGGATCGAGCCCTTACCACATGGCCAAAAGCTATAACTTTTAGTCAGGATGCAACTCTTTTTACTCAAGAGTGTAATACAAGTCCAAACGTCGTCACAATTTATTCGATTATGACCCGGTTCATTTGACCTCTATCACGAGATAATTGATGCCACTTGTAAGAGAATATATGCTAAGATAATATCTTAATTTTTTAGATAAATAATTTATTCAAAATAAGAAGGTAATAATATTTTATGGGAAGAGTCCTACACGCATGGGAAATGAGAGTGAGAGGACAATATACTTCACAACCATATCTTTAACTTCATCCATTTCTTAGTCACACAAACCCTATCATTTCTCTTGTTTTATTTTTTAGTTTTTCTCACATGATTTTTCTTAAATAAAGTAATACAATAAGTTTAACATTAAAAAAAACAAGAAAAAAAAAACAGATTCAACCAAATCGTCCAACTTAATATTTTGAGTAAATTAGATAATGACTTTATCAAAATTCAATCCAACCTAACCTAAAATGTAACTCCCCTACGATATATAGAATATGCTAAAAAAAAGCTAATTAAAATATTATAAATAAGCTGGTATTGTAATAGGCATTATTTATTTATTATTTATTTATTGCACTTAATTTTTGCATAAATAAAAAAAAAAACGCACCTTTATATTTCCAACAACTTTGATGGCTTCTATAATTTTGAGTTGGTCCATGACTTGAGGGTAAGCCAACGCACTTATCACAATATCCGCTTTTTTAATCGCTTCCACAATCTCTTCATACTTTAATTCTCCCTGTATTTCCAATTTCAATTTTTATTATTCAAATCATTTTTTCAAAGGAAAAACGTAGTAAAACAAAACACTCTCACCATATTATTTAAATCTTTATTATTTTATATATTAAGTTAATATGTAACTTTCCTTCTTATTTTTTTCCCCCTTTTCACACCTTAATATAAAATATGGGATACTAACGAGTCTTTTGAAAAGTATACACTTAAAATATTACAACATCCCCATCGAAAATCTTATAATAATATATTTTTATGAGTCATCTCTTTTATACATTACTATTTAAGTTCTTCATTTTTAATTAATATGACTTATACTTTAAATAATTTAATTTTAAATAATTTATGATAGTAGTCATCGACTTACACCTAAATTCTAATAACATAATTACTTCAAGATTTAAACTTTAATTTGTTACAACTGTATTCGTTTAGACTAAACTCAAATTTAAACCTAGTAGAACTTTTAACTTAAAATCTTAGAATAATGAATTTATGAATATACTTCATTATACGATGTGTAATTATCTCATTTTTACTATGTACAAAACGCTGACTCACATATTTACATTACTTCCAATTTAAAATCTTAAGACAATGAATTTATGAATACTCTTCATTGTATGATGTTCAATTATCTCATGTTTACTCTGTATGAAACTCAGACTCGCACTCGAATCTGTGTTTTCAGTACGAATTTGATTATACGAATTGTTATTTGAAGAGAGAATGTAAGTAACCTGAAGAAGAGTGACTCCCATGGAGGTGAAGTCCTTGCAAAGTTGTATCTTGGAAGGAGGAGTTTGTGAAGTGAGAGGACGAGTGTAGACGAAAGTTGGATGACCTAAAGAGAGACTTGCCTTCACCAAATGCTTCCCTATGTAACCAGTTCCTCCAAACACTACAATCCTATTCTTTCTCTCCATTTCTTAAATTTTCTCTTTCTGATCTTGCAAATCAAAACTTATGCTAATTTAAATAATAATAATGTGCTACATTTTCCAATCACATGCCATTGGTACCCACCAACCAAACACCGGATATTATGAAAGAAATCAAAACATGTGGTACCACTTGCATGGTGGAACTATTTAGATTAGGGTTGACAAAATAGGTCCATTTATTTTTTATTTGTAAAATAGGGACAAGTCGTTAGGATGCAGGATGACATTGTAGGTAAAGTCGTCCTGTATCCTACCGGTTTCTATATATTTAAAAAAAAAAGTAAAGTCGTTCTGTATTAAGACGATTTCAGTTAATGAATAAAGTGAAGTCGTCAGAACCTATGACGACTTCACTTTCAGTTTTTTTTTTTCTTTTTGAGAATAGCACAATAAAAATATATTATTGCAAATAAAATATTTATCTTCCTTTTCAATTCCAATGAGTGGGTCTATTGTAGCCCGCTTAAATGGGTGGGTTTGTCGGCATTTACATGTGTCAAACCTTCATTGAGGTTTGTGAAAGCAAAGTTGAAACGTTGTAATGTTTAAATAAATCTACAACATTAATTTTTGTCTATCAAAATTGCATGTAAAAAAACTGCAACTTTTTAAAAAACAAAAAAAAAAGTGAGAAGTGAAGTGGTCAAGCTATACGACGACTTCACTTCTTTATATAAAGAGAAACCGGCATTTATTAAGACAAATTTGTTTTTTCATAAAAAAAAAAAAACCGGCAGGATAGAGGACGATTTTTCCTGTGATGTCGTCCTCTGTCCTGACGACTTATCCCTGTTTTACAAAAATAAAATTCAACAAATCCACTTTTACAATTTTCACTTTAAAAGGACCCCAAAATAAAAAAAGATCTCAATATCTCATTTTTATTCTGTACAAAACTTGGACTCGCACTCGAACCTTTGTTTTTAGAACGAATTTGATTATACGAATCGTTATTTGAAGAGAGAATGTAAGTAACCTGAAGAAGAGTGACTCCCATGGAGGTGAAGTCCTTGCAAAGTTGTATCTTGGAAGGAGGAGTTTGTGAAGTGAGAGAACGAGTGTAGACGAAAGTTGGATGACCTAAAGAGAGACTTGCCTTCACCAAATGCTTCCCTATGTAACCCGTTCCTCCAAACACTACAATCCTATTCTTTCTCTCCATTTTTTAATTCTCTCTTTCACATCTTGCAAATCCACGCTTAAGCTAACTCTTTAAATAATAATAATGTGCCACATTTTCCTATCACATTTTTTTTATATGAACATGTATCACATGGTATTGATACCTGCCTATCAATCATTGAACATTAAGTAAGATAAATAAAAAGTAATGGTTCCCACATGCATGGTGGGTAGCAATTATAAAATTACTAATAAATATGGAAGACAAGGATAAAGTGTTTGGTGGCTACATATTGATTGAGAAACAAGACGCCTAACCAAGTCTTAAATGCATGTTTCACCTGTTTTTAATTTGTCCTACTACCTTTTTTTGCATGTTGTAAATTTGATCATATCTTGAAACATTAATATGTTGTTTATTTCATGTTTCACTTTTGTTAATGAGTCCATTTCCATGGATATCTAATTATTTATTGAATAGAATTAAATATGTTTTTTGTCCTTTAACTTTTAATGAATTTTGAAATTAGTCCATTTTAAAATTTTGGTCCAATTTAGTCTTTTCATCTTTTGAAATACGTGAATTTAGTCCTTTTAATCAAATTTTGTTAGGTTTATTTGATGTTGCGTACGCATTTCACAATTGTATTTGAGTTGTTTATATTGTTTGACACATTTTTTCTTTAATGTTAAGTCAAGTACTATTATGAAACGCGTTTGAAATGTCAAATAAACTTAACAAAATTGGATTAAAATGACTTATTCCTCGAAAGATGAAGGACTAAATTAGTCTAAAGTTTTGAAATTGACTAATTCTAAAATTAACTGAATGTTAAGGACTAAAAACATACTTAACCCTATTGTTTATAACATATTATTACAGTTTGTTTGTTAAAGATATCATATATATCTTGATTTTAATTCTATGGATAAAGATATCATATTTTTATACTTTTATTATCAAATATAATATATCATGTTTTATTTTTTTCTATATTATGAGATATTGTATCTTTATATATTGAACAAATTTTTAATAAATCAATATGAAAGCTATATTTTAGTTTCTTTTCATCAAACATCTTCTGGTGTATATTTTTTTTTCTCATGACTTATATATATTTATAGGTTTTTTTATAATATTTTTTACTTTTTATTATTATTCAATATGAGATTTATATTATTGTATTTCAACAAATTTTTTTAAAGATAAGTTCTTTATATATTGGTATTTTTCTTTAACAAAAGTATTTCCAACTACAAATATTTTTATGAAAACTATATTATTGTTTTATCACAACGATACATATTTGTCTAAAACATGTGTTAATTAAACTTTTAATTAAAAAAAAGTCTTTGTCTCTAAATTATTGTACCATCGATAATAAAAGTCTTTGTATCTAAATTATTGTACCATTGATACTATTTTTATGAAAACAAAACATAAATCCAACAACCATATATCAGAGTATACAACAAAAATAATTCTGTCAGATTTACATAAATATTTGAAAAGTACCAAAATAATATAATAATGATAAAATAAAACACTAATATTTTTAATATTGCACTTATTACAATTCATTAAAATAAAAAAAAAGTATATTAACAAATCTTTTAACCAATATTTTTAATATTTTACCGTTATTACCATTGGACGAAGAAAGTATATCAACTCTTTAATGGGACCAGATTAAGAACATTTTATAAAACAGAAAGAATCATTATAATATTGAGATAAAAAAAAAAGTCTACTTAATCATTATATATACCATTGTCTAAACCAAATCAACAAATATCTATTAGAAAATGCGTGCACGTGTCTACACAGCTCATGTGCAAGTTCAACATTATACGCACGTGAGAAACCAAAGAAAGTTAGTGGCAGCAAGCATTGACCTGTAATATGCCAAGTAAACTAACATTTGAAAAAATATTTATAAGAAAATTAAATTGAATAAATTTTTAATTTATTGTACTTTTTGTACTCTTAACATCTTACTTTCTTCTGAATTGATTTAAAACTTTAATTTTTGACACATCTTTGTTTTCAACTCTTTCTAATGTTGTGATAATTTTCTTTCTATCATACTTATTTTAAATTCCGAATCAAATTAACATAAATACAAGTGTTTAAACTATTTATTTTTAATATAATGACGAATTTCAACAATCATTAGTGTTTTGGCATGTGTTAGATGAGTATCCAAAACTCTAAGAGAGTTTGTTCTGCAACGTTCCTTTTCCTTATTCGTTTGGTCTCCAAGTTTCTTGTTCATCTAAAGTTACTCAGGATAATATCTATAAAAAGTAATTCAATGTTAAAGTAAGTAGGTGACCGATCAGAAACGTATTAAATGATTTAATGCATATACATCGTACCTTAGACCTTTATTTGTAGTTGGTATTATAGACTTTTACCTTTTTGTTAGTCTAATCACAACTTAATTATATCTTAATTCGCATTAGTTGGTTAATTCATGGTTAATCAGATGTTTATTCTTTAATTGATAGGTCAAGATGATAAATCGACCAAAGATGATTGGTCAAAATGATCCATTGACCCAAAGAATGATCAATCAAAATGATCGGTCCAAAAAGTGATCATCTAAGATGATCAACCCAAAGAATGATAGACCAGGATGGTCAGCTCTACAGTATTTACAGTATAATTAGTTAAAAATTGAGGAGTTTATGATTAATAAATAAAATAAAATTACTTTTCGTAACAGTTAAAAAGCTGTCACTATATTTAAAACAAATTTAAATACCCTTTTCATTGACTGTTCAAAAGTTATGAAGTGTCGATAGAACTAGAAATGTAATATATATAATAAAAGAACATCGAAACCAGTTGAATATAAAATGAGTTAAAAGTAAAAATTGTTGAAAAATTGTCAAGAAATTCATAAAATATTTTTCCTTTATCTTCTTCAAAAACTAATTTTGTCCTGTGAGAAAAACTTAATTCAGTCGTAGGTTTCTCCTCCAAGTATTTATCAAAAAATATTATCCAAAAATTTTAGTTGTATTGATGTACACAGAACTAGTCAAGAAAGGCTGCACTATGTTTTAAGTCCTCACTGAGTTTGAATAGACTCACTCACACTGTATATGCCAATTCCAACACCATATCTTCACTCAAGTCTGCACAAGATGAAAGCAATTGCAGGAACAACAACTATGGCACTTGCAGATGAAGAAAGAGGTTACAATGGGAAGATAACTTGTATTGTGATTCTTTCTTGTATGGTGGCTGCCACAGGAGGCATTATCTATGGTTATGACATAGGAATTTCAGGCATGAATTAATTTCATTGTATTTATGCTTTTTAGTTACTATCTTACTTTGAAAATTTGTGTTAGATTTGATAGATCTTGGTGTTGTTCCTTTGCTGTTATAACTTTCATGACCACACATAGCTGTTGAAAAGCTTAGTTGTTGGAAGTCTCCTCTGATACCATGTTAAAAGTGAACTTTAAGTATAACTCAACCTCACAAAACCGGCTTGTAAGGTGAGGTTTGCATCTCACTTATATATTATGAATTGGTCTTATCTCTAATCGATGTGGGACTTCCAACATTAGTGAAGGAATATACCATTTTTACTGAAAAGATACACATTCAAATCATGTTGATGTTCTGAAGTTTTCTCCCTTCATTTTGATCAGTGATTCATACACTTTGATCAACTTTAACTAATTTGGCAGAAGTGGTGCAGGTGGAGTAACATCTATGGTGCCATTTCTGGAGAAATTTTTCCCAAAAGTATACTTGAAGATGAAGCAAGACAGCAATATTAGCAACTACTGCAAGTTTGATAGCCAGCTCCTAACAACATTCACTTCATCACTTTACATAGCAGGCCTTGTAGCATCTTTCTTTGCCTCATCAGTCACAAGAACCTTTGGCCGCAAACCATCAATCCTCACAGGTGGTGCTGCATTTCTCATTGGAGCAGCTCTTGGTGGTGCAGCTCTCAACATATACATGCTTATTCTTGGTCGAGTTATGCTTGGAGTTGGAATTGGCTTTGCCAACCAGGTACCCTTTTCCTTACAAAACTTTCTTTTTATATATGCATACTAAATGAGAAATTATTATATGATCCGGAATGTCTAAGGTAAATTGTGACCGATGTAATAATAATAATGAAATCAAGACTGTGACAGGCTATGATGTACGGACACGATACATGTATCAGATATGACACGTATATGATACACTGGTATCAGATACGGCACGTATCTGATACACTAATATGTTTATTTTTAAAATTTCATTGTTTTGCAGTCAGTTCCTTTATATCTATCTGAAATGGCACCTCCAAGATACAGAGGAGCAATCAACATAGGTTTCCAGCTTTGTGTTGGCATTGGTGTTCTATCAGCAAATCTGACAAACTTTGGCACAGAAAAGATCAAAGATGGCTGGGGTTGGCGTATTTCTTTAGCTATGGCAGCAGTTCCAGCCTCAATGCTCACTCTGGGGTCACTTTTTCTCCCAGAAACACCCAACAGCATAATCCAACACAGCAGGGACCATCACAAGGCTAAGCAAATGCTGCAACGCATCCGTGGCACCAATGATGTTGAACAAGAACTAGAAGACCTCGTTGAAGCAAGTCACATTTCAAACTCCATCAAACACCCTTTTAAGAACATCTTGCACAGAAAGTACAGGCCTCAACTTGTCATGGCTATAGCCATACCCTTCTTCCAACAGTTCACAGGAATCAATGTCATTTCCTTCTATGCTCCAATCCTCTTCCTAACCATTGGATTAGGCGAAAGTGCTTCACTTCTTCTGTCAGCAATTGTAACTGGTGTTGTAGGCACTACTTCAACATTCATCTCAATGCTCATGGTTGATAAGCTTGGGAGAAGAGTTTTGTTCATATCTGGGGGCATTCAGATGTTCTTGTCACAAGTTATTGTAGGGAGCATCATGGCAACTCAACTTGGTGACCATGGTGAAATAAGCAAAACATATGCATATTTGATTTTACTTTTGATATGCATATATGTTGCAGGGTTTGCATGGTCATGGGGGCCACTAGGATGGTTGGTTCCTAGTGAGATTTTCCAAATGGAGATTAGATCAGCAGCACAAAGTATCACTGTTGCTGTGAATTTTCTCTTCACCTTCATAGTTGCTCAAACTTTTCTCAGCATGCTGTGCCATTTCAAGTCAGGCACATTCTTCTTCTTTGGGGGGTGGGTGGTGGTGATGACAGTATTTGTATACTTGCTGTTGCCAGAGACCAGGAATGTGCCAATTGAGCAAATGGATAGAGTGTGGAGAGAACACTTTTTTTGGAAAAGAATTGTGGGAGAAATTTGAGGTATTCACAACACAAGTAGCATTCACATACTTTTGAGGAATTTGCTTACCGACTTTACCTACTTCAATTTGAACAGAAGAACAACGTGACTTAAAAATATTCATGAACAAATATACATATTCATATCAATCATTGAATTCATAAGTTAAAGAATTACAGAACATGTGGTCTATATAAAACTGCATTACTCTTTAATAGAATTATACAAAAATTTAAAAACACGAGCATCATAAACAATAATTTTTTTCATATTCAAAGATTATATAATTTTATTTTTGTTCCTACCACATTTATTCAAGATTTTCAGTCTGAGATCCACTCATTCAGCATCATGTGCAACGTTCGTAAGCAGTTGTCAGTATCTGTTAACTCCTTGGTCCTACTGGTCCCATGCTTTTCCCCTCCACAAGCTGAAGTTAGTCAAATTGCACAATTAACACATTGAGGAAAAAAATTACCATTGTACGCTGCTAATTTTGTCCTTCATGGTATAGTTAGAGACACATCTCAGTCACAGCACATATAAAATAAAATAATACCCTATTATTGAAGCAACGCAAGGTTGACATTTATAAGTAAATCAAAAGTCTTATCCCATAATTGAGGCAGTGCAAATTTCAGCAGTGACATAAAAAATCCAAACCAATACATATATCTGATGAAAAGTTTGGTTGACCACAGAAGTTAAAAAACACTACTTGCTTATCAATTATCACGAAGCCTATATAAAACCCCAACCAATCTCTCTAAGCTTTCACCTGTGTACTAAAGAGGCTATCAATGGCTGGTGGGTTTTCTATAGAAAGTGAAAATGTCCAAAGCAATGGTAAGATAACCCTTTATGTTGTGCTGTCTTGTATGATGGCCGGCATGGGAGGTCTCCTCTTCGGCTACGATATTGGAGTAGCCGGAGGGGTGACTTCAATGGATTCATTTCTGAAGAAGTTCTTCCACAAAGTGTATATCCAGAAAGAAGAAGCCAAAGTCAGCAACTACTGTGTATTTGACAGCCAACTCTTGACCTCTTTTACATCATCTCTCTATGTTTCTGGCCTTGTCACTACCTTCTTTGCTTCTTATGTCACCAAAGCCTTTGGCCGCAAAGCATCCATTGTGGCCGGCGGCGCCGCCTTCCTGGCCGGCACAGCTCTCGGAGGTGCAGCTTTCAATGTGTTGATGCTCATATTTGGAAGACTTTTGCTTGGAGTTGGGGTTGGTTTTGCAAACCAGGTAGCTAGCTATATCTTTTCCTTCGTTTTTCTACACTGTTACAAGCTTTTCAGATATTTAGTACAACTTAAGATTAAACCTGTGTAATTTAGTAAATTACACAGTTTTTTCGGGATCTAGCTTCTTTTCTTTCAGAGTTGACTTAGACAAAATGAAAATTGTTTCTTTTTTTTTTTGTGTCATATCTATCTGTAATTTCTGTAGGCTGTTCCTTTGTATCTATCTGAAATGGCACTACCACGACTAAGAGGAGCAATCAGCAATGGCTTCCAATTAAGCCTTTGCATTGGTCAGTTGCTGGCTACCCTAGTGAACTATGGATCAGAGAAGATTGAAGGTGGGTGGGGTTGGCGTGTGTCTCTATCCGTGGCAGGTGTACCAGCCTCAGTACTAATACTCGGTGCACTTTTCCTCCCCGAAACTCCAAACAGCTTGATCCAACGAGGCCATGACCCTCAAAAGGCCAAGTTACTACTTCAGCGAATTCGTGGTACAGAAGATGTACAAGCTGAACTTGATGATCTCATAAAAGCAAGTTCTTCAAAAGCCAACAACAAACAATCATATAAGATCATTTTCAAACGAAGATACAGGCCTCAGCTCGTGATGGCAGTGGCCATGCCATTTTTCCAGCAAATGACAGGGATAAACGTGATCGGTTTCTATGCCCCTTTACTTTTCAGGACAATTGGGTTAGGAGAAAGTGTGTCACTGCTTTCAGCTGTGATGACAGTACTCATAGGTACTGTGGCAACATTCTTATCAATGTTCATAGTTGATAAGCTAGGAAGGAGAGCCTTGTTCATGATTGGAGGCATTCAGATGTTTGCATCAGAGGTTATAATTGGTGGCATAATGGCCTTTCATCTGAAAGATCATGGTGAACTGAGCAAAGGGTATGCTCTTGTGGTTATGGTTATGGTGTGCATATATTGTGCTGCGTTTTCGTGGTCATGGGGGCCATTGGGTTGGTTGGTGCCGAGTGAAATTTTTCCTTTGGAGATTAGATCAGTGGGGCAAAGCATCACAGTGGCAGTGAGCTTTATCTTCACTTTCGCTGTTGGTCAGACTTTTCTGGCCATGCTTTGCCACTTGAAGTCTGGGATTTTCTTCTTCTTTGGAGGGTGGGTGGTGGTCATGACTCTATTTGTGTACTATCTTCTGCCAGAGACCAAACAAGTGCCGCTTGAACAGATGGAGAAAGTGTGGCAAGAACACTGGTTTTGGAAGAGAATAGTGGGTGAAACGAGTGATGATAAAGAGCATAAACTTGAGATATGAATGTGATACTTGAAGGAAGTTCTGAATCAAATGTTCTACTGATGTTAGCTTAATCATTTGTCTGTATATCAAATGTACTACAAAGCAATAAGATGGTTTTCAGTTTGGAATTGTTAAAACAGTTTTCTCCACTCTTAAAAACTGTACCTGTAAACAGAAGAGCATGTTCATCCACGTTCATTTCAAGCACTTTTTCTATACTTTATGAATTATCTAGATCACAAAACATAATAGTAACGTGTTGTAAGTCAATTTCTTACTACTTGAGCAAACAGCATTGAAACTGTACGCAAACATTGTTAATTGAAATATCAGAATGAAGAATAATATTACAATAAAAGTACATCTACGCGCTATTAATTTTCCTGAGTCAAGAAAATTAGCATGCTGATTTGAATTCATTTGTTGGTAGATACTGATTCTCGGAATAGTATCAGTCCAAGGATAGGGTACAGATACGACACAAATACGGATACGGAGATACGGCTAAAGTGAAAAAATATAGGACACGGGACACGGCGTGTATATACATGTTAAGTTTGAAACTGTCAACTAATACATTGTCAATTAACACAAAAATGAATCCAATCTATTTATCTAATATCCAATATGCGAAAAGTAGTGAAAAAATAAGATTTATTCCTTATTTTAATCATCAAAATCATGTTAAAGATAAAAAAAATATCTTTCAAATTGGACATAGTGTGTCCTACAAGTATTGTACGAGTGTCGGTGTCCGATACGTGTTGGACACAGGACACATCATTTATGAGGTGTGTCGGAGCATCAAACTGAGTATTTAGATGTCCAACCATGACATGTTAATTTGGATAAAGTCGTGTTTAATGGGTACGACTTGCCCTGACTCAGAAATTTTTTAAGATGTTACACCACTCTCGTAATTACGAATCAAATTACCCCACATTTATAAAACAACAGTGAATTACGAACAGTGAAGAGAGCCATGAAATTCATTCTTTGTAGTGGATGTAACTACCAATCTTTCATGATTTTAAATTCATTCTTTATAATGAATGCAACTACCAATCTTTAATGATTTTTTTTTTCTTCCGATTTGGTTGTTAATTTGATGTAGTTATTGCATTGAATAATTAGGAGCACCAACTAACATATTTGTTTGACTTGAATCTTCCCTAAGTGCCTTGATTTTTAGGATGGAAATTATATTTGGTTTTTTAGATTGCTTGAAGACAGATAAAGTTTTAAATTTCGTGTGATTTGATAACTACAAAATATATAAATATTTCAGTTTAAAATATGACAAGGTCCTTATCTTTCTTTTAATTTGTCTGTAAGTTCTGATTAACTTTATAGGAATTTTTTTTTATAAGGTTTTTTTTTTTTTTTGTTAAAGTAAGTCTGGGATTTTCTTCTTCTTTAGACGATATTTGTGTACTATTTTTTTTGCTAGAGACTAAAATGCCACTTGAGTAGATGGAGAAAGTGTGGGACGAAGATTCGTTTTGAAAGAGAACAGTGGGTGAAATGAGTGACAGAGAGCATAAGCGTGAGATATGAATATGCTACTTCAACGAATTTTAGGAAATGGGACAGAGAAAGAATGAGGTTGTTTATTTTAAATAATGGAGAAGTGAAAATTAAAGTTTGTGAGAGTGGGGGATTATTTGATGAATGTGATAAATAAAAAGATAAATCAAAATAATATAAAATTAAATGTAATTATTATTATTATTATTATTATTATTATTATTATTATTATTTAATTATTTTTCATGTGTTTTAATTTACACAATTAACATTATTATTTTTATATTATTATTATTATTATTATTGTTATTATCATTAATAATAATAAAATTTATATTATTACAACTATTAATTGTTATTATTAGTTATTAAAGTTAATTATTATAAACTATTGTTATTATTATTGTCATGATCATGATCATTATTAATATTAATAATAACATATGAAAAATAGTTTACATTTATGTTTATACTAGTTTAATTTATAAGTATTTAATATATTTTATAATTCAAACAGATCATTAATTAAAAATTAAGGATAAAATGGTAAAAATAGTATGTGATGATGTGATTTTCTTTGCAAATTCCTGTAAATTTCTTCTGCTACGAGATGGGTTTCATCCACCTCTCCCCAAATTCATCTCCAAGAATTCCTGCAAATCCCTTAGAGTGTGTTTGGATAGAGTATTTTAATGAAGCAATTCATTTTTTTAAGAATTTAGATCTTTGTAATGAAATGCTTTGTTTGGATAGAAAAATTAAAAAGCATTTCAAATGCAAGCATTTTTTTGAAGGATTTCAATTAGCTAAATTAGTAGAAATTCAAATACCCTCAAAATAGGTGGAATTTGAAATTCTTCTCACTCAACCTCACATTCTAGACGATCTAGATGGGCACGACGACTCGGACGTACCCGACGACCCGGACGGGCCAAACGACCAGAACGTGCCCGATGACCCAGACGGGCTAGACGACCCGGACGGGCCCGACGATCCGGACAGGTCCAACGACCCGGACGGACTCGACGACCCGGACAAGCCCGACGACCTGGACGAACCCGGCAACCCAGACGGACCTGACGACCCAAACTCGCCCGACGACCCAAACGACCCAAACGGGCCCGATGACCCAGACAGGTCTGACGACCCAAACGGGCCTGACGATCCAGACGGGCCCGATGACTCGGACGGGCCTGACCTAGACAACCCGAACGAGCCCGACGACCTGGACAGACCCAACGATCCAAACGAGCATGACGGCCCAAACTAGCCCTTCCAAATCATTGGGCCCGACAACCCGGACGAGCCCGACGACTCGGACGTTCCTGACGACCCGGAAGTGCGGGACAACGCGGACAGGCTCGACGACCCGAACGGGCCCAACGACCCGAACAGGAACGATGACCCAGACGGGCCCGACGATCCAAACAGGCCCGACGACTTATACGGGCCAGACTACCCGAACGGTCCCGACGAACCGGACTAACCTGACGGTTTGAATGGGCCCGTACAAGTTGTCGGGCCCGTCTAGGTCATCGGGTCTGTTTGGGTCGTCGAGCGTGTCCAAGTCGTTGGGCCCATCTGAGTTGTCGGGCCACCCAACCTGTCTGGGCTTCCCAGCCTGTCCGGGTCGTCGAACGTGTGTAGTATGGGCCATCAGGCCTCTAGATCATCAGGCCACCCAACCTGTCTGGGATTTCCAGTCGGTCCAGCTCGGGTGGGTCGTCGGGTCTAACCAATCTGGTTGCGTAGTTGGGTCTGCCCGACCCATCTGGGTTGTCGAGCATGTTTACAAATTTATCATGAACTCAAAACATAATTAAGCGTAAAATAAATATTGTTAAAATTAAATTTTATCTCACAATAAATTCAATTTGTTTTTTCCAAACAAGAAATTGAAATGTTAGGTATTTTAATGTCCTTATCCAAACAAGTTATTTAAAAAATGAATGGAATTTAATTACAAGCAATTCAAATACAAAGCATTTCAATTTCTAAGCATTGTTGAAATGCTCCATCCAAACACAAGGTTAGAAACAAATTAAAGATATCATTTCATTTCCTTCCTCTTGAATAGTACATTTTTAATAGCAAATAAACCCTTTAAGTATATTTTTTACTTTACAAAAGATATTGGAAAAACACGTCATCTTTATTTCCAAGAATAACCCTATTAATAAATAAATAAATAAACATAAGGATACACAAACATTACAATGTGCAAACTTCAAATCTCTTGACCCCAAGTACACTCACAATCTCCATAGCAAAAGTTTAACTACACTTCATAACATTATACTACAAATGTGTAAAAAAAAAAAAAACAAACATTAGTTCAAAGTGTCTTAGACTTAGGATGATCAAAACCATAAACCTAGAATCCATTATATAGCCACCAACACTCACTCCCTTGCTTATCCTAGGTGATGTGGAACTTTACAAGATGCATAATTTTCAGTCATACTCAACAATGTCCACCATGATAAATAGACGCATCTTCATTGCCTATACCAACAATCATACTCCACTTCATAAAACAGTATATTCACCTGGAATTAAACCATCCCAAGAATTTTCATACACTCTGCATCAAAGCTAGTCAATACTCATGTATAAATTACAACTAGAAAAAACTTATCTCACAATCTGCCCAAACAGGAATTGTCACATGTCACAATCCTCCACTTTCAAATAAGACCAACCAAGAGATGCCAAATGTCACCTCCATCCACTCTTATATTTAACCAACCAGGAGTTGCCACGTCATCTCCTTCTTCCTTAAGAAAATCTACAAAAAACACACAGTATTCGTCTTCATCTTCATCACATCACCACAGTCAGACACCACAACTCAGATCCATCGTTCAACTTTCATCAAAGCGGCAGGACCTCATTACCACTATGCCTCAGCTCATGCAGATCGAAACAACTTTGTCCATCATCACACCATTGTCCACTACGAGCAACACCGGAGTAGACCTAAAACCTCACACACTTGCCATCGTAGTGCATCATCACTAGACCAGCATGAACCACCACTGTTGCACTCGCTAGGTCGAAAGACGTGAACTCCGCTCAAGCCACAAAAAATTACAACAACCCAGATCTGCACTGCTCTAGCAGCTCTAGCCACCACAAGATCCACCCTGCCCAAATGTTGGAAATTGCTACACCTTGCTAGAAAAGGCATGCCCAAATCGCTTGAAAATGCACACGAGCATATCAACACTCACCAGAGCTCTCACCATCATCATTCGAACTCCACCTATTGTAGTAGATCAGACACCTATCACATGGAGATCTATGAACTCAAAAACCACTAGACCTCCAAGCGCACACCACACAATCATAGATTTACGAGCTATAGTGAACCAATAATCGAAATAGATATGTAAACCGTAGAGCACTTCCTCCACGAATCTGTCGCAAACCACAACTCACATAGATCAAATCTCCATCACTCATCACTAGTCGAACCATGTGAACACCAACCGCGACCTCCACTGCAAATCTAGGAGCACCCTCGACTGATAATGCGAGCTCCACTACAAATCCAGTGCAACTCAGAGTCCTTGCACGTCCAAGAGCCTATCTCCAAATTCACCACTCCAACACGACGCTAACAATGATATTTTCATCAAATTTCTTATTGCAACTTCAACAAACAAGGATGATTCTCCAGCAACAAGAAACTCATCTTTTCTTATCTGGAAGATTATACTAAACTGTAATCATAGATCGTATTATGAATATCCTATCGAACCATAAGCTTTAATACCACTTGTTGGAAAAAAAACATATCGCCTTTACCTTGAGAATCACCCTACTCACAAAGAAATATATAAACATAAGGATACACAAACAATATAATGTGGAAACTCCAAATCTGGAGAAAAAAACCATGGTCGTTATCTAAAGTCAACTAGAGAATAACATTATGTTAAAGTATTTAGAACACAAAGACAACACTCTCTCAAATCCTTTGACCCCAAGTACACTCACACACCCTAAAGAAAGAATTTAACTAAACCTCACAACACTACCAGAAGAGTATAACAAAAGCCAAACACTGACTTAAAGTGTCTTATACTTTGAGTGACTAAAACCATGAATCTAGAGTTCATTATACAACCACCAACATCCACTCCCTTGCTTATCCTAGGTGATGTGGGACTTTACAGGATGCATAATTTTCAATCATACTTAATAGAAGAAGTGTTGCTAAGTGACATGAATTGAAAGATAAGTTCGAACATAAAAGTATCGAGTGTCTATAGAATCAAGGAGGGTTTAAAATCCTTTCTATTTTTCCTTTAGATTGGGAAGAGGATTTGAGGAAAGATTTGAGAAGATGAATAGGGGATTATGGTGTTGTTTGGAGTAATAGATAGATGAAGGGATTTGAAGGAAGAATTTGTGAATAATTTAATAGATGTAATTGTTAGAAAAAATGTATAAATAAATTTAAATATAAGATTACTATTTTTCTCCTATAATTAAAATAAAGTTAAAATAAATGAAATTTCGTTAAAATTAATTTTAAGTTAATAGAAAATATAATGAATTTATTAAAATAAACATTTTAGTAAATGTAAATTTAAAATAATATATGATTAGTTGAAAATAATTTGCTTTTAAATATTTAATTAAAAAAATTAATAATATCAACAAGTAATTAATTTTGTCACTATTAAATTTATTAGTATTTTAAACAAAATTGGAAAATGAAATTGTATGCAAATATTGTTAAAATAGTAAACAATCTTTCATCCTTGAGGCAAGGATTTTGTGAAAGGGGGCATTTGTTATTATGGGATTTTGAATGTTGTCAATTTAATCGTATTACTAATCAAAATAATTCAATATAGTTTCTTCTCCATCAAATTCACGACAACATCATTGTTATTACAATGATGTTCAACAAGAACGTGAAGACCTAGTTGAAGCAAGTGAAATTTCAAACTCCATCAAACATGTCAATATGTCATGACATTTATAAGGTTGAGAGTATTATTTAACTTATGTGGAAGTTGGATTTCCTCTTCTTCTTTTTCTTGGTCGATTAGTGTGTTTTCAAGTTACATTTATTTTAATATTTTAAAATATATTAAAGAAATTTTTAATATATGTGTAACTTAGAAATATAATAAAAGAATAATAAAAAAAAACTCAATAGAAAATTGAGACTCGGTGTGGTCGTAACTATAGTAAGTATACAATATGTGGACATTATAAAAGTTCATATAAGAATTCCTGGCAGTTATTTTTTAACAGATGGCGGTGAGATTTTGTATCAGAAATTTGACTCCAGGTTATAGAAATTCCACATCATGTGCAGGGTTCCTAAGAACTATTGTTCCCATGCATTTCTCTTCCACAAGCTCAAGTTAGCCAAATTGCTCAATTATTATTACATTGAGGACAAAAAAATCACCATTAATGCTGTTCTTTTTGTCCTTCATCATATGGTTAGAGGCACATCTCTATCACAACACATAAAATCTCATGCTATCATAGAAGCAATGCAAATTTGACATTGCTAAGTAGATTTCAGATATAAATTACTTAAAGATGAGATAAGACCAAATTACTTCCTGTACTTTTAGAAGAAGAAAAAAATTAACTAACCAAATATCAACAGTGACAGTTTTAGCAGTTACAGTAGTGATGAAAATTCAAACCATGGTTGTGCACAGAAGTCAAAAAGCACTGCTTGCTTATCAATTATCATGAACCATTTATGAAACTTCAATCAATCTCTCTAAGCTTTTACTAGTGTACTAAAGAAGAGGCTATCAATGGCTATTGGGTTGGCCATAGCAAGTGAAAATGTCCAAAGCAATGGTAAGATAACCCTTTATGTTGTGCTGTCTTGCATGATGGCTGCCATGGGAGGTTTCATCTTTGGCTATGACATTGGAATAGCTGGTGGGGTGACCTCAATGGAGCCATTTCTGAAGAAGTTCTTCCACAAAGTGTATCTCAAGAAACAAGAAGCCAAAGTCAGCAACTACTGTGTATTTGATAGTCAACTCTTGACCTCTTTTACATCATCTCTCTATGTTGCTGGCCTTGTTACTTCCTTCTTTGCTTCTTATGTCACCAAAGCCTTTGGCCGCAAACCATCCATGGTGGCCGGCGGCGCCGCCTTCCTGGCCGGTACTGCTTTTGGAGGTGCAGCTTTTAATGTGTACATGCTCATAGTTGGTAGACTTTTGCTTGGAGTTGGAGTTGGTTTTGCAAACCAGGTAGCTACCTTTTCCTTCATTTTTCTGCATTATAACAAGCATTTCAGATATTTAGTACAACTTACAACTTAAGATTCAATTGGAGACTAGACAGTGCTTGTCTAGCCAACAAAATGAAGAACTTCTTGGAAGATTAAAACTATGTAATTTACTTTCCTGAAATTTAGGATCTAACTTCTTTTTTTGCGAAGTTCATTTAGACTGTTGAAGACAAAATGAAAATAAAAGAATAACCATTGATTATGATTTATTTAATGCTGGCATAGCTTTTAGGACTTTTGGTAATTCTCATGCTTTCTAGAATAAGTTGGGGATGTCTACTTTACTGCAAACTTGGCTCAACCATCTCACATACGAACATTTTCTTAGTTATTTTACCAAATCAGAATGACAAGACAGTAATTTCTTTCAGATTTTGTACTGATTCTGTAGGCTGTTCCTTTGTATCTATCTGAAATGGCACTACCACGACTAAGAGGGGCAACTAGCAATGGCTTCCAATTAAGCCTTGGCATTGGTGCTTTGTTTGCTACCCTAATCAACTATGGAACAGAGAAGATTGAAGGTGGTTGGGGTTGGCGTGTTTCCCTAGCCATGGCAGCAGTGCCAGCCTCAGTGCTAACACTTGGTTCACTTTTCCTCCCTGAAACTCCAAACAGCTTAATCCAACGAGGCCATGACCATCAAAAGGCCAAGTTACTACTTCAGCGAATTCGAGGCACAGAAGATGTGCAAGCAGAACTTGATGATCTTATAACAGCAAGTTCTTCAAAAGCCAACAACAAACAATCATTTAAGACCATTTTGAAACGAAGATATAGGCCTCAGCTTGTGATGGCAGTAGCTATACCATTTTTCCAGCAAATGACAGGGATAAATGTGATTGCTTTCTATGCCCCTTTACTTTTTAGGACAATTGGGTTAGGAGAAAGTGCATCGCTGTTGTCAGCTGTGATGACGGCAGTTATAGGTACTGCCTCAACATTCATATCAATGCTCATAGTTGATAAACTAGGAAGGAGAGCCTTGTTCATTATTGGGGGCATTCAAATGTTTGCATCACAGTGTATAGTTGGTGGCACAATGGCCTTTCATCTGAAAGATCATGGTGGATTAAGCAAAGGGTATGCTTGTGTGGTTTTGGCTATGATATGCATATATGTTGCTGGGTTTGGGTGGTCATGGGGGCCATTAGGTTGGTTAGTGCCAAGTGAAATTTTTCCTTTGGAAATTAGATCAGTAGGGCAAAGCATCACAGTGGCAGTGAGCTTTATCTTCACTTTTGCTGTTGGTCAGACTTTTCTGGCCATGCTTTGCCACTTGAAGTCTGGGATTTTCTTCTTCTTTGGAGGATGGGTGGTGGTCATGACTCTATTTGTGTATTATCTTCTGCCAGAGACCAAAAGTCTGCCACTTGAACAGATGGAGAAAGTGTGGCAAGAACATTGGTTTTGGAAGACAATAGTGGCTGAAACGAGTGATAAAGAGCATAAACGTGAGATATGAATATAATACTTGAAGGAAATTCTAAATCAAATCCTCTACTGATGTTAGCTTAAACATTTGTCTGTATATCGTTACCTCGACTATAAAGCAACACAATGGTTTTCAGTTTGAAAAGTTAGATTATAATAATTAAAACAGTTTTCTCCACTTTTAAAGTATACTTCTTAGTTGACAGAAGAAGTGCTGGCAAGTAACATGAATTGGACGACCAAATTCAAAGATGAAAGTATCAAGTGTTGATAGAATCATGGTGGTTTTACAATCCTTACCATTTTTTCTTAAGAGTAGTTTATGGTAGAAATGATTATTACTTGATATTGAATAAGAGATCTACTCTGCTTGAATTTGCAGAGATATAACTTCATCGGTATATAGGGTGGAAAACTAAGAATAAATTCCGATGTGACTGAGACATGTTCATCCCCATTCATTTCAAGCACTTTTTCTATACTTCATGCATTATCTAAATCACAAAAACTGACAGTAACGAGTTGTAAGTCACTTTTCTTATTACTTGGGCAGACAACATTGAAACTGTAGTATGAAACTCGTGCAAACATTGTTACAATTGTAAACAATCTTTCAATCATTGTTAATTGAAATATTAAATGCAAGAATAATATTACAATAAAAGCACATTTAAGCGCTATTAATTTTCCTACTGATTTGAATTCATTTGTTGGGAGATACTCATTTCTTGAATAGTTTCAGTCTCAGGGTAGCACAGTAAAAACTTCAACGTCTTTCATTGCAGGGCTCCTTACTGAGTATTGAAATGTCCAACCATGGCAGGCACCAGCATGCTCCCCCTTTTTATTGAGGGCAACAACGGCTCCCAAAAAATCTGGAAATTTTCTTGCTATTCTTGCCATTGCATCTTTGGCAGCAAGTTTGGGCTCCATTCCCAACCTCATACTTTCCACAACTTGATAGCTGAAATTGAATAGAAGTATTCATCTAGATATTCATAACTGAAAACACATAAGAATATTCAATTGAAGTGTTACTATACAAGATTAAGACTGCTTGAAAGTTGAAACTACCACGGTAAAGAATATGTTGTTTACAGGTTAATGCACTAGAAAAATAAGTTTAATATATATATTACTTGCAAAATAAATTATCATCTACCTATTATTAACCAAGAACATCACATGATAGACCAGTTATGCTCACCCCAAATAGCAGTTGCTTGTCAAAATTAACAAGCAACAGATATGCAATAAAGATAAGACACAATCAAATTGTCTGTGTGAGTATATGCCAATATGCATAACTTTCTGAAGACAATCTAAGAAAAAGCAACTCATTATGTAAACTGGAGAAACCAGAGACTTTCTATGCTACCATGGAAGGAAGCGCATCATGATGTCACCATCCCCAGTAGCACAACATGCACCAACTTCCTCTACAGCATATGCTGAGGATCCAGCTATGGGGCCATCACCTACCCTGTAATCAAAAAAATAAATTAATTATAAGAATCAGCGAGAGAACATACTGAGGATGATCAATTTCTGCTGCATTAACTTAGTGTGCAGTATATATCCAAAGAGGATATGTATTTGGAATTGACAGAAGCACTTTCCCCTAATGAAAACACTCCTAGGAGAGTTATATGAATAAAGACAGGACAGTCTAATTTCTAAAGCCATTCCTTCTCTAGTTAAGTATATAACAGTCATGATAATTAATGGAAATTGGTCATAATCAAAATAAAAAGGACTAAAAACCAATTACATGTGACTTCAACTAAATCAAGATAATTTAGCTCGAAAAGGAAGAAAGGTTTGGTCATTCAAGAAACGAAAAGATCAGTCCACTTCTAAAACTGGCACACACAAGGTTACCTGCCAGGAATCTTGAATGTTGCCCCATTAGTTGATGTGCCAACGGCAATGTGTCCCATCTGTGCCAGATGGAACTTGTCAAATGCATACATAAAGTGATGTCTAAAATTCAATTTTATGCTAAACCTTACTCTATCAATAACAGCCATTGATATAGTATCATGGCTATGAAGACCAACACGAGGTAACCCAGAATTAGTGGTCAGCATATGACCAGTACTGGAGCATGTTTCACCAGGATGCTGCAGGTAATGTGTTGGACTATAAGGACCACAACTATTTGCAGGTGACACATTTTTCCTGAAATTTGGTTGACAACAACCATCTTTCCATTTGGTCCACTTCTCCATAGATTCCGGTGAACTCAAGTTTGTAGGTCCCGGAAGACCCATTGAAATAGCAAATTCTGATGCTTTCTCTCCTACAAGCAAAGTATGTTCAGTGTGTTGCATCACTAACCTGGCAGCCTTGATTCCATCAGTTACGTATCTCATGGCTGCAACAGCTCCTACTTCCATTGTCAACTGTGTGTCCCCTTAGCAGAAGATGGGTCAAAAAATCATGCCAGATCAAGAAAAAGTAATATGCATGACACAAAATAATTAGCAGATCAAGAACATGGTAATTCGTAGCTACCCCATCCATGATCAGAGCATCAATTGTAGTTTCTCCATTCTCATCTGGACTTCCACCTGGACCAACTGTTCAGAATAGGATATTCAAAAGGGATGCATACATATGATGAAGACATGAAGAAAAAAGTCAAAATGGAATCTCAAGATGGTGAAGGATTTTTAACAGAATGAACAAAAACAGAACCAAAACTCTGTCTTATTCATTCATATAGGAGTAAAAACACAGAATTTTTCAAAACTCTTCCCTTCCCACGAAACAAGCTTTATTACCAATTTCAACCTTTCCAAGTAGATTATTTTCATAAACCACAACACAACAAGTCACACTTGAAAAGCAAGTTTGCTAAGTAATGTCAACTAACCATAACGTCAAGTAAATATTATTTTGTGTCAGTGCAGGAGGGACTAAAATAGTTAAATTTTACATTTGAGAAGCCATAAAGACAAATAAAATAAATATAGTGCAGGACTGGCAGCATGTTTAAGATAATGACTTTGTGAGCCTAGGATTAGTATCAATCCAATAAGCACTAGATAAGAATGGATGAAGCTCTCAGCAAAAATCAACTATCAAATACTTCAAAATCACAACACGGAGAGATAAGTTCACACCCAATCTACAGTTTCCATTGAACCAATAGGCAAAGTAGGTTCAAATATTTCATATTGAAAAGTCCTTATCATGTTCCAAACATTCAAGTTCCAACCTGTTCCATCACACCTGAGTTCCTCACAGGCAGAGCAACCCTCAACCACGGAATCCACAGCCGAGGAGCCACCATCAACAGCCTTCCATGCAGCTCTGACAGCCTCAACGAAGGGCCACGTGCTCACAACCAAAGGGTACTCTTCCGATTGCACGGTTTCATTCCCCACCACCTGGTTACAAACAACACCATCACATCAATACTTGCCTAAACTGGAAAAAGTTAAGATTTTTAGTGTTGGAACTCAAAATTGATTACTTCTACTCTGATTAGAGAAATGATTTGAGAGTACCACAGAGAATAGAGGGAGAAGGAAGATAATGACGAAGGACTTTGCAGACATGGAGATGGATTGGTGATGGAGGTTGTACCACTGTTCTCCAAGGTCTCTGAAATGCATTAAGAGCAACCCAATTTGGAGATTTTTGATTGGGATAAGGGAACACTTCCCAAGACATTCAAAGACACTATTGTTGGAAATATTGCAGAAAAAATAATATAGAGATCAAATGGAAACAATACATTAGAATATAATTTGATTTGAAGATAATGAATAAGATATTCTATTGTTAAAAGAGTAAAAGCACTTAATCAGATTCAATAATCAATGACTAAGGGAAATATCATCAACCTGGTTTTCTGGTTTAACAACTCCACTTCTTCCAAAGCTAGATCGACGACAATGAAAGTAATTTTAAGGGTTTAAATACGTTTTTCTCTTTCATTTTAAAATTTGTCCCATTTTAAAATTTTGGATTAATTTAATCTTTTAATTTTTAAAATACATGAATTTAGTTCTTTTAATCAGATTTTATAAGATTTATTTGACATTTCAAGCGTCTTTCATAAAAATGTATCAAATAGTCTAAACAACTCAGATACAATCTTGAAATACGTACGAAATATCAAATAAATCTAACAAGATTTTATTAAAATGACTAAATTCATGTATTTTGAAATATAAAATACTAGATTGGTCCAAAATTTCAAAATGAACTAATTTTAAAATTCATTGAGAGGTAAGGGACCAAAAACATATTTAACTCATATTAAATGTTTATACGTAATTTTAAATTTTTTTAAAATAAAATTTTAAGAAAACAAATTATTTAAAAAATGGTTTTAAATTTGAAATAATTTAATAGTATATATGTTTTGAGAACTTTTTTTTTTAGAGAAGACATGTTGAAATATTTTGTATTCAATGAAATATTTTGCAGAACAACAATTCCGGAACATTTACGAGGAGCAGTTAGCAATTATGGAATTATAGAGGTGCAGAAAGCAAAAGCGTGCTGCTAGTCCAGCCCGTGATAAATTAATTAATTTTTGTTAGAGGTTCTCTTCGTCCAAATTGGACGACCATTAATTACTCCCAGAGAATAATCGTATAATTTCGTTTGAGACAATACTCCCATCAATTTTCTACGTTCTTTTTTTCAAACTTGTACAATTTCCAATTACGACACCTGCTATTATTATTGTTTTCTTCCTTCTGTATTCTTTGAAACTACTCATTGAAAAAAAATTCTTCAAAATATCTATTAGAGATGTCAAAATGGGTTTCAACCCGTGAGTTAATCCGGCTCACCACGGGTTCGAGCCGGGTTGGGTTGAGAAAAATTCAATTTTTTCAAAAGTGGGTTAAACTCAACCCGGCTCACTTAACCCACGGGTTGGGTTAAACGGGTTCGAACCGGGTTGAAGGTGGGTTGGCCCAAACTTAACCCACCAACATTTTTTTACAATTTTTTTTTTATTTTTTTTAAATTTTCTTTTAATTTTTTTAAATTATTTACTACTCCAATTATATTTGTTCATAATTTCATATTTTTAAATGCTAGAATGTTACCTAATTATATTTGAATTATTTGAATGTTTAATTAATTTGATTGTCAAGTTATATATATGTTGATACTTTAATCTTTAAATATAATATTTATAGTAAATTATTCAAGTAACCATCTTATAAACAATTTTTTCTAAATTAGCATGAAAAAAATGTATAGTTTTTTTTATTTATATTTTGTTGAATAGCATAATAGAAAATTTGTAATATTAGTCATGCTTTTTTAGACTAATGATACTTTCTTGGAAATAATTCTTCATATATTGGTGGTGAGCATGATCAAAACATTGGTTATTGATTTTACTATGATTGTCATCTCATGGATTACTTAAAAATTTATTTAAATATTTAAATAATAAAAAAATAATAATAATTTTTTTAGGTGGGTTGGTGAGCCAACCCACTTAACCCACCAACCCGTGGTGGATTGAGCCGGGTTACAAAATTTCTGGCTTACCAGAAAGTGAGACGGGTTGAGTTTACTCATTTTTAACCCGGCTTATGGTGAGCCAACCTGTGTGAGCCGGTTGACTCACTTTGACATGTCTAATATCTATCAAACAATAATTCTAAGAATACTTTAATTATATATAGTTATTCTAACCTCTATACATAATACAGTTATTATGGTTTACTAATTAGCAATATAAGTTGACTTTGCCAGAAGAGTAACTTTTTTTTTACACATGAACGGTGAGGTTTTCGAAATTCACAAAAAGAAAAAGGAAGTGAAAAATAAAATAAAATTTAGATGTTTTTTCTTTCTTGTTTTTCTCTTGCAATTACAACAAACGATAAACGATGTCATAATAATAAATAAAAATAAATAAAAGTAAGAAAAGTAGAAGAATTTATTTAAAGGAAGAGAAAAAAAAAATTCCTGAGTTGGTTGGTATGCTGCCATAGTTGCTACCTTCATAGCATGCCTTTTGCATATACTTGATCGGATCTATTCAGCGAACGAACCCTAACCGGTCTTTTTTAGGTCGCTATTTCTCCATTTCTCTTCCGTTCATCGGCGATGGCGTCGCATTTGCTCAATCACTCAGCCAAGGTGAATCATATCCTACCTCTCTACCTACCGTTATCATTTCTCGCGTTTTAATGCAAACAAACCATTTCTTTTTTCTGTTTATTTAATGATTTCTGTTGGATTCAGGTGAAAAATGTTTCCAAGTTGGTGCACCACGAGCGTTATATCTTGGCGCGTTGGTTTTCCGGCGATGCTCAATCCTCTCTCAATAGGAGGCGCGGTAATTGCTTGGTTCTTTGGTTATTTCTCAATTGCAACTAAATTCATAGCAAACTTATTTGTAAATTTGGAATTCTGTGTTGGATTGTCCTGATTAATCATTCCTGCGAAACTTTGAATTTAGAAATGGGAATAGTGTAGAATGCTTGATTTGTTATAGGTGTATTGGCAACCAGTTGGTGTTTTTAATTAAGGTGTTTGTGAGTGAGCAGCAAGTATAAGTGTAACCGTATAGTTTGTATTGGAGAGGTTTGAAGTGATATTAGCATATTCTGGTGTTTGGGAGCCATTTGAAAGCTTGGTGAATGGTGTTCCTTAAGTTTTATTTTCTATGTTAATAATTGTAGTTGGTTATTTGTTTAGATGTACGAAAAACTCAGCTCCCTGAATCTTCAACAAGAAACAGTGTCTTTGAACCGGTCGTCAACTTTACTGTGAGTAGAGCAAATTTACATCAAAACTAAACAATATATCACAAGTTTTTTTTTTGTTTCTGCCTTCAATATCTCTCTTTCTTTTCCTTGCCTACTCTACTGCTTTTCACTTCCTCTTCCTCAGCATTTGTATATTTTCAGCTGACTTGTACTTTATTTTTGACATAAACTTTCATTTGGTACGCAGAAGAGAAGCATCTCCATGGCTAGTATTAGAAGGGGTTCCATTATGGGGTCTGGGTACACCGGAGAGATTTCACCGTATGTCACTTTATGTTATAATAATTTGTTTTTTCCTTGCATATGTCTTGCTTCAAAAGGGATTGACAGTAGCTTTTTAATTGTCAATGAACCGTGTTCTCAAAAAGAAGTTCACAGGTGCTGTCAAGGAGATGCTATGCATCAGCCTCAGGTACAATCAATGGATCTTTGGACTGTTAATTTTATTTCCTCCATGTTCTTGTTGGGTGTTACATTAAGCCTTTCAAAATGTTCCTTGTTGACTATTTATATTTTGATCTTTTATTTCATGGGTCCTGATGAATTTGTTTAAGCTTGATGTCCTTTAATATGGATGATTGGATAAGTAGCTTGGTTAACATGTTCACTGGGTTTTTGCTTTGCATTTAGTTAGTCATCCATATATCAAAGATTTGAAATATGGGTGATGCTTATCACCTATGTGGGGCTTGTAATGCTTTTTTATGTCCTACAGTGCTGCATATCTGACACTTTCTCAGTTTGGCAAATTAAATTTTGAAATTTGATTGAAATGGAAGATGGGTGTTGGACATTTGAAGCTGCATTTAACCGACTGCATCTTTTCTCCTGTAATGTTATTTTTTATAGTGTAAATTATAAATAGAAGGAGAAATGTACTCTGTTGCAAATTGCAAATATAGAGCTACCTCAGGTAATCTTTGCTAGAGTATCTAACTACTCACTGGTGTGTCCTTGACCTTGGATTGAGCTGAGACTTTTTTAAACGGGGTCTTTTGATAATATGCTAAGGGCATCTCCACCATTGGTTATGGAGAGCAGTTCTTACCAGTTAAGAATTGTCTGTGCTTTTTGTAAAAGCAACCGCTGGACCTTGTCAAGCATCAAGCACATTGTGTAAGTGCACTCGAAAAATTGCTTTTAATAAAGATATAAGGTAATATTTACCCAAATAAAAAATAGAAATAAGATGCATTATTGACTAGATAAATAAATGTGTTGTATAAGAGTATATAAAGGGAGATGCTAGGTTGGAGATATGAACTTCTTAAATTATAAAACGTAAAAATAAGTGATGTGTGGTGATAAGACCCATTTAAGATGCATAAGAAATAAAAATACATTGGGTTGGAGATGGCGTAATAATCCTGTACCTAGTTCCCTAAAAGAAGTTGTTAGCTAGGGGTACAAGCATGGTTTATATCACTAATCTCCCGTATACAAGAACTCTTTCTGCATAGAGCATGGGGAATGCACTGTGCACACATATGATTTACCTTATGCCACATTCAACTTATTTAAGAATAGGGTGGAAAGTTGAAAATCTTAACCACTTTATGTTGTAATAGGTGTTCTAATCTCAAGCCTTTTTGGTGGAGATACAAGTGTGAATGGTTTTACATCTGTCTAACATTACTAGACTAAATGTAATGTTTCTCTAACTTGTCAACAGTTATGAGTCTTTTCACATCATGCCACAGCTTGTGCTTCTCTATCATTTGTGTTTCCTTACAGGAGATGCCATGCACTTGATTGGTTGTTAGCTAAAAATATAGTTTTTAGGATACAAGAATTGTATTTTTCAAAAAGTTTTCACAGTCTTACACCTCTCCTTAAGCTTCCCTTTTTCTTTATTTTATTTAATAGAATACTATGTTTTGAGACTATATAAATAATAGTGTACTTATTGATTTAATCACCAACACTGGTGAATATATTTCAGATTTACCCCCTCACCAGGAAATTGGAATGCCTTCTCTCTCACCTACAATGACAGAGGTTTCTACTTTTCTGAATCAAATGATATTGTCATATAGTGGGTCATGGTTTCTCCTAAAGAATTCCCAATTATATACAGGGTAACATTGCAAGATGGTTGAAGAAAGAAGGTGATAAAGTTTCTCCTGGTGAAGTTCTTTGTGAAGTTGAAACTGTATGGTTCTTGTACCAGAGACTTGACACATAATACCTCTATTAAGGTTCTTATGCAAACATTGACATAAATGTATTTCATAGGATAAAGCTACTGTTGAAATGGAAAGTATGGAAGAAGGTTATCTGGCCAAGATAGTTCGTGGAGATGGGGAAAAAGAAATTAAAGTTGGTGAGGTATTGATATCTTTTGACTCTCTCCTCCTCTCTTTTTTGAAAGGGACTTTTTATTTATTGTTCCACAGTTTGAAATTGCAAGAAACATATATTTTTTACACTCCGGACTCTATTGACATATGGAAGGCATCACTATTGGTAACATGAAGAACTTCTTTCATAGGTAATTGCTATAACTGTTGAAGATGAGGGGGATATTGGAAAGTTTAAAGATTACAAACCTTCATCATCTGAACCAAGTGCGCCTCCTGCCAAAGAAACATCTGAGCCATCCCCACCAAAGGAGGTGGCAAAGGAGCCTGCTCGAGAACCTGAGGCAAAGGTTTCCAAACCTAGTGTACCAACTCCATCTGGAGATCGCGTATTTGCTAGTCCCCTTGCTAGAAAGTTGGCTGAAGAGAAAAATGTCAGTTATCAATAACAAATTATATGGTTGAAGGTCTTTCAGGAAAAAGCTGGATAATCTATTTCCCTCGCTGGTGTAGGTACCTCTCTCTAGCATTAAAGGAACAGGACATGAAGGACTCATTGTGAAGGCTGATATTGAAGATTTCTTAGGTATAATTCTTTCTATTTATATATTAATTTGTCTGTATACTGTACTTATTATAGTGGAAACACTTCATTGTTATGCTAGATAATGCCTCACTTTGTCTTGCTTGCTCTAGGATATCTTACCATGTGTGGCTGATTAAATTGATTATATTATAACCCTTTTTGGCTTCTGATCCAGCTTCTAGTCAAGTTTCCGCACCCTCAAAGGCCAAGGGTCCAACAGACGCAGCTCTGGATTATATCGACATTCCTGTCTCTCAGATACGGAAGGTAATTTGCTGAAGAAGTCTGAAATTTTATTAGATGATATTTCTGTTTCAAGTGTAAATCAAAGACCAGTTTTTGGACCTTGTCACATGATGTTCTAATTTTGTTGTGAACTTTCATACGGGTTCTTGGTACTTTTGCTAATAACTTCTGGCATATTTTATTTTCTCCTTCTGTGTGTTTGCTTCTATGTTCTGATCATAATATATGTTGTGTTGCGTAAACATGACGGATGTTTTAAATAAAACCATGTATTTTTACAGGTCACAGCTTCACGGCTGTTATTATCAAAGCAAACTATTCCTCATTACTATTTAACAGTGGATGCATGCGTTGATAAACTCATGAGGTAATTCTCCATAATCAATAATATTTGAAAGATTTACCTGCCATACATATTATTTCTGATAATTGAAACACTTTGTCTACAGTTTGCGGGGCAAACTCAATTCATTGCAAGAAGCCTCTGGTGGCTCCCGCATTTCAGTTAATGACCTTGTAATCAAGGTATTGGATTTTTATCTGACTATCTGTTCTTGTCTTCTTGGTTGCTTATTTGGTGCTTAATAAGTAGGGAAGGTCAACATCTTATCTAAGAAATACTACTTGTGGAATGCTTTATGACAGTTAAAATGAAATCATATTAAATGACCTTTCTCTTATTTGATGTTAGCTTGACCAATCTTCCTAGAAGGGACCCCTATTGTGTCTCTTTGGCTACATTAAGATCATAGTAAAACAGAACCAAATTCAGACTAACTTTTATTAAATAGATTGTGAGCTAAATAATATTATGCAAAATATGAAATATGTTGGATCCTTTGCTTGCCTTGGAGGCAATGTAAATGATTTTTCTGTCTCCCATGTGTGTGCTAACTAAATGTGTGTAGGGGATATCGACTATGTGTATTAACTAAGTTATGTATTGCGTCTGGTTACAACCCTTCCATTTCTTTCTTCTCTTTGTTATGATAAAAAGTCTGCAAAAAATCACACAAGTTTTCATAAAATCTTATTTATAACTAACTACAAACTAGAATAAAATTATAACAAAATGGAACTAACTTAACAATAAATAAATAAAAGGAAGATAATTGGTGTTCATTGAATAAAAATTAAGTGTACACAACAATTATCAGTTGTGAAAATGCAGAATGCACTATAGTGAAATGGATTCTAGCCAAATGTTGTTACATGGCTCAACCTTCAAGGGGAGGGTTCAGCTATCTGGCTTGCAGTTATGGCCCAAAACCCTTGTCTCACAAATCACTAAAAGAGGTCTTTTAGCTTAAGTCGGTTCTATGAAGGAGATATTAACCAAGTTATGTATACTATGTGGTCACAAATTCATACCTCGTTGCCAGCATTGTAAAAATAGTAGTACAAGAAACTGCGTTTTATATCTGTGCCTTTGATTTTAGGCTGCTGCATTGGCTCTCCGCAAAGTTCCTCAATGTAACAGTTCATGGGCAAATGATTATATTCGCCAGTAAGTCTTTTAGTTTTTCATTATTGCCTTCAAATTTGTGGATTACTTTAATTGTTAAGTTTGTTATTTTGTTTTTGTGCAGGTATAATAATGTGAATATTAATGTAGCTGTGCAGACTGATAATGGGCTCTTTGTTCCAGTTATCAGGGTGAGCAAGGGCCTCTTTCTAGTATTTGAAATACATTCTAGCGTATATTCCAATTAAAGGTCATCATTTTGACCTATTCATAATACATGCAGGATGCAGACAAGAAAGGCCTCTCTACGATAGGGGAGGAGGTCAAAAAATTGGCAAAGAAAGCCAAAGAAAACAGCTTGAAACCCCAAGATTATGAGGTTATTGGAGTTTGACGTTTATTTTTATTCATCTATGAATAAAGACTACTTGGGCTGGTTTTTAAATTCTTGGGTTGAATTGCATTACAGGGAGGTACGTTTACAGTGTCTAACCTGGGAGGGCCATTTGGTGTCAAACAATTCTGTGCAATCATCAATCCTCCTCAGTCGGGCATTCTTGCAGTTGGATCTGGTAAGAACAGTTTTGCATTTCCCCCTTTTATTTCTTATATCAACTGCAATCACTTTTCTCTTAATGATACCTTCGTATGAACAGCTGAGAGGAGGGTCATTCCGGGATCAGGCGCTGAAGAATTCAAGTTTGGTTCTTTTATGTCTGTGACCCTCAGTTGTGATCATCGTGTTATAGATGGTAATCATTCTTAATCTTAAATGTTTTTTTAACTCAAAATTAAGCTAATTTTGTGGTAAAACATGCCAACGATACACTTGTTCTGTTCAGGTGCAATTGGTGCGGAATGGCTAAAAGCATTCAAGGGCTATATTGAAAATCCAGAATCCATGTTGTTGTAAGAGCAAGTAGAAGTCATAAATTATACTGTAAACGGGGGATGAGGTTTTATTCACTCGGGTATTTCTATAGTCCCATTTGGGTTTGGTTGATTGTGTCCCTGACCAATTTTTGGTTGAAGTGTTTAGTCACTAAAAATAATTTTTGGAGAAATGTAATTTTTTTAATAAGAGGGTAGATGAGGCATTTAATTTAAACCCACCAATTGTGCTCACATTAGATGCTGCCCCAGATACACGGCTGATTATGTAACATGTTCTTTGTTTATGTTCCAAATATTTGAAAGAATAGTATGTTTTTCATTTAGTTGGCTTTAATTTGATAGTTATTGTCTTTTCAATTAAAATGCCTTTATAATTGTAGATTCTACGTCAATTGGACATTCAATATCAGTTTTCCTTGTGAGATATTATGATTTTTAAAACTCGACTTGTTTCAGGTATTATCTATAGATTTTTTTATCCAATCATGGAGCATTCCTTCAATAAATAATATTTGCATTGATACATTGTTATTCAATTATAGAGTATGAGTGCTAATTAATTTATTGTACTAATACTTTGTTTGGAGTCATTATACATTATACTTAGGGATGACAATTAGGGCTTGGCCCGTGAGCCCAGCCCGCAGGCCCGCAGAAAAAAGTGGGGCGGGCCAGGATAGTGAGCCCGCAAGCCCGTGCGGGCTCAGCCCGCATAGGTCCGTGGCCCGCGCGAGCCAGTCTGCAAGCCTGCATAAAATTTAAAAAAAAAAAAAAAACTTGCACTTGTGTATATTAATTACTTCTTTTATGAACTCTTGCATTAACATTTCAAATTTTTGTATAACTGGAAAAGACAAGTATTATGTAATTTTTAATGTGCTAAAATTTAAAGAATACATTGTGTATGTCATCAGAGGCGGAACAAGGTTGTGACATAGGGGAGCCAGGGCTCCCCCAACCATTTCTATTTTTGCTTTTTTTGTTATTTAAAAAATAATATTTATATATTATTATTTTATTTACATTAATTGATTTTTATTTTACTTTATTTTATATATTTTAAAAAAATACTTATATATTGTTATTTTATTTATATATTATTACTTTATTTGTATATTATTATCTTATTTATATTAATTTATTTTGGATTTTTTTTAAAATTTAAAAATCATATTTTTTTTTCTCTATTATAATTTTTTATATTTTTTTATTTGGTTTTTCTCTTCCATGTTTTCATCTCTTTCTCTCATTTTATTTCCATCTCAATTTTCACCATCATTTCTTTATTATTTTCAAAATCAAATTGCACTACGACAAGATTGAAAAGTTAATGAATATTTTGAATAAAAAGTGATGTAAGAAATTACTTTTTTTTAATTAAAAATAATAATTTATATATAACAAATAAAATTTGGCCCCCCTAAAATTTTTGGTGAAGTTTCGCCACTGAATGTCATAGTATGAATATGATGAAAATGTTGAATTATCAATTTATCATCTAATTCCCCAAAGTCTTTATTTAATTTTGTGAACTTCTTAAAGTTTCCCAATTTTTAAACATTGAAAGTTTTATCATAAAAAAAAATAAAAAAAAATAAAAAAAAGCGGGCCAGCCTGCGGGCCCGCAGGCCAACGTATATGCGGGACGGGCCAGAATATGCGGCCCGCATAAAATGTGCGGGGCGGAGCGGGCCTTATGCGGGACGGACCTAAACAGGACGGGCCGGCCCGCATTGCCACCTCTAATTATACTTTCTTATTTTAATTATATATTTGACTTTTATATTTGTGAAAAGTTTATCTTTTAGTCGCTACACATAATTTTAATTGTACATTTTTAGACTACTACTTTTATTGCTTAAATTTATAGAGATTAACGTAAACTAAAATATATATACAAACACAAAAATATATTATATATATATATATATATATATATATATATATATATATATATATATATTTCGGATAACGAAGGAATAATTTTATTCTCATATAATAAAGATATTGTAACTTTAAAGGATTCTTTATGTAGAAAGTAAAAAATTCGTAAATAATTTAAAAAATATATCAATCTGGATTTGATTACTAAATTTTAATTAAGTCCATCTAAATAATGATTTGTAATGGTTGATTATTATCTTGTTATATTTGTAATGATTTGATTGGAATATTTAAAGGAATTTTGTCTAAAATAAAGGTACAAGGTATAGAAATAACAACAAAATTTCATAAATGATTTAAAGAATTAACAGATAATGTGTATATACATATATTAAATATAAAAAGTTAAAAGAAAACCGTCTAAAACATTTAATTTTCATAAAATCAACAAATTATCTCACAGATGATCTGTTATTTAGTTATTTAAAGAACTCATCCTCTCCATAATTTTCAATAATCTAAAATACATTAAAATTTATGTTGGATATGTTTTCTTTCTGGGAGTTAGGTATAACATTTGTTGTATATCTTCATTGTAAGTGTATGTCACCTTCTAACAATTTAAAATTTGATGTTTATAAGTAGTTTAATACATATTTTATTTTTTTAAATAAAAATTTAAAAGAAATAAATTATTTTAAAAACGGTTGTAAAGTTGAAATAATTTAAAACTAGTATACATGTTTTGAGAATACTTTTCTGAATGAAAACATGTTAAAATATTTTGTATTTCATAAAATATGAAATTGATTAACAAAGAATGTTAGAAACTTTCACAAAAGCCAACAAGGTCAAAATTGAGAAATGAAACAGAAGCAAAGAGGTAGATGCATTGAAATACTTTCTGTGGTAAATAATATAGGCAAGACAACATACATTTAAGCACAATCCAAGTATTATGAGATAGAGTCCACACTAAAAACTCATATGATAACTACTCCCAAAAAGAACAACAAAACAAATTGATCTCAGCATGTCATGTCACCGCATTATTAAGCCCTATAATGATGCAGAAAAGCCCTGAAATGAAGCACAAAATGTTAGGCACATACAATTTCATGGTGTTTCACCTTCTTTTGTGCAAGAGAGGTAGAAGCAGTTAAACAATTCCAATAATTTGAAGTTCAAATGAAAATGAAACCCAAATAACTCAACAGAGCTGAATGAACAGTGTTAGCCCCTGAATCCTAGCAGTTTTTGTATCATGTCAGTAAAAGAAAAGAATGGAAATGAGTTCCAATGGTGTGGTAATGTATGCAAAATGTAAACAATTCAGCACTCAAATGTTTGTGTTGCAACCTAACTAATGTTCGTAAGAGAAATCTCATACTGAATCTACAAAATAGAAACTCTACCTTATTCATAAGATCAACCCTAAATTATACTCTAATGAAGAGAACATTCAATTATACTCTACTAACCATAAACTATACATTCCCATTGTCCCAATAATCTCTGTTAAAACTTGAAAAAGATAAATTGATATAACAGTATTACCATCATCATCGTCACGATCATCGATTAAGAGCCATGAGAAGGTTCTGTCCACCAGGCAAGTACGAAACATTGGGCGACTTCGCCAGCGTGGAGGCTATTTCCCTGGACGCTTCAATCCTCCTCAGTTCAATCAGCCCCATTCCGGCCGAGGCAGTAGCGTCGGAGATCAGCTTTGCCGCATCGCTCTCTCCCTCGGCACGGATAATCGCGGCCCGCCGCTCCTGCTCCGCCTTCATCACAACGAACTTGGACCGCTCCGCCTCCTGCTGCGCCACCTGCTTCTGCTCCACCGCGCGCGAGAACTCGCTGCCGTAGGAGAGGTGCGTGATGGCGACGTCATCGAGAACAATGTTGAAATCCTTCGCGCGGCGAATGAGACTGTCGCGGACAAGAGCGGATACCTGAGAACGGTCCGTGAGGAGTTGATCGGCGTTGAACTGCGCGACGACGGCCTTGAGAACCTCGTTGCCGATGGACGGAAGAACCTTCTCATCGTACTCAAGACCCAGGTTCTTGACAATGACGGGGAGCTTGCCGATTTCAGGACGGGAGAGGACGCGGAGTGTGAGGTTGACCATCTGAAGATCTTTGGTGCCGGAGATGGAGGAGAAGGTGTGAGGGCGCGTGCGGATGTCGAAGATGTAAGGCTTCTGGACCCACGGGATGAGGAAATGGGTTCCCTCGCCTACCGTGTCGTCGAGAATGCCTCGGAAACGGTCGAAGAGGACGGCACGCTGGCCGCCGTCGACGGTGTACAGGGAGGAGGAGAGGGCGGTGGCCGCCACGCCCAGGCCGAAGGCGGAGCGGGCGAGGTTAGTGAGGAATGATACGGCGGCTTGGCTGCTTCCCATTTCTGAAAGGGGTTAGGGTTTTGGTTGGTTTGCTCGATTTTCTTCGTTAGTTTGGGGGGTTTTGGGATCTTGCTCGTCTTTCTTTGTTAGTTTGATGGGGTTTGGAAATAAAATCCAGACTTATTTTTTTTCCTTGGAGAAGAGGTTATCTTTACTTTAATATATATTTTGTATATATTTTTTTGTAACTTTATATCGATTAACATAATTAAAAATAGGGTTAAGCATTGTTTTATCCTTCAAATCTTACTGAATTGTGAAATTATTTTTTTTTTCAAAACTTTATATCAATTTAGTTATTCATACGTAGAAATACGTAAATTTAGTATTTCTTACCAAATTTTATTAAGTTTATTTTGACATTTTAAACGCATTTTATGATAATATTTGAGTTAACATTAAAGTGAAAATGTGTCAAACAGTATAAATAATTCAAATACTATATCATGAAATGCGTTTGAAACCTCAGATAAACTTAATAAAATTTAGTTAAAAATATTAAATTCACGCATTTTTAAAGATGAATGACTAAATTGGTCAAAAATTTTGTAAAGAGACTAATTCTAAATTTCACTGAAACTTGAAGGATCAAAAACATATTTAACTCTTAAAAATATATCTATAACAATATATAAAGAAACTTCTTTTTTTGTGTCCATATTTCAAAATACCAATTTTATCCTTTAAATATAATTATTTATTAAATTTTTAAAAATTGACCGTTACTTTTACAAACTTTCTATAAAATTATCTATCTATATTTTTTGTTTTCTTCTTTATTTATGAACAATTATTCTTTCATATATTCTAATATATTTCACTTTATTTTTAATAAATATAATTTTATTTTATATATTAATTTAATAACATCTTATTAATATAATATTATTTAAAAAAGGCATAATAGCCGTGTTTATGTTAATTTATTTAAAGCTTATGGTTAAACAACATAAACCATACTTATCGAACTTAATGAAATAAAATAAAGTGATTGGAGATGTGTGTTAGGACTATGTGGACTCTCCCTAATTATATTTATTTCATTCTATTAAAAATGTGTGTATATAAAACAAAAAATATAAATTGATCGATATAAAAATAAATAAATATATATATATATATATATATATATATATATATATATATAAAAGTTAAGTTATTCTTTTGATTTAAGATATGTTTGAAAATTCAGAGAAAGTATGAGTCTTTGGTAACTTGTTAGAAGCCACTCAATTTATGTTAGTGATATGTACAAATGTTTTTATATTATATAAATTAAATTGGAGGTATGGATACATTAATCGGAAAAAAAAAGTACCAACTAAAGAAAATATATCAAATTACAAATGTTGAAGATAGTAATTTTGTATGAAATTAAAGTAACTACTGGTCTTTCACAATTTTCTTCCTGCAATATAATTATTGAATTGAATAATGTAATTTCTTGAATAGTTTTGAATAACTAAAATATCTGTTTGAATTAAGTCTACTCTGAAGTGCCTTGCTTTTTAGGATGAAAATTATATTTACTTTTGGATTGGTCAAGGACTGGTCATACATATCTAAAATAATTATATTAATTTTTTATCGGTGCTTAATTTCATAACTTATTTTTAGGGTTTACTTTTTTTCCTATAATTATTAAATGTTAATAGATATTTTGGTTTGATATTTATAAGAATATAATTTAATTTTTTATATTTAATATTGGAGAAAAAAAAACATGTTTATTATTCTCATATTAAATGATAATATGATATTTCATTCGTTATGATTTTCATATTTGTAAAATAAATATTTAAATAATTATACAATAATAAAAGAGTGAATACAAGCAAAAATATGAATATATAATGAAACAAAAAATTTATACATGTTGATTATGAAGATGTATGTTATCATCTTTGGGAGAGATAAACACTAAAGAACGTGTTAAAAAAATGCTCAAGCAAAAAATTATTCGCTTAAGCGAAAATTACCCATTAAATGGGTTTGAGGGAACAAAAACAAAGACTATTTGAAAATTATTACTATAGTAAGAACAAATGATGCTTGAGAGACAAGTGAGTGGGAGAAAAAAGTGCACAAGTGAGTCATAATACTAAAACAAAGGGTAATGGGATTTATTAGGGTTGTGTGAACAAATTAAAAAACAAACATAGGAAACCTAAAAGGTTCAAAGTTGGTTGCATGAAAAAATCTAAATCAAATGTTATAAATTGAGCTTTTTAGGCCTAATAACTATTACACTAAACAATGAGGAGTCCAGATTTTGTTATCGTGCCTTTCAAAATACATCGATGTTAGTATTTAAAAAGAATTAATATATTTTAAAACATTAATATAATTGTCCATGAGTGTATTTTGAAGACACAATAAAATATCGACATAGAAAAACATAGTAGATAATCTAAGTTTGACAATGAGGCTACTTTAGAGAGAAAAAAGAGTAATTAGTGTAATTGTAATGTCATTGGTAACTAACCATCTTATTGTTAGATGTTGAAAGTGTTAGGATTTAAGCAAAATCAAAATGGTACCATTTTTTCCTTTTTTAAGTGTATCTGCTACTTCTCCTTTTCTCTGTATATAAACTGCTATTATGCATATTCCTTTAAGTGACCCCTGAAGAATCTTGGACTGCACACAAAGCCAGATGTTACAAACATGAGAATTTTCGAATCCTTATGCTTTCAACATGTGTCAGACCACATGAGATGAAAATTGGATGACAAAGGGCTACCCTTGGCTCTGATTGGTTACCACTCCACAAAGGGGCTACAAGTTGTTTGACCCTGTAACTAGGAGGGTATCAATCAGCAAAGATGTTGTGGTTGATGAAAACTCTTGATGGTAGTGGAAATTTGTTGGTCAAGAAAGTGAACAGGGTGTGACATCTTCGATCTCGTTGAATGATGAATTTGCAGGAGTTGAAAGTGTCACGGATCAGCATGAATCCTCTAGTCAACCAGCAAGGAGACCACATCGAGTCATTCAGCCACCTACACACTTCAAAGAATATGAAGTATTCAATGTCTTAGTAGTCACGTCTAAAGGTAACTTTGTGCACTCTACATTAATGGCTAAATCAGAGTTTATTGAGTTTAGTGATGCTATACAAAGTGAGAAGTGGTTGACAGCTATGAAGGAAGAAATTGATTCCATAGAGAGGAATCAGACTTGGACTCTTGTTGAACTGCCTCAAAATATGATAACTATAACATTAAAGTGGGTGTACAAGGTGAAGGTAAATCCTAAAGGAGAAATTGTGCAGTACAAGGCAAGGCTTGTAGCAAAGGGTTTTTTTGCAGAAAGTTGGAGTAGATTATGGAGATATATATGCTCCAATGGCTAGAATGGAGACAATACGAATCATAGTAGCTGTTGCAGATATGAAAGTTGGTCTTTATACCAACTAGATGTCAAATATGCTTCTTGAATGGTATTCTCGAAGAGGAAATTTATGTAGTGCAGCCACGTGGTTTTGAAATTAGGAGGCAAGAACACAAAGTATAAAAGCTAAACAAAGTCTTGCATGGATTCAAGCAAGCTCCAAGAGTTTGGAATCACAGGATCGACACGATTCTACTCAAAATCGATTTTGAAATATGCGTATCTGAACAAGGTGTATATGTAAAATGCTGGATCTATGAAAGGAAGGAAGAAAAACTCCTTGTATGCCTCTACATTGATGATATGTTGGTCACTGGAAGCAACACAAATTTGATTAATAAATTTAAGTCTCAAATGCATAATGAGTTTGAGATGAATGATCTAGGAAAGCTATTATACTTTCTTGGTACTGAGTTTCAAAACATGGAAGTTGGTACCATAATGCACCAAATAAAATATGTAAGAGATTTATTGTCTAGATTTGGAATGCAGCATGTTAGAATTCAAGAATTTGAGAGACTTGATTGACATTTTTTTAATTTTGGCTTAAGGGGGCATGTTGGGATTAAGCAAAATCAAAACGTTACCGTTTTTCTTTTTTTAAGTGTATCTAGTACTTCTCCTTTTTTTTCTATATATAAACTGTTGTTGTGCAGTTTCCTTTAATGTGAAATATACGACTTTTCTTTTCTCTATGTCTAAAAGCCTACATCTCTATAGAAAAAACTAGCTGATTCGTAATTTTTTGTGTCCTTTACGGTAAGATTGATTGTTTAGTTAGTTATTTTTACTTAATTTTTAATGTTTATTTTGTACATGATAATCTAATATTTATTTTATAATTTTAACTGGTCGGAAAGTCTTGTCTTAACAAAATTTAGGTGAAAACTCGAATAACATTTACTTTTAGGAATATGAGTAAGATTTACTAACTATTTTCGTAATATTTCTTGCTTAAAGAATTGGGATTAAAATAAATAAGAGAATTGTCAAATTAAGTGATTAATAACGAATACTAAATAAAGATTTAGCATAAATTGTAAACGAGAGGTTAATAAAATCGATTTTCAACTTGTTTCATATATTTGAATTGTTTTTGGTCTTAATAATTTTTTTTAATTTCATATATTTTATCTTTATTTTTCTTTCATTAGTAATTAAAATAAAGTATTTACATTATATGTTTTGTTTTAAATTACAAATTTTAAATATTTCAATTTTCTTGAGATTAAATAACTGTTGAGAGCAAGTTGATATATTTTGCGAAAAAATCAACAAAATATCAATTTTGTAAGTTTAGCATATAAGAAATATGAGGCATTTTGTTCTCTTGATACTATCACTGTTTTAAATATTAAGGACACCCTATTCATTATAACAATTGATGTTGATGGTAGTGGACAATGTGCTTCTAATGTTGTATTTCTATTGTGTTTTCAAAGTACATTAACATATACATATTTTAATATTTTAAAATATATTAAAAATTAATTTTTTTTAATATATCAAAGTCAAAATATTTTGACGGTATACATATGCATAAGTTCAAACATAAATGAGATTGCATATTGTTTCCATTAGTAACTTTTGGAGAAAAGCTTAACAGAATTCCATACATATATGTTCATTAACTCTTGATTTGTCCCTTCTTTTACACATTAAATGCATTTTTTTTAGTATTGTTTATGTTCTTAATCTTTCATTTTTAACGTAGATGCAACAAAATCAACAACTTAGCAAGGACAAAATACACACACAAAAGTAGTTTTTGGTAGGACGTTTTAGAACTTTCTCATCAAATTTTTTTAAAAAAAATAGAGCTAATTAAAAAGGATGTTTGCTTGTCTTGTTATGAGTGTAGGCAGCGATTTTAAGGATGGTGTGGCACACACAAAAAAGAGGTTGTCCAAGGAGGGCTACTCAAGTATTTCTCCAAGACATTTTTATTTTTTGAGTTTCTTCATGCAATACCATGTCAATGTTCCTTAGTTTTCTTTCAACTTAAAAAAGTTAGCATTAGTTTATTTCATAACTACAATTTTACTACTTAGTTGTAAGCATTAAACGGGTAGAAATGGTTGAAATTAAAACTTCAAAATATTTAGTTAAAGATTTGTATTTATTTTTTTCTGGAAATGATTGTAGAGAAAGTATTCCAAACAAACGCATAAGATTATTTGAATAATTTTAAAATAAAGCAAAGAATGCTGTCTCATTTTCACTCTTTATGGATTTGTTTGTTTAGTCAAAATGAGGAAAATAAAATAGTATAAAAGATTGAAATTTAAAAATAACAAAAATACGTGAAAATGGCAAATATTGAACTGAAGAAAAAAAGAATTACAGAGTAATAAAAGAAAATTGGTAAGAATATTACTTTTCAAATCTTTTCCTATTTTTTCATTCCAATCAACTCTAACTATTTTTATCTTATTTGTTTTTACACTCACCCCACCAAGAAAGGGAAAAAAAAATCATGCATTAAATATGTAAAATCTTATTTTTCACAATTTTATGACTTTTAAAATAACTATTGTAAAAATTAATACATCCATCAAATGTAACAAATATTCATTTCACTTCTCAATATTTCATTTAAGTAGATATTTTATTTGAAGTACTGTAAACTTATTCCTTGAAATTGCCTAAAATCTTCAATTTAATTCTAGAAATTAAACAAATTAAAGTGAAATTCTTGAAAACATTTATTCTCTCACATTCATTTTTAATTTCAGGTACATCCCAATCATTAAAATACACAATATTCCTTTTAAACTATCATAAGCTTTCACATTGTTGATCACATAATTTGCAAGCGAGAATGGCCAAACTCAGAGAAGAAACATAACCAAATGCTCAGGATATATTGAAATACTTTGGTAAATTGCTGATAAAGTCAGAGATGACTCACATTTTATCCACACACGAGTATTATATTGAACTGTCCTCAAATGAGATGAAGTCTACTGTAAAAACTCAAGAAAACTATTTCTAAGAAAAGAACAACTAACCAAATTGATCCAAGCATGTCCCTGAAATGAAGAAGCAGGAGTGTTAAGGCAATTATAAAAGATTGCTCAACATGTAAAGTTGCAAATCAAAAACCACAAACAACTGGGTATACAATACAATTTCATGGTCTTTCTACTTCTTTTGTGCGGAGAGGTAGAAGCAGTTAAATGCCAATGATTTAAAGTTAAGATGAAAATGGAACCCAACTAACTTAATAGAGCTGAATGAACAGTGTTAGCCCATGCATCCCAGCGGATTGTTCATAGGACTATGATTCTTTCTTTGACAAACTTTTTTTTTTAACAAAAGTTTGCTTTTTAACACACACCAAACATTTTTCTTCTCTTTCCAAGTCATATCAAACATTTATTTCATCCATTAAAGGATTGCCACGTGTAATTTATCAAAAGTTTGTTAATAAAACTTTGTCGGAACATAATTTTCCTTGTTCATAAGGATCTAGATGAAAGAAAAAGTAAAATAGGTATGGAAATGGGTTCCAATGTTAATGGATGATAGAGTGTGGTAATGTATGCAAAAGTGTGCCAGTGTCTGTAAACAATTTAGCACTCAAATGCTTGTGTTGAAAGGTTAAGGTTCCTCAAGGAAATTCTTTAGACAAGATATCCAACTTGCAACCTATTTGTAAGAGAAATTTAATGTTGAAACTACAAAACAAAAAAGTCTACTCTATTGATAAGATCAGCACTGAATTATACTCTAACAAAGAGAACATTCAATTATACTCTACTAATAATAATAAGAGTTCCTTGTCGAACAAGGATGAACCCTGTATAAGACAACATTCCCAATAATCTCTGTTAAAACTTGAAAAAGATAAATGGATATAAACTCAATGACTACATAAGAAACCAGATCATCAATACAAGATTATTCACTTAAGGGTTCCCAATCAAAAAAGAGAAATGCTACCTAAATCAATAGGTTCTGTTACTTTCTTTATCAAAGTATTGAATCTACACACTATCAGACATGAAATTACCATATATGACAATCCAAATGCAAACAAATCAACAACAATGTGATTACCATTATCAAGATCAACGGGAAGCATTAAGAGCCATCATCAAGTTCTGTCCACCAGGTAGGTACGAAACATTTGGCGACTTCGCCAGCGTGGAGGCTATTTCCCTGGAGGCTTCAATCCTCCTGAGTTCAATCAGCCCCATTCCGGCTGAGGCAGTAGCGTCGGAGATCAGCTTCGCCGCGTCACTCTCTCCCTCGGCACGGATAATCGCGGCCCGCCGCTCCTGCTCCGCCTTCATCACAACGAACTTGGACCGCTCCGCCTCCTGCTGCGCCACCTGCTTCTGCTCCACCGCGCGCGAGAACTCGCTGCCGTAGGAGAGGTGCGTGATGGCGACGTCATCGAGAACAATGTTGAAATCCTTCGCGCGGCGAATGAGACTGTCGCGGACAAGAGCGGATACCTGAGAACGGTCCGTGAGGAGTTGATCGGCGTTGAACTGCGCGACGACGGCCTTGAGAACCTCGTTGCCGATGGACGGAAGAACCTTCTCATCGTACTCAAGACCCAGGTTCTTGACAATGACGGGGAGCTTGCCGATTTCAGGACGGGAGAGGACGCGGAGTGTGAGGTTGACCATCTGAAGATCTTTGGTGCCGGAGATGGAGGAGAAGGTGTGAGGGCGCGTGCGGATGTCGAAAATGTAGGGTTTCTGAACCCACGGGATGAGAAAATGGGTTCCCTCGCCGACGGTGTCGTCGAGAATGCCCCGGAACCGGTCGAAGAGGACAGCGCGCTGGCCGCCGTCGACGGTGTACAGGGAGGAGGAGAGGGCGGTGGCCGCCGCGCCCAGGCCGAAGGCCGAGCGGGCGAGGTTAGTGAGGAACGAGACTGCGGCTTGGCTGCTACCCATTACAGAGAAGAAGGGTTTAGGGTTTTTGGTGGGTTTTCCTCTTTCTTAGATTAGCTCGATGGGTTATGGAGATGGAATTCTGGCTTGGAGAGAAAGTAATATTTAATTACTTTATAATGTATATATTTATCAAATTATCAAATATGTAAGGTAAAAAAATTATCAATGTAAGAGTAAATTAAATAAATATATATAAGAGTAACTTTAAATTTAAACATTTGTTTATCTACATTCATTCCAAATTACAAGCTTGATCCTACAATTTTCATTCGTAGTATTTTACCATAAGCTACTTAGGGAATTTCTTCACCGTTTTAAATTTTCATAAGCAGAAAATTGTCATCGTTAATATGTTTAAACACTGGTCCCTAAGTTTGGAAAATATAAGTTGTAACGTAGGGATCTATTCTTCATCTGAATCGATTGGCGCTCAAATAAATTTATGGAGTATGGATCGTCATTCAAATTATGTCATACGTCCCACATCGTTGATTGTCTTTTGATCTAACAATTGAGGTTTGAAGTCATGGCTAGTTGAGGTGTCGGCTACACCGAACAGTGACCACACCCAGTCGACAGTTGAATGTCACGGTCAGTGTTGATTAATTCCACATCAAATGATGTTTGGAGTCAACAATCAAATGTCACGATCAATGCTGATCAATTCTACATCAAATGATATTTGGAGTCAATAACCGAATGGTTTCCATGTTCACAAGACTTCAATTGTTGATTATATCATTTATGCGTCAGCACAAAGTTGTATGGTAAATTTTGCCAAACGGTCATAACAACGATCAAGTAAGTGTTTATGTAATTAGGAGTTTTTGTGTTGCTTGGAAGAGTGACGGGGGCGCTAGAAGTTTCATTGTTAGATTTATCAATATGGGGAGTAGTGGACGAGGTAGCATGTTTAGTAGGAGTAACATCAGTTGTATTGGATGAATTATTCAAAAGAGGGGATGTATTAATGTCGAGATCATGAAACATGTCATCATAATTGTGATTGTAATGATGTGGAACAAAAAGAGATAAAGAGTTGTGTGATTTATAAATGTTTTTGTAAGGAAAATCATGTTCATGAAAAACAATGTTACGAGACACGCCAATCTTATGAGTAGTGAGATTGAGGAAGAAATAACCTTTTGTGATGGGTGTAGAAATACATGTTGCCATCTTTGAGAGATAAAGAAACTAGAGAACATGTTAAAAGAAATGCTCTAATCTAAGGTACTACTCACTTAAACAAAAATTATCCACTAAATGGGTTTGAATGAACCTAAACAAAAGTTATTTGAAGAATTATAGTTTGAGTAAGAATGAAGGATACTTGAATAACATGAGTGAGAGAAAAATTGCTTAAGTTAGAGTCATAATACTAAAGCAAAAGGATTTAGGTTTATTAGGGTAACATGGACATATTAAAGCAACATAGTTTTTTTTATATATAATTTATAGTTTTTTAAATATCTTTCTCTTTCATTATTTTATCTCTAGCTTTTAAGATTCTCAAAATCATATGACATTTACCTATAGCTAGATTGTACCGTCCTAGTCGTTCAAGGCCCGACCTGATTCATGAAAGTCTATGAGCCTAGGAATTTGGGCCTAATTGATATTTTATTAAGATATTTTTTATATGAGATATTTTGGGTCAGTCGATTATGATATTTGTAACTGTTTTGCCTATAAATAAGAAATTAACCCTCAAGGCCAAGGGAAAGATTTTTTGGCTTCAGTGTACTCTTTATTGTACGTTAAAGGTTTTTATAATTTTTGTCTTCGGTAAAAATATTCAATTTTTTGCTGCAACAGTACACAAAATTTTTTACTCTTGCTAGATACCTAATCGGTTTAAATATCTTTCTCTTTCATAATTTTATTTCTAGCTCTTAAGATTCTCAAAATCATATGACATTTACCTATAGCTAGATATATCAAATACAATATTTATAATGTTTTTACCTAATTATTCATAACAAAAAAATTTGTGAGTTTGAATCTACTTTGAATAAAAAGGAAAAAAGTTGAAGAAAATATATCGGAAAAATTCAAACATTTTGCAATGTTTTAAGTTTGAGGTGATATGACAGTCTTTGAACTGATTTGCTCATAATTCTTTAGTGTCGAATCTCCTTAATGTATCATTTCAAAAGATTCAATCATTCTAATCTTATATCTTACAAGGATATTTCTTGTAATCAATTCAAATAAATAGTATATTAGCAGAAAAAAATATTTATTACTACCATTAATAACAATTTAAATTAGTAAAATGATTTATCATATGTTTAGTATGGTTTATTTTCTTTTATAATACGAGTCACCTATACATTTTTATTTCAATGTTCTTAATTCCATAATGTGATTTCCACATTTTTCTTTTCCATTATATAATACATTTTGATATACGGTCAAATAATTCTTGATAACTTTGATTTAAAATTTGTATTTTACTTTTTAATAAAGATAATGACATTTCAACCCAATTTTCAATTTACCACTTTGATTTAATATGGATGTGTTAGTCTCGTATAGATTATGAGACTAGGGTTGTCTTTGTACCTCATGGTATAAAGGCCTTTAAGAATTAGAAACTAGTTAAGTTTTTATAGGTGAGGTGTCTATATTATTATTTATGCATGATTATTCATTTTTAAGCTCATCTTTTTTATTTGTGTTTGGCAATAGTTGTGTGACTTGTCACACGAGACCAAATATTATTTTAGGTGATGATGGCATGAGATAAAGACAAAGTGAAGGGCTAATTGTCGAAAAATTTTGCTAAAGAAACATGTTTGCATTAATTTGATGTTTTACTTTAAAATTAGTTTTGAATTTCAATGATGAAATAAAATATTTGAGACTTATGGTTTTACTTTATTATAAATGACTCAATTAAGTTTTAATTATAAGTGATTCGACTTATGATAAAAAGTAAGTTAAAAAAGTATGTCAAAATATCATTTTAATAATTCATTATTGATATTTAGAAATCTAGAAAAATTGTATTTACAATTAAACAAATTAGTTTATAATATCATAAGTTAATATTAAAATAATTTCTTTTTTATTTATTGATAGTTTGATCTTTTAATGACAAAATAATTCCACGAAACTCAAAAGTATACCAATCTTAAAACCTAAGATAAATATGCTTTTTCTAGGACTAAATTAATCTCGATTCCAATGTTAAATAATGAAGTTGGTTAAAGTATTTACTGAAATATTAAATTTGATTTTTGAATTTTTTTATGAAAACAAAAATAATTAAGAAAAAAATAATAATAAGTATTCACGGTTTGTATGCAATCTTTGGAAAAAGAATATTCAGTTAAATTTTGGTGTCAAAATTTGTGGTCAATCGCTTGCTTGCGCTAAATCGAGTCAATGGTTTTGCCCCTCACAAGGTGCGTTGGGAAAAAACAGAACACAAACGAAACCATAATAAAAGATTTTCCTCTGCAGTTTCCTTGCACTTTCCAAACGCTACAAATTCGAGCCTTTTTTACCTGGTTGAAAGTTTTCAACCTTTTCCAGAACTTTTAAATTTTAATTTTCGGGTAAACATAGATCAACTCGTTTCCTTGACTCTTCTTCCGTCGTGAATGGAGAGAGAAGGAAACGATTGTGATGTGGGGGACACGTCTCTCACAACTTCACTTTTTGATGGTGAAGCTTCGGTTTTGAGCTCCACCTTTTTGTTGGATCACGTTGGGGAGGTCACTGTCACCTTCCACTCAGACCGATTGAATTGGAAGTTGGTGGGATCCTTGGATAATGTAAGTCCATTTAATTGCTTTCAACATGTTTGTGAAAATTTCTGGCTTGTATTGTGATTTTTGTCAGATGGGTTTGATGATTGATCTCGCCCTTATTTAGATTATGTTGAATCGTAGTTACAGAATTCTATCAATAATCATGTGTATTGAATTCGTGGTACCACATACCAGGTTTTCTTTGAAAATTCTTGTAATAATTATGTAAAAATTGACGAACCATGTGTTGCTATAGGTATCTTGTAGCAGCACCCGTACCACATGTTGGGAACTGCGGTTGAAATATTGGTTTTGACTCTGAATTTTCGTGACCGTGTTTGATGTAGTTGTTGTGTTTGATAAAATGTATTCATTGAATGGGGTCTGAGCTTTGATGGTAGAGCTTGAGTGAGGAGCCAAATTTGGGGGTAAGGGATGGATTTGTTGGCTGTTTTAATGGAACGCAAGTTTGAGTTAAACTCTCATGAAGTTGTAGGAACCACTAAGGGAGTCATTTCATCATTTCATGCTACAGGATAATACTAGGAGGGGCGAAGTGCAGCATCCAAAATTTGTTTTGATAACAGTGAGTTTAAGATCACCTATGTTCAAGACAACACATAAACAAATTTTCATGACCAGGTTTCTTACAGCTCTTTATGCAAGACAAAGTGTGATAGTGATAGGTTTCCAATTTCTATGGAATCAGGACAAGCCAGTGTGGGGTACCAGCATGCCCAAAGGCTCATGGCCCACTAGAGTTATAGTAATAGAGAGAGTAGAGGAGAAATCAGGTTATATAAAGAGGAATGCGAGAGGTATGTAGGGAATAATTTTGGGTTGTCTTTTGTTATTAGGCAGAGAAGTTTTCTCTGAAGAATTAATGCTCTGGGATTATAGGGGGTTCTCTTCTGTAATAGTTTTATTTTTCAGTCTATGATACAAATTTTCCTATACTGAATTGGGTCCCTATCAATTGGTCCAATGTGTTGGATTGCTCAAGAGAGACCTAGTGTTTCTGGAGATGGAGAACATGTGAGTCGTGGAGCTGCCGGACTTTGTGGGAATGGATTCTATTGGGTGGATCGGTAGTGTTGAAAGGTTCTTTGGGGATCAAGAAATTCTACTATGGGATAAGCTGCAATGGGAATCCATGAGTATGAGGTGCAGTAAGCCATGCTTTGGTGGTTCAGTCATGGTGCTAATGTGATCTCGATGCAGATTGGGAGTCATTTTCTGTCACTATGATTAGAAACTCCAGAGAATGCCAGTTGTAGTTTTGCGGATTAACTATAGATGAAGCTGATATCAACTTAAATACTCCTGGTGAAATGAAGAGGAAGAAAACCATGCTAATGGCTTTGGGGGTCGAAATGACGAGTCCCATTCTTGTGCAAAAACGAGTGGTGGTGAGACGAGTCCATTGGGTAGATTGTCAGAAAACAAGAAATGAAGGTAAAGCTAGATCAACAAGAGGAGACAATGTTGGGAAAACAAGTCACAACTAAATTGCGAATTGGTTCTCATGGTGGTTAGTGGGTGGTCATCAAGGTGATCTCAACTTACACTCTGGTTGCTTGATACTGTGGACAACTTGAACCCACTAATAGATACATGAAATTGTGGTGTTGATATGGTGGAAGACACCACTCGGTGGTGGAGGGGAAAGAGAAGATGTGTGCTATTGTGTCATTACGTGATAGCACCAAAATTTTGGCAAGAGCAAGGGTTTGGGATGAATTGGGACAAATCGGGTTAGCCCAAGTACAAAGGGGTACAAAACTGGTATTTTGTAGAGTGGGTAGGTTTCTTAAATTAAAAGGTCAAGTCCCATACTTTCGGGATACTCATGCAAAAAGGTCAATCTAATTCCAACCAAGTGCATCCACATTTACGGTTTTGGAAGAGTGGATGAGCTGCGAAAGGCCTAAAATATTGTTGTGGTGCACAAGACCCCATCAGTGAAGCTTGAACAAATGGCAGGTATTACTTGGCAGTGGGTCAAGACCTGGTGGAGAGAGGGATCTGTTAAGCTGATTTTGGCAATTATTAACCACATACATCCAAACACAATTGTGTTTTGCGATGACATAATTGGCAACTTAATTGAGTCACGTGTCTTGTTTCATTTCTTTAGTCATTTAAATGGTTTTTCTATGAGAAATAGTGCAGCATACAACGAACAATCCATTGTCTTGGAAGCTATTGCATGGGCAATCAAATTGCTATGGTGCATCTAAGAGTTGTAGTGGTATTGGTAGAGTATCACTCACTTTGAAAAAACCATCTTATTCTTCAACAAGTGCACCATTTATTCAAAACCAACCTTGGTGAATTAAAATATTGCTAATATGTTGTACTTGGGCTCTAGTGCATTTAATTTGAAATTGGGTGAAGGTTTTAAATTCATCCTAGTTACTGAATGGAGAGTATAGAATGTTACGGATTTGGGAATTTTTATAAGCTTTGAAAGTATACTGACGCTTTTGGTTTCATCACCAATTATCAATTTGGCGAATCTATGTTGGAGAAAGCCTCTATAGTTGAAGCATTAGTTTTTTATGTTAACTCAAAGATTATTGAAACCAAAATTCATGGGCTGATGTTTGGATTTGGTTTACATGGAAGGATTCACAAAATAGAGTTACATGATGTATACATTTGGAAAATCCTTTCTCTGGCTGCATAATTGAGTAAACATGACAAAATTGTGAAGTCTAATGAAATAGTAGGTGCATGCAAAGGGAGTAACTATAATGGGAAAAAAGTGATTGAGTGGCTTATCCTTTGGAAGTTTCAAGCAATGGAAGAGGCTACATGGGAAGAAGCAAATGTAGTGAAGGAGGCACATCCCCCTTTCTGCCTCAAGGATAATGGAACAACAATTATTGAATAGCTCATCTCCTGGAAGGCTTGACCAGTTGAATAAGCTTCTTGAGAGGAAACATATTTTCAAGCAGTGTCACTTTTCCTTCTCAAGAGGGTTGGTAAGTGGCAACAAGTATTACATTACAATTTCCTTCCTCTTTCTTGAGGGCATGGTAGAATTTAAAGGGGAGGTGGCATTGATATGTTTCTAATTTCCTTTGAATCATGACAACCTCTTATGGGGTACCTGCAAGCCCATATATTCAGTGCCCACTCCATTTACCTTAGGTGGAAAATAGAGAAGGAGGGAAAAATTGGTTATAGAGACAGAAGGGGGGAGATGTGGTTCACGCTGAGATTATACATCTCGAGTGTGAGACTTGACATTAATGGGTGGTCTGATAGTGGGTGAAACCATATACCCAACAAACCTTGTTAGGATAGGCTCTAACAATGGCTGTGATACCATGTTAAGAAGTGGACTTTAAGCCTAACTCATCCCCACAAAATCGGCTTGTAAGGTGAGCTTTACAACCACTTTTATATTCTAAATTGACCTTATCTCTAGTTGATGTGAGACTTCTAACACGTCGCTGTCATGTCGAGGTATATACATCTCGAATGTAAGACTAGACACTCATGGGTGGTTCGATAGCGAGTGGAATGATATGTCCAACAAACACAAATCTCGCTAGGATAGGCTCTAACCCATAACTCTGATACCATGTTAAGAAGTAGACTTTAAGCCTAACTCAATCCCACAAAATTGACTTGTAAGATAAGGTTTGTACCCACTTATATATTTTATATTAACCTTATCTCTAGTTGATGTGAGATTTCCAATAGGTTACATACAAAGTAATGTGAAATGTATATGGGGAGGAATTTTGGATTGTTTTATCAAGTAGAGAAATAGTTTCTCTAAGGAACTATGTCCTCGTATTGTAGGGGTTTCTCTCTTGTCAAAGTTATTTTTCAATCTACAATACAAATTTCTACCTATACTGAATTGGGTTCCTATCAACATTTGAACAAAACAACCATGAACATGCTCAAAATCAGGAAAGTACATTTGTCTTTCTCTGATGCAAACGGAGACCTTAATCTATAACAAATGACGGAACATATACATTCCTTGTGGGTAGTAATATCAATAAATAGGCAAATGCTCACAAAGATTCATACGTAGTCATAAACAAATTATAATGTGTAATTCTCATTGAAATTGAACAACTGACGTCGAGTTTGGCATATAATATAAAACAGGACAGCTTTATAGTCACATTTTATTAGATTTGATCGTGGGTAAATTTCTACTACAGCCAAAGGCCACACTCTTTGCTGCAGAATAGAAGGAAATATTACCATTGTGGACTAACAACAATGTATTTCCTTATAAAAGTAGTTTTTCAATCATTTTTCATATCTAAATTAATAATGGCAGAGCTTACCTTGTGTTTAAATTTCTTTCTAGCATATCATCCCTGTTGTGGCTTGTTTATGTTTTATTTTTTCATTTTTACTCTCAAACACATATGTGTGTATGTGTCTATATATATATATATATATATATATTTATGATTAGTTGCTACAATATCATCTGATATGAGCAATGGGTAGTTTTTAAACTGTAATTACTAAATTGAGCACATAGTTTCTAATACTATTTTTTCTTATACGTTCAACAAATCAGGATGTTTCAACTTGTTTACGTGTTAAATATTTTCCTAAGGCTGCTACTGAGATCAAACTTTCTGAGATATATGCTGTTGAGTTAAACGGTCATGGTTCAATTTACATATCGAGTCTCCCTCCTGCTAGTGAATGTCTACTTTTGGGTCAAGACATACAGGTCTGCTCTTGTTCTTGTCCATGATTATGCAATTTTTTATTCTTTAGAGGTTTGTACTGTTTCATTCTATTTACCTTACAATTATGCAGATGTACCGCTTTACTGTGCATGGTTTTATAAGGAGCAAGAATCAACCTTCTCAGTGTATCCTGGCTGATTATACTTTTGGTCATACAAATTTGCAAGTGTGTCGGAAGTGGGTTAATCAACTTAATGCTTCTTTGAAACAGGAAGTTGGAAGACCAAAGAATCTTTTGGTATGCTCTATTATTGGTCAAAGATTTACAATTTTGCATTTTACTTTTATTGATTAATTAAAATGAACTTTTCCCAGATATAATTTCTGATTCACTAGGTTTTTGTTCATCCAAGGAGCGGTAAAGGTAATGGCTGTAGAACCTGGGAAGCTGTAGCTCCTATATTCTCTCGCGCTAGAGTAGAAACAAAGGTGAAACTTTAGAATCTCTGACGATATCCTAAATGGATAACTCCTGATAAACTTTCAATAACATGTTTATGTATGCTTAACTCCTATCCAAGTCTTCTAATGGGCTATGAACTCTTTGCGCAATAGCTTTTGAAATAATTTTTTGGACTGTGCTCCACTGTTACAGAAATAGATAAAACCCATTTCCATTAATTTCATGCTGTTAACTTATGGATTTTTTTTTAATAATTTTTGGAAGTTCACTAGGATGAGTTTTCTAATTTTAGATTCATTTTTAAAATAATATGTTGCTCTTTTGTTGTGCTTGCTTTGGCCGGTTAATCTACAGTGTAGACTGGTGAAATGAACAAATAAAACAACCAGTGATCTATTTGAGCTTGTTCTTTTAAAAGTTGACTTATAATTGCATTTTATGTATGTTTAGAAAAATAAGTATATGTATATGGTAGATATTGATTAAGAACATGGTTAATTTTGATGCTTGATTAAATGGAGTCTGATCTGATATGTATATTTAATAATTAATAATATAAATAGCATAAAGACAAAACTTATAAAGTGTACTATAGGCACAGTTGGTGCTTTTGTCCCATTAAATTTGGAGTTTCATTTTTAAAATATATAATGTGTTTAATAAAATGTAAATTGCCAAGGTGAAACTCCAAATTTATGTATAAAGTCCAATACGTAAGTTTTGTCCATAACAAAAAATGACATGATTTTGTTGATAATCAACAAAAATAAATTTATTAGATGAGAATATGTAATAATATATTGGAGGTCAGGGGAGAATGAAGTAATGATCAATGTTGTTGCATTTGTTTCTTCAAATGATGTTACTGACTTGCGTTCTATCTGTTTAAGCACAAGGAAGATTGATATATTTTGATTGCATTACGTTGAGGTGATTGTCTTTTAATTTTGCCTAGCTTAGTTACCACCCAACCTGCAAGTATATGCGTCTAACATAAATCTATTCACATCACAACTGTTTTTGTTTGCTCTGGATACTGCAAACTAAAGAAGGAGAACTTAGCTTTGTGATAATATTTAGTGGTAACAGATAATCAAACTAGTTATTAATCTGTATTCTGGTAATAAGTTTACTTTTCTTTGCTAGGTGATTGTGACAGAGAGAGCAGGAGAGGCATTTGATGTGATGTCTTCTATAACAAATGTGGAGCTTAACTCATATGATGGTGTTGTAGCTGTTGTAAGAACTTAACTCCCTTCTTTACATTCTGGTAGAACTGGACCATAAATAATTGTGTGATACTTTATTACACTATGCTGATAAATCTCATTATGATATAGTTAAGACTAGAGGAAATGATTGAAAAATTTGTAAATTTATGATTGATTAAACTATGCATAGGACATGAATGGAGGTCAATCTAAAGGCACAATAATACTAGAAATATGATCATAATCACCTAAGGTACATCTCTCCTAAAAATGTTATTTACATAAATACAAATCAAATCTAATGTAATAGGAACAATGTCAATTAATTAATACTTGTGTCATCTTTTAATACATCTCTATAATCTACGTAATAACTCAACACTTCCCCTTAACTTGGAGCACATTGGCTGGATGCATCAAGCTTGCAATATATGTTTGCTATTTTCAGTCCTTGAAGAGACATGGTGAAAATATCTGTTGACTGCTCTTAGTAGAACTAGCAAATGAACTAGTAATTTCTCCAAATATAACCTTCTCATTAAAATTGAAATAAATCTCAATATGCTTAGTCTGCTCATGAAAGATTGCATTGGAAGCAATGTGCAGGGTTGCTTGGTTTATTACAAATGAGATTCATTGAGTCTTCTTCACAGAAACACAATTCTTGGAGTTGATGTTTTAGGCATATTAGCTCACATGTAGTGAGAGCTGTACCTTGGTACTCATTCTCTGCATTGGATTTGGCAATAAAATTTTGCTTCTTCCTCTTCAATGAATTCATATTACCTCCATTAAGGACATAATATCCTAATGTGGGTCAATTCTTGATTGTTAGCCACACTTACCTCCATTATGTCAAGAATACAAAATATGTAAACAATATAAAGAGTAACAAGGGATACAATCCTTGATCGTTAGCGATACATATTTCCCTATTTACAGAGGATCTAATCATATCATTAACACTCTCTAGCTGGAGCATATATCATATGAGTCAAACTTATTACAATGTTGTCAACATGAGAACCTTTGATAGAATTGGTGAACAAGTCAGCCAATTGGTCTGAAGCTGACAAAATCAATAATGATTTCTTTGAGAGCACTTTCTCTTTAACAAAATTGAAATAAACTATTTGCTCTTATACAATGTAGGATTTAGAGAATGTGTTAGAACACAAGGGATTCTCTATTTATAATGATCAAGAGTACTAAATATGCAAACAAATTAAAGAGTAATAAGGGATACAATCCTTGATTGTTAGATGTAGATATTTCCCTATTTAAAGAGGATCTAATCTCTGATGTTTGAAGTTTGTTCTTTGTTAGGTTTCTAATAGTTAATCCGTTAGTGAGGGAGTTAGTGGTTAAAATTTATTTGTTATTGGGCTGAGATTGAGAAAGAATTAAGCCATATTACCTATAAACAAGAGATGTTTACAAATAAATATATCTTGTCGTTTGAAAGTATTGGATTGGACTTGTAGAAAATGGGGTGAGGTCAGGGTCACTCAAATTCTCTAAGTAATACTGTTCCTCATCTCTGGCTCAATTATGCGAGTTGTACTAGAGAATAATACACATTTCCATCACTTCTCTTCATTTATTTTGTCCACTTTCTTCTGTCTTCATCCAGTTCAGTCACTTTTCAGTTTTCATCTTACCTCAACAATTGAATAAAACTTGTCTAAGCTCTGGAACCATAAATGAATATGAAAAACTTAGCTTTCTGATCTAATATACTCTACCAAATGATAGTGTCACGAGATGCCTTTGATATGACCAGCTTGTGCAATATCAAGATTGGCATTTGCATTTGATATTTATTATAAGGCCTTGCACTAGATTACAATATCCAAGAACCTCATGCATATTCTTGTTATGATCTAATTCCTCAACCATTCTTTTTATATGTTCATGAGATTTTATGTTTATCAAGCTTCAAACCTTATAGTTTAGATGCATCCATTTAATCACTTTTCAACTTGTTGCTTTCAAATGGTTTACCTCAGTTTTTAAATTGTATTGTTCTAACTGTGGTGGTTCCAGGGTGGTGATGGATTTTTCAATGAAATCCTTAATGGGTTTCTTTCTCCCAGGTTTAAAGCTCCCTACCCACCAACTCCTTCAGATTTTGTTCATGGGGTTAAAGATAATGGTGATTCCTTAGTTCATGACGGAGATGAAATTGTTGCCGAGACTTCAAGTAAAATGGAAGACCAGTTTCCTCTGATTTCTAGTCCAAAACAATTTGGATCCAGAATCTCAAATCTGAGTAAGTTTAATTTTTCTGTACACCATTACTTCCCAAACAGACACTCTGTAATTGTGATCAATTGCTGACTCGTTCATGTACATATTGTTTTGGTTATCGCCTTTGAAACTGAAATGAGTAGGGAAACATGAAAATAGATGCTAGAGACTCAAGGATAAATTAAGAAAGTAACTTGTGAATTGCTTGACTGATTTGTCCATAGCATATTTGTATTTATACACAGGAAAAATTAAATGCAATTTATATTTACAAAGACAGTAAATAAGCATTCAACTACTTTCTAAGACCCTAATGTTTCCAATGGTACATCAACTCCTAATAATGTCAGCGTCAGTGCTGGATTAGTTATTGTCATCATTCCAAATCTTCATTAATTGCATTGTATCATTACTATTAGTTAACATATTAGTTTTTCCATACATCAGTGACTACTGTGAGGTGTTAGTTTCTGCAACCACCATTTCCCCTCCTTTACATGTCTACTTTACTTTATAGAAGCACATAGCCACTATTAACAGAAAAGGAAAAAAAAAAAGAAATGACATTTAATGCTTGGTTATTTTGTGGCTTTTGAAGGTTCCGAAGATAAGGCTGCTGAATTTCCCGTTCCCAATGAATGGTTTAGATTTGGGATTATTCCTGCAGGTTCAACTGATGCCATTGTAATCTGGTAACCTTTTTCCCTCGTAATTTCCATTCTGCACTAGAGATGATATATATGTCATATCTAATATCAATTTAAATAATATATTTATGCAGAATTATCTTGCTTTGATTTTCATGCATAAAAAACTAAACCAATTTGCAATATCTTCTATCAAAATTTCATTTGCCTTGTTTTGCATAAATTACTTCTAATTGTTACAAATATTTTCTAACAGTTGGATTTGGAAATTAAGGGTCACAATCTCACACGAGGAGCTGAACATACATTATTTGTCATAGAATAAATACAATCTATAATCAAGGAGGCTTAATTATGGTCACTAAATTAAAGGATTGCCTATGCACTACATGCATTGAAACTGGACAATTTTTTTATTAGAGGATGATGGATCTAAGGGTATCCATGTTTTTCTTTCATTTTGGGTTACCTCACTAAAGCACTAGTTACCATGTTGAAAGGGAAAAAATGGAGACAATCGCAAAACTAGTTCCTCAGTCAGTCACAGGAGCAGCATATATATCAATATATACCAGCTATAATCTAGGAAGTTTAACCATGATAATCAAATCTAAGGGATTGACTATTTCCTATAGTTCATTGACTACTTACTACATAGTTCATACATTGAATGTAGACATTAAATTAACCTTACTATAGACTTAATTCCATCAGTGCTATCTTTCTCTGATTTGCTGCAAATAAAGATGCCTCCATAACTATTCATAATGCCTGTAAGAACATATTGATGTTATATGATGATCTATCCATAAATAGAAGTTGCATACTGATGAGATTGTAAAATTTAGTGATGTTAGATTGATATGGTATTGTACTGTACTAGTCACTACATCTTGTTGTAGGATTGTGGTCCTTTATATTCTAATATAATAATTAGGTAGAGTTGATAGAACCTAGATCAGATTGTAGATGGAAATTATCTTTATTGATGGGAAACCGTGTTACACTCCTACTATTTGAGTGACCTGGTTCTGTCCCAAAGAATTCCCAAGACGACCTGCTCCCTCTTAGTTATTTATAGGCAACTTCTATCTAACCAATGGGTAAGTAACCTATCATAACTAACTGCTACATAACACAAGTACTAGTGTAGTATTGCTATTACAAGCCTCGTTACAATAAAACTACTAATCCTGAATAAAGGTGGTAAATCAGGTAATAATAAAATTAGGGAACAATTTTATACATTAATTAGATAACTAGTTTATTCCTCAATATATTCTAAAGATCTTTGATATATTCTAAAATAGTCTAAGATACACTAAAGATATTCTAGATTTTTTATAAAGTTCTAATATATATATATATATATATATTTGAAAATTATACGCACCTTAGATTTGTGTAGCCAATAATTTTCTGTGTAACCTTAAAGTTTTGTGATACAATTCACATGGGCTATGTGAAACTCTGAATACAACACTATGTATTTTGTAGTACAACTGGAACTCGGGATCCTATTACTTCTGCATTGCAAATTGTCCTTGGTAAGAGGGTGCACCTTGACATAGCTCAAGTTGTACGTTGGAAAATGACTCCCAGATCTGAGGTTGAACCTAATGTGCGCTATGCAGCTTCCTTTTCAGGGTAATTCTTCTGTTATATGTGTTCTTTAAATACAAAAGAAGACAATCCTAACTCTTGATTAAAGCTTATTTTAGTTGCAAATGTTTTATGTTTCAAGCATATCTTCTGGCTTCATATTCAAACATTTCCAATGTTTTTAGCTCCCTGTAATTGTTGTTGTTTAGGGTGACAACCAACTGCTGTCTGGTAGTTGAAGAAATTAAATTGACAAGCTTTTGTTAGTTTGATTCCTTAAAATTTTAGAATTTCAGCTTGCTAACTATACTTTGAGTTTTGGTCCTCAACCTATTTTGAAGTCTTAAGCTCCCCTCATAGTGATTAGGTTTTACATAGTGTAAAGTTTGTGGTATTTTCAAAGGAGTTTTCCCTTTCAGATATCTTTAAAGGTGGACTTTGAACTTAAGTCAACTTCACAAACCTAGATCTTAAGGTGAGGTTTGTACCGACATGTATACTAAATGTGGTTATATCTCTAATCCATATGAGATCTTCAACCACATATGTTTAGTGTCTTGGTAACTGCATTGAATTTTCTTTTTCAAAGAGGACCAATATATTTTATGTCTTCTCTTTTTTTATGTCAATCAATTTATAAATATAATTTTGGGATGGGTCTTGAATTTACTTGCACATGACCACTGGCTGAGAGAATTGGGGGAGAGCATTTCTGAATATAGTAAAAGCACATTTAATCTGCCAGCCTCATTGTACCGCTAAACCTTGAATTACATTTTTGTTTTGATAACTAATTAAGGTTTGTCTATATTCATCTTTAAATGTGCATCATTTGCATACTCAGTTGGCCAATGTTCACGGTTAGTTTCATATTATGAACGGAGATATAAAATGTGAAGCCTTTTCCGCCATTACGCCGTACTTTTTAGCATATAATAGTTGATATTTTTCTTGTCCAATCAAGAATCTGTTTTCAATCTAAAACTCATTGAGGCGTGTACATATTCATCTTGCATAGAGATTTAGTAATACTATATATCCTACATTATTGGTATCAGGTATGGATTTTATGGTGATGTCATCACAGAGAGTGAGAAGTATCGTTGGATGGGTCCCACACGTTATGATTATGCCGGAACTATGGTATTTTTAAAGCACAGGTAATCTTAAGTATCCCTTTCTTGAATTCCCTACTTTTCTTACTTTATTCTCTTATTCTGTCTGTTATATGGTAATTATGTAATGTGTATTCTTTCTTTGTTTTGAACCACAGTTGGAAATGCCATTTTCATAAAATATATGTTGTTTTTCCCGTAGGTTCCATGAGTTGGGATACATGAAATATATCCAATAAGATCTTGATTGTATTTTAGAATAATTTAGAGTCTATGGTTGTCTCTTAGGATTACTTGCCTTATTTCCTTAAGCACTCTTGGGACATAACATTGTCTTGGATGAAGTATGCACAGTTTCCTTATCTCTTAGGATATAAGATTGTAACCATGAAATCGGTTTTTGTTGGTGTATCATGACGGTTACTTTTTCTATTGATTCCTTTGATTTGGATCATAAACTTTTCTATAACGAGTTATTCAACTCCATGGACGAATCAAAGAATCAATCCTTGTTATTTCAACTTCTATCTCCTCTTTTATGAATAGAATGAATCTTTTTATCAAATAAGCTTAAAAAAATGGTTAAAGACCTCTTGTGGAAATAGTTGACTTTTTTTTATGCACAAACTAATAGGGTTGTTCTTTTGTTCAATCATTGACACTTAACATCTTACTTATTTAATTTGGCCTTTGCATGCATATCTTCAGGTCATATGAGGCAGAAATAGCATACCTAGATGTTGAATCAGATGAAATCAATTTAACTTCCAAAAGAGATTATCAGGGTAATTTGATACGGGCAATAAGGTCTTCACACATATCAGAAAGACGTATCTGCCGAACTAATTGCAAAGTTTGCAATGAAAAGCCAAATCATGCATCAGTTGGAGTTTGCAGCCTCACGCCTCATTTGAATTCAGAAGAAACAAGATGGGCAAGATCCAAAGGACATTTTCTTAGTGTAGGAGCTGCTGTAATCTCTTGCAGAAATGAAAAAGCACCGGATGGATTGGTGGCTGATGCACACCTTTCAGATGGTTTTCTTCATCTTATATTGATCAGAGACTGTCCCCATGCATCTTATTTATGGTAAACACCACCTGTTTTCTTTCTACATTGTGCATGTGAAATTATCAAAGTCAGTAAATATGTTGTAAAGTTTGAATCTATTCTTTGCTACGAAGAAAGAAATCTTTATCTAGCTTATGTTTGGAAATCTTGCATTGCAATGCCATATCACATCAATCTTTTGAACCCTTGGAATTTTTTTACATGTAGGATCTGCTCAATTGAGTTGATGGAATTTTTGAATTGAAAAATAATTTTACATTAAATGCATGCAATTCATTGACTATTTAATATAATGATTTGCACCTGGTTTTAGTGGGGAATTTGTACTTGGTAAAGTGTAATACACACTACTGCTTAAAAACTCCTCTGGAAATCTGTCTCTGGCAATCTTAGAATAATAATCTTTTACACAACCATGTGACGAGTTTGTGAAGACTGAAGCATGAAAAAGTTTAGTGATACTCTTTTCTGTGGAACCTTCATTTTTTATTTTAAAAATTCATATGCTCTGCTCTCATATATGCTATACAGTTTAAATGATTGTATTTAATGTTTATCTCATTATTTCTACAGAAATCAAATATAGGTTACACATTTAGTAACAATATCCTTTTTTGTTTCCTTTACAAAATGATGCAGGCATCTGACTCAACTTACAAGAAGAGGGGGAAGCCCCTTGAATTTTAAGTTTGTTGAACATCACAAGGTTGGTTTTTCCCTAATCCACACCATCTCCAAGCATGACCATGGATAATTTATTAATTTTGTCTAGCTTTTGCAGACTCCTGCATTTACTTTTACTTCTTCGGGCGATGAGAGTGTATGGAATGTTGATGGAGAGATTTTTCAGGCACACCAACTTTCAGCTCAAGTGTTTAGAGGTCTTGTATCCATGTTTGCATCTGGTCCCGAAGTTTAATTGTGGACATATAGCTACTTGCTTTAAGTTGTTTGGCTATGCCATTAACAGGAACCAGGATTAAAGCATAGTTAACACCATGTTCTTGTATATAGTATATATCTATTTACCAATGTAACTACACCATTAAGTGGAAGGTTTTGGGACTTGTAACCATGGAGGGAAATTTTTTATACATTGGAATATATATTTTTTGTGCTTTGTTCATGATTTTCTATTGGCAATTGCAATAAATGGAAGAAGGCTTGATTGTTTACATCATTGTTTTCTATGTACGTCATTATTCTTATACCATGAACATCTAATACAAGTTAGTTTAATATTGTCATTGTTAGGTAAGATGTCTTGTGTAGTTATTTCGTTGATGTAGCGAAGTCGTTAAATGTCATCGCTGTATTTTTAGCATATTTTAAAGGTTTAATTAAAGCTCTGTATTTAAAATTTTCGGATAACCTTTAAATTTTAGATGTCTTTTTGGTCTTTCATATATTTTAAAAAGATACAGTTTTAGTCTCTCAAATTTACGGTTTAAGAATTAAAAGTGGTTCTAAAAGATCATTTTAATGTGTGAAACTTGGTATATAAGAAATTTCTTATATATAGGTACCAATTTCCTATATATGTATAGGGGTGTTTAGTTTCTTTTAAGCTTGTCTTGTACTTTTTATTACAGGTTGCATCTAATCTTCCTAATTCATTATATATATATATTTAATAATTTTTTTTTGTGATAACAAATGATATTTGTGTTTTGGGTCGTGGGTACAATTGAGATGTCGAAATGTATAATAATGATTAATGATTAACATGATATTTTTTATTAAAAATCTCTTGTAATTCTTTATCCTTTTAAGGACTGGTTTGAAACATAAAATTTTTCGAATGTAAAATTGCATTTTCGACAAGTATATAATAGTTTAATTTATTATTTTACAAAATTTGTACAATTTTCCTTTATTAGTTTATTTTTGTTTAATATTTTCATCTATAAGAAAATATCATACGAAAAATATATGTATGTATTGTGCTATTTTCTGTAAATAAAAAAAATGCAAGTGTTTTAACACTTGCATCTATACAAACACTCTTGTTTTATATTATAACTTTTTAAAGCTGTTACGAGGATATAAATTATGTAAATATAAAAACATATAGTAAAATATTAAAAATGATAATATGAATTCAATTTCCATAGAGCTCTAAACTAAGCAAGCAAAAATTACTTTTAAAAACATAACTTTGTATTGTGTAATGACTATTTTATATTTGTGTGATACGAAGTATTGGATGATTATGTGGATTTATGAAGCTTTCACTTGTCTGGTGTGTAAAAATGGTTCTTATAAATCATCGAACATGGATGAACCATCAAGGGATTATTCCAGCTTAAACAATACTTGACTTGAATCCTACAAGTTCAACTGCATTAAATACTTGAAAGGAGAGTTTTATTTATTATAATACAATTCAGCTCAAATATATACAAAAAAATATGATTCTTGTTTTATTTATTTATAGTAAGAACAAGATTGACATGTGTAACTATCAGACAATAGAATCAAATTTATCTACACTTGAATGAAGATCAATCTACCTAAATTAATCAAACAGCATTCTTAGGTCGTACAACTACAAAAAATATCTGCATCCAAGACACTGCTACATGTTTCTAAGAACCCTAAATCAGAGAAATATTGGTCTTAATATCAATATGGAGAAAGAAAATGCTGCCGATATCATGATTCTGTGGACTTCCACTCCAAAATTGCTGACAAAAGTGTGTAATTAGGAATTAAATGCTTGTGAGGTAAAGCCATGTTGGTCATTGGTGAATTGTCGTTCTCTTCAAGCCACTTATCAATTGCTTTGCGATCATATGTATATCCATCAGCAGCAACACAAGGATCATCCATCACATCCTGCATCACAGAAAGTACTCAAGGACATTCACAAGACAGTTGGATAACAAAGTTTAGCTAAAGCTATGATGCTAACTAGTTAACATGTACAGAATGTTCCTTATGTTTTTGTGAAGACTGTTTACCAGAATCTACAGGTGAAATCATTCAAAACGTTTCATATAAGTTTATATTTTGCTATCTGAGGTTTTTACATTTAGTCTCTGTACCTAAAATCTTGAACTTTCAGTCTCTACATGTGAATATTTTTAATTCTGTTTGGGTACTACCCTTTGATTAAACCATCACAAATCGATATTAACAGTGCAGAGCTGCTACAGATTTTTTTGGGAAGTTATTAAACTATCACAAATTTGTTGATAAAGTGACAATTGCATGTGGTTTAACAAGCACCATAAAATTTGTGGTGGTTTTAACAGAGGAGATCAAAACATAATTATAAGTGTATATGCACAAACCAGAATGTTTAGCTTTTAGGTAATAAGGCCAAAATGTAGAAATAATACAAGCATAAGAACTAAATAAGTAATTAAAACCTAAACTAACATTATGCCATTTTGTGATCTGACGTATCCAACCTCATCATGAGGAAAAAGGTTTGGTTTGTTGTTACTAAAATATGTTTACCCAAATGAGTAGGTTAGACATTTTATTATTGTGGCATAGAAAATCAATATATTATCTGTACGGAGTATTCGATTACCTGAAGAATTGGACAGATAAAGTGATTAGGAGGTTTGGATTTAATAGTAACAGTTGAAGCAGATTGTTGGGCCCTATCAGCAACTTCTTTTAATCTGTCAAGTATTGGAAGCACTTGATCTTTTAAATCAGGCCGGTCTCTACGACGAAGTTCTGCACAGCTCAGTCCCAATAAAGCCAAATCTAGTGTCTCTTTAATTGGCCAAGCTCCTGCCTCTGGATCCAATATATCTGTCAAATTCCCACCTTCAATGGCAGTTTCAACCTTGTGAGCAAGTGCTATTGCTGGTTTTGCTGTCAATAGCTGTAGGATCACCATTCCAAAAGCATAGACATCAGATTTTGGAGATATTAAACCAGTCCTTTGATACTCAGGATCAATGTAGCAGAGTGTTCCAACAGGTGCTGTGTCCTTGTACATGGTAGAGAAATTATCGGAATGGAGTACTGTACTGAGTCCAATGTCACCAATCTTGCTGACAAGGTTACGTCCAAGCAAGATGTTTGCTGGTTTTAAGTCACGATGAATGATAGGTTCTGGCTTTGAGCTATGAAGAAAGGCAAGAGCTGATGCAATTTCCCAAGCTATTCGAAATCTCTCATACCATGTGATTGGGGGAGTGTTGTTTTTCCTCAGCAGTCTGTCCTCCAGGTTACCATTCTCCATATATTCATATACAAGACATCCACGATCAGGACATGCACCCAGAAGAAGAAGCAAGTTTGGATGACGAATTCTGCTCAATATCTCTAACTAGAAGAGAAGAAAAGAAAAGATATAAATTAATATTGCTGTCTGGTTCAGTTCCAGTCTTATTGCAGTAATCTTCATTAAATTTTGTTCAAGTGTGCTGGAAATTTATAAAAGTATAACAACTTGCAATGCCTATCCTGAATTTAGAGGGGGGGGGACTTAGAGATAGAGAAAATAGAATGTTGTTTTAGGATGCCACCCGGACCAATGACCTGTTTATTTAGCAGTATGTTTTAGATTTACTCTACTTATCTCATAGAAATACTTGTCTAACATGATACATTTCAAACGTAGATGATTTCATATATTGCAGTTGTTTAGGTATTTTGGTGTTGTTTTTTCTATCAAAAGTAGAGTTTCACATTGACAATCCATGTAATTTATTTTCATTAGAAGTCAACTAGACTACTTAGGTGAAACTCTAATTTTGATTGAAAAACAATATACAAGACATTTAATTTACTTAAGGAACTATATCTAAGTTTTGTCCACACACACATATAATCTCTTGATATATATTGGGAAAAACCAAAGTCTCATATCGATTACAAAGAGTCAAAATACAATATACAAATGGAGTTAATTATTATATTATAAGCTAGTTTGGTGCAATGGGATTAGGCCTAAACCCCTTCCTAAGATGAGTGTTGGACGTGACTTGGGTCGTCTCAACCCAAACAAGGCCATAACTAACTTAGGCCCTGCCCATCTATATCCGAGTTGGCTTGAAGAGGGCTTGCCCTGATTGAACCTGATGTGGGTCCAACTTGATTTGGTCTGACTTAACTCGATCTAACTTAGGATCAACCCAACCAACTTGACATGATTCTAACCTGGCCTAAATTAACTTGGTCTCAACCCAGACTAAACTAGGTCTGACCTAACTCAGTATGACTTAGACATGACTTAGGCCTGACTAGGTCTTATTTGGTCTGGAGGCCTAGCCTTACTTGGGTTCAACCTAGCTCAACTTGAGAATTGCATGACCCACTTCAAATTGTATTGGCCCAGCCCAACCTTGCTTGACTTGCACCCAAGTCAACTCAACCTTGCATGAGCTAGGCCCAACCACTCCCAATCCTACCTTACCTCGACTTAGCCTGACCTAATCTTTCATAACTTGAACTATCTCATACTTACCTTGAATCCAAAATCCAAAACTTATCCAATCCAAATCCAATTAATGAATTGGACTTAAAATCCGAAAATATGGATTTGGATTTGAAATAAATCCATTAAAATTGATTTAAAGTAATATGGATTTAGACAATTATGGATTAGATTTGACTATTTGGATTTTTGCCCACCGCTAACCATTATATTTGAATTAGGATTACAAACTTTGATGTATCAATGAGAAAATCCAAACTTGCCACCGAAAATGCAATAAACACCTGTAGCATTGAAGCGCTATATACTTATTCTTTTATCTCATATTATGGAACATTTTTTTGCTTCACCATTTTATTTATAAAATTCATACCTCTTGTTGGAATTGCTTGCTTTCACGATTTTTATTTCCATTAGTGTTGAGAACTTTAACGGCAACAGTTGTGTGATACAAATTGCACTTGTACACTGTTCCATATGCTCCCATTCCAATTCTCAGATCTTCAGAAAAAGATGAAGTAGCTGAGACTATTTCAGCCCATGTAAACTTCCGGTACTGCAGTATATTACCACTAAGAGCATCCTCCAACTTTTCTTTCTCTTTTGTAGCACGGATGACTTTCAACTCTGTTTCTTTCCTTTCCACAGCCTCCCTTTCAGCACATTCTTTCAAATATACAGCTTCTCTAGATGCATCCTGATATTTCTCTATTTCTAGTTTTGCTAATTCCTTTGCCTTCTCCTCCTTAGCAATAATCTCCTTCATTTTCATGGTTTCTTCTGACCGTCTCTTGCTAAGGTCATTCAGCTGTTCAAGCAATAAAGGATGTTAATTCCTTTGACAATCCCAGCAAAGATTTTAGTTGCAGGCATATGGAAGGTGCATTCATATTCCAATTGCTATAATAGGGCAATGTACATTTATGGATGCTAAAGCAAAGAAAGAGAACTTAACAAGGAAACAACTAAGGTATGCCAGGGTGAAGGGATCCCGTTAAATTATTGTACTTAATAGGTAGAAGAAAGTGCTTTTACCAATAAGAAAATAGATATTACCTTCCGCGATGCTTCAATTTTCTCACTTTGAGCTACCGCATGAAGTCCTTGGACATGTCTTAGCTCAATTCTCAACTTTTCCAGCTCAAGGTTCAATTTTGCCTGATAAAATAAATGACCACGAAGACAGTTCACATGCAAATTGGAGTTGTATCTAGCTGAAATTTGCTGAAGCAATAGCTATTTGACAAGCAACATACAGATTTCTATGAAGGATTGCATATTAATAAAAATTTGGATTGTGCACAACATATTTGTAGTTTTACATCTGCTTGAAAAAACTGGTTCTTGTGAAGATAAAATTTGTGTTGCTGGAGACTTGTCAAGTATAGGATACAACGAAAATGAAAAACAAAAAAAAAAGGTATGAACACTTTACCCTCCAATGTTAAATCATGTCACAAGTAAATATATGTCTACGTTTTCCAATAGGATACCATCACCTGATGTATGAGCTAGAAATAAGTACCATTTCATCAAGCCAGATGAAAGAAATTTCAATTACCTGCCTATTAGGTGATGGAAGTGTAGTTGCTAGTGGCACATCCTTTATAGAATTTTGATCATACATCCAAGATTCAGTATCCGAAATAAAGCTTTTGCAACTAGAGACTCGACTTAAGGCATGATCAATGTCTGAGTTTCTAGCAGAGCTGGTTGCAGTATTTTCTCTCCCAAGATCTAGAGATTGGCCTCTAGAATGGCTGGTGTCACTTAAACTCGGATTTGTGCTTAGGAGGGCACTATTTATACTTGAAAGAGCTTGAAATCGTTGGGTTGCTAGGGAAGACGAGTGTAAACCAGCATATGATGAAACTGAGGCAGATTCTGTATACATCCAAAAATGAAAATAATTATACTACGCAGGGGATAGTCAAATTTGATGTTTTCCATGATGCAACACAGGTTAAATTTCTTAGAAGAGATAAACATATCTTTGAAACCAAGCACACCACAGTGTTACCCTTATTTGCAATGTAAGTGAGTAATATGATGTGAACATTAAACATCACAGTAGAACTGTAAATTTCAGGCATTGGATGTGTACCTATGCTGACATGATGATAGCAATTTAATAATTTAAATATGCTGTCAACACTTATTTAGGGTTTACAAATTTCTAAACCATGGTTTTGCATAAGTTACTAGTAGTAGTAGACCTGTCTGAGAGGTGGAAGTGTAGTTAGATGAGCTGCCGGAAGACAAACTGGTTTCACTAGCATCATCTATAATGCTGCCATCAATCGGCATGTCTGACTGTCGTATGGACAATTTTCCCTTCGAAATAGCATAAACTGTGCAAAATCTTGGAGTGCTTACTGATATTTTCATAGATATACCCTTCTGTTTACTGAAAACAATACATTAGTAAAGGGGGGAATATAATCAGATAGAGACAACAAGATAGTTGGTTGAAAGGAAACATTATGTACTCAACACTGATACAAAGTGTTAGATATTGTTTAAATATTGTTTGATATTTATTAAGATATTGTTAGATATTGTTAATCACAATATCAAACAATATCATTTATTTACTTTATTTATTTTTAGTTACTCTTTTTAATTTTACCTCTCTCTATTATAAATAGATTATCTTATGTGTGGTTTATACACAAGGGAGATTAATCTCAAATCCTATTCTCTTTTTTCTCAACATGGTATCTAGAGCTTAAGGAGGCTCATCATTAACTTCTGTTTAAAAATCCATAAATAACCATGCTTTAAATGTTCATATATTGAATAAAATCATCCTATAAGTTAAGTATTAAGAGAAGCACAGAAATGGTTTTTATCATGTATATTATCAATTAAATTGATGTTCTAGTTCAGGTAACTCAAACACCTCAATTCAGAGTTGTCTAGGCAAACTACAAAGAAACAAGAAGGAAGAACACAGAAGTGGTAATCTTTTTGTCAGCATAACATTGATACTGACTCTAGTTTGCAACAAAATTTTGGTCGTGGAAGTTTTTATTGAAAAGTTTGTTGCTTCCATGGTTCATCATATCATGTACAGAGGTTGGAAAAAATACTAACTTTCAGGTGCTTGTACAAATCTTTTTGGTCAATAAGTCATCTTACAGCACACCAGAAAGAAGAAATACAGACAATCTGAATGTCTTGAATGTTATAATCTAGTCCCTCAATCACTTTCTTTCTGCTTATAACTCTTAAATTCTTATTTCCAACTGAAAAATCATGACAGACCAAATAATTTAAATAGTTCTAAACCTTCTTTTACCCAAAATTTACTACCTAAGTATTTAATTTCCACAAAAATAAAAATTCCAAATCTTCTCCCTTTTGATCCTAAATTCACATCCTACTAACCCTTCAAATTTTATTAAACTCCCACTAGATATGCGACTAATAAATTTCCAAATTTGTTCATATCCCAAATCCATCATAAATTCTCAAATATTTGAATAGAAGTTCAGATTTTGGAAGTTTTAGATAGATGAAATTTGATAACAGGCCGAAATTTGTTTAATTTAAAAAATAGAGGGCCTTCCTTCATTCAAAGAAAACTTGGAAAATAAATCTAAGCTAGAAGATCAGAAGTACAATTAAGTAAAAAATAAAATCTTTTAGAATGAGTCATTTTAAGCAGGTCTTAAAATTTAAAAACCTACGATAAAGCTCTAGGAGATTACACATTTTGAACAGATAATGAAAAAAAAAAATAGTTTACAGATGAATTATTTACAAATATAGTTGTGTTTTTTAATAGATAACTTTGCCTGTTTCATTTGATACATCTATATCATCAAATTTGTCACTAATTACAAATTTGTCACAAAAGGGACAAAATCAGTGCTAAAGTGCAAGGAGAGATTAAAGACTACAGAGCTATGAAGTTTAAGGAACAATCCCAATTTAGCAGGGAGTATTTTACCTAATTTCATACTAAAATGTCTAAGGTAAGATACGTTTCATTATTTTGAATTTTATTGGTAAAGCAACCTAAGTGTTCCCATCAGACTTCAAAAAAGGAGTATTATAATATACATTTTCTAACACACTATTATTGGTTGAAATTTATTGAAAATCATAAATGAAACTCATTCAATAGGAAGTGAGTTTCACATAATTTAGTGATTCCCTAGAAGTTTGTGCTAATAAAAAGAAGGCTCTTAGAAAGTTTGTGTTCATAGCATTTTTCATACCAGAAATATTGATAATCAACTATGCAGTGATATAGGTTCGGAGAATGAAGCAAGGTCTCTTCATACTTAAAAAGAAACAAATGAAGTACAATTTGTGATAAGCCAAGAAATAGTAATTAATGGTAAAAACAATAGTCCTCCTAAATCCCAACATCCAATTTAAGGTCTCATGGGGGATTAGATTATGATACTGTTGGAAGTCCCACATCAACTAAAGATAAGGCAATTTCATAATATATAAATGAGATGCAAACCTCACCTTTACAAGCCGGTTTTGTGAGGCCATTTTAGGCTTAAAACCCACTTCTAACATATACAAACTTAGGTATTGTAGAGAATCCAAATCATACACTAATTAGTACGTGATGCTTGGTGGAGTATTGAAGTGTTTGAGTACTCATCATTTGCTATCAGAAGTGGCTTATTGAACTATACATCAACATATCAGTAAATACCTTTTAAATATGCCACGAGATGAAGCTCCAACAACAAGTTTGGTGATCACACCCTTAGCCACTTCCTCTGCTATTGCAATAGCCACATCATCTGATTCAATCAGTACAACATCAACATGCACCTGCACCAACAGTATCAGAATACAAATCCTATATTGCATTAACCCTTCTGATTAATCTACATGATCTATCATATCTCACCTTTCTTTGCTCACACAATCTCTTGAAAGGTAGAAGCATTTGGTTTGTTTGCCACTCCACTTCCTTCTTGAACGCAGTTGCTACATCATTACGCACTTGTGAAAGAGGGATCACATTTCCCACTGGAAATACAAAAATGTTGTATTATCCTAACGAAATAATCTTCTGCTACTTCACTTGTGTGTTATCAAATTACTTATTAGAAAAACTTAAGCACCCCACATAATTACTAATCTTCTCCGGCTGAAAACTCTTAAATGTTAAAATGAAAACAGAATCAGATTGCCCAAAATCACGTTCTGAAGTTTTGTCATGGTGGCAAAAGTTACGCAGATATGAAAATTCCCTAACTTTGAGACTCAATGCAAGACTGTTAATTGGATAGTCCTTTACAAATAAACCAGATATGAAGCCTGGATACGGACACAGACAACGATACGACACAGAAACAGGGATAAGGCTAAATTGAAAATCATAGAACACGGGACACGGCATGCATATGCATATTAGTTTGAAACTTTCAGCTAACATATTGTCAACTAACATAAAAATGAATCTAATTTATCTATCTAATATCCAAAAAAGTGAAAAGTAGTGATCATATAATATTTTTTCCTTATTTTTATAATCATAATAGAAACTTATGTTATAAATTTACAAGTTTATAAGTTTTTTTAGAAAATCATTCAATTTGTGGTTATTAACATTGTGTTGGAGTCATGTCAAAATCATGTTAAAGACAAAAAAATATCTTTCAAATTGGACATTTCACTGATACGTGTCGTACGAATGTCGTATCAAACACAGGACACGCCATTGATGAGGCGTGTCCAGGCTTCCTAAACAAAGTTCAACTGATGAAGTTACCATTATCTAGAAGTTTGCAAATGTAACAACATGTGCATAAAGTTCATACTTTATTGAAAACACTAAGCATAGAAATACATTACATGGCGTTGGAACTCCTTTTATAGTAGCATAGACATGTATGAGCTTGAAGATAATCATTCCCTCTGGAACAAACTTATTCAGTGCCCACTGTACCACATATTTGCTTTTCTTGTTACCCTTGATTGCCAGAGCAACAACTGAAGAAGATGAGGAACGCTGAGATACAGTATTTGCATCTGCTTCCAGAATTTTGTCCATCTCTTTTCCCTACAAAGAAGGATTAAGTTATCTGTAACATCCGAAAACAAACAACAACAAAATGAATGTTCTATCTGAATATCATGTTACTTGCAAGGACAAGGGTTTCAAGCTTCAAATTCAAACAACTGAATTTCTGAATTTCACGATGATAAAGTTCTTCTCTTAATGCATGAGTCAGAAAACCTAATCCCCAAATTCCCAACTCTGTAAACAATCCCCAGTGTGCAATTATCAACTTCAAATGATAAAAGAGGGAAATTTCAAAAGATTCAACTATTTGGACAAAGGGACAGAGACTGTGATAAAAATTCAGAAATCCATCTACTTAAACAGACAAAACAAACCTTAAAAAAAAAAAAAAAAAAAAAACACCATAGGAGGTTTTTCAACTAACCAGTCAAACCCCAGCTTAGTTGAACGTTGAAACTGTGAAAAGCTTCAAATCCTTATTGGTGAAGAGAAGCTACTCCCACCACTCTTCTCCAAACAAGAACACCACCTAGTACCCCCAAAATTCATTACATGGTTGTCTCACACATAAAAGAACAAAGAACGTGAAAAACAGCAATTCATGGTCTCATCAGACACATTTTCTATTAAATGCATCAACCTAACCATGCCTTCAGACAATGTCCACCTCATAAATAAAATGTCACTGTCATGACGAGGATTTTGTTCATTCATGCAATTAAACTCTTCAGCAATTTCCATTAACACAAAAGGTGTTCATCTACTTTCAACTTTTGAGAGCATTTTCATTTCAATTTTCAACTCAAACCACTTACACATAGCCATTAGTCAAAGCCGCCACACACATGTTGTTTTAGTTTAAAGCAAGAAATTGAGATTTGTAATAGTAACACTTTGTTTTAATAATATGATGTTTCTTGTCTTCTGGTAACTGCCAAAACTATTGAAAATGTGTTAAATGGAATATTCTGGAATCACATTATGAGGTAAATCATTAAAATTCCAAGTCAATTCATTTAGTCTATGATGTTCTAAAAAGACTAGGAAAATTTAATTTCTGACTTTCATAATTTTAGAATAGTTTAGTTCTCGAAATTGACACCACTAGTTGATATCACAAATTAATAATCAGTGATTAAATTAATCTATACACATTAAAGTTAGAAATGATAACAACTCATCATTGTCAGAGTAAAATAAAAATCAAATCAAAGCAAATTGCTTTATTTTTAAGAATGTATTATATTCTTTTTATTAATAGATTAAGAATAATGAATAAATATTCATGTACACAATTTTATTAAAAGGGTTTTATTTTTAACAAATATATTGTATTTACTCTAATTATTAAGATTAAGATCACTTGTTTTAGCAAATTAATAATTAATGGTTCATATTTAACAATTTTTTTGTACTTGTTTTTTTTATCAATATTTTCTTGCCATTTCGTCTTTAAAATTGTGATAATTGTTTAGATTGTGTTATTATTTGTGTTACCGATTATGTTTTTGAGAAAAATGAAAAATAAAATAAAGGGGTAGTTACTCAACAAAAAATGTGATAAAAAAAGTATAAAAAGCGTATTAACCATTTTGATAGTTATTTTTAGTGTGTTAATTTTTTATTAATATAAAAAATAAGACACGCAAGTTTACACTAGTTATAAATAGAGAAAATAAATTATTTTAAGAAAATTACAAATGTTAAAATTATAGATAATTTGGGATGGTTGGTGAAAAAGTCTTTAACATAAGAGAAAAATATCTTCAAATTGGTAATTCTAAAAATAAAAATTTCATTAATTTCAAAACTGAAAAGAACTATAACTGTAATTTCAAACGTTGTCATATTCAATTGTTAGAAAAGACGAAAACTACATTTGACTTAGTCTTAGTTTCCTTTGAAAGTAAGATTTCATATTTATTTTTATTTATAATATTTAACTGATATAAAATTTGTACGTACGTTGAATAATAGATATAATCTCATTTCCTTAAATATTTATTAAATGTTTTTATATAGAGTAAAATTAATATAATATTATTAAAAATTCAATGTCAAATAATAAAAAATTATAAATATAAAAATATATCTAATTTAAAACAGTGACTAATAGAAAAATAAAAACACATCTTTACATGTAATTTAAAAAAAAACATGTTTTATCTATATTTATTTTTATTCAATTATTCAGATATTATCCGTTAACATTATAACGAATTCGAATTATACCTACAAATAGAAATTTCGTTGTCGTCTCTAATAGAAAAAGTGAAAATCTAGATAAGTGTCCAATATTTTACAATATTAATTATGCAAAATAAATTATTTATTCAAAGTATTTGTGTTTGATATTTTTTTTCAATTTTTAAACTTTTTAAAAGTGGTTTTTTTATAATTTATGTGTTGAAAATAGTTAGAACAGACACACCAAACCCCACTAAGGTTGACCTTTTGGCTTACACCATAAAATTCCAATAAAATAATTAGGTTAGACTTACAATCAATTAAAAAAACAATAATATCAGCAACTTTTTTCGTACGTTATTAGTTAGTAGTACCATAGAAGTTTGGGTTGTGAAATCAAAAGTGAAAAGAACTACTATTTTTATTTTAAAGCAACTTTTTATATCTTTTAACAACCAATGTGATAAAAGAAAATAGTGAAATTCTACTTTAAATCTAGGTTAAATTACTCTTCTAGTATTTTTTGAATAACATTAATTTAAATTAAATAAAATAATTAAATCGAGTTATTTTTAAAAATATAAAAACTAAATTGAAATATCGAAAAACTATTTTGAATTTATTTAATAAATAACATGACTAAAAATATATGTATAGCAGGACCGTAATTGAACGAGTCGTTGAGTTCAAATTTTTATTGAATTTTTTTATTGGTTTTTTCCTATACTTTTAAAATATATTAATTTTGATATAATAAAATGTTTAAAAAATTAACATATTAGAATCATTATATTTTAAATATGTAGTGAGATGACACCAAACGAAAAATTCCAAAAAAATCTCAATATTTTAATAATTAGTCTTCAATTTTCAGTTGGAAAATATTTCATTTATAAAGAAAAAAAAGTATTAGAATATGCTTGTTCAAAAGAAAAGAAAAAGGTATTAAGAGTATATATATTATCCATGTTTCATGCAACGTAAGATGAAAGAATAAGATTGCGTCAAGCAATGATGAAAAGATGATAAGGATGTATTAAACAGTTATTGTGATCTGAAAATTATCATGAAAAATATAATATATTCTTTCTACCTCAATTTATACTGATGATAGATGGTGATAAACTAAAATAATAATAATAATATAAAATGAGGAAGATAATTAGTTAGTATATTTAAACGTTAAAATAAGTGTTTTAAAAATAAGTAATGTACTGTATGGTCCATCGGACCATCGACGACGTACAACCCACTGGTCCATCGAACAGGGCTTGCACATGAAATAGAATCATCGGTCGATCGGCTCCGTATATAAACCATATGCGAACTTATAAAGGACCATCAGTCGATCGGCCCCACATATAAAGCATATGCGAACCTATAAAGGACCATCGGTCGATCGGTCCCACATATAAACCATATGCGAACCTATAAAGGACCATCGGTCGATCGGTCCCACATATAAACCATATGCGAACCTATAAAGGACCATCAGTCGATCGGCTCCACAAGTAAATCACGTGTTACCTCATAGAGGACCAGCGGTCAATCGATCCCGTAGGTAAATCACGTGTTAACTCATAAAGGACTATCGGTCGATCGGTCACACAGATTAAATGCATGTCACTTAAAGTTGTTAACTCATAGAAAGTAATCATCCTGGCCAAGCGACCATCGGTCGATCGACCAAACAAAAAACCTGAACCAGTCAGCCAGATTAATTAAAATTAAGCAAGTCAATAATCACCATTAAGGGATCATTGGGCCGTGATTAAGGAGCCCTAATTATAAGCCCACACCGGAAACTATAAATAGGGCCTAAAGATAAGTTGGTGAGGATCTTTAATTCGCATTTATTACAACAGTTACACTTATTGACCGATCGTTCCCCACACTGACTTAAGCATCAAAACCTTTTAGATAGGTACACCGATCGTCTGTTCAATCGATCGAGCTGAGAAGAGGACCGTGCGAAGTGGAATTTTTAGTAGATTGCTTGGAGAGGAGACGCAGAGGAAAAAAGAGTAAAATTGAAGTGATTCTTAGTATGTACTTGGTCCAACAAATAACATTTTAAATTTAAAAACCAAATAAGGTTTAATTCTTAAAAAACGAAAAAACTACTTGTTTTATAAATAGATGATTAGATGAATAAAGTTCATATACACATCAAAAACCGGAACTTTACTTATTTATTAGTTTTTTAAATAATAAAAAAATAAACGGGTTTAATATGAATTGTATTCTTCTTCTAACAAATGTAGTTTGTTTGTCGATGAAGTTAGTTCCTATGTTGCCCGAATACGGATAGGGTACAGATACAAAGATACAGCTAAATTGAAAAAACATAAAATACAGAACACAATGTGTATATACATGTTAAGTTTGAAATTGTCAACTAACACATCGCCAATTAACACAAAAATAAATCCAATCTATCTATTTAATATCCAATATGCGAAAAGTATCCGATACGTGTCGAACACAGAACACGCCCTTTATGAGAGGTGTCGGAACATCATACCAGTATGAACAACCACAAGACACTAAGGTGAAAGAGAAATTGTAGATAATCATAGTTCCAACATAAAAATATCTGTTACAAGGTTGGTTTCGAAATTTAAGATGAAAGACACAACATACAGGACAAAGTTAAATAAAAACAACAGAAAAGAGGATAATAATAATAATAGTGAGAGAGAAATAATGTTACCAAAGTCATCATCCATTTAAACGACGACTCTTTCCTCTAAAAGCAACTCCATTAGTCTGAGTCTGTTGCTGATGTGAGGAAGCAGAAACATTCCCTTCACTTTGCTCTGCTGTTCTTTCAGTGCCACCAAGACGATGGCTTCTTCCTTTAAACACAATTCCAGCAGAGGGATCAGATTGCACAGGAGAATTTATCTGTGTACCCTCTCCCCAATATGCTACTATTCTGTGACTGATATGGTACATCATTAAGAATCACAACATTGCACCAAACTTTAGACTATCATATGTATAAAAAATATGTTTTTTCTTTTACATTTATAAATGATAAAGAGTATTTTGTTCATTAAAAAAAAAAAGTTAACTTTTGTATCGATCGTGAGTGTTTTGATACGATATTATCAGAGTCAATCACTTCGTCTAAGATATTATTTGTTTTGGAGTCTTAAACTCTTTCGCATATTTATTCCTAAAAGTTGTCTTGAAAAAGAAATATGTATTTAGATAACCATTAACCTGGACTCTTAAGATTATTGGATGTATCAAAATAGGAAGGTGATAAAAGAAAAGGATACACCCAAAGAGGAGTTTTGAGTTTGAAGTTTCCCCCAGCAAGAGGATGAAGCACTGTTAAGAAGTAATATATGTGTCCTGCAACCATACCTAAGATGTCTGGCTTTATAGGATTTCCAAATATTAAATCCAGAGCAAGCAAAGCCCATGGAAGGTAAAATCCCTACATATAAAAGAAAAAAAAAAAATTATCAATGGTTAAACTATGCTATTTCTAACACAAACTCCTCCTTAATGTTAGATTTAATTAGTCGGATGATACCCACTTTTGTTCATATGTGTCAGTTTGATATGCGTCTTTAAACATGTGTCAACCGAATCTCAACTTTTGAAAAAATGTCTCAATTAGGTCCCATTCAAATAAAATTTATTAACACCGTTAACTTTATTCATAACTTTTACCATTAAATTTTAATATAAATATCAATATTTAATTTTGTTTGTAAGTCATTTTAAATATCAATGTCATTAATGGCGTTAATATTTTTTTTTCTGAAATGGACCTTGAGATATTTTTTTAAAAGTTGAGACTCAATTAATACATTTTAAAAAGTGGATACCAAACTAACACATCCGAATAAAATTGAGTATCATTCGACTAATTAAACCTTAATGACAATTTTTTTTTTTCTGTGATGGTATTATCAAAGATACAACTATGGAATTTGATAGTACCTTCAATGATACGACACCGTAAATGTTGATTCGTGCATTTGGAAACTCGCGGCTCCAAACATAGACGATCATGAAAACTAACGAAACTCCCAAGAATGGAAACCGAAAATATGGCACTGCCGAAATCACCTTAGAGGACCATAAATTTGTCACTTAATAATGTTTTTTAGGATGAAAAACATATCTGAATCTTGTTCGTGATCAACAGAGGTAACATCATGGAGCATGTTTCATTTGTAGAAATGAAAATGAAGAGATGAAAAAGAGTTACATAAACAGTAACAAGTATATACCAGAAGAGAGAATGCACCAAATATGAACATCCAAACATAATCTGCAGTTCTCTTGTCAAAGGGCCCTTTTTCCAATGAAACACCATATTTTGCTCTGCATAGATTCAACATTCAAATAATAACAAAAACTGTATCATTGAAACCATCTTACAATGGCTGAGTGAAATGTAAAAAGTTGGATAATTAGTAGCTTACATCATTATCAGACGCACAGCAAATGGAAGTGAAAACGGGCCAAGAAAGAAGAAATTTGTGATAAGCCTCCAAACCTATAAATGTATAATTATGGCAAAGAAATTTGGTGAAAAGTTCATCCAAATTGACTCTTATTCTTCTTTACTAAATGTTTATAACTTAAAGTTCATTAAGTAGCTAAATATTAAGGATGATCATGAATTGTATTTTCAAAATCCAATCTACATTTCACAAAAAAAATAGAGTGGATCTATAATCTAGATCAATTAGATTTTAGATTTTTCTCAATCCAATTTGAAATGGGCTAAACCTAGATTGAATCCACCTTTTTAATTAAATTAAATCCAGTAAGATTTATTTAACTATTAGGTCTATTAGACATGAATCGGACCAACTTAGCTTGAACTAGACCTAGGTCAAGACAATTTAGATCTGATTCACTCGACTCAGCTGCCTTATGTCAATATCAGACATGATTGACTTGAGTCAACCAAATCCAAATCAACTTGACTTAACTTGGATTCGTGTTGACTCGACTCCACCTGAGCTTGGACCAATTTGACTTGACCCAAGACCCGTGATGACTTGATTTTGCAAAAGTCGACTCATCTCACCTTTCTGTCCAAACTCATTTCCAAATCTAATTAAGTGGATTGAACTTAAGGTAAAAAAAATATGGATTTAAATTTTGGAAAAATCCATTTAAGTAGACTTAAAATAATATAGATTTAGATTATTATGAATCAGATTTCACAAGGGTTTTTTATCCACAATACTTAATAAGGTTTAAGTGTTATGAAAATGAGAAATATATCCAAGGTATAACTATGAAATGATATCAGATTCATGCATAAACATCCGAGTTTAATTTCTATACAACATCACTTTAAAGAATTTTACTCTGTCAGATATTCATAAACCGTTTATTAGGTGTGACTTCTGAAGTAATTACTATAAAAGTTAACAAACATGTTTACATGACAACAAGAGTATAAAAAATATACCCACTAACTAAATTAAATTCAGATACCCTATTGCTGCAAATGAGAATTCAGAACAGTTTTTGGATCATAAAACCTGAAAGCGTTTAAACACTGGTTCATAAAAAAGTGCTATGTTCCATGCATCATAGAGTTGCAGATAATATGCAGAAGTTGTCATCAAACAGGCAACTCCATAGGTCTTGCTCACAGGTGGTAGAGATCGATAGTATCTGAAACAGCAGAGGAAAAATCTTAATCAATTACTGTTCATCATTCTCTCAGAAAAATGCTTAGTACCAATATTATTATCATAAGATAGAACCAAGATAAAGAATTAAGCATGACTAAGATGAAATTGAAGCATGTGAATAATATATAGCACAATACAAAAGCATAGAAGTTGAGTTGACCATGTATATGTCATGTGAAATAAAAGAAAATTCTATGTGTAGATTACATGATCAATTGCCATTTTTAATTCTTCATGCTTGAGTTAGGAGAAAGAAAAATTGAGAGAGAGAGAGAGTACTCTGCTGGTGTAGACATGTTGAAGGAAATTGGTATTAGCAATGCAAGAATTGAAGGTTAAGAAGAGTGAAGGAATTGGAAATTCCACAGAATGGAGTGAGCATTATAAAAGGCATTATTTGGAAACAATGGTTTTGGAAGTATTCACCATTAATGTCTCAACCGATTGACACTCCAAAGTTGTTTTTGCGTAATTGTCTTCGCATTATTGACTTATTGACTATGTCCTCTTCTTTGACTTTTTCCACCCTTCAATTTTCAACATTTGGTTCCAAGCAATTTCCTTTTTCTTTTTCATTTTTTTCACTCTTTTTTTCATAAGATTGTTAATGTAGAGTTAATTTTAATTTCATCTCTTCAACTAATTTTTTCATGAAGTTTGTTGTAAAATGTAATTGATGTGTTCTCTTCTATCATCTATGCCTACTTTAATAAAAAAAGTTGCATAAAAAACATTTTTTTTACAATTCCAACGAAAATGGTTCAGAAAGTATACTATACAAACAATAATATTTTGCAATACTACACATAAAAGTAAGCTTAATTATATTTTCCAACACCAAGTGCCCATATGGGAATATCTGTATTCATTATTTTTCATAAGCTCTCTCAGAGAGGTGCCAAAAATGGACATTTATTTCTCTAAAATAAATAAGAATGCATTGACATTTTCAAACACCTACAGGAACACCGCTTTTTAAATGATATGATACCTATCTCCTCTAGATGGTGTTATTTAACCTAGGTACATGATCCTAACTTATACATTGGATTGACACCACCTCCAATCCAATCCAAAACTTTAAAGTAATTGGTTTATAGGTCTTCATCTTTATACAGTAGCTGATCCTAACTCACATAACGGATTGACTTCACCTCTAATCCAAAACCTTAAAGTAGTAGATTTATAGGTCTTCATCATTATATAGAAACTCTGATCCTAACTCACGTAACGCGGATTGGCACTCCTTCCAACCCAAAACCTAAAGTAATGAGTTTATAAGTTTTCATCTTTATACAGTACCTCATCCTAATTCACATAACAGATCAACATCACCTTCAACCAAAAACCTTAAAGTTGTAGATTTATAGGTCCTCATGTGCTTAATTTTTTCACTTCTATCCGATTTAGGACTTAAACTCACAATAGTTCTTTTATGACATCTCATTGTTGACTTGTGTACAAAGGACGTTTTAATTGTGAGCACTCCAAGACTGGCTTAGTTTCAATCACCATGAGGAGAGCCATAATCACAACCTTAAGGATGATGGTTTAGTCTTGCATTAAATAGATAGACTCAAATAGACTTATAATGTTTTGACAGACTTTACTAATAATCTATGAATTTGCTCTGTATCTCAGAGAATAATGAACTTCAGATTTCCCTTTTCATTTCTTCCCATTTCTCCACCTTATTCAAGTTATTTTCATCACATCAACATATTGTAGCATCATCTAATAGTCTACAATATAAACAAACTAAAAATCAGAAAGTAAGTTATGTGTGTATTCCTTTATTTCCTTATCACTGGTGCAGTTCTTCCCCTCCAAATTACCCCTTTTGGAACGTCATAAATGTTGCTAAGATACAGCTTTCAATTGTACTAATGTAATGTAACCACAACAATGTTAATTTTAGCTGTAACTGAAGAAATAGTATATGCATACATGAAGAGAACAAATCAGCAATGTGAGTGACAAACAAAACACATGAGCATGAAGGAAAAACTGTGCAAACATCAGAAGAGTGAATAATCAGTAAAAAAATTAGAAGGGTTGCTGAAGAAAAAAAAATTTGGACCATTTCTCGATTTGTGCGTGTCATCCTTGCGCAGGGGCCATGCTAATCTTCTCTGTATCGTTCCAATTTTATCGGATGTCCCCGAAGGGACATGCCGATACCGAGGTTGCACGTTTATAAACCACTAGCTTCTACGGTATTCAACCGATGTGGGACTTGTACTCGTTCACTCCAAATTCACAGCCCTGTTTTGGTGAGTGAATAGTGAAAATTTCACTGAGCGGAAGGCGGTGAAGAGGATGCAATTGAGGAGTAATAAAAGGAATATTAAAAGCCGGTGAAAGTAAAAATATTTTTTCAAATTATAATAAAAGTTAGGTTAAAATACATTTCATCTAATTTGTTTTTTCAATAGTCTCAAATTATTTTTAATACATTTTTTTTCTATCTGATCTTAGTTTTATTTAATTTTTTTTATTTAACAATATTTAAATAATTAATGTGAAAGGTGGCTAGAGTCATGGTTGGTTTTTCTTTAATTTTTTTAAAATTTTTAATTTTATTTTTAATTTTGAAAAAAAAAGTGTAGTGTCAATTGAGTCATGTGTGAGATATTAAAATTAATGTTTTATATTTGTTTTGATTCTTACTTCTTTTTCATTTTAGTTTCAATTTTTTTTAAAGTAAAGAAATTTTTTCTGAAAAAGATCAAATTTAACTTTTTTATAAATGTTATAATGGTATTTTTATTAAAATTTAGTATTTGTTAAATATTTTTTGTTTAAGTTACAATTAATTTAAAATTTAAAGATGGGAATTAACAATATTTATCTAAAATTTTAAAATTAAAATCTTTAAAAAATAAATTAAAAATAATTTCAATATTAAACATGAACTCTGACACATCGATGGTTGGAAATTTTTTCAGAAATTAAAAAAAATATAAAAATTAAAAAACTAAAAACTAAACAAAAAATTACAAAATGACACATCAATATCATCGGTTATTATGGTTAATTATTTGAACGATGTTAGTAAAAGACAATCAAATCGAACAAAATTGATTAAAATTGAGTTCTTTTTGAATAAAAGAAGGATTAAATAAGTTGTTGGTCTTCTCAAGATTATAATTAGTCCCTTCTCAAAATTATGGTCGGCCTAATTTAGTCCCCCAACTTTATAACTGCGGATTTAATCATTTTAACCAAATTTTATTAAATTTATTAAATGTTTCAAACATGTTTCATGATACTTTCTAGATAACGTTGAAAGTAAAATGTATCAAACTGTGTAAATAATTCAAATGTTATCATAAGATGCGTTTAAAACCTTAGATAAACTTAACAAAATTTGGTTAAATAGATTAAATCTATACAAATTAAAGTTAAGAGACTAAATTGGATCAAAGATATAAAGATGAACTAATCCATAAAAGAATTATTATAACAAAATTAACTCAACTCAAAAACGAAAATAAGATATTTTAACATAAAATTTATCATGTAGAAAAAGTTTATCATTAGAATAACAATTTAATGATAAGATGTCTAGATTTTAATGATAGACCAAACCAAATAGATAAAGATATTATTCCATGATAGAAGTTGAAAGCTTTTTACATTAATTTTAGGGTCAAGAATCAATAATACTGAAAATATGTAGAAATTACTCTATTATGCCACGAGGATGCTAAATGAGATTTATATAAGAGTGGGGAAATTATAAAAAGAAAAATCATTTATTTATAAAGGTTTATTCATTAAAAAAATATATAATATTAAGCGTGAACATGAAATTAACCACAGTTGTCACGGTTCTCATTTCCCCTTACAGTTAATAATGAAAAGATTTAATCACATGGATTTTTATCATTATTTTTTTTTTCATATTTAACAATTATGTTCTTTTAATTCTTGCACACTGGGGTACTGAATTCTTTTCGAAAGTAGTAACAAAATTATATTATTTTGTAATTTTAACTTCTTTTACACAATGAACTACTACATCTTTAATAAATAATTAAAATGTATAAAACAATTTATAAATAACTCTTGATTAATTTTCTTGGTTCGGATTATCCAATTCCTTTCATGTCCCAAATTCCTTAGATCTCTTAAACTGTGAAGTTACATTTCTGAATTTTCTCTATTTATCATAACATTGCAACACAGGCATTTTCCTCTAATTCATCATTGTTCTTTGTGAGTCTTCTGGTTTGTATTTTGAGATCAGATGGGGGAAAGGACAGAATCGCAGTACGTGAAGCTGACGAAGGATCAAGTTCCTTTGGAAGATATCACGCCTGGTGAACTGAATCAGCCAATTGAGGTCCCTCAGGTTTGGATTCATACCGCATTGTCTTTTGTTTTTTGTTTTTTTCTTGAATTCATTGAGGAAATTTTCTGTTTTTCTTTTGTTTTGGATTCTGGGTTGTTGTCAGATTGTAGAATTGGCAACGACATGGTCTTAAATTGCAGTGGCTGTCTTGATTTTGACATGATCCTCAATATTTCGGGAAATTGTGAACAATGTGGGTTGATTTTGTCGCAATTGTGGTTGTGGACACTCTAAAAACCTTTGTGGTTTGACCAAATCGTGGTAGCAAATCCTTATTCAGATATACTAATAGAGATATTCATGAGAAAACCTTGTTAATGTGGGCTGGTGTAGTCGCAATTGTGATCACAGAGACCACAGAAGCCTTGATGTTTTGGCTGAAAATTTGCACTAGCAAACTTTTTTATAAAATCTCCCAATATTCACGAGCAAACCTTGTTGAAGGGTTTTTAGGTGCAATATTAGTGTAGTTTTGCTTATTCATGAATACTAGTCGTGTGAATGAAGAAAGCAGCGGAGTGGTCTGGTGTTGTGTGCGTTTGCATTTTTGGAGATGGAGACGTGGAATGTGAAATTGGGTGGGGAGATCAGGTTGTAGATGCTCGATTGAAAATGTCATATAATCAGTTTACATTCTGTTCACACATAATGTTGTTATGTCATAATGCGTGTTGGGAATGTGAATTGTGAAGTAGATTTGCATATTGTTTGTCCTGAATCTGTGTTTGCGTGTTTTGAATCACTGGTTTGGAACTTTTACCCATTTGAAAATTGAAGCAAGGCTCCAAGTAAAAGCCAAAATTACTGTGTATATCATTATTGGAAATTTTGACCCACTTATATTTTGTCATATATCTAATTGATGTGCGATCTCAACTATAAGGATGGTTGAAATTCTAAAATTTTAGAATTCGAAACAAGGGTTAGTATTCCTCTTGCATCTTATCCTAGGGAGAAAGGATGTGGTAAAAACCATGTGAAATTTGTTGAAACATTACAAGAGAAAACAAAAATGAAAATTTGAAAAGATTTTGCTTGTACTTTGTTTGATGAGTTTTAATACACGTTAGTGAATAGCTATTTGTTTATGGTGTTTAATCCCTTGCAGTTGGCTGTTCACAAGTGCCTGGAATGTGGGCAGCCATTACCTGAAAGCTATACACCTCCTGCTGATGAAGCTTGGATGACTGGGATCTTTGGATGTGCTGAAGATAGGGAAAATTGTAAGTTAATGCATGACCAAGCTGTCAAATTTTGCTGGAGTCAGGGTGTTATCTATAATCTATTTCAAACTAGTCAAATTTTCTCTAGTGAAACTAAAACTAACCTAGTGTCATATGATTCCTTTGGCCATTAATCCATCCTTACTATCGAAATTTCTTCATATTTAATAATATGTTAAGTTTTGAGAGTGAACATACTGAGCACTTGAATATGAAGGAGTTACTTAAATGGCTATATTATTAGAAGCATTGATAGTTGCAATGAGTAAGGAGAAAGTTGTGGTTGTTATGCTATTTAGCGTTCATTGCAGGCTTGACAGGGCTGTTTTGTCCTTGTGTATTATTTGGGCGCAATGTAGAAAGCTTGCATGAAGAAACTCCTTGGACTGGACCATGCGTTTGTCATGCTATTTTCATCGAGGGTGGCATTGCTCTGGCAAGCGCAACTGCAATGTTCAGTGGTTACATTGATCCAGGGACATCATTTCTCATTCTTGAAGGCTTGTTTTTTACCTGGTGGATGTGTGGCATTTACACTGGTCAGGTTCGGCAAAACTTACAGAAGAAGTATCACTTGAAGGTATGTGTTGAATAATGTATTTTCCAATCGAACAAGTAAGCATAAAAGATGGAGTGGTATGTATTAAATGTTCATCTGCTGAGAAAATATTGCAGATTTGCAATGTAGAATTCATTAGATGCTGGAAACAATTTCCATTCTGTAGCAGATTTGTTCAATTCCCAAGCCTTGCCTAAGTGAACAAAAAATATGATGCTATAAGACCTTTCTACATGCATATTTTGAACAACATTGGTTGATAGAGAAACACAGATGTGCTTGATGGTGTGTAATTTAACAATGAAAACCTTATGGACACAATTTTAGTGTCAAATGTCAGCAATCTTCAACCAGCCACGCAGTTTGAAAAACCATGTTTTTGTGGAATGATAAAATTCTATATATACAGCGCATTTGTGATACTTGTGTTAGTGTTACATAGTAACATGTAGTTTATGTTTGGAAAAGATTATTCCAGGCAAATAATCAATTTTTCCCTAACAATCGCTGGTGAAGTTGGCAAACAATGCATTTGTCTCTCTTCAAACTAAGTTAAACCGAACAAACAACTAACATTCTAATAATTTTGTCTTCTTTTGGTTCTATGTTTTCCCCAGAGCATAAACATTGTTTTGGTTTTAAGATTTTCTCAGAAGTTAGTTGTTTTGATGTCTGCAGAACTCACCTTGTGATCCATGTTGTGTACACTGCTGCATGCACTGGTGTGCCTTGTGTCAAGAGCATAGGGAGATGCAGGGAAGGCTCTCTGACAATGCTTTCTCAGGGACAACCATTGTAAGTGCTCCTCCTCCCATTCAAGAGATGAAGTCTAGTGATAACAAGGACAATCCTGAAACCTCTTCTTCTTCTGACAAGAACCATGAGCATACTGGTTTGGAACTGCAAGTTTTATAGGGTGTTGCTGTTACCCTTGTTAATATCCAAAAACAATGACATGTAGTTTGAAATTTTGCTTGCTAGAGAATAACTTTCTTGCACCTTTGCTTTGAGTTGAGTTCTCTGTGTTACATTGGCCTTGTGGGTCACACATAAACCACACCTCTGCTCTCTAGTGCCAACTTCAATTGAGTTCACACATTATTTAAGTCAAACTACTCTTGACTTCTTCTTTTGTTGGCCATGTAAGTTTCTTGAAAGATGATGCTCTATTCACAGATTCAGTGACTTTTGCTCACTTTTCCTAGGGAAAGCTTGAAAACTTAACATAAAATGAAGGCAAATTATTTATTATAAGGTTTTGTTTTAGATTAAAATCTATCAAACTAGAATATATCAATATATATATATATATATATATATATATATATATATATAACCTAATTCAAGGTTAACAATACTTCAACTCAAAAAATCAGTGTCTTAGTCTTGGATGTGTCTCTTTGTTTATAAATAATGTGATTACAAATCATATGACTTCTAAATAAAAAAATAATATTTCAGTTACTAAATAGAAAAATATACCAATATATATATCCAAAGATATACATAGTGAAAGTTTTGTTTTTAAATTAAAATCTATCAAACTAGAATATACAAATATATATATATATATATATATATATATATATATATATATATATATATATATATATATATATATATATATATTATATGCCAACATTTTTTACAACATCAAACTTTTAAACCTTTTAGATTATATAACAACAGTTTCACATTCTAACAAAGGCATGAAAGCCTCAAAATATCTTAACAATAGTCCAAATATACACCAAACTAAATATCAAAATCTTAATGTGTTCACAATTTAAAAGTCTAAATAAACACAACCAAATACTAAAGTGTCGGTCTAAAAACAAACACAAAACATGCTTAAGACCAAAAACACCAAACAAATATAATCAAAATTCAAACATCTTCAATAACAACTTTTGACTTGGTCATGACATTTCTCATCTTCTTTCCCTACAAGTCATGGCAACATTATGACATTTTCTCATCTTCTTGCCCTACAAGTTATGGCAACATTATAAGTAAAAGGTAAGGTAGTTAAATGTTAAATTGTTTATTGCAGCACCAGAAAAACAATATAATATTTACCTTACACGATTAAATCCTAATGTTTGGTCTTGTTTGGGAGTTAGTCCTCTCAAATTCAATCACAACATTGCAGGGTAGTTCGCAAGCTTGCATAATTAGACTACAAAGTTCGAGTAAGATTAATTAAATAATTTGAAACCAAATTTCTTAATCTAGAATATAGTTAAAAATTGGTTGATTCAATTTTTTTTTCTTGAATTGCATGTTTAAAAAATAGTTTGAATTGATTATGCGGGTTACAATACGAACACATTGGTTGTTTTTATATTATGCTAATGGGAGAAAAAAGAAAAAAAAAATTATTATTAATGTAAGAGGCATAATAGACAATTATGCATAAACTTAAATGAGACCCTTAAAGACAAATATGCATATTTTAACTCGAGTGAGATGATATCCCTAATCCATAAAAAAATTAATATAATATAATTATGTTTACACTATATTTTAAAAAATTCAATTGTTTTATGTAATAAAATATACTTTTAAAAAGTTGCAAGTATAATTTTAAAGACCATTGTTTTACAAATTAAAATATTTAGTCCCAATTATAATTTTGATCATTGCATTTTATAAAATTACATTTTCGGTCTATTTATTTTTCTATAATTTTAATGTCCTAGTTTCTAAGTATTTTTAATTTCGTTAAAAACATCCACGGTTATCACATAAAAAGTTCAAAAAGAAAGGCAAATATGGGGATTTTTTTTTGTTTTACTGTAATGGAATAGTTTCCTTAAATTATCAAATATTAACTTAACTTGTTTCACCTATGGATGATTGAAGAAAGACATTGATAAATAGATTGAAAATTAAAATTGTTTCCTCTACCTTCAATCTATTTTCAATATGTTTATTTATTAGTTTCCTTATGACATTTTATAATGAATTAAAAAAAAGGTATTCATTTAATTTTCAAGTTGTCATACTAAACATACTTAAGTTGTCATTGAGAAGAAGTGAATATTTTTCAAAACTAAAAATAAAGCAAAGTTTACTAGAAATTAAAAACAATCATTACAGTTTATCAACATGACTTCTAAGTATTAGCATTGGTTTTCATAAAAAAAAAAATACAGTATATATTAAGTTTTGTAATAAAAAGTAAATACATAAAATGAAAAATAAAAATAAAAGTACAAGGAAAAGAAATATATATTGGTCCTTAAAAGTAAATACATAAAATGAAAAATAAAAATAAAAGTACAAGGAAAAGAAAATATATATTGGTCCTTGAATATGTGTAGTGAAACCTCATTAAGCAATGCCATGGAAATAATTTGTGGTATTGGACTCCGTCACTGTTTGAATAAGCTGCACTCCAATGCTTTTCTCAGTCTCCTGTGGTATGTGAAATCAATCAAATTATTATTTATTTTCTTTAATTCAAAAGATTAGACATGAGAACTGATAAGAAAAAGACAAGTTTTTTATATTGAATATTGTCTTTATTTATATTTGTAATCTCTCATAATTAAATCAAATTTAATTTTTTTAAATTAGTTTATAACGTGAGGTTCGCGATTACAATTTATATATTTGACGAGTATGAAATAAATATTAATAGATGATCTAATAACAATTTAATAACAATAATATAATAGATTTAACAAATAATAATTTTTATTAAAATAAATTTAAAAAAGTAAAATTAATCTAATTTGATCTTATAAAACTAATTTGTAAGATTCACCCACTAATGTGATTCTAATATAATGAAGAAAGAAAAAGTGATTAGCAGTGTGCATGGCTTACCAATGAAGTAGAAATAATTGGAAGAAGGGTGAGAAGTTCTTCTAAGTACTCTTCTTCCTCTTTTAGGGTTGTGGTTAGTTCTGTAATTTGATAAAGAATCCTTTCAACCTGCTGAAATAAATTATACAAGTTGTATAATTAATTTTCCAATATTTTTTTAATTATCTATTTGGTTTATTTTATTTCTTGAATAAAAAGTAAGGCAATAATATGAAACAAATATGTACCTTTGTCTGGTATTTTGTGATTAATGGTTTCATATTCTCTATTACTACAATGGCTGAATTCAGTGCATCAGAGATAGATTCTGTGTCCACCTGTCAAGAAAATCAAATAGAAGAAAAATTTAAACTTCAATATTACGACCAAAATTGTTCTAAATTTTAGAAAACAAAAACATGATTAAACATGATTATTATTATTAGTGTGTGATATATGATAAAGAACATTACCTTAAGGTAGGTTAAAGGGATTAAGTTGGAGAATGCTAACAATTTTCTTGTCAATTTGGCAACAGATTCTTGATTTCTTCTCTCTAATTGTGCCCATTCACTGAGAAGATAGAGTTGTCCATTCAGAATTTTATAAAGCTTCATCACATTTTTCACCTTTCGCAATTCAACTCTTTTTTCTGTTCTTATCTTTCTCAGTTTCACAATTCCAACACATACAGCAAACAATTGTATCTGAAATAATGCACAAGAATAGAATATATCATCGGAAATAAATAAATTAATTAAACACAAGGTTGTTAATATATATTATCATTTTTTTTTCTATCAGCCAAACTTATGTTAATAAATTGGGTTAAATATGTTTTTGTCAGTTCATCAGGACAAATTGTTCAAAATTTTTGATCAATTTTATTAAGTTTATCTAATGTTTCAAACGCATTTTATTTTATGATAGTATTTGAGTTGGTTACATCGTTGACATATTTTCGTTTTAATGTTAACTCAAATATTATCATGAAACGCTAAATAAACTTAACAACATTTGATTAAAATGATTAAATACATACATTTTTAGAATTGAAGGACTAAATTAGGTCAAAGTTTTGAAAAAAAAAAAATTAATTCTAATTTTCACTTAAAGTTAAGGGAGCAAATCATATTTAACTCTGATAAATTTGTTGATAAAATGTATATATTATTTCTATATCTATATATACAGAACCACAGAAACAACATACCTCGGTCATATTCTTGACATTAGCCATGGCAACGTTAGATCTAGCATTGATAAACCTCCATTGCAAAAGTCTGTTATGCAAAACCCTAAACTGATGGTACTCTTCCTCTTGCATCGGTGACACTTTCTTTTGCTTGAAGTACTTCAAAACTTTATTAACACTACCACCAACACTACTACTACTACTTCTAAGAGGCGCTTTCGTCATCGGTTGTGGCCATATCGGAGATCCGAATGACCATCTTCCTGGCGAAAGCGCCCACGCAGAAGGAGACGAAGTCCTCTTTGAAGCTCCAACACTGTTGGCAAAGGTGTCATCTTTATTTTTCTTGTCTTGAAGCCTTGTACTTGTTTGCTTGTTGGGAATGGATGTTGTTAACGTTAGGTTGATGATGTTGTTCCCTTCATTGTTGTTGGGTGTTCTTGTTCTTGATGTTGACTTTGAACGTTGGATAGTAGTGATGGTGAATCTTTCACTAGAGCTGAACCTACGTGAACTTCTCTCCGGAGTAGTCATAGCTGTGGTGGCAGAGCCATTGCCGCTTCGACTTCGGACCAGCCGTGGTGATGGTGGCACCACCGTGTGGTGGTGGTTGCGGCAAGAAGAACTGTGGAACGGTTTCTCCATTGAAGAATTAGTGTGTATGGTTTTCGTACTCTTTTTGAGGAATATTATTCTCTCTCTCTCTATATATATATATATGATAGAATAAAGAGGTTCATTAGAAGTTGCAAGCACGTTAATTAGTACGAAGAACGTTGAATACGTACATGTCTCCACGCCATGCAAAAATGCTTGCACGTATATTATGGAATTCAAACGTCTTAGTTAATGTACTCTTTTTTCATCTTTAATACTTTGTGTGTGTGTGTGTATATATATATATATATATATATACTGTTGAAATGTGACAAAGGATATATAATTGAGGAATAAACCATTATTATGAGTTTGTTTGTTTAATACAATAAAAAACATTTATTTTTTCAGAACTTTTAAAATAAATTTTATGACTGGAGTGGAGTGGATCGTGTGGATGGGTAGTAATATTTTTATTCCACTATATGTGTTTGACTTTGTAACAAAATTAGGCATTTTGTTTCCTTCGAAAAATTTTGGTCAGAAATTAGTTATTACACAATATTGGTGTTCGTGATCTCACATTTTTCTATTGTCTAAAAACAACAGTGTTAGAGGGGGAAAAAAAAAATCTAAGTTGACAAAAGAAAATGGAAAATGGAAAATTTTGTAGTTCTCGTCACTCTTCTTATAAACCCACCAATCATTCTTGGCAATTTCTTCCCGCATTACCATAAATTGCGCAGTTGAAAATGTAAATTTTTATATTTAAATATATATATATATATATATATATATATATATATATATATATAATATTCAATCTAGAATACAAAAGTTTTTGTACACAATCTAAAATTAAATTTATTATAATGCAATCTAAAATATACTTTTTATTTTATATTCAAGAATATACAATTTAAAATACATTCTTTATATTTTAAATTATATATTTTAAAATTAAAAATATATGGAGGCGGTTAAAATTATGGAGGTGTAGAAAGAAATGACCATCTCAAAAGTATTATTTTTCACTCTTTATATTAGAAGCGATGCAAATGTAAGGTCATTGGGCCAAGCCCATTACCTCGCTTTCTGTTTTCCTTCCACTTTTGATTTCCCCATTATTTTTTCTCCCTTTTCCAATTTGCATGTCTTTTCTTTTCTCTCTCAAGTCATTCATCTTTTTTCTTCTTCTGATGATTCTATTTTTAATTTTTATTATTTTTATCAGATACTACTAGTTAGAGGCAGTTGCATACAAACAACTGTTATCTAAATAGATTCTAATTTAGAATAAGTTCATTTTATTCTATAATTTTTATGTTATTTATAATTAAGATTGGTGTTAATTAATTAACATTTTTATCACTTTTGTATTATTAGAAATATTAAATTTATTGATTTTTTGTATTATTAAAAATATTAAATTTATTGATAAAAATTTAGTGAAGGATAATAAGATGCAATTATTAAGAAAAATTATCGATGAATTTTGATGTTTTATTTATTAGTGGAAATTTTTGTTGATTAGTAAGTTGTATAATTGTGGACCAATTATTTATTGGTAAATTTCGTTGATAAGGATATTGTGGTTGTTTATTCACGGATGTTAGTCATCGATATTCAAAGGAGACATTTTCTCCATTCTCGATTTCGCGAAAAGTCTGGTCTTTTCCTTTTGCATATTTTCCAAAATCCTCCATTCCAAAAATTTGTCTCAAATTATTCCTTTCCAGTGTCCCAATTTCTCATAATTTCGTTCTCCACTCAATATTCTTTTAAAGTTTTTAACTTATGCACGTGTCTTGTTTTTGTTTTTTATATTTACTATTTTATGTTATTTATAGATGAACTAAATAAAAGATTTATGATTTAATAGAAATATATTGACTTAACTCACGATCTGAATTAAATAAATTAAAACTTCAAATTACAAAGAAACTAAAGATGAAATTCTTACACTACTAAAACACGTAACTTCAGTGTACAATTTTTGTGTAACGAACTTACTTTTATAGTGAGTTTACTTTTATATTAGAATATCTAGAACATATATGAATATTTCAAGAAACATGATGCATCTTTTATATTTTGGTTCACTTGTATATTTATAATTTTGAAAATTGATTATATAGAATAAATTGGTTTGATGAAAATGTTTATAATTTTATGATATATTTGTAAGGCCCTTTTCTTTGTCTTATATGTATAGGGCTTGGTCTTTTGAGTTGGATCCAAGGTCAACCCACTTAGTATCCCAAAACTCTTTTCAGCCACTAAACTTTTCATTCTGCTTTCTTTTCGCAAAACAATTTCCCTCCCTCCTCCATCTTTTGAGTAGAAGCTTTGCTAAGACACAATTAGTTCCTCCTTTGAGTTAATCAAACTCTACCTCTGCGTAAGAAAAACTCTAAGCTAATGTCCCCTTTTTGTTCCTTTTTTGTTTAGAAGCTCTGGTTCCGCTTTAAGCTCTGCTAGGGTCTCAGTTTTGTCATTTTTGTTCCTTCGTGCCAGCTTCGTAAGTTACAATGGAACTGTGGTGCTCTTCTATGGGTTTGTTCTCTTTGGTAACATCTGTCCAGGAAATGGGAGCTAGATTTATTCGCATTTTTTATGCATATTGTGTGTTTCAATTCTGTTTCGTGGTTGAGATGCATGTTTGATGTTTGTGTGCGTATGAAAATAAACTGGGTATTGCTTGATATTGTTTGAATCTGGCTTGCATACGTGAATAGTGGAGAAAAACTGGTGTTTTCGCCCAGGCGAGCAAGTTTCGCCCAAGCGAGAGTATCAGAAACTCTCCAAGGTTTCTGCTCGAGTTGTCGCTCAGGCGACAAGCTCCAGTTTTGAGCGAGAGTAATCTCGCTAAGGCAAGGAGGTCTCGTCTAAGAGAGAAATCACAGAAACCTCATTGTCCCACTGCTCGAGCTCTCGCCTAGGCGAGATGGACTCACTTGAGCGAAAGAGTCCCTTTTGCCTGAGTGAGACCTCTTAGGTTGAGCAAGAATGAGGCATATTGGTTTGAACTCTCTATTTTCACTTGTGGATTGATTTAATTACTCTTAAAAACATGAAATTGTGATGATGTATGCTTCATGTGATATTCACGTGATGGGTATGAAATGCAATATGAATTGGTTGGTTGTCAGACGTTGGCATGAGATTATAATGCTTGAGATGACATGTAGAATGTTGTTGGTAAAAGAGCTTCATGGGAAACTCTTGGAGATGGTGTGGTTAGTGTATATCTTGATATAGGCAATGTCTAGATAAAGGAAGGTATCCTGAACTCTAATAATTATTCACACTCAGGTAAAGTAGAACTATTTATGTGGTGAGAGTGCCAAAAGGTCTTAATCTTCGGCATGATAATGGCCTTAAATGATCATGGGATTAATCTTGGGGTGTGGTTGGGTGATAACCCCTTGTGTCTAAACTCTACAGAGTTTAGAAACCAACACAGGCATATGTTTTCTTTAGAATTCTATATCAAGCGTATAAGTCGGATAATTGAGTCATAGAGTCCTCTAGTTTGTTTGCTATCACATGTTTGAGTGTCTACTGCTTTGTCTGCTTAAAAATTTGTTTTAATTATTTGCTTGCTATAACATGTTCAAAATTTCTTTTTACTCTAGCTTACCTTTTGCTTGTGTATGTTTTCTTGCGTGATTTTTTCTTTTGCAATGATCACTAATAAATTGGTGTGAACAGAGGTAGAAAACCCCTGGTGGTCATCAGGATGATGTTGATGGGAATGTTGTAGTTTAGGCGTGGGTTGGACCTTGCTCCTTAGAGCATATTTTGGGGCCTTGTGGCCTTTGTTGTTTTGTTTGCTATGTGAACGAATTTCAAGTTTAATTTGATATCAATTTCAAACTCTCTTCATGACATTGTTTCAAACTCTATCTATGATATTGTAGTGTGTCTTAGACTTATTTTCTAGTATATCTTGTGAATGACTGTAAAAGTAAATCCTTTTCATACTTTTGTCTCGTGCTCTATATTTTTTTATAATTATGTGATGTTTCGTTTATTAAAAATTTATTTTTATTAAATAGATTTCTCGATATTAATCTTATTGTCAATTTATATCATGCCTATTTTATTTTTTATTCCTTTATAGAATATGACTGTGTTTATAAATGATAATGCAGACTTTGATTACAAGTATAAGTATAAGGAGAATTAAAGGTTATATCTAAAAAAATAAAATTATATATATATATATATATATATATATCATGATAATGGTTAGTGCTATATATGGTACATATTTATTATCCTTTTGACTTAGAAAGTGGCTATAAAGTAGTGACGAAATTTTCTTCGTAGATGTCACATTTTGCACCCAAAAATGCCCACATAACACATTTAACAAAAAGTTAACACATGTTATAATACAAAGCTAGAATTCGGTTTCTAGAGAATATGAATTTAGACACGTGTGTTTGACTTTCTCTATGGAAAAATAAAGATAGAAATTTTATTTTAGAAAAATCGAATTCTGGTCACATTGTTTAAATAAAAAGAAGAAAAATTAACGAATTTGATTAATTAAAAAAGCTAATATTTTGCAAATTTTTGTAATATTTAATTTGAGGATTAAATAAATTTATAATTATAATAAATATTAAGACTTTGTTTTATATATTTTAAATACAATAAAATTATTAATTTAATTTATAATAAAACTTCAAAATTTAAGATGTCTTTTGTAACTTATTGATAATAAAATATACGTATTTTGTGTTGATATTAATTATATTTTATAATTTATTTGTATTAAAAATACTATTTTACAAAAATAATATTTTTCACTAATTCATCTTCAATGCTTAATTACGTAAAACATTTATATACAAAATTAATTTAAATAATTAGTTATACTTATATAATTCAATTTTTTCAACAAACAAAAAAAAACTTACAAAAATTTGGAAATCTCATTTTTATAACAATGATACCAATATAATTCAATGGATATACACTACAAATTAACAATTTTTTAATAAAATTGAAAATTAGTATTTATATTTATTACTTTATTATTTTAATGATAATAACATAAAATTTACAAACGTTAGACGAAATCTGAAAAAAAAAAATTTAACACCTATGTTATTGATTTAAATTTATTTATTAAATTTTTAAAAATTTTATAGAACTTGAAATATATATATATATATATATATATATATATATATATATATATATATATATATATATATTACTATAAGAAAATATTTAAATAACGGTTATGACAAAAAATAATTAATCACTACAGTCACCAATTTAGATATCAAATTATAAACTAAAAAATTATTGATAACAAAGATAATTTTTAAATTGGTCACTGCAATGAATTAAAATTAAGTTTTTAAATTGATCAGTACCATCAGTTATTTTGTAAACTACCAAAAAGTTAACATCTAATTGACATAATCAATTATTTCTTAGTCATAGTTGATTATAAGTAAGAAAAAACATTTTAATATAACTTCTGTAATCAATTATTTACTATTCATAATTAATTATATATTAATATAGGTAGAATTCAATTTTGATATTGAAATAATCGATTATTATGTTAAAAATTTAAAAAACCAAATTTAAAATGTAAAAATGTTCAACATTAACTTAAAAATTAAATTATGTTTTATATTTTTGTCTTAGTAAGATAATGAACAAGAAAGAGATACACTATTATAAAAGAATGTTTATTCTCAAAATTACCATTAAATTAACATATTATATTGTCATGCTTTACTAACATAATATATTTAACAAAATATTAATCTTAATTTTATTTGGGAATTTATTTTAATTTTTAAAATATTAAAATATTTGTAAAACAATAAGATGTTTTAGTTAATACATATATTAGAACTTTGTACCTCAGCTCGTGGATGTTGATTATCGTCTAAACTCATAATCATATTAGTAATTCAATTTCTATTAGGAAATAATATGAACAATACACTTATTTAATATTATTTTTCACTTTAAAAAAATAATTATTTTTTATTAAGACTATTTTATCTTTATAAAAATTGTCAGTATAATGATGTCAAAATTTTTTTTTCAGAAATTATATAATTATATTACATGGTAAAGAACAAAATGATATAGGTGAAAAATTGAATGTATGAAGACGTATAGAAAAGAAATAACAAAAGTAGTGAGATAAAAATATGGTGAAAAATAGTTAAGTGAGTTCAATGGATATGTACCATGTAAAACTCTTTTATCATCTATTAATTTGGTATAACTATAATGTCACTATTGGTAAATTCATCAATTAAAGAAATAAAGAGATTATAATTAGTATCCACTTTATAACAAAAAAAAGAGAGGGGGAAGAAGTGTTTGATAAGATAATAAACATTTATTATATTAAGATTTAGGTTTAATTAGTCAGATGGTATCTACTTTTATTTAGATGTATCAATTTCATATCAACTTTTACAAATGTGTTAATTGAGTCCCAACTTTTGAAAATATGTCTGAATTAGGTTTTTCTCAGCAAAAAATTATCAACACCACTAACTGTATTAATATTTAGAATGATTTACAAAATTAAGTATTGATATTTATATTAAAATTTAGTAGTAAAAGTCATGAATTAAGTGAACGACTTTAGTAATTTTTGTCTCAAAAATGTCTGATTAAGACATTTTTTCAAAAGTTGAAATAAGATTGACACATTTTTAAAAGCGGGTAACAAACTGACATGTTTAAACGAAATTGGATACCATCCGAGTAATTAAAACTAAAATTTAATTTACGTTGAGTGATGAAAAAAAAAAAGGAAAAAAATTAGAAAAAGGGAAATAGAAAGAGGAAGAATGGTGAAATTTGTCTGTAGTGGTTTGAAAAGCAGGAAGAAGAAACAAAAAGAAAAAAAGAAAAAATGATTGGAAAATAATAAAAATTTTTGAGACCCACAACAAAAATGGTTGTTGTTAAGATATAGATATAGATTATAAGCAGAAAGCTCCACAAACAATGCCGAACACCAAACACGCCACAACAACAACAACACTCTGCTCCACTTCACAGATAACCGGGAATGCGAAGCTTCTTAACACCACCACCACTTCCTCCAAACGATGTCGTTTCACTCCAACTCCAAACCCAACCCTAGTTTCACTCCTCCGCCACCGTTAAATCCCTGGCTCAACTCCACCGCCGCCGCAGCAGCAGCAGCAGCTGAACCACTCAACCCTATGGTCCTCGCCATGCACCTCTCCGACCCCAAATCCAAAACCCTAATCCCCAATTCCACGCTGATACTAATGGACCGAACCCTGCTCCTCTCCGACGAGATTCTCATCAGAATCTTCCAGAAGCTTCCAGATTCGCAGCGAAACTCCAATTCTCTCGTCTGCAAGCGCTGGATGAACCTCCAGGGTCGGTTGGTCCGGACCTTGCGGGTCCTCGATTGGAACTTCGTGCTCTCGGGTCGGTTGACCCACCGCTTCCCGAACCTGAACCACGTCGATTTGGTTCCGGGTTCGTTCGCTTCACCGCAAGAGTTAGCCAACATTGTAGTGAGTCACAAGCAGGTTTCGCTGCGCGTGGATTCCACGTGGCGCGTGGAAAATGTGTTGCCTAGTGAGGCCGTTGACGCGGGTCTCAGATCGCTCTCCGGCGGCTGCCCCAATCTGCGGAAGCTCGAGGTCGCCGGTGCCGGCGAGGCCGGGATTTCGACCGTCGGTTCCGAGTGCGCCACGCTGCAGGAGCTCGAGCTGCAGCGATGCGATGACGCCGTCTTGCGCGGCGTTGCGGCGTGTCGGAATTTGCAGATTTTGAAATTGGTTGGGAGTTTGAAAGGGTTCTATGATTCCGTGGTTTCGGATATTGGGTTCACGATTCTGGCGCAGGGGTGTAGGAGGCTGGTGAAGTTGGAGCTTGTTGGGTGTGAGGGGAGTTTCGATGGGGTTAAGGCGATTGGGCAGTGCTGTGTGATGTTGGAGGAGTTGGTGATTGTTGATCATAGGATGGATGATGGGTGGCTCGCGGGGCTTTCGTTCTGCGAAAATTTGAAGACTTTGAGGGTTCAGTCGTGTAAGGTGATTGATGGAAGCCCTGGGTTGGAGGAGCATTTGGGGTGCTGTGAAGCCCTTGAAAGGTTGCATTTGCAGAAGTGCCAGTTAAGGGATAGGAATGGCGTGGGAGCGCTGTTTTCAGTGAGTAGGAATGCTAGGGATATTGTTCTTCAGGATTGCTGGGGGTTGGATAATAGCACCTTGAGCTTGGCTATTGTTTGCAGGTAATGTATGTAATTGGGGATCTTCTTTTATCTTTTTAACTTGGATGCAGTTTGTTAGGTTTTCAAGTCTTTTACAATTAGAATTGCAGTTTTATTTCGGTAATTAGTGTAATGATTGTTTGCATTAAATGCTAACATGTGTAACTGAAGTGGAATTATGATTCTGATTGGAGAACTATGTGAAGAACACTTCAGAAACTGGATCTAAGTTTTGTCCCCTTTTTTTCTCAGGTTAATTTTGACTTTGAATTTGAATTTGTAAATGTGCAAATGGATTTGGCCTTTGGTAAATTTGGGTTTGCCTTTTTTAATTAAAAGAAAAAAAAATTGTAATTGAGAAAACAAAGATAGGAATCAGGATTTATTTAAAATGTATTGAGCAGTGTAAAGAGTTCTTGTTCTGCAAATGGGTTGCCAGTATTAGGAAGGATGTTGTTAACATTTTTGTGAAAATATACCCATCTTGATTTAAATTTTGAATTATAGTAGTTTTTACTGTCATTTAACCATGGGTTGTCGTGTATTTGTATTTATAATAATTACTTTAAAATTTATTTATTTTAGCTGAATTCTGATAGTATAAGACAACATAAAACTAAATACATACATACATACATATATGTGTGTATACACACATACATACATACATAGCATTTTTTATTTGAATTTTTGAATTATAATAGTAAATTTAACCGACACTTTTTAAATTATGGATAATGTACTTTTGTTTTCCTGCTTTAAACATTTCCCGCTTCAATAAAGTCAAATAGATGAAATTTTTGTAGTGTGTAGGTGTATAATTGTGTTACTAGCATCGTCCATAGAGAGAAATCTTAAAGCTTATGAAGTTGAAAATAAGTACTTGTAACTTGTGGTCCAGGAGTTTATATTGCTTTTTAGAGTTTATCTTAGAGTTTACCTTTTTGTGATCTTCAATCGGGGATCACTTTATTTTAAAACGTACGGTTTCTTGCAGCATCAAAGAACACAGTACTGACAGTACTGATATCTTTATGCATATATTATTTATCATATAACTTATCTTTAGTTTCTTGCAGCATTGAATTGTTTATCATCAAAGAACAAGTTATGCAATCCTTAGTGGATAAGTTATATGGATGTGTTGTGAATAAACTGAGATTATTTGTTACTTACATAACAGTTGTTACTGGTCTATTTTCAGGCGGGTGAAATTGTTTTACGTAGAAGGATGCTCGTTGCTTACAACAGAAGGTATAGAGTCCGTAATTGAGCATTGGAAGGAGCTAGAGTGCCTTAGAGTAGAGTCCTGTAAAAATATAAAGGATAGTGATATCTCTCCTGAACTTGCAACCTTGTTTTCTACTCTGAAAGAGTTGAAATGGAGACCTGATACAAAATACCTTTTCCCTTCTGATATGGGCATTGGCATGGGAAGGAAAGGTGGTAAATTTTTTAAGAGAACATGATGATATGATTGATACATCTGTATTCACTATATGTAGCAGAATCTAGGCCATGGTATTAGGAACATATATATATATATTCTCACTCACTGATTATAGTGAAATTTGTACCATTTTGTGATCACGTAGTTAGTTTAGATGGTTCATAACTAGAATATATCATTGATAAGGGGAGATTGTTACTTCTTCTACCTTTCACCAACAGTGTAATTACCTATAAGCTCAACCCACTTCATTCCATGTTGAAATTGGGTAACATGTTGAAATTGTTCTTTTGTTTCTGCAACTAGAATAAGGAACATAACCAAAGATGTAATTGTATGTATGCAGAACACACAGTTGACTTCAAGTTGAGAATTGGATTGGACCCATTTGTTTCATACATTCTATTTATTTATTTCTTTCTTAATGAGTAACTGTGGAAGTTTGGAAGAAGCATTGCAACCGTTGTATGTGGGGCTATGGCACATTTTGATGCCATAAAGTTTTCTTTTGAAGATGTGATTAGTAATTGAAGTTTGGATGATTGTGTAAACCATCATTGACATTTAAGGGACTAAATGATGATAATCCATTTGTCTTATATATGAACTCCAATTAGTGTAATCACCTTACAGAAAGATAAATTATCAAGATAATCATTGCCTGCACCAGGAAATTTTAACAGATATTTTATATTTTAGAGGATTTAAATCACTTTTTTGTTCAGGTTTATTAATAAAGTTCAACATTTAAAATGTATTTTTCATAATGAAGAAATTAAATTATCCTACCCAACTACCAATTTAATTTAGATTTAAAAGTTTAAAATGATTTTTTCAAACAAAATATCAGATAAATGAGCAATTTAAATTTTAAAATTTCAATCCAATAAATTTGAACTGTTTCCATTGAATTAATTGTCTGAAAACTTTTATTTCTATTTAATAGTTTTAATAATTAAATTGTCAGCAAATTTATCTTAAAAAAAAATAAATTATTCAGATAATATAGTAAAATTATGTTGGTACTGAATTAGTTATTTGGAACTTTTATTTCAACTTAGTCGTTTAGAAAATAAAGTGGTGGTGTTTTGTTTTGCAAACTAAAAAAACAACGTTTAAATGATTAAAAATTTATCTCCAATAAAATTGAAGTTGTGATACAATTAATTGCTACTTTTAAATAAAATTTAAAAGTAAGATCTAGGATTTATAAGACATATTTATTAAAATATGACATATGATATAAAATTTAAAATCTTAAACCTTAAGTAAAGGCATTTTTATTGTAAAGAATATGCTATAAGATATCATTACTTTTACAATAAGATGTGTGATCTCAAATTTAAATAATAAAACCGTATGTGATAAAAAAAATCATTTTAGAAAATATATATCTTTTGTCAATAATTAAATAAAACATTAATAACAATGTAAATTTTTGTATTGAAGTAAAATTTTTAAAAGAAGACTTTAAAGTGATCAAATACAAGTAAAAAAACTAAGATTTCATCTATTATTACTTATCTTAAAAAAAAAAGACATTAGGTAGATACCAATTTTAATAATACAAGTCAATTTTAAAAATATCAAAAAATCAATTCAATCCACAAAAGTAACATTATTCTCAAACATCTAAGAAAAGAATAACAAGAGAACAACAGTGGAATTAATAACATTCCACAACTTATTTATCATAAAAATAAGATAAAATAAGATAAATAATAAAGATTAACATCATTCTCATGCCCTGAAAACATGATCTAACTCATCTAATAAAAGCTTAAATTCTTATTTCATTTTCAAACTTCATAACAGACTCCTATTTTTAATACACACTGCATTTTTTTAATTGACTGAACAGAGTCAAACATGTTAATATTAACTACTTATAATCTAGTGTCAGCTAAATATAAAAAACTAACTATTCTGGTTATAACATAATAACAAAAACCAAACACCTGTTTCTGATAAAATTAAGAAAAACAAACACCAGCACTGCAAAAACGGTCCCAGTCACTCTGACAAAAACCGTGAATCCACTCCTTTGCCGCAAATTTCCCATCAATAATCACGTCCACACCACACAAACAAATCAAACAACCAAACAAACCCTTCCATCACACACTTGGGACCCTCAAACCCTCACAAATTTTAACATAGAATCCCTCAAAAAACAACACATCACAGTGTCACACAGACACACACATACCAGTTTGTTCTACATTGTCATCATCCTTCACTTCCCAACCAAATCTCAATCAAACCTGGAACCCTCTTCAACACTCTCAAAAACAAACAACACTCGCATAAATAAATGTTAAAAAGACTTCATCTTTCTACAAAAAAACCCACAATACACTCTTCTAGATCCCTCTCCCATTGCCCCTTCTCTCCTCTCTGGTATATATTCTTTCTTTCACCACTTTCATCTTTTGTTCCACTCCATACACACACTATGACACATAAAAGGTTACCCATTTACCTCTTTTCTCTCTCTCACCCTCTCAACTCCACAATCATCATGTGTTAACCACTAAATGTAAAAGCTTTTCTTTCTTTTCTTTCAAAGTTTGGTTTTTTATCCACTGGGTGGCTGGGTTTTTTGGCCGCTGAACAAGAACATAATCAAGAACATTAGCCATTGTTGCTTTTTTCACTGGGAAATTCTGAATCCCCGAAACCATGATTCACGCTGTTTCTTCCCGGAACCCGTTGGTGTGGAACAAGCCAAGACTCTGTAGACATCGCACAACACCTTCTCTGCCACCTGTGGTTTGTTCCCTGAACCACAGCAACGCCGTCAATGAGAGACCGACGTTGACGGTGGTGACGAGGTGCAACGCCGTCAATGAGAGACCAGCATTGACGGTGATGACGAGGCGCGTGGTGGTTAAGCAGAGGTACGAGGATAAAGAGAGGGAGGATGTTGGGAACAGATACATGATGCTGCTGTGTGGGTTGGGTTATTGGGTGCAAGGTTTCAGGTGTTTTCCATGGCTGGCACTGAACTTTCACATGGCTACCAACCTCAACTTGCATCCTTCCACGTTGCAGCTCGTGCAGAACACTGCCAACCTCCCCATGGTGGCTAAGCCACTCTATGGAATCCTTTCGGATGCAATCTATATCAATGGGGCTCGCAGAATTCCTTATCTTGCCATGGGGGGTATGATTAACAACCATCATGTCTTTATGTTGTTTGTTTCTTTGTGTGGTCAAGTATGTTAATGTTACCAATTATCCACTAGGTTTTTGGATGACTGTTATCACATAAAAATCCTGGTTAGCTACATAATGATTGAATCTAAGACCTTGTATTTTAGAGGATTGAATTGAGTTCTTCTCATACCAGTAACTTGTTAGCATGTTTTGTTGTTTGTAATGATGGTTTAGATACACTTGCTTAAATGTTTTACCAGAATTAGAGTTTCATTTAGATTAGGAAATTCAAATTGTAGCTCAGATGGGAAGAGGGTAGAAACAACACTAAGGTCGTGTTTGTTTTGTAGAACAGAGTTGACAACACCTTTTGTTTGAAACAGACTCAATTGTTGGGTTACGATATAGATTTTAGTCAATAATAGATAGTGTGTTTTAAAGGGTGTGTTGCTAGCCTTTTTCTATTTTTTTTGTTTACTATTTGTAGATATTTTGTATAAGTTGTTTGTTTTGTGAGCATATGTTTGAAAGGGTTTGTCCCTGAACACCTTTCTATTTTCTAAGCCTTTGTCCCTTAAACACTCGCACACTTTAGGAAAGTGTAAGTAAAAGAAGACAAAAATCTCATATATATTTTTATTTTTTGGGGAAATTGATTACTGAGTAGTGAGGAATTATTTTAAAAACCAGTTTTTAAAATAAAAGAGTGAGAAGAGAATCAAACTGCCCTGAAGTTTTGTAATTTTGGTTTTCTAATAAATATTGTTTTATCTATTTGTTTTACTTTGCAAGCTTCTGTCTTTTAATTTCTCTGTGTGATTCAGTTGGTTCTACAAAAACAGGAGTTAGAGAGCTTTCTGTATGCAGCCAGTAGTTGCAATATATAGATCTATGGTATTTTGAATGACTATGAGAATATTGATGTTTTTGTAAGATTTGATTCATCTTTTTTATTGGTTATTTTGAGCTTTATCTGAGTGAAGTGGGATAAGTTTCAAAAGAGAGCAGTCCAGGATCAGACTTTGAATCTCTTATCTCTAACATGCTGATTAGGACATAGGAATTTCGTGTTCAGTCAGAAAATGTGTTAAATAAGATATACCAAACACTGGTTATGAATACTGAAAGTGAAAAATCTATAAGTTTGTTTTGTTCTGTTATTGCATCCTAGGTTGTTCTTTTTCTTTGTATGATGAAGTAAATGATCAACTTGCTTATATACTATAAATCAGAATTTAATTTGGCTGATTGTGATAAAAAAGATATGATTAATGAGTTACAAGAGTTGAGCTCGGGAAGACAAGAAGAAAAGCTAGGTGGAACTCCTTTATTTGATTTGGTAATCCAGTCTTTACCATGATTTTCAGTGAAAGCTGTGTGATTTTGCAGTAGTGGAGTAGTATATGGCTCATAACAAGTTGTCAAAGATGCAACCGTAATTTAAATTGTTGAGTTTCTTGTGTATACATTTTGATTGGTGCTGTTTAAATAGTCTAGTCAACATGTATATTAACATCAGAAGATCTGAAAATATGGAAAATAAGAAAGAATTTGCATTATGTGAGTGAAGAACATAAAGATATGTACCATGCAAATGTAAAGTTAAGAGTGCCACTCCTATACATTGAAGGAAGCTTCTCTGACACATTAGAGGAAGACTCTGAATCTTTTAAGGGGTTTTCATGATGAACATGTTGAGGAATTGGATAGCTTTCTTCATTGTTTATATTTTCCTTTTACATCACTGAGGATAGCTTATCCTGAAAATTATTTATAATTGTATTTCCTTCTGCAAGTTTAATAAATTCTTTTTGGTTCAATCTTCAGGTCTTCTGCAAATTCTTTCATGGAGTGTGCTGGCATTGGTCCCCATTGCACAGGAAGTGCTTCCCTACTTAATTGCCTCTGTGCTTATTAGTAATTTGGGAGCATCCATTGCAGAAGTAGCACAGGATGCTCTTGTAGCAGAGTATGGCAAGAAGCACAAAATTGGTGGCTTGCAGGCATATGCATTCATGGCATTAGCTGCAGGTGGAATCTTAGGCAACTTGATTGGTGGTTATTTCTTACAGAAAATGCCTCCCAGAACAATGTTTGCAATATTTTCATCTTTACTCTCTCTACATCTACTCATTTCTCTCTCAACAAGAGAGGAATCTTTAGGCATAACAAAACTTTCAGGTCAAAAACTTTCTAGGCAATCCATCTCAGAGAACATCAAGAAACAAGTCTCTGATCTTGTAGTTGCAATCGGTGACAAGAACATTTTCCAACCTCTTGTATGGATTATTGGATCAATCGCCATGGTCCCAATGCTTTCAGGTTCTATATTCTGCTATCAGACACAGTGCCTAAACCTTGATCCTACAGTAATAGGGTTGTCTAGGGTGATTGGCCAGTTTGTGCTTCTTTCAGTAACTGTGATGTATAACCGTTTCTGGAAAACAATTTCAATGAGAAAGCTGATAGGCACAGTGCAGATTCTGTATGCATCATCCCTACTTCTTGATCTCATTTTGGTCAAACAGATAAACCTCAAATGGGGAATTCCCAATGAGGTGTTTGCTCTTTGCTTCTCTGGTTTAGCAGAAATTGTGGCTCATTTCAAGCTCCTTCCTTTCTCAGTTTTGTTTGCAAATTTATGTCCAAAGGGGTGTGAAGGATCTCTCACAGCATTTCTTGCATCAGCTCTGTGTCTGTCATCAATAGCCAGTGCCTTTCTGGGTGTTGGATTGGCCTCTTGTCTTGGTGTTACATCTGGTGATTACTCAGGCTTGACAATGGGAATTCTTGCACAGTTTCTTGCAGCTCTAGTGCCATTAAGATGGATTCATTCTTTACCTATGTCACAAACTGTTGAGAGGAGAAGGAAAAGAAGTATGAGCAGAAGGGCACGTAGAAACAGAAGAGTTGGAAAAGTTGTGCTTGGTTCTGCTAACATCTACAGACGTGAGAGAGAATAAGAGTCACATAGGTGAAGCTAATGCACTGCTTCAATGGTTATGCAATGATGAATGGTAGTTCTTGAGTTCATCCACAAATTCATCATCATCATCATCATGGACCACAAGATGATTCCTTGGACAAATTCATTTCTGCCACAAAACTAGGATTTTTGTTCGAGTCCATATTCTCTGCTGGTTTTATTCTTGCTATCCTCTACTGATCATTAAAAATACACTATGATACTTTAGAATATTTTTTAGTATATTTTAAAACATCATAAGCAGTATCCATCATTAGTGTATTTTAAAGATACAACTACAACAGAGAGACAACACATAAAAAACTAATAGAGAATCCAAATTCTGAGTTCTAGGTCCAACACCTGAACCTGGTCATAGGTGGTTTTTGAGCACACAATGATATGTTATTTCTTGATTCTGCCATCTCACTGATATGTTTTCTAATTACCTGATGGTTGTTTACATGTTCATATCAGCAACAGTGAAACTATGTTAACTAGTGGTAAATACTTATCTGGTTTTTAATGTTCATGACCATTTGTAAATGCATCAAGTTTTATTATTGAGTGTACATGTATATCCATCTATGCATCCATGAATCATAAGCAAAAGTGTGGAGAAATAGAGTGATGGTTTAGCTTTATTGTTAAAATGTTTTGTTGTGTAACTTTCGTCATTATTCAAATAGTAATCAATAATATATACATGAAGAGGGGAGGGAGAAATCAAAATGAAAAGATTAAATAATAAAAATTACATTTTTAAGTCCTCTATTTGTAATGATCATATGCAAAGAAAATAAAAATTATCTAAATGAATTGAATGCGGAGATTCCTGAAATATTTTTCGTAATAAGTGTAAAGATATTATGATATTTTTATTTCAATAATTTTCTAATTATAACACTCTTTCTTAATTCAATAAATGAATAAAGTTATTGAAATTTGCTTTGAGAGTTAGGAGGTGCGATGATAAAGAGATAAATATATATAAAGAGATAAATATATTTTTAGTCTTTCAACTTTAACACGTTAAATTAAATTTTGTCAGAGTACAAATTTTGATATATTTTTGTCTATAAACTTTACAAATGAATGGATATAAATGTGTTAGACAGCCTGAACAATTTAAATGATAATATGAAACATGTTTGACACTTAAAAATAATTAATGTAATTGGAATAAAATGTACATCCATTCATTTTTAAAATTTATGAATAAAAATATATTAAAGTTTCAAATATTGACAAATTTTTTTCAGTTTCGTGTCAAAGTTCAAATACTCAAAACATATTTAAATTCAAGATAAATGCATAAAAAAGATTAAAATATCAAATGCATAAAATACATTAAAATTAAAAAATAATATATATATATATATATATATATATATATATTTAAATTTTATATATATATAGAAGAAATTTGTTTGGAAGAGTATAACCCCTCTATGCGCGCGCAAGCATGTCTTTAGTTAACTACTTTTTATGTTAATGTAAATAATTTATCAACAGAAAAAGGATACATACGTCAGAACATTATATATGGATTGCAGAAAGATTTTCGAAGGAAATGCATTATTCCATAAATGTGATTGTATTATCTATTATATTTTTAACAATTGACTCTAATAACTATTTAATTTTATCTTTTATATTTACCAAGTGAGTGATGTAGACCTAGTTAACAATAATGAAAATAGAAGCAATTAATCACTTATTTTTTTCTCATCCTCATACTCATATTTAGTTTAGAAATATGTTAGTTTGATTGATCTAATACAGTTCTTCTATGTCCATCAGTGGAACATTCATCAAAGGTTCAACATGGATGAAATAACTTTATGCATGTTTCAAAGGGAAAATTTTTCACATAGAAAGTGGTAGAATCATAGTTTTAGCTTCAGAAAATTGATTTATATTAGTGTCAACTCAGGCTGATTTGTAAATCGAGTTTATGTTTGCATGTATGATGTTAAGGTAAAATACTTATTGTTATATATATTACTAATTGTTGTATATGACATCAATTGTCTCGTAACAGAAATTAAGTTGATCGATTCATAATCGAATCATAGTGTTTTGACTCTTATACTCTAAAGTAAAGAGTTGTGTCCTAACTGATTATTATAGTTTTTGATCTATCAGTAAGCGTTCAATCCTAACACTAATTATTTTTTTTGTTAGTAGGATAAATAGATTTATATAGATTATGAGTTGATATAAAACATAATTTAAATATATTTTTCTCTTTTAATTTTTTTATGTTAGATACAAATAAAATTTTGACATAAAATTTTAAGTTTTAACAATATTTTATATGTATTAATTAATGATATTATTTCACCGTATTTGAGATCAGAATGAGAATAAAATAATTATTATAATTTTTTATTTAGTAGTAAGTGCTCGATCTTAACACTAATTTATTTATTTTTTGGTAGGATAAATAGTTTTATATAGATTATGAGTTAATATAAAACATACTTTAAATATATTTTTCTCTTTTAATTTTTTTATGTTAGATACAAATAAAATTTTGACGTGAAATTTTAAGTTTTAACAATATTTCAAATATATTAATTAACAATATTATTTCACCATATTTGAGATTAGAATAAAAATAAAATAATTATTATAACTTTTGGTTTAGTAGTAAGCGTTCGATCTTAAAACTAATTTATTTATTTTTTGGTAGGATAAATAATTTTATATAGATTATGAGTTGATATAAAACATAATTTAAATATATTTTTCTCTTTTAAATTTTTTTATATTAAATACAAATAAAATTTTGACGTGAAATTTTAAATTTTAACAATATTTCAAATATATTAATTATCGATATTATTTCACCATATTTGAGATCTGAATGAAAATAAAATAACTTCTTATTTTCCTTAAATTTCAGGAGTTTGTTTTAGTATATCACTTAATAATTATTATAAAAGTTAATTTAAATATTTTGTTTTCTTTGGATCCTTTAAGATTCTCTTTAATAATAATAATTTTTTTAAACAATATTATTTTAATGAACTTAAGATTAAAACAAATATATATATATATATATATATATATATATATATATATATATATATATATATATAAAGAGCATCTTGACCTTGCATTAGTTAATTAATTTGAATGATTTGAGAATCATGTACTCTTACACAAATGGGCATTTAGAAAATAATTTATCTTTAAAAATAGTAGGAAAATGTGTCATAAAAGTAAAAAATAAAAAAAAAATGACACAATCTTAAAATGAAGTAATATATATAGTGTGGACCACTTTTGTGATATCGTGTTATTATGTGAAACTTGGTTCGTAGCCAAATAAAAGAAGACAAAAACACAGTCACCATTTGGTCACCATTTTTGACCAACACAATGCTTCTTTCTCCAAATTCGTGGCTCCAGCTAAGACCCCTACCAACAAAACAAAACCCTACTCACTTTCTTTACCATTTTTTTTCTTTTTTTATCTAAAACGAGTAATTTTTTTATAGTAGAATAAAAGGCTAATTTTCTAAAGAGGCATATCACACAATTCAGTTTTACTTCTTTTCCACAAACATCATTAAATATTCAACCTCCTTTAAAAATCTCACATCGATTAATTATATTTTTTAAAAATAAATTTTGTACTTTATTTAGTCCATAAATTTGAAAAAAAAAACCTCAAATGGTCCTAGATATGATATTTTTATAATAACCTCTTATAATTAATGTCAAATTGATCCTTAAATTATTAAAAAAAATCATATTTTTTGCTAATTTTATTTTAATTTTTTTTTGTAGAAAATACTTATAAATTTTTTTTTGAAAAAAGATTTGTAAAATATTGCTACCAATTTTCTTGCAAAATATTTTGTATAAAAAATTTTTCGCAACAAATTTTGTAAAAAATACTTGCAAATTTTATAATTTTGTAGGAAATAATTATCCACAAAAGAATTACCTACCAATTAAAATTCTTAAAAAAAATGGCAGAAAAAAAGTTTTTTCTTGAAATTTTTTTTAATAAATTTGCAAGAAAAATCTCATGTAATATGAGAATTTCTAACCGTGTTAATTATGTTTCAACAATAAATCATTCTCGCAAAACTTAACTATATAAAGTAAATTGTAGGAATTATTTCATTATTTCATAGACTAAATTAATGGTTTCATACATATTTAAGAACCAAACGGATCACTTTATCATTTTTTTTTACATATTTAGATAGTAAAGTAAATACTTCATTTTTTTTTTCAAAGACTCTCAAATATCAATTAGTCAATTTTTTTTCTCATATAAAAAGTTTTCAAATTCATTGAGTAAGAAACTATAATCTCCTTCACATTATTGTGAATGATCTAATAGTATTTTTTTTCATATGTATAAATGAGTATGGCTAGAAGTGAGCTTTAAGCCTAACTTAACCCCACAACAACGACTTGTAAGGTGAAGATTGCACCCACTGACTTTATCTCTAGTCGATGTGAGACTTCCAACAAATATAAATATCAATTTAAATTACAAAATTGAATACGTTTTAAATACACATTATAAGTTAATTAATATAAAAATATATTTTCACCTCCTAACATATTTAAAGAATACAATTATGTATTAAATAATGTGGTGGATCTAGTTGGTGTCACTTTCTTCAACTTCAACATCCTTCATCAGTTTCTTGTCTTATTCTTTTTCGTTTTTGTCGAAGCTTCCTTAGTTTCTTTGTGGAAGAAGAAAAGAGTTTGGTCCCTAAGATTTAAAGACAACGACTTTAGTCAAACTTCGATTGTAAATTGTGTGGTCAATGGAGAACACGCAAGCTTGAGGTGGATACATGCATGCACTATAATTACCAACATCTTATTAACTACTTATTTTTAATGCTCTGATTAAGAAATTAATATTAAAAAAGTTATAAGTTTTATATTAGATATAGAAAGTGAGACCGATTGAAGGCCAAATTTTGTGTTAAAAATGGTAAATTCAATATGATTCGATACACTTAATAGTCACACATCGTTTAAAAGTCAATGTGTAGAGATATTTAAATATTTTTTTCTCCTTTAACCCTCCAAAGTGTCTTTTGATAGTAAGATCACGACAAAAACTCCTAACTACAAAGAAAAAAAATGTTATTTGCATGGACTTGGAACAACCTTTAATAAACATATGTTACAATAATTAAAAATTCACTACAAAAAAAACTCATATTTTCTGTCAATTTTGTTTGAAAATATTTTCCGTAGGAAATACTTACAAATTTTGTTGTGAAAAAAAATTTGCTACCAATTTTCTTGCAAAATATTTTGTATAAAACACTTTTCGCAGCAAATTTTGTAAGAAATACTTGCAAATTTTATAATTTTGTAGAAAATAATTACCTACGAAGAAATAATTAAAATTCTTAAAAAAATGACAAAAAATATATCTTTTCTTGCAAATATTTTTAACAAATTTGTAAAAAAAAATCTCATTGAAAATTTCTAGCAGTGATCAAAGTATGTATCTTAACAAAATTTAAACAAAACTAATTTTGTTATAATAAGATTATAATTATTTTATCATATATAATAGATACTATGGAATTTATATTATTAGTGCTAGGGTAATTTTGTTTAGTACAAATCACACGTGTTCTTTTAACCTTTATCTCTTTTGAATTAATAAAAGCAAAATTCACTTATTCAAATTAGATATCATTAATTATACCGAACAGATTCTACGGTTTATTTCAGATTGTCAAATTCAAATACATTAGCAACAAAAAAAATGAAAAAAAAAAAACTAAGCTGATTAAAAAATATTTCCGTCATGGTTTATAAAATAACTATTTTTATTATAAAAATTGTAATAGTGTAGAGTAATAACGACAATATTTAAAGTTAAATATTTGATGTTAAGAATTTGTACACATCTTCTCTTACTCTTCCCATCTCATGGTTGGTTTGATTGAATTGAATGGTCGAAGGTAAAGAAAAGGAAAAGTAAGAAAAAGAAAGAATAATAAAATATTTATAGTATTAAAACAATATCATATAATTACTTTGCAGAAAATCTTTTAATATATGTGTGAAAAGTTTAACACGTGTTTTTATTGCAGGTTTCACTTGAAGCTTGATGGAAAACATTCTATTTAATTTTAATGCAATTTTATTTGATACGTTACTAAATATTTTAAAATAATAATTCTGTTCTTATATGTATGTTTTCAAAATTAATCTTATATTTATATTTTAAATATAAATATAAGTGTAATTTTGGTATGTAAATGTGTATTTTAGCAACAATTTAATTCATGGGAGAATAGCAAATTTTACAATTGATTCTCTAAATGCATACAAAAGTACATCAATGGTATTTTATTATTAACTTTTGTAAAACTATTTCCATCATTAAATTGTATTATTTTCAACCAATTTAATACTAAGAACTGTGAGACTAATTTGACATTAAATTGATAATTTCAGTGACCAACTTGTGAATAGAACATAATTACTGAACTTCCTCTAATTCATTGAACAAATTAGATTTTTAATTTTATGAATTAACTAGTCACTTATTACTTCTAAAAAAAAGTTAAAAAATTTTAAAAAAATGAAAGTAAAATGTTACTTTTATTTGTAGAATTTAAATAGTACTATTGAACCTTGAGATGACACTGACCGATCGGGATCACCTAATCCTCATGGATACTTGAAATTTGTAATTGAAAAGGAGAATAACAAGACATTTTTACTTGCTTTAACTATTGAACCTGAATCAAGATATATCTCTAACATGACATTTTACTTGCACGAGAATTGTGAAATTTCACAATAAATTTTAGGAGAAATTGAATTATTCAGCAACTTATAATAAGAATAATGAGAACCAAAAACTAACAGTGAAATAATCCTTGGCCGTTTTCACTCTAGCGTCAATCACACTTAACTCCTGCAAAGGAACCAAATCTACCAATTTCACTCATTCAACGAAACAACAGTAATGTGCGGTTAGGGTTCAAATGCTGACCTTTTCAAATGCAGAAAACATATAAGAGATGGACGATGAGGGCAACGGCAACAGAGACTAGGAGACCAAGTGATTTTGACAACGACAATAACACAATGTGACAATGATGCTAGTAGACGGAGAGCACATAAACAATATGCGACAGTGACGACGACTTCGTAGGCGATTTCGCACGGTGACGGTGACTGTTAGGAACGATGACTTCGCAGACTAAGAAAGTGGGAGCGACAAAGCAATGAAAAAATGTGTTGGAGATGAAAGAACGGTGTTAGGGAATGAATGAAGAAATGGGAAACATACTATGCCGGTTACAAGATCCAACAAGTATAATATCTCTTCTAAAATTAAAAAGAATTATATATATATATATATATATATATATATATATATATATATATATATACACACACAAAATTTATACCAATTCTAGCTATAACTGATATAAAAAGTCTTTTTCAATATTACAAAAATGTCATTGTATTAATTTCTATACCGGTTAAAAGTAGAATTGACATAAAAGATCTCACATTATTTACAAAATTGTCGCTCACCTCTTGTTTTATACTTTAGTAAATTTTAACAGATATAATAACATAGATATAAAGATATAAAAAACTTATTCTGTACTTGTGAGTATAAAAAAATTTATAATGAGGCTTCTCTTTACTCCACTATTCATGAATATATTTATTGACAAGTGTCACATATATACTATAATAATGAGAGTGTAAATTTAACATAAAATATTTTTTATAATAATTTGATTTCCCAAGAAGAGAAAGTATAGTCTAGTTTAGGTTTTTGGGTAAACACAAAAGTAGCATAAGCATGAGGTAACGAATGTATTAAAAATATATGCTACTACCACGTGTAGAAGTCCTATATTAATTATTATATGTTTAATGATAAACACGTTATGGGACATCACTAATTAAATAATTAGTATTTTAAAGGTCTTATTAGTTTCACGTAATTCATGTGAAGATGTGTAGTTACAACCACTATGAAATTCGAATTTTATTTTGGCATCATTTTTTGTCATATTTGTTATAACTGTATGTAGTTAATAAAATATGTACTCAGACTTTGCCTTCAAATTAGGGTTGTTCTGAAAAGAAAAATATTCAGAACTGATTTAAGAAAATTGTTTAATATATTTAATCACATTCTAGAACTCGATGAGTTTCAAGAGAATAATTAGTTTATGAAGCAAAGTTAATGACTCAACTTGTGTGGTAAAAGACATTAATATGGTTAAAGTGCTCACTTGATTACTCTATATGAGAATTAAAGGAGTTTTTCTTGAAAAATAACATTTTAAGAAAAATAAACTTTTACATTTAAAATAAATTTTAAGATCGAGTTTATTTAATAGATGAGTTAAGTTAAATGAAGAATAAATATGTAGTAGATCGAGTTTACTTTTATGTAATAATCTTCCATTTATTTTATAATTGATAGTATATCAAAATATGTTATAACTGAAATTTTGATTTAAATATAAGTTCTTGTTTCTGCTACATTTGATCCTCTCTTTTTTTTTTTTTTTCTCTTTTTTGTTTATG